>Ga0179593_1316100_pt1 | contig 11702 bp, 9 predicted proteins | sample CZODoug2_1_08_16_FD_185931 | JGI IMG/M metagenome (GOLD analysis project Ga0179593, IMG submission 185931) | Vadose zone soil fungal communities from Angelo Coast Range Reserve, California, USA - CZODoug2_1_08_16fungal (PacBio error correction) | ecosystem: Environmental > Terrestrial > Soil >...
ACTGACCCGGGTTCAAGCGGGTCCATTCCGAATCGGGTCTAAAAGGGGAATCAGACCATCGGATTGGGGACCCTAACACTATGAGACAGGGAAAGGTATGAAAAAACTCAAAAGATTAAGAGAGAAACAGTAGGGGGCTATATTCAGCTCAGTAAAAAGAAAGACGGGGGAAGTACGGAACTGGAAGGTGGAAAGATTCGTGGCAGACTAAGGGAGGAACTTAGAAAAAGAGCGAAGGTGGGGTAGTGGAGGAGAAGGTGCACTTGACTTTAGGATGAGCGCGGCATAAAATTACGGTCCGAAAAAAGCGAATCCTGAGGAATCAGGGAAGTCCACAAAGGGCAATTAGCCGAAGGAAAGCGGACGGCCTTGAAGAGAAAAAAATTTGTTCAAGGTGGTTTGCGCAAGGAGGGCTCCGAATCAACAAAAGAAGCCTGTGATAAGAAAGAAACCGCAAAAGCCTTGAGACGAGGAAAGAAAAGATCTAAGAGTGGAATATGCATTCAAAAAGAGTTTTACAATCCCAATGAGAAGAGCGGCCCTAGCAAAAGGTAGACTTAGGCCTTCGCATGAGGAAAAAATTTCTTAGAGGGGGGGAGAAAAGAGGAGGGAAGCGGGTAGTCGACCGGAACCACGGAACGGCGAAGCTCGCGAAAAAGTTAAAGTTAGTTCGGGCACAAATTGCTGCAGAGAAAAAGTAAGCAGCCTCAGGTTCAAGGATTCAGCTCTATTATGGAGGGTGCAAAACATCGAAGAAGTGAGATGTTTTGAGGATAAGGAATTCGAGGTGCCCCAGGTTCAACGACATAAAAGGCGAAAGTTGAGCTATGCAGTCAGGCATGGGATCTCGCCAATTCGAAGAAGGGATTCAAGGGAGAGATGTTCAGAGGCTTGTTAAAAGAGAGGTGACGAAAACCTTCGAATCGGGCGAAGAGAGACAGGAGTGGATCGGAGTCCCTTAGGGCAAGCCAACTATCGTCAGTGAGGACTTAAATGCAGGTGAATAATTATGTCAGATCGATTAGAGAGGAGGAGTAGGTGCATAGATCCCAATCGCAGGAAGTGGACTCTTCCGAGGGAGATGGAAGTGAGGGCGTACTGGTGGGGCCCGGGAAACACCTGCATGTCCACGCGCGGGAGGGAAGGGAGAAATTTGGTGGGGGAAAAATGGAATGCATTGGCAACGATAAATGAAGACAGGCCCCGACCCTTCGGGGGGACGAGAGAAATACTCGGTAAGCTGGAGGGGAGAACGATCTAACGAAACGCTGAAAGAGCAGCCTAGCGGCTAGGCTGCCGGCAGAGAGGTTGATCGGTCGCGAGACAGGACGGCGGGAAGAAGTGAACATCGCGGAAGATCGGAGAATCGCGGGGAAAATCAAACCAAAGAGATTCGGGGACGAGAAATGATACCAAGCAGTAATTAAAGGAAACAGGTCAAGAAAGATGTATCGGGGGGAACTGAATTAGGGAAAAAAGGCATAAACGAAGAGGGTCGCAGCAATAATGGTCGAATCAAAATGAGGACGATGACCGGCATCCGGACGGACAAAAGAAGGCAAGAAGGCTTGAGGCGGGGGAAGGACGAGATTCGAAGAAAAAAGTAGGTGATGTGTCGGGGGTGGGCGGCACAAAGCGGGGGGGAAGCTGAGGCCGAAAGGTCTCTGGATACAACTCGGGGGTACCTTTGAGCGGGACGGCTAAACCAAGACTGGTCCGGACGAGGACCTCCGAAGGGTAACGCATGTTGCACGGGGGGACAGAGGGTAAGGTTGGTGCCGCTAAGAAAAATCTGAGGGAAAACCAACAAATGGAAATAGCACCGCAATAGGAACTGCTCCGACCTTTTTCAGACTAATCAGTAAGGTTGGTTAGGGGAAAAAATGACAACTCGAAAAGGGTCGGGCAAGTACGAAGAAGAGGAAAATGGCTTGCGTCCCATCGGAAAGCAATAAAATTTCACCTGGTTTTCCGGCAAGCCAGATGAGAAATAAAGGGGAAAAACAATACTCGTACCGTGTCCGAGGAAGTACGGGGAGACCACCGTTTGAAAGTGGACGGGAAGGAAAATGTATTTGGAGAAAAAAAAGGGGAATTCCGTGGTAGCGAGAACTCAAGGAGAATTGAGGGCACAACGCACGAATCGGGAAAATGGGGAGGAGGGGGCGGGTAATCAAACTCGCCGTCAGTCGGAAAGACAGTAGGGTGTGAAGTGGAGTGCATCGCGCGACATGCGAACCGTCGAAATGCGCCTGAGGTCTCTCGAAACCCCCCAATTCGTCAAGAGAGAGGCGGCACAAAATCGGCATAGACAATCAAGGAAAAAAACAAGACTTCGGCCAGGACTGCAGGAGGAAAACGAAAAAAGGAAAATGTGAAGCGTGGGCGTGTTGTCAATCCGGAATCGCGAAAGTGAAAGTCAAAAAAGAATTCACCTAAAAAGAGCACGCTAAGCGAAAAGTAACACGCTGATTCACACGCTAGGAGTGAAAGGGGGGGAATACGACAACGCTAACGAGGCAAATAAACCTTTGAGGAAGCATCCGTAAAAGAGAAATGAGCAATATGGCACTCGAGCAGAAGAGGCCGGAGAGGAGGAAAAAAAGAAACAATCTTGCAAACTAGTTGGGGGAAGTACAACGGCCAAATTAATCCTGATTGGCATAAGAGGCACCGATGGCACTGCGGGGTAATGGAACGGGTGATGTTGGAAGGAGGGGCGCAAGAAGCAACACCCTAAGGAGGGATGGCGAAGAAAACCACTAATAATGACTGCCACTGCCGCCACGCTGGGCGAAAGGGGTCGAAAAGGACCGAAGAGAAATCTCATCGATAATGAGGGGGGGAACTTAGTTCCGTCAAGACTAAATGGTGACGAAAAAAACCGAGTTCAAAGAAGCAAAAAATTTCCAAGAGGACATAGAAGGGAGGAAGAAGAAGAAGCGCGACGGGCGAGGAGTGGCTTAGCGACGGAAGCAAGCGAGAGAGAAAAGATCGCAACAAAAAAATGCAAGGGATTCTGGGGAGGAGAAAGAGTAAAATTAGGGCCGTTTTCGCATTCATGAAGCAAGGAACCATCTACCGCAGAACCGCCTGAGAAGAAAAAGATCGAAAAAAGGACAAGACGTGGAAATCAGATCCTCGAAGGTTGGTGAACCCGCGGCCGTGAGGACCGACACCACATCGGTAAAGATTGAATGAGGGGTTCGGAGCTCTCGGCATAAGACATGCAGCAAAAGAGGCACAAGCTTGGAGGGCACGAAGAGAAAAGGCGTAGAAAAAAGGCTTCGCCGGAGTTGTCAACGGGGACGTCGCCATCATAAGGCCACTCGTGGGCAGCAAAAACCGGCGCATAGAGAAAGGTGGTCTTAAAGGGAGAGACGCCAATGCAAGTCACTTGAAAAAGTACGTCAAAAAAAAGAGGACAACGGCAGCTTGATCAAAGGAAAAAGCGTCCAAAGAAAGGCGGAAGCCGGGAAAAGAGCGCCAGAAAAAGGGAGGCATTGGGACTTGAGAACACTGAGGGCCAAACATCTATGAGAGCGAATGCCCGCCGCTTAAAATCTCCGGCAGGAAAGACGAGAGGTGGGGGAGAGAGGACGCGGAGCAAACGAAGCTCCAAAGACTCAAGAGGCTATGCTTCGAAAACGACAAGGAACTAAAGGACACATAGATAAAAAGAACGAGGACGCCTCGGCAAAAGGAAGTCAAAATCGCGGCCAGCGCTCAACTTTAGAATTGAGAAAAAAGGCGGGGGGAAAGGGAGGAGAGAGACTTCTCAAAAAAAAAGAAATTCAGTGGACTTCGCACAAAGAAGGGTCCGCTCCTTGGGGACCTCAAGGCAACTGACTGACCAGCGAAGGCCCTTTTCGTCAGGAAGGGGTCCCAGAAAGAAAGGGACATAATCGAGAACCGGGTCTCATGGGGAAAGTATGAAAACCTCTTTCGAGGCTAAACCGCGAAAACTGAAAATGAGAAAAGCTAGCCAGGTTAAAACAAAGGCCCAGAGAATCCGGGAAAAATCAAGGGAGGGTATCGTCCACCAAGTGTTACTGACAAGGGGAGAAGATGATCGCGTTAAGGCAGTAATACAGGAACAGGGATTCTGCCGGGGTATTGACGGGTACAAACGTGCGTAGGCGAAGTGGGCCATCTCCTCGACCACCGAAAAAAGGTCTCAGAAGAAGGAAGAAAGAGAGGAAGTGGGAGAATGCAGGGTTGGGGAGGAAAAAGGAACGGCTGCAATAAATTCGCCCGGAATTCAACCGCTCAAGAAGCCCCCGCCGAAACAGCGAAGCCGCAAGAAGAAAAGAAAAAAGAAAACACAGCGGGAAAAGCAAGGCCGTATCCCTAACGCAGCGCCAAAAAAGCCTTTGCGAACCCAACGGATCCCAACCGTAAGGCCTTCAAGGGCATTTTCAATGAGAGACGCGGTCAAGCCTCAGGGGTCAGGCAAAGGGGTTGGAGCTCAAAAAAGGGGGGGCCTTGGGCGATAGTGGCTTTAGTCCAGAAAACAAAAAGCCGGGACGATATCCACTGAGCCTGGAATAATCACGTCGCCGGAACACCGCGAAAGAGAACGAGAATCAACGAGAAAAACAAGAAAAGATGAGGAAAGAAGGGAAGGGCTGGGTCCGCGGGGAATGACCGTTGGGTGGTAAAAAAGAGAGCATCTCGAGTGCTGAAAAAAACGCCGTATTGGGGAAAAGACCAAATAGGAGAAAGGGTCCCCATGTATTGCGCTAAACCAGGTGGCTAGATGGGCAACAGGAGGTCGGATCGCAAAGGAAGATACTGACGGAAGAAAGTTGGGGGGGAGTCTGGGGGGCAAATTCGTTGGCGTTTTGCTATTCGGGGAATCAGAACTGCTCTCTGCAGCTGACTCAAAAAGCTGTGGTGTGGGGTGCATCGGTGATGAGGGGGGACGTCGAGGTTCCAAGGTGTGCTATCGGCTGAGGTCAGAAAGGACCCTACTAGAGAAGAAAATAACGAATCCGGAAAAAGGAATATCCACAATGGGGGAGGAGAATAAGGAAAAAAAAGTCAGGTCTATTCGGAGAATTTGTTTGCAAAGGGACTAGGAGCTTTAGTGGCGTCGATCAGGAAAAACCCTCGGACGCGACGGGTTAGCATAAACCCAAAGGGACAACATTTCGCAAGACGAGACCTCTGCGGAATGCTTCGAGTCGGAATTGCATGTGACATCCTGCGTGGACAAGCACGGCCGCTGATGTGAGGAAGGGAGGAAGGCCAGGGAGAAGGCTAGCAGAACGGCAGTTAATATGGGGGGGGGGGTCGTCGCGTTGAGAAGGCTGGCCGCGGCTCCGAACCATAGGAAATGCGAACTCGCGCGATATGGCGGTAAAGATCGGAAACAAGGGGCGAAAGACCAAGATGCAGCAAAAGGATTGCAGATGGGCAGGGGAGAAGGAAAAGTCTAGGGATTGACTCGTGGAAAAGGACGTCAGGAGTTTCGAAGTCGCAACTAGAAAAACCATTGCCGGGCCGGAATAGAAAAGGGGGGTCTAAAAAGGGGGGGGAAAAAAAGGACGGCGGCGAGTGAGAAGGAAGTAACAGCAAAGGCTTAGGGAGTGCTCGGCATCGGAGGATTGGGACGGCTAAATTCGAAAAAGAGATGAGGGATGGGCAAAGACCAACGACTTCGGGTGCATCAAAAACAATAAACGCGAAGAAACTAGAGGTCTGGGGAGGAAGGGGAGAAACTTCCAAGGGGGGGGACGGTCGATGTTAGATAGCGGCGGGATCGGCTGATATCAAGGGGAGCCCCAAGTCGCCGGAAAAAGTATTAACCGGGAAAAGGAGGACGGACGCGTGGGGAAAAAGGGGTTGCAGAAATCAAATGACGCCAACCGCCTTTTTCGGACCGGCGGGTACTGTAAGACATGGGTGACAGGAAGGAGGGGGGAGAGGGAGAAAGGAGAGACCAAAGGCGACTGGGGGCAAGAACAGGTCAGGCACGGGAGGGTCATTACTGAGGAAGGTAAAGGGCCATATCGTGTGGCGGAAAAGGCGAAGAAGTCGGCCTGCATAGGGGCGGGGCGGAATCTTGCCGAGCTGTGATTCAGTAGGAGGGCAAGAAGACGGGCGCTGCAAAAGGAAAACAAACTCGATTAAGAGGAAAAAGGGGCGGGCCAAACAATCAGCTGGCCGGGAATGACCACGGGAGGAAAAAAATGTTCGCCGGGTGGCTAAAAAACTGGACGGATCGGGAATCCGAAGGAACGGCCTAAAAAAAGAGACGCACGAAAGAATAGAAGGGGCTCGGGGGACAAAGCCGACGGGAACGAACCGTCGGGAATGGAAAAACTCCAGAAGCGAAAAAGGCCGCTAGAGCTTGAGGCGGATTCGGAGAGGATAGTTAAAGGGAAGGACTTCTTTGAAAACAGAGGGTTGCGTCCAAAAAGGAAAGGAATTGCCCAGGAAGGGAAATAAAGCGAGACGAGAGTCAAAGGAGCGTCGCAATGCACCATCGGCCGGAAGCGGGCGATAGTGAGCTGGTTTAGAAGCCAGGACCGACCGGAAAAAGGAGGGCAGTTAAGGGGGGAGAGATTGCGCAAAGACGGCACGCTAAAAGAAAAAGCAGGGGGGCCCTAGTACGAAGAGGAAACTGAGGCTGTGCCCCGAAAAAGGCTGTACAGGGTAGGAAAAACCCAAGAAGGAAAGTGGTAGGGGGAGGGCGCTAAAAGCTCCCTGATTGCCCATCACGGCCGGAATCAAAGTTCGGTTAAAAATTGCCTCCGAGAAAAAGTGAAGCCCATCGAGAAGGGGGGGACAGTGAGGAAAAGAAACACACTCGCGCGTGGCTTGAAATCAAAGGAAGGAGCGGGAAGGAGGGGGCCATGGTTGTGAAGTAAGTAGGCTATAAGGAAAATGGAGAACAAAAAGAAAAGGGCCCAGCTTCACCAGTAGGCCAAGCTGGGTCGCCGGTCACTGCAGAAGTACAAGGTTGGAGTCGAACGAGACGTGAGTACCTTATGAGAGAGGCTCAAAAAAAGAACGGAGGTGTGACCAAAAATAAGACCGAATGGTCTAAAAAAAAGATCCAGGAAACAACCAGGAAAGGGGAGGACACTGACGCGAGTAAAAAACTAGGCGGGAAAAAAACCAGTTCGTGAAGGGGTTCCTGGAAGCGAGAAAAGGGCTGAAAAAAGGGGAAAATTCGATAAAATCGGTCACTCAATTTCAAACGAAAGAGTTGAAAAGAAGGAAGGGAATGAAGGATGGACCAGTCCGCAGGTTCCACCGGGGAAAAATCGAGGGACATCCGAACCGGTAAGGGGGTGAGGAAGGGAAATGGCAAAGCAGGACTCTGGCAGGAAAGGGAACCACGGCAAGGGCCATGCACTACAAAACGGTAGCAAATTCATCAGATGACGGAAGAATCAATCTGCGGGAGGGGCAATTTTGTAGGGGAAACCTCGGGGCTAGGAGGCACGGACAAGAAAAAGAAGGGTCTGGCGAGGAACAAAGGATGAATCTTCAGCAAGCGGCCGAACAGGCCGAATGGTCAAGAACTATCGCGAAATGTCGTGGGCACTCTATAAAGGTTGGGCCGGGAAAAGAAGAGGAGGAACGCCGACGGGGGACTCCAACGATGTCAAAGAGGAAGTTAATCGAAATAACCGATAGTCAAGACCCTCAAAAGAGAAATCGAAGGGGGGGGGCTCCTTAGGCGCAGGTAGGGTATCAAGAGGCCTCCGGGGCAACCAATAGGAAATCGGGGGAGGATTCGAAGAAGGCGTTTACGGGGGGCTCCTGTCGAGCGACCGAGACATATACGTCCTGATCACCGAAAGAGCGGGTACCCTCTTAAAAGCCTTGGAGTAATATCCTTAAAAACGGTCTAAACTTGTTGTTGGGGGGGGCAAACCAGTAAGGTCAAACGATAGGTGCCAAGCGAAGAGGTTCGGGGATAACTTCTTCGGCAGAAATAAATCAAAAGCGGCAAACGGGAGGTACTCAGAAGGCAGAGAGAGCAGTTCTGTAGGGCCAAAAAAACCAAGGATAGGAAGCGGAAAAAAAGCCAAGCAGGTCCCTGGAGGAAAAAAAGAACTCTCTGGAAAGGGCTCCCTGCGGTTAATGAGCTAAAAAGATGCCTTCACAGCAACCCATGGAGAAGGACACGCAAAAGAGAAAAGGAACATTGGAATCACGCTCACAAAAAGACTACAGTCAGAGGCCACGAAAGACCCTCCAGGCCGATTGGGCGTGGGAAGGGCAAAAGACCCATCGAAATGAGGATACGCAAAGGCCGATCAAAAGTCGGAAGCTCGCGCAAACGAGTATTCCGAGCGCGAGCAACCGAGCGAGAGCTAATGAGAACATCAAGTCGCGGATTCCGGTTGGTCGAACCGCAAATTAACCGCATGGAACACGAAGAGGAGAAAAAGTCGAGCCTAAGCAGTAACGAATAGGAAGAGCCAAGGATCAAAAGTTTCAAAACGCACTTGGATGGAAGCATAGGGGGGGCCGAGGAAAGAAAACTTGTAAAAAGCCAATTCCTCGGGGATTCGCACAAGGGAGGACAAAGAAGGGAAAATCGGCATCCTTGGGGGGAACATCTCAGAAGTGGCAGCACGATATTCGCCTTTTCGAGCAAATTGGTGAAAAAGGCGAGGCACAAGGAAGGAGGATCAAAGGGGGACGCGGCAGGTCGATTTGTGCCTCGGATCAAGTCGCCTCATCGTTTGTCGCCCAAAACGCGACGACCTGAAAAAGACCAGGAGAAAGGGGGGGATAAGACATTGAGAAACAAAATCCCATAAAACGCCCACACGGCAAAAGGCTGGGCCAAAGGACCAGAGGGGAAAAAAATGGAGAAGAAAAACATGGCGCGCGGGGGAGCAAGAGAGAATTTGTCAACGCTTTGGATGACTGGGAAAACCCAGCTGCGGTGGCGTTGATGCGTCCGAAAAGGGGTCCTCACAAATCTAAAAAAAGGAAAAAAAGAAGAAGTGAAAAAGATACAGCTCGGAAGGGCGTATAAGCAATGGGGGAAATAAAGGGACGGGATAAAAGAGAGACTTGCAGGAGGCGGAGTAATAGAAAGGACCACCCGCAAGCGTCCCCAACATCATCAAAAACCAACAGCTCAGAAATAGGCAGGGGGAGCGTAATCGTCGGACGCCCGAATCAAAAAAGTCATTGGTCCCAACTATAAAATGGGATCCCATAGCAAGGTGGAGAGACGATCTCGAATAGGTGGAGAAATATTGAACAGGCCCCGTGTGTCAAACTTGGAAAGTGAAGCCCAAGCCTAGGATGACGAATGAGCCACTCGACAAGGAAAGGAATCGTCGGGAAAAGGGGGAAAAAAGGGAGGAACACGATACATACTTCTCACAACACACACAGTAAAGGAGAATGGAGAAAGGTTACACTACAAAGCCGGGGGAAGGGGGGTCCGACAGGGAAAGGACTTCGCAGGGAGCGTAGATTCATCCGCAGGTAAGTTCCCATCATAAAAATCTAAAAATGGGGGCAAAGGGGAAAAAAAAACTGGCGGAAGGAAGAAAAAGAGGGACGAAAAAAAACTACGCCTGAAAGGCGTCCTTGTTGTTCACATGGGCGTTGGGTAAGGGCGGGCGAAATGGACGGCTATCACCGCAGGGGGAAGCATGTGGGTTTTTTCTTCTGATGCTTGGGGGTGAACGGATGTTCGTTCTGGTGCTAAAAAGCGCGGCATTACTCACCGCAGAATAAAAATAGAAGGGAAGGAGATAATTCTAACGGACGTTAATTACAAAGTCAGAAACACGTCAAGAATGAGGACCTAGGGGGAAGATGGTTTGGGGCCGGTGTCGATTTGCATCAGGAGAAGGATTGAGGGGAATAACGAATCAAAACAATCGAAACGCACAGTTAAAGGGAGAACGGGCAGACCTTTCGCGAGAAAGCATCCCCGCCGCGAAATCGTTCGATGGGATCCAAGGCTTTCACAATCCTGAGTGGACGATCAAACAGGTGGAGGACCGCTATAGCGGGACCAGGGGACGCAAAAAATTTCCAGTCAGGGGGAAGGGAGTCCGCGTTTGGGTCGAAACGGAGCAGCGGAGCCAAACTCGCACCAAGCTACCGGAGAACTAAATCCTAAAATGGAGGCGGTGGGCGGCCGTAACCAAAGTTCTGCGAAAACAAAGGGGAGGATCTTCGATTGAGAGACCCTCAGTGGGAAGAACACGTCTTTAGCCACTCTACGGGTAGAAGACAAGGGGGAAGAGAAAAAAATTGGGTCGAGTGGGTGGTTTCGCGGAGTGCGGACTCGTGGAAAGTTCATAGGAGGGAAAAAAACTGACGCAAGAGGTTAAGGGAAAACGAATCGGAAGAAGTGATTTCGTGATAGAGGGCATTTAGGGGTTTACAGTGATGCGGAGGCATACACGACGAGCTTTGGAAAGAAGTAGCGATCGCTAGGGGGTGCACTACTTCAACGACTGAAGCAAAGAAGTCGCCGAGCTTTTGGACCCGACTGTCATTCGCGAAAAGGGGAGTAGAGGAGGGGATGCTGGCTAAAGGACCACTAGGAAAAATCGCCGGGGGAGGGCGGGTTCAATTATTTCAGAGAATCTTTTTCGGGACAGGACTGGAAAGATGAAGGTGGGGCCGGCGCTGGCGTGGAAGGTCGCGAAATTACATGGAGGTCTTGAGAAGGAAGAGAAACATCAAAGGACAGGGGGCCGACCAACGGGTATGGAGAGAGAGCGGAAGGGAGCTTGCCTCTTTTAATAACTAGAGAAAAGACCGAGGGAAGCGAATCAGGAGAGAGGAGGGACCTCAAGTCTGTACCAAGGCTGGAGATGGTCTATCAGAAAGGGATTTAGGGCAAAAAAAAAGAAAAGAAGAGGTAGAATGGCGGCGTCAAACAATCCGGGCCAAGATTAACACGTAATGAAAAGTTATATGGCGGAGTTCTACTAGGGTAACCAGGGAGGGTCATACCGGCGGGTTCTTAATGATTGCGGATAAAACCGCCCAATATCAGAAAGGACGCCATGGGAAACGGAGAGGAGAGCGGCCGTCGGAATTCCCGACGGCTAAAGAATTCGGCTTGTGAGGACGACTGAATGCAAGTTCCAGGGGGCCGACTTGGATTGACCGAAGTTTGTGGGGAACCCAGAGAAGACGAGAAAGGGAGTGGAGCCTTATCATAGCTGAGCGACCGGTGACACGGCGACGATAGGACTACGGCGGTTTGAGATAGTCCAGAATGAATATTTTGGGGGCGTCAAAAAAAAAAAAAGAAACGGGGAACGTTAAGTTAGGTTCAAAACTGATTTAAGAGAAAATCATAAACATTTACCTCATAGACACGCATAGGAAGAGGGACAAGCCTTAGGAAAAAGGATACAGTGTTGAAATAAAACAAAAACGACACTGGGGGTCAGTTTGCGGAATCGCCGCTTCTACTGCTCGGGGGAACTGGAAAAGAAGGCAGAAATCAATTTCATGGGGCTCCGCAGCTGAAAAAAATCAGTGTCAACAGTCTTAATATCAGGAACTAGAAGAGGGGAGAACACAGCTTTGAAGTCCTGACGTTTGAGAAGAGAAGGGGTGAAGTTCCTTGGTGGAAAAAGTCTCGGCCGAAGCCGCCCATGCACGGAAAACCATTCGCACGGATGGGAAGTACGAATCAGTCGGCAGCCCCAAGGGGGGGGGAGGAGGATCACTGCGGACCTAGCTGC
>Ga0179593_1372774_pt1 | contig 11702 bp, 6 predicted proteins | sample CZODoug2_1_08_16_FD_185931 | JGI IMG/M metagenome (GOLD analysis project Ga0179593, IMG submission 185931) | Vadose zone soil fungal communities from Angelo Coast Range Reserve, California, USA - CZODoug2_1_08_16fungal (PacBio error correction) | ecosystem: Environmental > Terrestrial > Soil >...
ACGAACCCGGACGCGGGAGTCCGAAGGCTGCCTTTTCCGTCTCTGTGGCAGTGCATGCGCCAGAGTCTGAGGGAAAGCGGGGTCTCGTAAAACTTCTTAACCTGTGGGACCGCTTCCACCTGGCAACGTCCGTAAGAAGGGTTTTAGGGCTCCCAGCACCAAGAAGATGCGACGAATTGGGTCGCAGGAAAAGAAAAAGGAATCGGGGGCAAATAGCTTAATCTGGGGGCACTGGAACGTCGCACGGGAGGAGACAAAGCGTCTTGGTGTGCTGATCAAAGCTCCGGTCGGTCTATGACGGAACAGCGGGGATTTCTTGGGCTAGGACCTAAAAATTGCTGTGGGAACTCTGCCCGGCCGGGGGACTCGAGTACGCCAGCGAACCACAGAAAGGGGGGAGATGTGGGACCCGCCACCCGTAGCGGTGGGGGACAAGGGAAAGTGAGGGGTCCCCGGGAGGAAAAGTCAGAGGAAAAAGGTCTGCAGAAGTCTTGGACCGGGCGAAGTCAATAAGATCGACCAGGGTAAAGAGAGGGGAAAGAACCTTTCACTGACCGGAGGAATACTGGAAATATAGCCGAATCTCATGGAAACAACCTGAATTTAAGTCGAGGACTCGTGGGAACGCCATGGCTGGTTGACGGTATACTGGCCTCGGATAGTATACTCTTACGTACGGTTCCCCTAAGGCAAACCGCCACGTAAAGGTTGTATGAAATTGGATTAAGACAGAGGTTTTAATGTGAAAAAAAGGCTTTTCCCACGGAAGGTCTTATTCGAGGGGGATATTGTGTAGAAAAGCAAAATTCTAGAGTTCTGCCACTCAACTATTTTTCGGGCCTACGTAGGCCGAGATACGTTTAAAAGGAAGGTACAGGTGGGTACGTTTGTCCGGGCTGACGCGGGTGATAATAAGCTCAAGGCAAGTTCACGGAGGTTGAAAAAAGGAATCGCCACCGGGGGGATAAGGGGAATCCGTTGGAACGGAGATGGGACCTCAGACTGTCGAAGGGTCGGTAAATGGGCGAGTTGACCGCGAAAAGGGAACCTGAATCGGGGGGGACCTTCGGGCCAACGCCAGATTGTGGCGTGAAAGCTTGCAACTAATTGGAGGGGACTTCGTTAAGCCGGAAAAAGTGTCATGGTGGAAGAACATTGTTACCTGAACCCATCCGGTTCTGGAAGTAATCATGCGCCGTAGGGGGGGGAAGTGTAGGATTCTATTTGCATAGTTTGAAAAGAAAGGCTCCCTAGTGCCACAGGGTGCACTGGAGAGGTTCAAGAACTGGCAAAAAGAGCGTAGAAGTCCCCAACTATAAAATCCTCGGGGTCAACGGTTAACCCGAGGCCGTTTGCGGGAAAAAAACATGGAGCGGTTTCCGGGGATTGTCGAACCAGGAGTGGTCGGCAAGGGGGGACTGGAGATGCAAGGGGATCTTTATTGAGCAGACCTTCAGTCTGAAATGGTGATAGAATAAGGGTCATAGAACGGACAGAAGGGTCTACCAGGGTGTAACGGCGTTCACTGCCCGCCTTGCAAGGGTTGAGAAGGAAAAAGTTACAGGTTCTTGAGTCCAATGGACCCAACCCAATGAGGTAATCACTGAGGGGGTCTATCAGCATCATAGAATTAACATAAGAGGGGCGAGATCGCTTTCTGAGGGTAAGAGGGGACAAAAAAGTCACCAAGACGTATAAGAGGCTTGAGGGGGGAATAAACTCGTGGTAAGAGTAGGGCTTCCTGCAAGAAGGTACGGCCGGGAGTTTCTCAGACCAGAAAGACGAGATTTGTGGCCGATGTGGAAAATTTGAGTCTGAATTGGATTACGGCCAGGGACAAGGAGGGCAAACAAGTCCCTGTGTCTTTAATCTTGACGAAAGGGCCGGAATACGATTAAGGAGTAAAACCAGACTAATAAGGAAGGGCGGACTGGCCACCTTTCAGGAACTCCAAGGCTTTTACATACAAATCGCCGACTAAGAAGAGAACATACACAACAACAAAAACAAAAACATGAGGAAAAGATAGATCGAAGAAGGAGGCATGCGGAGTTACTGTACCTGACTAAGGTTGACGAGCACGACGGAAAGCTGCGCTTTTGTCAGGGCGAGCAATTGACTTTCGGAAGAAAGACCACCACTAAAAACCCGGCCTGGTCTTGCTTTCCCGCCGGGAACGTTAGATCGGCATAAGGCCTTCATCTACCTAAAGAGAGGAAAAAACAAACCGAAACGATAATGTCGACGGGTGCCGGTCACCGAAAGGGATTAAAAAAAAAGACTGCTGTGTCGCATCAGGCCCTCGCCAATAAAAGTAGTGTATGGGCAAAGAAAAGCCTTCTTCCTTCGTCCAGAGAAAGTCTCTCACGAGCGAAGACTACAGATGAGTGTTCCACGTCTGTTGTTCGAAAAAGGGTGTACGTTCTCCCGCAAGGGGGGTGTGGAGATGACTTAAAAGGGAAGGTCACGTGTCGCCGGCTCCATGAGGCAGAACAAGAGACAGTCCAGTAAGTAGGGGACGGCGTACATATGAACCTGAAGAAGTAAACCGGGGATCGATTAAAGTTAAAGAAACAAAACAGAAGCAGCACATCAGAAACCAAAAAAAAGGGGTGAAAAGAAAACTCTCTAGGGCCAAGGTCGAACGAAAAAACGGGATGTGGCAAGAACGGGACCAGTTCCATGATCAAGACAAAGAGAAACAAACTTATATAGTGGAATTAATACTTCGACAGGTTCCAGAAATCGTCAGACCCGGAGCGCCCATCCTTGGGGGGGGAAATGGCTGAAAGAAAAGGACATCAGAAGATAATCACAATCCGTTGAGTGAACACTTAGGGGGGAAGGACCGGCTTTGTCCTGTCTTAAAAATTGGAGGGAGGTCGCATGAAGAAAGTGAAGGTTCAAAAAGGGATCACCGAAAAATCTATGATAAGGATTTCTCGTGAAAGGAACGAGGGAAACGAAGGAGGACAAGCGGGGACGCGCTCAAAAAAAGCCCAAGTCCCACTATAGTCAGGAAGACAAGGCCAAGCGTTTCAGCACAACTGTTCAGGAAAAAGCGACGCCGTAACGAAAAGGTGAGAAAAGGCCAACGGTGATCACGCCCTGTTGTAAACAGCTACGGATAAATATGTAGTACCTCTGGAACTGGAAGGGGGACCTCCTCTCCAGTCCAGGGGTAGAATATATAAACATTCATAACCCTCTGGCTTGTGGAAACATTGGGACATCCAAGTCACTCTTGGGGTGAGACATCAGATAAGTAAAAAAGGACCTACAGTGATATTAGGTGTAGGAAATCGCCTCTGGAAGCTATAATAAGCGGCAACGGCCTTGAAAAGAAAACGAGCGTCCATAAGAGGGAAAAACTTGGGTCTTAGGGGCAGTTGATGAGCGGACATGAAGGTCGGTTCAAGTCCGGGCGCCTGGGGAAGATGAAAGGGGTGTACGGTATGGAACGGTCGTCACGTGGGACAGCGTGTCCTTGTAAAGGGCGTCGCGAATCGGTCAAAGGGGGAGAAAAGGGAACGGGGTCGACGGAAAGTTAAACGGGGGACTAAAAGACAAGGCACCCGAGTAAAGTGGGGTCGAGTAACGAACGGAGGCTTTGATGGGTGCGTACTTAGCTCCACAAATCAGAAGGGAAAGAGTTAAACAAAAGTCATAAACCTTGGGAAAAAAAAACAAAAAGTGACGGGTTCGACTACGTAGGGAGGATTAAAAAACCTCGAAAACAACATTAAAGAAAGGCGACGGAACCTCTACCTTTGAACATGGAGTAGTGGAACCTCTTTTGAGTGGGGTATGCCAAGCAGCATATATCTAAGACTGGGAAAAGAACAAAGTGAGACTGACTAATTTGAAAGGGGATGGAAGGCGAGAAGTTATCAATGGGGAAAGGTAAAAACAAAATCAGAAAGGAAAGCCTCCTAAAAGAATGAAGGCAAAAAAACAAAAACAAAAAAAGCGCCGGAAATTGAAAGGACCTCCTTTTAGTGCGAGGCAATATATAAACAAAAAAACTGGAAAAGGAGAGAGAGATAGGGAGAGTCACCCTTCTTAAGAAATCCGTCAGCTTAAGGGGGGGGAACGGCGTCAATGGCATTGCAAATGAGAACGGAGGGTACTTTGACCCTGAAGAGGAGACTACCTTCAGCACTCTTCACATACAAAAGAATGAAGAAGGCAGGAGGGGGTATTTCTGCCTACACAGCGTTCGAGGCATGGTCAAAATGACTTGCGAAATAACATTCACTCCCAGAAGACAAAACGCTTACTATAAAGAAGAAAAAAAAGAGATTTCTCCAGGAACTGGTATCTTAGATGATTTGGCGGCGAGTCTGTCCGCCTACCTCTAGTAGCCCGGGAAAAAAAACACTTGTTTCCTAAGCCAGAAGGAGGGGAAACGATGAAGAAAAAATGCGGACTTTTGGGGGGAACTACTACGCAGCTAACGAAAAAAAATTGAAAGATGTACATTGTTTGCCTCGAAACGACAAATGGTGGGGTCACCATATACACCGTGAGTGTCTTCCAAGGCAAAGGTCTACCCATGTAGGGGCGTTGTAAGGCCAAAGAGTCGAGACTAACACACAACCGATAATAAAACCATTAAAGCCGTCCCGTACCATGGAACGACGTCCACCTTTAAAATCTTCAAGGTTCTGAAAAAGAAATTACGGGCCAGGGAACTGGCACGATAAGAACCCGGTCCTCCGACCCTTGACTAAAGGACATGCCTCTAAGGGGAAATGAAAAAGGAAACGTGCACGGTCCGATCCGAAAATTAAAGAGTTACGTTACTTTGACCATCGGGGAAGAAAAACCGGAGAAAATGTTGAAGTCTCTAGGATTGCCTCAAGGAAAAGGGGGAATCTGGCGAAAAGTAGGGCAGGCCCTTCTAGGGGTATAGGCGACAACTTGAGGGGGGAGAGGGCTGAAATTCACTCCTGAGTAGTCAATATTCCTTGGGACGCCTAGGCGTCAAATGAAGGAGGAACACTGGGACGTGGAGAACAAGGGGCTTACCGGAAGTTGGATATGAACCTTTGAATGTTAGGGGGGCGATCCTAACAAAGACTGTGAACCTAATGACATCCGGTTAACGGTCGGTAAGACGGATAGAAGAACTGAGGTCGAAGAAGGCAAGATTGGACCATCCGAACGCAAGCGTGTGCCTCTGAGAACGGGAGATTGGGGAACGTCTTCTTACACAGGGGCATGTGGGGGGGGCTACAATACCCAAATGCCGAAGCCGGCCAAGGATCCGGTGGGAAACGAAGAAAAAGTTTTACGAAGGGGAGGGGGAGTTTCGAGCTCGCTCACTGTTAACGACCAGACCTCGGCGACGTTTTACGCAGATAAACTGGGCGTTTAAAGGACTTGCCGGATACAGAGGGCCGTATAACTTAACCGAAAGACTTATCAGAGGGGAGCCGGCATGAAAGGAAAGAAGGAAGGGTCTTCGTAAGAAGAGACGGGCTAATCCTGGTAAACCGGGACCGGCGCTGACCGATTTCGGGGGGAGCGACTTCAGGGGTCAAAAAAAACGGGTGAAAGGGTGGGGAGGAACGAGAAAAAATATCTGACAGGTAACTGAATTTAGGAAGGAGTGGGAAACTGGAAAAAAAATTTCTTCGCAACCCAGCTGGAAGAGACGGGACGCAAACTTCAAGGGAAGAGTGGGGGACAGACCAAGAAGCTTAACAAATGACTGACGGAACGATTCTGAGAAGGAAGAGGCTTCCGTCAAAGAAAGGAAACGCGAGGATATGGATCAACGGGGGGGAGGGTGAGGAGGTAAGTGTAAGCCTCATTTCGAACAGAAAGGGGGCTAACGGACTAGGTATCTTGGCCGGTGGGGGGTGTCGTATCTTATCCGGACTAAAAAGAAATAAAAGTGGTGGGAACCGGGATTCAGGAAAGGCTTATTAGGGGAGTAAAATTCCTCTGGAACACCGGGAGCACCGTAAAACCATCTCATGCAAAGGTAGTAAAAAAACGGAGGGCTCTGACCCTCCAAAGGATGGCCGAGACTCCGCAAGAAAAACTGGAGGATAAAAAGAATCTCTGGAGAGAAGAGAGACAGCAGTTGTTCGGAAAAAGGCCAAGCCGAGGGGGAAGGCAGGTTTTTACCGTGCAAATTGAACACGAAGCCTATTTGAAGGAAAGGCACCGGACTGCCACACGATGGTCCTGAAAAGGGGGCCAAGGAAACGAACTTGAAAGAACAACTAAAACAAAAAAAAATCTTCCACAGGGGAACGCGGCCATGTAAAACAAATTTTTAAACTCGAACTGGAGGAGAAAAGGAACACAGCAAAACAAGGGGTATAAAAGCAGGATTCAGCTGAGGACTATCAAATAAGGGATACCTCGAGGCAGTCTTCTGTTTCAACTGAGGGGCTTTCAAAAAGGGAAAAAGAAGGTTACGGTGATTGCCGCAACAATGGGGGGCTATTACGTGGAAAGTGAAGAGGGAACACCTCGGAAACTGCGAGAAGGACAACGAACCTCGATTCAATTTCAGAAGTACTTTCTTCTGCATAGAAAAGAAATCACACTCCTTCTCTCGGAAGGGAAGAAAGACGGGTCATAGATAACGCAGGCGGGTGAAACTACCATGCGAATATGACAGTACGCGCAAAGAGGCGAGCGCTACGAGGAGGTTCAAGGACGGGCCTTTGAAACGGGCTAATCCCCCGAGCGACCTGTCTGAGGGAATGATCTGACGGAGGGACTAAAACCTGGTCGAACGAACCCGGATCAGGAACGGGTTAAAGGTCTTTATTCAGAGGAGAAAAAGCCTAAAAAACATCCAGAAGTGACATCTTTAACACATGGCGGTCCTACAAGGAAGGGTTCTGGAAAGGCCTGGCCCTGGGGAGAGGGGCAGTCAAAAACTGCAAAGGGTCGGCTAATCCGACAAGGCTTAGTTGGGGAACTCTCAGACAAAGAAGGGAAATGAGACTTTCAAGTTGACCAACGACAAAGGAACTAGACCTGGTCTGGAAGAGTGAACAAAGTATTTAAAGAAAGAAAAATCTGATGAGTGATAAAAAAAAGACCTACAGCCAAAAAATCCTTGGTAAACATAAAATCCGCTCACTAGAGCACGTACTTGACTCCAGAAGAAAACCACGCTTTTCAAAGGGGATCTTCCTAAATGGAAGGAAGTGGAATTAAGAGAGGGACAAGCAAGCGCCCAGTCAAACACGGATTTTTCAGAAAACCCACATTAAGAAGGCCCCGGCACGGCTGGAAAGATTTACACCAAGGGCAAGAAATATGCCCTTCAAAAACAGGGTACTTGCGGGGGGGGAACGGATCGGAAAAAAATAGGAAATCGGTAGGAAAAAACTAGTCACATATCCGCGCGCAGGCCGGGGTCGGCCCAGTCTGTAAGGGGAGATTCGGCGCCCGGCATTCAGGGAGAGGGGTCTTCCTGCGATGGGACGAGAAGGGGCCCTTCGTACTTCACTTAAAGGACAACTTTGTTTCAATCGGTATTGAGGGGCTCACTAATCAGTGAAGACTAGCCGAAGTCCTGAGGGCAAGTGGGGAAAAGCCACACGTGGAAATAACTGGGAAACAACCCTCTCATACAGGCGGAAAACTTCAGAATCAAGCTGTGAGGAGAGGTGGGGGGACTCGCGCCACATGGAGTAAATGGGGAAGTAATGGGGGGAATTGTCTCTCCCTAGGTAAGAAAAGGGGTCACTACTGAGAACAAACGGAATCTCTAAGAATTCCTAAAAGGGGAGGTCAACGGGTTTGCAACGGTGTGTGACCTTGATGAAGCTTTTTTCTCCCCTAGTACTTTTAGTGGAGGCAAACCATCTTCAGATAGGTAAGAAACTAAATCGGGGAATGAAAGAGGGGAACGCTTTCACTTTAAAATCGGAACGAAACAGTATGCAATTTCGAGACAAGAAAAAGTAAAAGCCTACTGGCCGGGAAAGAACTTAAAAAAAGCACCGGGGGGGGACATCTTAGACTGTAGAGGCTGGGTCAGAAGGGGGACCCGCTGTATCTCTGATAAAGAAACATTAGGGAGGGGGGGGGGAGATATGGAAAGGGTCAGAGGGAATAAAAAAATATAAGCGGGCCGGAAAGGACTACGCAGGGGAAGTGTCAGTCTTGGCAGTGATCGGGAGTACTTTTTCCCGAGGCGATGGAAAAGGACTACCAAAGGAAAAAGCAGAGGAAAACTTTTTACACTTTAAGTATAGACCTGGGGGGGATAAAAGCTTCGCGATCGTCAAAAAGGCGACTTGTTTGGAGAAGAAACTCCCGAGGGTTAGCCCAAGCGAATAAAATCCAAACGAAACAGTAAGGAGAGGGGGGAACTCTGTTGGGGGGGAAGGGTCGAATTCATTCGCCTCCCTAAAAGAGTCGTGAAAAACCGGCACTTTCGGCTCTCGAAACGGAGTGTAAAAAGTGACAATTCCAGTGCTTTTGGGGAAGAACGTGTCAAAGAACGAAACAGGTAAGATGGCGGTGGGACCCGAAAGGAACTGAAAAATGGTTGTGAGGTGTACAAGGTAGGGGATTTCCAAGGGAGGGGTTAATACCGGGGGTGTTGGGGTAACGAAAAATCTAAGTTCCTGAGTCCTGCGCATGGCCAAGATTCGCGCTCAAGCCGAACACGGGAAAGACGTAAGGGAAAATTCCCTTAACAAAAAGAGGGGTCTTCCTCCTCTCAGACCACCGCAAAAGGGCAAGGCTCAAACCGTGAAAATCACCGGGCGCACAGTGATCGGGGGACGAAATAAACTGACGAGCTCGGGGAGAAGTGAAACAAGGACTGAACCTCCATCACCTGTCGGGAGGGGGAAGGGGCTCGATTCTTTACGATGGACTCTTACAAGAAGAAAGGTCTGTGCACTTCAATGGGAGGGAGGGGAAAGGTTGGGGAGTCCAATTTCTCCTGACATGAACTGGGAGGGAACTACCGTACGAATGTCGGAGAGAGAAGAAAGGGCAGTTGATCCCTTTGGGAGGGGAGTCCACTAAGAAAAGGATATAGGGGTGGCACCAGGGGCCCTGGGGGAAGAGGGTGCAGGATCAAAGTATATAAGACTTGCTTTCTGCACTGACGAAAAAAAAGATGGTGAACAGGTCCCTCCAAGAGAGAAAGTGAGATGGTCGAAAAGAAGGGACCCCTAAAGGCAGAAGGGGTGTGGTTCAACAAGGAAGGAAGCCATGTTGCAGGGAGGCCGTAAAACTACCCAGAGGACTGGACGAAAGAACCAAGGGGTCCAGGAAGGAATGAAAAATTATCCAAAAAATGGGGTTTGTGCGGGAACCGCCGTTGGAAGGACGCGGAGGGGGGCAGAGGAGTAAGGAAAAACAAAAAGGGCGTAATTTCCCTTCAAAGAAGGCGGAAACGGGTCCGGGACGAGACTGACGGGGGGTGGCCATAGGCCGTTAAGAAAAGAAGACCTTGATCTGGAAGGGGGACCAGTAACCGGGGTCTGAGGGAAAAAAGAAAGAAACCGCAAGAGGGACTTCGAAAAAGGAGAGGACGTGATAAATACGGGACGTAAGGGGCGGGTCCCTGAGGGGTGCTGCAAAAAGGGGAGCAGTTCCAGTTCTCTTAGTGCCGGGGCTACATAAGAGCATGGGGGAGGATACATACGAACCGGGAATTCATTGTCGATAAATGAGTTTGAGCCATGCACAATCCAGGAAGTTCTTAAAAAACGTGAGGGGACCAAGAAAAGAGGGTTACTAAGGAAAAAAGGTTCTAAGATTCGACAGAGAATAAACGCAGTGGCTATCTCTTGAACGGAAACGGGAAAGTACCGTCAAGCAAGAAAGTTGTAAAGAACACCGGTGGCTGGTGGGTGCTAGAATGACCGGGATGCCAATTATTTTAAATGGAAAAAGCTGGTCTCGGAAAGTATCTGACTGTGTTTCTAGGGAATCAAGAAAAGTCCGGTTGCTCGGGGCTGGGACCGTTCCCAGCGGTCCAAGACGGCCGTTCTGTTAGGTAATTTGGGACTTCTTCAGGTCGACTGGAGGCCACTGGAGAGAACAACAATCTCCCGCAAAGTATGAGAGGCCAATGTAGGCACTCAAAATCGGTTCAGGACTAGAAGGGACCTAAAGAAAACAAACCGTAGGAGTAGGAAATATATATGATGCGCAGGAGACGGGTCGCTATTGAGGACAGCCGGGAATTGCTTTCTAGGGGTTGGAAACCGTTTGACAAAAAAACTTACTCGATCCACGGATGTAGTCCTACTGACCGGACGTAAAATGCCAGGGAAGGGAAGTCTTTCCTCGCGGGCCAAATCGGGGCATATCTGACAGATACCAAAACCTCTTCCACGGCAGAGAGGGGAATGTGCCGAACATCCTTGGCAAAAAAACTCTAACTCGGTCCGCAGAGAACAGGGAAAAACCGCCTACAGATTCGGGAAGTGGGAGATCGTCACCTGAGGAAAAAGACGCACAAGTCGAAAGCGGGGTTTCACTCTGACAGGCCAAGGACAGGTCGTAATACCCCAGGGTGGGGGGGTGGTCGGGAAAAGGGGGAAGAATGAGGGCACCTGTTTAAATTGGTAGAAGACGAACAAACTTAAGGGGGACATCAAAATGCATTTTACCAAGAAAGCGGGAAGGCGGGAAGATGACCTTCAAGAATCAAACCAACCAGTCTCTCTGAAGACGGAGGGAAACAGCAGCACAGGTCGAGAATTCGCAATGAAAAAGGGAGGAAAAATGCAGAATAGGGGGATTCAGGAAGAGAAAACCGGAAATCGCGGCGTGTTCCGAAAAAGAAAACGTGAAAAAAACAAAAACCCAAAAGCTAGAAAGGTCGGAGAGGGGGAATGAAAATTCTCTGGCAATGACTTAAGAGTCACTTCCTGGAGAGCAATAAAAAGGGAGAAGGAAAACTCTTCTTTAGAAAATGCACGAGGAAGGACTCTAAAAGGACTTCCTTCGAACAGTTGAACGGCCAAAACCGTATCAAGGGGCCGAAAGGAAAACGAAACGGTGCTTGTGGAATCCCCGGGGGAATTAGGCCCCTCTGCTGAATCAGGGAAAAAGAAAACTTCTGGAGAAAGGAAAGAGGAAAGGAAAGGGAAAGAAAAAACAGGAGGAAGTCGGATCAAATTAGTCGAAAAACTGAGCCAGAAGGGGATGGATGAGAAAAGCAAAAAATTGAAACCTTCTTACAAGTCATGAAAGATCAGAGCCGGTCATACCGTACTTGGGCCTCAGGAAAAAGGGAGAACTCCTTTTAAAAAAAATCTGAAATGTCCGGTTATAAGAGTTTGTCAGGGTTAAAAAAGGACACGAGGAAAGAAGGGTTTCGAAGATCTCCCAAAGGCAAGAAAGACCGCGGCCTTGGAAGGATAAACCTCGGAGACTTACCTAGAAATTCAAGAAGTAAGGGGAAGGAGATGAAATCCTTCAATCTGAACGACTGGAAAAACCAGCGAGGTAACGGCCTGTGATCCGAGACCACGGGAGGACCATAATCCGTGCGCAAAGGGAGGAGGGAAGTCCATTGAAAAAAAAAAGCGGGACCGGGAGGAGGCCACGATGGTCAACTTTTCGTTCAAACACCAGGAGAAGGAAACTTACTGCGGAACGTGGGAGGGAAAGGTTCTTAAGAGGGGAAGGCATATGCCGCCTTGTTCAGAAGGTCAAACGGGAACAACAAGACATAAAAGAAGGGAGACAAA
>Ga0179593_1409056_pt1 | contig 11702 bp, 13 predicted proteins | sample CZODoug2_1_08_16_FD_185931 | JGI IMG/M metagenome (GOLD analysis project Ga0179593, IMG submission 185931) | Vadose zone soil fungal communities from Angelo Coast Range Reserve, California, USA - CZODoug2_1_08_16fungal (PacBio error correction) | ecosystem: Environmental > Terrestrial > Soil >...
AAAGTTCTCTAATGCAGTGAAAAAAAGCATCCATAAGTCATGTGCGCCCATGCAGGCAGGCTGCGGGAAGGTTGCACTTGAACTTTTTGCACGTCCAAGGATCCTGAAAGTAGGAGGTTTTATCCTTTCGTACGGGGAAAGGGGGAGTTTCACAGGACTTGGAGGAGAGTCAAAAACCTGTTGCGAAATCTAGGAAACAAAAAAGCCGAAATCAATCGGAGGGTCCTCATTCTAGTAAAGGGGAAGAGGAAGGAAGTTGAAACGAAAACGAAGGAAATGGTGTGTGATAAGGGCAGAGTCTTGAGAAGGGTGGTCAGTCTGAGCGCCCAGCACCAAGCGACAACAGGAGGGACAAGGCAATGGAAAAGCTCGCTCAGGGGGACTGAACAAGGGGAAGAGGGCTTTCTCTTCGGGGAGAAGGGAAAGCGGTTCTGGAGAGGTTAGAGCGATAAACCTGTGCGAGCTTGCCAGGAGAACTAACGCGGACAAGCCGCACGCTTCGACAAAGTAAAGACCCAAAATTTCCTGTTCTGTTTTCAAAAACGAAAAAGAGCCTTGGTCACACCAATTCTTGGAAAAGGGGCGGGAGGACTTGACTGCCCTCCGAGGAGAGGGACAAGGAGGGACAGAGATCTCCAAACAAAAAACGCACCAGGGGAGAAAGAGATTGGGAGAAAAAAAAAGCGCCTCCCAGAAGCTAATACAACCGCGATGGGTGCACCTACAACAACCCACGATGGCCCAGTGGGGAAAAATGCATCTGTAAAATGAGACAAAGCACCAGGAAAATTTGTCAGAACAAGTGCGAAAAGAAGCTGCAAAAGACCTCTTCGTCAACTCGAAAAGGCAAGCAGAAGACGAGTCTGCCGGCCTTGCAAACGCACTTCAGAAAAAACCCTCCTTCCCACGGAAAGACCGCGGAAAAGGGGTCAGGCACCGGGAGGAGGGAGCATTTCCGTGGGGGGCGTGTAACATCCACAGGTTTGGAGGAGAACGGATCAAGAAAGCACCTACTAAAGGAAAGAACCACAAGTTGGGGTTGGAACACTAGGTCCCAGGGGGTAAACGTGAGGAAAAAGGGCTCTTGCCGCGCCCTGCAGGGTGCGGGGGGAGGACATCCTCGATGCATCCCCATGGTGTCTAAAACCTGGAAACGCCAAAATCGTTGTTGGCACAGAAAAAAGGGCAGAGACGCTCACTTCAACTACGAACCATTTCCAAGGAAGATTGACTCACCTTCATGGGCAAGGGAGGAAGAGGGGAAACAAAAGGCCATCATGTGACACATTGGGAGGACCTGATAGGGATGGATAAGGGTCAATTAGAATAACACACTGGAGATCGGGTCCACCCTTCTTAGAAAACAGGTTAAGAAATCCGGAGGCCAGAAGGGGAAATTGCAGGGTTACTCGGGGGACGTGCTGTACTTTATTGTGGCCATCTAAAAGAGATAGATGGGATAATGATGCGTCTAAGACTGGGGCGGATAGAAGGCCCGGACGCTCGAAAATTAACGACATTCTCTTTGAAACAGCAGTCTTTGGAAGCAGAGAAAACACGACGCGTGGGGAGCGGCGCCGCGGCACCTGGGCCATGATCTGGAAGGCGTCAAGTTACGGAGTGGGGATCTCAACCTGGAATGAGATGACTCGTAGCGAGGAAGAAAAATTAACGTTGGGGTCACCTCCAGCGCCACCAATAGGGAAGCACTCTCCGGACTCCGGGCAACAAGAGAAGGGATGGAAAGGAAGGCCCGGCGCTTGGGCGACCATCGAATCATGGAAACTAACTCTGAGACCCCTCACACGGCTTGGTGCTGGATTGGGAAATTGAGAAAAGCCGCACCAAACAAGCGGGCGTCACTCGGGAGGCTGATCGACCTGGGGTTCCTTGAAAAAAGACAGGGGAAAGGATTAATGTTGCTAGGGGGAAAAAAAACATGCATTACAACGCGAAAAAAAAATGAACCTACCAATGCGCAGAAAACTGTGTAGGGCCAAAATTACTAAAGTTTTTGGACCGGGGGGGGAGGGAAACGGGTCCAGTAAGCTGGAAAGACTTCCAACCGGATACAGAAAATCCGCTCTTGAAAAGAGCCGCTTAGAGGCAAACGTGGGCTAGATGCCCAAAAAAATAACGGCACACCAAAGGAGTAGAACCAGGTAGTGTGAAAGAACCTCCAAGACCGAGACGAGGGAAAGGAACAGAAGGGCTCAGTTCGAGAAAAAATGACACGTGACAACTCAGAAATTGCAGCCTTGGAGGTTCTTCAAGAGACAGAATGGTGCTGATTCAAGAAAAGCAAAATGCTGATGTGGAGGGACGGAAAAGTCTAAAAAAGAAGTGGAACCAGAAAAAAACGGCTCGCTGAGTGGGACAAAACAGAGGACAACAACATGGATAAGAAGAAACGTCGCACAAAAGCTGCAAGGCGGCGCAAGGTAAGGGGGTGGAAAGGGGTACAATCCGGCCCAAAGTCCCGACCGGTACAAAAGAAAAACCAAACGGATTGTGCACCGCAGGGGAATCCGCTCGTTCAGCAAAAGAAGCTGTTCTGGAAAGAGAAAAAGTTTTGGGGACTCCCCTCAAAAGAAAAGGGCCAGTGGAAAAAAAAAAAGAATGCGTTCAGCACAGGCTTTTTCCCCTACGGGGAACTGGGGAAACGGACCGATTAGGAGGCACCGAGTCGCACAATAACCCAAGTACCTTTTAGGCAAAAAGCAAGCAAAATCGGCAAAGGAGGTGCCACTACGCCAAGCCAGCTTTCTAAAGGGGAAAACGTGACCACGGGGGAAAAGGGAGCTAGTCGGTCTAGCGCAGGCCGTGCAACGAGGCAGTGGTCCTACCTCGGACTCAGAGCAAATGTAGCCCAAGCCACGCAAAACCACTTTTGCCCGGATCGAGGGGAGATGGGGGGAAACGGGACAGTTGAATGTGAAAAGTCTTTGTGGAGCCAGTTACCGGCCCCGAAATAGCATCCTGGCCCAGGCACCGGCCTACGAGGGAGCAAAGATAGCGAAATCCGTGAAAGAGTAAACATGACCGCGCACAGGGAATCAAATTCCGTAAAGGCCATTCTCCAAAAACTCCATGACCGAGCACACGGCCTATGTCGCCACAGCGCCGGATTAGAGCATCAAAACACAGTAAAAAGAGATGCTCCTTCTCCTTTTCAGCAGCTAAGATCCGGGGAATGAGTCGAACAAACGTCAACTGTTTACTGACGCGGCATGTTGTGAAAGGCGAGGGGCAGCAGGGACTTGTCCACAGAAGGTCAGACTCTTTATTCTGACTCGTCGAAGGGTGCTGGCAAGGAAAAAAAAATAAACATGACAGAGGGGAAGGGGAACGGTTGACACAAAAACTGGCAATAAACCAGAGACTGGGGAAAAGAATCGGACTATTACCCGCGGCAATAACAACTTGCAAAAGTGCTGGCGAGGAAAAAGACCCGCTATATAACGCAGGCGGAAGGACGGTTCGGAAGAGGCAGGGGCAACTTACTTAAGAGGGGGGGACGGTGAGGAAGGCCCGTTAAGAGTGGTGAGTGACGGGGACGGGCAACGGGCACCGACGGGTAGCAGGACGCGGTGATCTTCGCGCGGGTGAGAAGTTTTCCTCGAACACGTGGCATCAACCAGAAAACGCATGGCAAAACCTAAATTGGAATGGCAAAAAAAAGGAATCCGGTGAGGATTGGAGGGGCAACAACCCGATAAAACAGCGTCTGCTGACCTTGACAAAGAGCTTGGATGCCCCCGAGGCAAACGTAGGGTAACCAACCGCACGGACCTAGCAGGGCAGAAAGGTTGGAAAGTCTCCAGGGAAAAAGGAAAAAAAAAGCCAAGACTGAGAGGCAGCGAAGCCGTTCGGGTTGACCCAAAGAAAGAAACCTTTGGTTGATCCGAGTGGTGGGGAAAATCAACTAAGCCCTTTCGTCCAGGGATGGGGGTTGCTGTCCCGTCCTCAGCAAGACTGATGCCAGAGGAGACCCCATGAGGTATCAGAGAGAAGGCAGTGCCTCGGGAAGTGAGGAAACGAGATTCAGTTCGCATCGAGGATATTAGCTTACGGGAGGTAAACAAATGAAGAAAAACAGGAGAAAAATGGTGGGAAGGATTAGTGCTAAAGGGCAGGAACAAGCTGGCGCTGTTCAAACTAAAGCAAGCGCAGGCTGTTCAGCGGAATCGCCCTCGCAGGACGTGTGGCCATCAGGAGGCACTTCATTATATACCGGATTAGAGGGACATGAACCAACCTGGTTAAGCGTCATCGGACGGGTCTGACACGTAATGATCCTAAAAAAGTGGGGGACATTCATCATAGAGTAAAAAGATTGAAGGGTTGTTCCAGATCCGGGGGGAAGCTTCGGTTAGCCGTCAAAAAGGGGCGTTTCAAACACAAAATTTATAAGAGCTGTGAAGCCGAAGTGGTCTTCTTCAGGAGCCAAGGAGACCGGAGCAATTACAGAAAACCAACTTTCCTTTGAGGGGCGCGGAGGACAGTGGCCCGCTGGTTGAAGAGAATGCGCTATAAGAAAAAAAGAACGGATGTCATAATACAAGAATCATAGGAGATTTTCCTCAGCTGGACGCTGCGGAGTGAACACGTAAAGAGGGAGGCAGGCACCTCAGGACCAGGGAAATTCATCGACCGATCAAGTCGTGATCTTAAAGGAAAGCATCCATGGGAAGCACAAGCCTAACCAATTCGGTGTGTGATTCACCCCATAAAGGTACACAAAAGAATCTTGAGGAATAAGGGGTCCCGCTGCGGAAGTAATCGTCCCGCAAAGGCGCATGGAAGGTAAAGCTCAGAGACACGAGGCCTGAAAGTCACATAATTAACTCAAAGGGAAATACGTCACCATGAAAAACCTTTACTGGCAGACAGACGGAAAACCTGTCAAATCACGCAGGGGGTCGACGCCTCATAGAAACGATACTCTGAGAAAGGAGCCATACATAAAGAAGAAAGGGTGGTGGCGCCCGTGCATCGTCAGATCAAGTGCAAACTGTTTAAAGGAATGAAGTACCAAGAGCGTGGTCAATGGGGGGGGGGGAGGAGCGAAGGCAATGACTTGAACACATTGAGCACGAAGAATAAAAAAAAAGGGATTCTCCAGAATAGAGGAAACAAAAAGCAAGATAAAGGCCGGAAATGAGCTACATTGTCAAAGTAATGTTACAGTACCACGCTGACAGGGGACCAACTGGGATGGCTCAGGAAGGATCCTGGAAGGGTGTAGGAGGTGCTTTCTCACCGCAAACACCGAGGAGAGACGGGGACCGGCAGGCAAATTCCAACCAGCGAGACGTTAAGACAAGGGGCCAGGAATTTCCAGTCTGCGTGTGGGGCGAAAGGGGAAGGGTCTTCGGGGAAGCAGGGGAGGGAAATTGGCCAGGCAAGAGAGCGCTGAAGCGCGCTTCTGACGAGAGGCGACGACGAGAACGGCTAAAAAAAGTTCCCCATCGGATGGGAGGTTGGCAAAAGTGCCCCGTGGCATTCATATGTGCCCAGAAGGAGGCGCGTCCGACGTGACCCCACTCTCGAGGCCCCTTTACACTCTCTGGGCGAATCTCATCTAAAAAACGGATGAGGATATGATTTCTCCCTGCCGAGCAACGCCCGCCAGGTACGAAGAAGGGGGGTGCACGGAAACGAACCCAAATAGGGGAACATCATGACAGTCATCAGGGAAATGAAAAAAGCACAGTGGCTCAAGATCTCGTCAGCTCCTGCTTTTCCTTCTTTAGAGACGAGGGGGGCCAGGAGATAATAGGCAGGGAAGGGGAAAACAGCAGCTAAAGCGAGCGAGCGAAGGGTCAACTCGAAGGCGAAACGACTCGGAAACTTGGCCTGCGAGGGAACCTTGGCCTCCTTTACCAGTTTGGACCAAATCTCTGAGGGGAGAGCACAAAAAAAAAACTCTCAAGACCTTCAGGAACGACCTAAATCGCGCAACAAAAAAGGTAGAGGTTGTAAAACCGCACTGGCAGGGAAATTTTCTCGGAAATGTCTAAGTTCAAGCAAGTGATCTTTGCGGGGGAGGGAAGATCCTCGAATTTAAAAGAAAATAGTGGGGGGAGAAAACGGGGGTAGGAACTGAAGGCATACCCCGGGGAATGAAAACTCAAGAAAAACCTTTGGCACAACTTGAAGGAAAACATGCAGGCAATCAAAAAAGAGAGAAAGAGATAGGTGCGCACATAAACGTCCTAACTTAATGCTCTCAATGGGAACTGACGGCAACTGTTGTATGAAAGCACCATTTACATTTAACAGGTGGGCAGAGGAGCCAGTCAAGTTGTGAAGTTCCCGGTGAATTCATGCCGTGTTTTGGCGAGGAATACTGTGATTGAATCCGACGAGGAGGGGAGATGGAAAGGGAAGAGTCAGACCATTTCATGGACAGATTGATTCTAGTCCGAAAACTCCTGTCCGACATAGGAAGATAGCCAGGGGAACACGCCAAGGGGGTGAGGCCATACCACTAGAGATGGATCTCTGGCTAGAGGACCTTCCAATCGGAACTGGAGGCAGAGCGTTCTTCGCATAGAGGGAGGAATGTCGCTAGGTGAGAAGCACGAGCTGAAACTTTAACGCCAAAGAACCAAAAAACGGCCAGCCAAAAAAGCAGAGCAGGGCGAAGGAACGCTCCTGGAGACTACTCTTGACACGGGCGCTGGCGCAATTCTCTGAAAACTGGACAGGCGACAACCTCTAGACAACCTAAATTCACCGTGGGGGTTTGCTTGTATGGGAAGCCACTTTCTTCCCCGGGGACTGGCCTAGACACAGTAGGCTGAGTCACAGGCACGCTCTACGGGCAGCCCCCGGTTACCTTAGAGCTTTGGGAGAGGGAAACCAGGTCAAGGGAGAAACTATTGAAGACGCGAGAACGACAAAGTTTCGCGCTACAGCCCTTGGAAAAAAAAACCGAAAGGAGGAACAGTGGGGGGGGAATGACGAGGGAAACTGTGTAGAAGAAATAAGGAGCAGCAATGAAAAAGGCACAAACCGCGCGGCTTCGTCCAGGTCAGCGGCAAGCTCAGTAGAGAATTACCATTGGAAAAACAACCCGCCAGTCCGCCAGAGAAAGGCCGATTCAAACCAAAGCTGAAAGCGACTGCTATCGTCGACCTAGATCATCACAGGGAGCCTCAGAAAGAAGATCTTCACGAGAACAAGACAGACATGGGGCTTTATTCCCTGAACGCTTGAGTGGAGAAGTTAACGACGCGCCCAAACCAACCAAAAGCTACGCGTGGAAACACGCTGACGAAAATTCTGGCAGAGGTTGGACCTACGTCAAAAAAGACCAGCTCTGGGAACGAAGGGTGCCTTTTTCTTAAAAAAAGAAACCTACAAATGGAAAATGAAGACGGAGGCGACATACACAGGAGGGTCCACCTCTTTCGGGGGGCACGCGAAAATCATCTGAGCCATAATCAAAAGGGAGGTTCTAACGGCATGCAGTGTGATAAACATCACCTCACCCTTTCAGCGGAAACAGAAAATAAGAAATAACCTGCAATCAAAACTCAAGGAGGGGTCCCAGGTCCCGTTAAACGGACATTGCTATGCTACCCGGAATCGTCCTACGCCCGCAACAAAGACCCACAGTTAAGGGGAGAAAGGAGCACAAAAAGAAATCTTCGTAAGGAAAGATCCCAAGTGCCAACATTTACCAGGAGACGAGGCCATTGGCCACAGACGCGCAGGCCTGAGAAAAAGGACAATGGGGGGGCCACCCGTACTCAGTCGCACGGTCTCGTTGGAGCCAAGCCCTCTAAAACAGTGAGGGGGTGCCTGCAGGAATCGGTCTCGTATGGAATGGGCCGTTTAATGATTCAGGGGAGGAAACACGTATGAAAAACAATGGATGAAGCAAAGCGAAGCAACCGTCATGGGCGAAAACCTCAGAGCATACCTCCTTGAGCGGTAAAAAAGCGCACTGTCAAAAAGAACAGAAAAACGTCCATACACGGGCCTCCGAACCTATCAACACGGCACTCAAGACAATGGGGAGCCGGAAAAAAGATACACAACAACGAGGAGTAAAAGATAGTGGGAAGTCAAACGGGTAAGGCAGGAAAAGGTTGGCTCTGGCGGTATGTCCCTTAAGGATTTGAAAAAAGAGGGGGGGTGATTGCTGAAGCCTGTCGACTATAAAGGGTAAAGCCCTGAGGCCATCAAGCAACGGAGTAGCTGTGCAGATTCATCAAACATAAAACCGAGGCAGCTAGACACCAGACAAACTGAAGGAGATTAACGGCGCCATTCCAGATCGAGACCGAGGGCAACCCTCTTAACCGCAATGACGGACTGAAACAACGAGAAGACGCGACGGTTCAAAGGGGACAAAAGGAGGGCTGGGCACGTCACAGGAAGTTTTTGGCGCCTGGCGCAACCGTGGGACGGAGCGGGAATCGCAACCTAAATGGGCGTAGGTCAGTAACAGAAACGTGGTCGACATGGGAGAGGCTGAAAAAAAAAAAAAAAAAAAACACACACAGCGCGTCGGTGGATAGTTGAATAACGAAAGGTCCGTAAAAACCGGGGACCCATGGAAAAAAAGGGGCGGTCTGGAGTCGAAGCAGGACAAAGGGAATCGTTTGAGGGTGCGGGTGGAGGTTCTGAAAAAAAAAAAGGTAACAACCAGGAAAGAAAGCTTCGGGCTGCCGGCAAATTTATGAAAAAGGAGGGCCCAAAGGAAGCCGGCGCCTTTATGAAGGGGAACCGGTCAACAGAGTTGGCCGTTCTAATAACACGCCGCCGGGAGCAGTAGAGCGCACGGCGTCTCCCAAAGAAAAAAAAACGTTTCAGCGAAACGTGTGAAAAAGATCAGACTCCCGGAGGTGGGGTCGGTGCACTGCGGGTGGGAGGGAGGAGGTTCCACTGAGGGACGGGAGGGCGAATCAGAATGGCTGTACCAACATGAGGTTACGCAGCGCATATTCCTCTTACCAAGACTGGGGGGCACCTACGGCTCGAACGAGAACACTTGTAGAGAGTTATCGGCAGGGGAAGTGGCTTTACAGCATCCCAACTGGCTTGGACTCACCTTGAGGGGTGACAGCGGGAAAGGTAACTTGACTCAAACAAAAAGGAAGCGTTCCCCTGCAAATCAGAGGAAAGGAACGCTCCTGGCTGACGGGCCGTTCCACTGGGGGCCATAGGAGGACTCGGCAGAAAGTTTAACACGGCCGAAAAGAGAACCCAGTAAAGGAAAGTTTTTTTTTTTAGGGGTTACTACTGGTAGGAAAGGACCGCCAAGGGAGGAGAAAGGGGGGACAACAAGTCGGAGGTTTTCATTGAAAAAGGGGAAGTGGTTCCCGAGCCAAGTCGTGAACCTTCACCGGGGCGAGGTGCAACCACCATGATAAGAAGGGTCTGGGGGGACGGACATGATCGGGCTTGCAGGGAAAGTACAGTGTCAGCCCGGGGGGAAATGCAAGCACCCACAGGGGATGAGGTGGCTCAGCGGATGGCCTGAAAAGGGGGGAGATGCGTCGACCAGCGAACGCCAGAAGGGGAACGCCCCGTAACGGATAGTAGAGGCGCAGGCTGCAGTTCTGAGGAGGGGAAAACGGGTCAAAGCAGCGGAGAAATCTTCCAACCAGGCATCCAGATTAAAAAAAAGCCGGGAACTATGGGAGCGGCCCTAAATCCGAGGGGGGGGGGGGGGGGGGGGGGGGGGTTAACAGTGAAACTGCGCAGACCTCATCTATGTGCAGAGACCTGGACGTAATAGTCGGGAATCTTCGATCGGAAGGAAAAAATAAAGTCCCGCCCCTGGCGCGAAAAATTCACGGGACATAGCTCCTGCACTAGCGCCTGATTAAACCGAACAGTAAGGAGAAAAGGCAAGGGGACGCAGAAAAGCCCACCGTGGCAGTCTCAGAAGAAGGGAAAGGGGTTCAGGTAACTCGGTGCAAGGGGGGCCGATGCCACCCGGGTGTATCGGAGAAGGAAAAACAGCATACATCATGAACAGGGGAGACAAGGCTGGACTGAGATCAGCGTTAGGAAGTTTACCATTTTAAAGGGAGGGGGGAAAATGTCGAGAGGGGGGAGACTGGGCTTACGAAGGGGTATGTTTCCAAATTATTTCAAGGTCAAACAAACGTGACGGGAAAACAACACCAGACTATAGCAGAGGAGGACTCAAAAAGTTAAGGAAAAATTAGCCTGTCAAAAAGGAATAAAGGGGAAAGACGGTCGCTTGGAGGGCAACTCCTACTTGGGGGTTTGCGACGGAAGGTACAGAATTTCTGGAAAAAGAAAAGGGTGGCGAGTTGTGATTGACGGAAAACGTGAAGGACAACTGGCAAGGCGGGACAAAGCACCGGAAAAAAAGAAGGGTGAACGTCAGAGTAAAAAGTCGCAATAAAGGGGGGTGCTGGATCCAAACGAGTCCGCAGGTGAGAAGCGGATGCCTTGCAATGCCGGAAAGGAGATGGAAGCTAGAGGAACTGGGTATCAGACTAAGGGGAGGACAAGGCAGGCAAGGAAAAAGAGGAAGAACGCCATCCTGTGCGGGTTCACGTAATGACTTGTACCTCATGATGGGCCCAGAGTGGGCGTCTGCGTCGAATGCACCCCCTCGACATTCACCTTCGGCTTAGAGGGAAGCGAAATCTCGACCGGGTAAGGGAGGAAAAGAGAATATCGTAAAAAAAGACAACAGGTAAAGAAACACACCAAAAAGGGGGGGGGAGACGCCCTACGCCCCTATGGGCCCATCATAGGGACTCAGCACGGGGGGAAAAAAAGCACAAGAGGAAAGGTCCGGGGAGACAAGGATCTCGGCTAAAACCAGCCTACCCGTCTTCTTCGCCTAAGTCGCACAGCGGAAGCCAGAATACGGAGAAAAATGAGGAAAGCAACCTGTTAACCGACGGGAAAACGCTCGACGACCAAGGCCACATTGTAAAAAAGTAAACGGAGGCGGCTTTGAAGGGGGGGGGGGAAGGGGAACGGAAGGGGAAGGGTGAAAAGTGGCGGGGCAGAAGCACCTAAAAAACCTCTCAAACCTTACGCCCGACGATGGGGAGGGGAAAAAAAAAAAAAGTTCAAAACGCGTTGGGGGGGAAAAGCGGAAAGGGCGCACTGGCAGGGAAACCTGTATCGAAGTAGGGGAACAAGAGCTCATGCCCAAGGGGGGGGAAAGATCAGTTCGAGGGGGCTACTCAAGCTATCTCCGCACCAAATGTGGGGGGGAGAAGACGGGTCCGCATCGAAAGGGAATGGGACATACACCTGCCGACGCCAAGCAGAAAACGAAACGAGAAAATTCCAACGTGGAAGAAAACAGCATGGCATATGGAAATTCACCGATGTGAATCTTGGAGAAAAGCAAGTTTCTCACATGGGGGCCCTTTGGGAAATCACTTGGGGGACGCTATAAACCATGGGAGAATAGCAGGTGCCACCCTGCAGGGACAGGGAAGGGACGTGGACTTGCGAGCCAGGCCGAGGGTCCGGGGGGAAATACCAAGGAAGTGAGGGAGAGAAGGGGGAGGTGAAAGAAGGCCGCTTCGTCCATTATTGAGAACTTGGGCTACGTTACGCCTAAAAGAAGGGCACAATCTTACAGGGAAGTGCGCTTGAACTCAGGAAAGAAGAACAGAGAGCGGATTCGGGAAGAGGGAGGACACAAGGCCATGCGGTTTAATTGCCACGAAAACTTAAGTCGT
>Ga0179593_1464832_pt1 | contig 11702 bp, 16 predicted proteins | sample CZODoug2_1_08_16_FD_185931 | JGI IMG/M metagenome (GOLD analysis project Ga0179593, IMG submission 185931) | Vadose zone soil fungal communities from Angelo Coast Range Reserve, California, USA - CZODoug2_1_08_16fungal (PacBio error correction) | ecosystem: Environmental > Terrestrial > Soil >...
TCCACGCGTCCGAATGCCGCGTTCGACGAAAATATCAGCAGAATTATAAGCGCCTCGAATCGTCAAAGAGGGGGGCTGAAGGTCTATACCGGAAAGAGAAAGCAACCTTTTCCGAAAGTTAAACCGGTACATAAATAAGGGGGGTTTCTGGAAACGTAGGACAAGCCACTAAAAGAAAAACGTGGATCGGGTCGTTCCAATTTCGGCGACGGCACGCACTAGAGGGTCTGAAAATCGCAACAACAATGGAAAGTTCAACAAGACCTAAGGAAAAAACGCGGTCGGGGCCTCGAGCCGGATTATCGGAAGAAAGAGGGGAGAAATGCCTGTGGAAGCGGCGATGGGGGGGAAAGACGACATTAAACGGAAAGACTTGAGTGGGGAGTACGCAGAGCTCAGGCGGGGCTATGGACCTATAAAGGAATCGACAGAGAGAAAACCACGACGGCGGAGAGTGGGACTGGGGAAGTAAGATGGTTCTATACCGAAAGTCCGATAAGACCGTTGAGGATCATGCGGGTGGGGGAAAAACTTACCTCATACCACCGAAGTGAGAAAAAATAGCTGTAACTGTCCAAGGCCCGAAAAGCAAGAAAAAAGCTAAAAGCCTGGAGCGGGCCTAGGTCGAGGGAATTTCAGCACTGAATTGTCGTCTTCCCATTATAAAGAGAGTCGGGAAGAAAGGGGCTGTGCCGAGCGACCGCTAGCGCCTAGTTCTGGGGAAAACAACGCCCCCGGCAGGGCTCAAAGGACCTAGGAGAGCCTGAAACATTCCGGAGTTCCAGAAGAGAAACGGGGTATTGAAGAGAAAAAGCAGGAAAGAGGCGCCTGGGAAATCCATAGTTACGGAACATGCGGAGGGGTTTAAGAAAGGGTATAAGTGGTTCTATTGCTACCGATGAAGGAGAGACAACGGAGGCGACGGTGGGGGGTTCTCAAAAAGAAAAAACGTGGATCTTCCTCTGTTTTCGATGGGGGAGGAATTTTCCACTACTGATAATGGAGGCGGGGGCTCATCTAATGCCAATTGGGGGGGTGGGGGGGGGGTGGGTGGGGGGTGTTGGGGGGGGGGGGGTGGGGTGTGTTTTGGTGGGTTTTGGTTGGGGGGGTGGGGTGGGGGGGGGGTGGGTTGGGGGGGGTGTGGTGTTTGGGGGGGGGTGTGGGGGGGGGTTGGGTGGGGGGGGGTTGTATGGGAGTAAGGTCTCTTTGTGATTCAGAGAGGAAGAGTGGCTCCCGGGAAGAAGAGCATAGGGGTGAAGAACCGACAGTCAAAATCAGAGTTGCAGAAAGGATTGGTGAACAGGGAAGTCAGAACAAAATGACGGATCTCGAAAAACGGGCAATGAAAAGGACATGGTCTACTCCGAAAGGTTGTGAATGATGTACGATGGAATAAAAAATAAACGCAACCTTAGGATCAGAAAGCTAAGGGATAGAGGGGGGAAGGTACACTACCATGTCGAAGGGGGAAGTCATCAAATTCGAATATTGGGGATGTAGGCACGCCAGAATAGAGGAAGGTCGCACCAAATGTCATTTTCCGTGAAGTTTGTTGGCCTCTCCGGTAAGGCTTCCACGGAATAATGGTAAGGGGAAGCCAATTGGTAGGAAAAGCCCATTCATTTACGAGGCATGCAACATCTTTTCGGGAGGGGCACCCCGAGGGGGGCAGAAAAGGGTCAATTAGCGGGAAAAAAACGCATTAATTTAGCCAGGCGAGGAAATAGAAAGAGCTAGGGTCTCATCGCAAATGTAGTTGAGAGAATGGCAATCTAGACTGGAAAAAAAGGGGGGTATATTTACCCAAGGGGAAACTTACGAATCCTTATTGCGTAAGAAAAAAGAGGTGTGGACGAAGTGGAAAGGAGATGTGGGGGGGGGATGAGGGCGGGGTGAGAGGAAGAGGAGAGAGTGGGAGGAGCGACGGAGAAGGGGGTGGGGAAATAGGAAGAGAGTATGGTGAAGGAGAAAGGGTGGGGGATAGGTAACGGGGGGGGGGGGGGGGGGGGAATGGGGAAGAGTGGAGGAGGAGGATGGGGGGGGGAGGGGGGGTGGGGTGGAAGTGGGGGGGGGGGAGCGAAGGTGGGAAGGTGGGGAGGTGGTTGGGGGAGTGGTGATGGGTGGAGGGGGTGGGGTGGAGGGGGGGGGGGAGGGAGAAGGGATGGGGGGGGAAGGGGCGGTGGGGGGAGGTAATGAGAAGGAGCGACTGGGAAGGGGTGTAGGGATAGGGCGAGTGGGATGGTGGGGGCGGGAAGAGAGGAGGTGCGAGGAGGGACGTAGGGTCGGGGACAGGGGCCAGAGGGGGGGGGAGGAGGGGGTAGGGGGGGACTGGGGGATTGAAAGAATCGCCTCTTTGCGTTCTACTCAACATCTTCCAGGTACGAAGTCCTCAATTTAAATTGATCCAAGGAGAAGATGTCATGGACTCTAAGAAGGAGTATGTACTTTGACTGGAAATGGTATTGGGTAGGTGGCTAAATATGGGACAAAAGAATAAGAAAAGCTCATAAACGCATGATGAGGAGAACTGCAAGGTGATCCGCGAGCAGGTGGTCGAGGGCCAGGGTTTGCGGCGGACTAGGGGCCCTAATTTTAGCCCAGATAAGCAACAGAGCATAAATGTTATTATAAAGCGGGGGAACCCTAAGGGTCCAAATAAACCCAGCGAAAAAAATGAATACACGCCATGCAAACAGGGTCATGCGTTGTACTCGACTCACGTCCAATGAAAGAGGGCTCCCTGATCGTATTGTCCAATGTTCTCGACGCAATCTCAAAATTAAATAGGTGCAACTGGCGATCAGCCCTGCAGCAGGGGAACGTTCTTCGGTTCACCGAAAGTCCTCGCACGAAAGTTAGTCTAACAAGCTCATCCCCAGGAGTTGGGGGGTCAGGCAGAGTCTGAGCAAGCAATGTGCTAAATAAAGAAATCCGAAAAAAGAGAAAATCAGAGGTTCGAAAAAGGGGGGAAGCAAGAGTGGCAACCCGTAAAAAAACAGTCGAATTGTACACCTAAAATATCGGAAAAGGGTTATTGGCAATCCTTTAAATGCCGGTCGAATAGAATAGACGGACACTTGTAGCGGGACTGGTTCATAGCAATCCAGGGGGCATCTGCCGATCTAGAAGGAAGGACTCACGCCAAAAAAAAAAGAATGTGACTTTTTGGGGAATCAGCCCGGCAGGGTAGGGAATTGATAAAATAACTTTCCATTGGGCTTTAGCAGCGGGGGTTCCCTTACGCACGAAAGTTGTTGTCGACTCTGTGGGTAAAAACTCAAACAGCACTGATTCTCCGGGCTGACGAGAGATCTAAACAGGGAACAGACTCGAAGGGGGCTCAATCAGGAAGGCAACAAAGGAAGGGAAAACAATTAGGAAATGAAAGTCCCCCCCCGCCTGGGTCAATTGGGTGCTGGAAACCTTAAAGTGAAAATGGTCATCCAAGAGCGACATTCTAAGTAGACGGAAAGGACGGCAGCACTAAAAAAATCGAGAAATATTCAACCACCACAAAATCGGGAGATAGCCTTATGAAACGTTACTGGGAGAAACAGGAGTATATCTCTCAACAACAAAAGCTTTAATTAAGTCGAAGGATCAAACACTTAATAATAAGGAAATCTAGACCGTAAGGCAGGTGGGGTGTGGTGACGGGGAGGCGATTGGCAACCGGAAGAAGGGCTTCCCTTCAAACAGTCGAAGCGAGGGAAGAAGGGAACTTGAGGGGGGTGGCGGAATACAGGTCTGGGCAATCAACAACGAAACTGAAGTCTGTAGGGACCGCTTAAGGGGTGAGAAGGGGAATTGACGAAGCTCGAACAGGCCTGATTCGCCAGTCGTAGCTTGTTGCGGGGGAGGGTCTAGCTCGTCAGTGGCGATGCATTGAGGCGGCTTACTGTAAATCGACACGAAAATTCAAAGCGTCGGCTAAAGGGCACAAAAGATCGCCCAGCTTCACCGAAGTATGATGAAAAAAAAAAGGCGCTAAAAGTGAGGGGGAGTGAAAACAACGCAAGGCTCACTGCTGTTGTGGGGAGTGTACACATGTCAGGCCGCTAGGGAAGTCGGCAAAGAGAGCGCCGCTGAAGGAGAGACCGCCTACGAAACCGACAGTGGAACAGGGTCTGGTTTTCTGACTGGAACCGGCATTGACGAATCCCGATGAAAAAAATACCCCGGGGGGGTATTACGGGAGGGGTACCACGGGGGACTTTGTTTATACTAAGGTACTTCGCCACAGAAGTCTCCGGGTAGAAGGAAAGAAGAAGGCTGTCTTATCAGGAGGCAGAGCGGACAGAGGGAACAATCCCTTTGACGGCAAAATGGGACGGAGAGTCTGGTCAAGAGGGATGAGAGCCGGCCGAGGAAAATGCGAAGACCAGAAATGCTTTGCAGCAAATTCTGAGAAGCAGGGAGTTGGCTGGGTAGGGGGGATGAGGAACCCCGGAAGCACTCAGGCAGGTCCTTAACGCTATTGTACCTCAGTGGGAGATCTGGGTCAGCATTAGAATCAAGACAGACTGTTGGGGGAATGGCGTTGGGTAGGGGTTAGACGTAAGGGGGCGGGTTATTTTGGTCTATGAGATTGCTTTCTCCAGGCGTTAGGGACTTACATCATCCATGCAAGCGCAGGAAGGTTACCTGAGGCGCGTGGGGGAACCTAGGAGAGGGGAACTTGGCGCGAGCCCGAAAGCACCCTTCAAAAAACGACCCGCGAGGCGGGAGGAGCTGCTGTAGAAATTGAGCTCGACAGCACTTGTAGACCTTCTGGACGTTATTGGGCTTGTGGGGAACATCTTGCGGGCCACATATATCCAGCGGAAAAGAACCTATCAGGGAAAGGGGTTGGTGGAAGAAGGACGACTGATAGCTTGGTCGTCAAAGCCTTGGAGGAGATCCTGGGGGGGGAGAAGCCACCCTTGAGAAGGCGAAATGTCAACTTACAAGTGACTCGCTTATCGACCGGGCGAAGGGAGATCACCCCCTGCCGTGGTTGGAAGGACGGAAAATCGAAGGGAGGGGAAACGAATGCGACGTGGTCAAGACAAAGGGTGAAAATGCTAAACCTTGAAGTAAGAATCGGGGTAATGACCGGTCAGATAAAAAAATCGGGGAGAAATTGTGTCTCGGGTTCAAAGGAAGGTCGCTGGGGGGAGGAACGTACCATGGAAAAGATGCAATCATTTTTGCTGGTGGCCGCAACAGGGAGTTCACATATGAAGCTTGCCAAGTCGGAGGTCTTTTGAGAGGCGGCCCCGATCTTTAGCTGGAAAAAAACGGACAATTTCGGGAAAAAAGTGCAATGAAAGTTAGTCAACACTTGCAGCGGAGAGTAGCACTGTGAGACCGCCTGCCAAGGGAGGATATGCGAGGGGGGGGAAGTCCTGCGGAATTTAAACACAGGCGTGAGGTGCAAACTATGGATCAAAACGAGAAGAAATAAAGGGGGGAGTGTTCCTGGCATCCAGCGATTTCCCGAGGTCTCGCATCCAGCGATGATGCGGGAAGATTTGAGGAACCTTTACCGAAATTCAGAAAGGTGGGAGAATGGATGTCCGTGTACAGACGGTTTCCCAGGTTCGGCGTGGCTGAGAAAAAGGAGGGCATGGGGCATCATCGTCTAAATACCCGCCGGAAATTGATGAAAGCTGGTTGGGTGCTGAGAACTTCTCTGCAGTCAACCAGGCTCCCCCCTGGGGGGTGGCGGAGAATACACAGCAAACGGACTTTCTGATGAAGAAAGCGAAGCAATAATCGGACCTTGAGACATTTAACGAAAAAAACTAACAAGATCCTTCCCCTGGAGATGAAGAAAAAAAACCGTCGATCCTCGGGGGGGGGGAGTTCTGCTCACGGAAAACAGGACATTCTGGACAACTACCAGAAAAGCGCAGGAAAGTTCAAATAGGGGGATGCCAGGCGCTAGAAAAAAAAACGGCTGCGATCTCATTAACCCCAGTATTAGGAAGATTGGGGGAGGGAGTGGGACGGCAACAAGTTGAGCCGTTGAGGGCCCAAAGGGGGGAGAGTTGAAAAAACCGAAAAGAGATAGATCTGCGGTCTAAAGCGACACTGCAAAAAGATCTGTTTCGAACTGGCTAGCACACCGAAAAGGGGAAAAAAAAAGTCATGCTTGCAAGAAGGATCAGGGAATGGGGGATGCGCCAGGCAAACCGGGTGAGGGGGAGCCGAGGTGCTTCATGGTATGAAGGGGGAGCATCCTTTTCCCAATATCAACTCCAGGCTGGGTGGGGGTTTCGCTTTCCTTCCCCAACAACCTAAAACTAAAAGGGGGGTATACCTTCATATCGCGGAGGGTCTCGCTTGCGAAGTGGAACTGCCACCCAAAGCTCAACGCCCAGAGGCGCGTGGGAAAGTACCCGTGTCGGACTTATGCAATAAGTTTCAATCGTATCGCAACCGATCCAGGAGCGTAGGGTAGGGCAATCAACACAGAACAAGGGAATTAAGCAGGATGCACACTCATCAAACGAAAGTCCCTCCTAGGGAAAAAAACAAACAAGCCTGTCTTTGCGGAATTGGCTGAGCACGAGTCGATAGAGGCGAACCGCGGAGGGAAGGGAATGAGGGAAGGCACTTGTGGGGGGAGGCCCTCAGGATTTTCACAATATAGTATGAGTGTGGTGGGGGAACCGCATGGTCCCTTACGGCGTAAAAAGATCCAAAATGACTGTAGTGCAGGTTTCTTTCTTTGGTGCCATACAGAAGACTAGTTAGGTTTCGTTCCTCGTCTTGTGGTTGAGAAATTTTACCAGGGTTGAGTGCACCGCAGTTGGGTATTAAAGAATGCCGGAGTTCCGGTCGTACGGGAGTCCTTCGCCCAGAAATGGGGCGAGTCTCTCGATGAACGGGCTGGAGCTGGGCTCTTGTCGATCTCCTCAGCAGAAATCAGGGTGAGTGCGTCTGGCGACTCGCTCGCGTGTTGCAGGGCAGTATCATTTACGCGCAGGGACGAGGGGGTTTTCCGAGGTAATCGATAGAGGGGGGTAGGGGTGCAGAGGGAGACGGTCAGCCCGGGGGCCTCCTGTCTTGACTCCCGGTCGAAGGATTGGAAAAAAAAAAAAGTCGTTAGATACAGAGATAGGTCTAACGAGCGCGGATTCAAAAAGATGCGGACAAAAATGGGTTGGACGAGAGAGGAAGGGATCGACGGGGTTTAGGGGGAGAAGCCATGACTGGACTGGGAGGTCTTAAGGAGGGGGGGGGACGTGCACTCATTGCCTGGAGGCACGGGGTATTTTGTGGGGGTCTATCTAAAGACCCGGTCTTTTACCCAAAGAGATGGAAAGGTTCCGGGTAGTGCCGCTTAGCCCCGCAAAGACAGCAAAGAGTGAGACATTGTCAACGACGCGGGAACTTGCGTCAGGGGGGCCAAAAAAAAAAAATGTCAGTTCAGGGTAGTGTAGGGGAAAAGTCAACGGGGGAGGAAGGGACTTGTGGGCATCCTGGGGGGCAGGGGCCCTAAGTCCTTGAGCCTTTAGGAGGGGGCAAAAAGATTATAACCGGTGAGCGCGGGAAAACCAGAGGGGGCGGTAGGAAAGGGAGGCACGGCATATCGAGACGGGAAGGGGTACTACTAAGATCTACTCGTGTCGAATGGTGCAAAAGGAATCGAAGGGGTACCCCGCAAAAAGTTGTATCTGGTAACCGCAAAGAGCAAACGGTCTGTGATTGCCACAGAAGTTTCAAAAAGGAAATGCCCGTTTACTTCCGAGGCTTTGGGAAGGGAAAGTTCTTTTCTCTTCACTAAAAAAAAGAAATTAGGGGAGTGAAAATCTCTAGATCCTACCTTCCAGAAAGAAGCTACCTCAAGTGAAAATTATCGTTCTATTTGGGCTCCAGCCCGACGTATTGATTTCTCGTCTGGAGGGAATAGGTTCCCCACTTTGGGTACAATGATTTGGGGATAGGTAGACGAGCTTTTCCCCAGACTAAGCTTCGGTAATTACTTGCAATCTTCTACAGGTCTCACCGCCAAGGGAGATTCACTCTTTCAGTGGCTGTCATGCAAATCTGTCTCTCGTCCCCCTTGTTCATATGGGATCCAAAGAAAAGGAAGCATCAAACGACATTAAAGACTTCGGGTACTGCCCAAAAGAGATGTCCTCCAATCGACGCTTCGGACAAAAAGTGAACCCCAGGTTTGGGAGGTTCTTTCCCTGATGGAAATTAGGCTCGTGCATCGCGGAGAGTCTCAAAGTGCTCTTGGGGTGTGGCCAGGGGAAGACCGTACCTGACAATTTGAAAATAGTCTTCGTGTGGGGAGCATAGCCGCACCCATGTACCGGGCCATGACCGGAAAGGCCTCCGCTTAGGCCCTTCCGTAATCGAACAAGCCAAATTCTGAGCAGTGAGACTCGGGGGGAAACATCGCTTTGTCACCTCGGGTTAACGAGGACTCGTCGAATCCAGAGAAGAAGCAGCTAAAAAGGAGGGTTCTGAGGGTTACGAAGTCTAGGACCGTACTACAGGACAGACTTGAGTTGTGGTCAAAAAAGGAGGGGGGGGCAATACCGCCGTCGCAGTAGCAAGAAAGATGGGTCTATTCGAACAAGAAAGTCCTCGGTATAGGAAGACTTTTTTTCATCGGAACGGGAGAAGGAGAACTCCCCATCCACGGGGTCTCAAGGTAACAGGGACTCACTCTTAAGAATTAGGGACGCTGGGGAAAGAACATCTGCCCACTGCAACCTCTTATCTATTCTCGTGAGCGCAAGGAGGGGGCAAGGACCTCACTACGTCAAGAGAAGTTAAATCTCCCGACTGAAACAACAGTGCACCTTCTGCTATCCTCCAGGCGGGCACGGGGGGAGATATTAAAAACCGATCGACAGGGGGGGGTCATAGAAGGAAAGGCTGGGAAGAGGATTTAATTATGTGTGGTTTGGAGAGTAGGGAAAGGAACACGGCTTTGGAGTGGACATCAAAAAGAGGGACTCCTGGTAAGGGGAAAGAAACTATCAACAGGGAATCGACCTCGCTGGGAGGGTTTATACGGGGGGCCTGGGGGATGGCGGCTTCACTAAAAGGTGAACCGAAGCATCGATGAAGTGTCCCTTAGTAGTAGGGTTTGCCTTACAGCGAAAACCACTTCCAGCATGCGAGGCCGAGAGGGGTTGAAACGTATGAGAAGGAAACCACGGGGTGCAGGAAAGGAGGAAATAAGAAGGGGAGAATTGCCCGGCTCTTCTGCGCAGCAAGGGGGACATTGCGTCGGACAGGAAACGAAGCAAAGTTCATAGGAGGTTGTCCTGGGGGAAGAAGGGAACAACAGCGCGAGTCGGAGCTTTGCAAACGCGCCTTCAAAACGAAACAGTATAGGCGCAACGGAGAACTCTCTCACTCGGCCTACTATAGGTCAAAAGAGCGATAAAAGACGGTTTAGGTAAATAGAGAAAGAGGTCGGCTAATCGCCTGCGCTGGGACTAAAACGCGTTCGGGGAGAAGGGGGGACTAGGGAAATGATTCGTTCATCGTATCCGAAAAAACAAGTATGGAAGAAGTTTTTCGACATCGCGAAGCTGAAAGGCTCGCGGGTGTTTGGGGAGGTGGAGAGGTTGGTCTCCTGTACGCTTTGAGGTGGGATTCTTCTACCAGTAATGGGGTGCACGACAGGTATCTGGGGGTTCCCTCCGTCCAATCGTGTGTGGGAAACCGGAACATCAGAGAAAGGGGAACGACCTACCATCTCGTTAAGGGAGGGGCATGGGGAAGGAAGACAGACTTCCGGTGCTCAGCAAGAAAAGGGTGAATGAGAGACAGAAAAAAAGGGTCTCCTACCTTTTGTAGAATAGGTCAGCGGGATAAAAAGGAAGAACTAGAAAGAGAAAAAAGAAGGAAAAATGGATTCTGCAGAAACCTGGCTGGGTCGTGGACATGAACACTAAAAAAAACCTGCGATAAAGGGCATGGGGCACCGCGCCGTTTGTAAGAAGACAGGTGCGAAAAAGAGAAAATATCGGGGGGGAATTGGGCGCAGAAAAAGTATAGGGGGGGAAGAAAGCTGAGTTGTGGGAAGAAGGGTCCTTACAAAGAGCGCACAAAGTACATAGGTCAAAGGAGTCTGAGGTTTTGAACCCCAGCATTGCGCAGGCTTCATTCAATAACAAACTTGTTATAATTTGCTTCCAGCATACAACGGGGGAGGGGGTTGGAGGGGTCGTGCGAACAGCGAGCACTGCATGGAGAACGTCGAGCAGGGAAAGAGCTCGTCAGGACCAAAGAAGGTAGAAGGATCGACGTTGGTGACCGCGCGCGAAACGCCTTAAGCAATGTGAGAGTTGACAAGACCTGAGCAGGACATAAGAATTGACTCGGTGCAGTATGCAAACGCGTGGGAAGAAAAAAAAACACCAATAGGGTCTGAGTAAGCGCGTCAACCGAAAAATGAGGGGGGGGGGGGGCAGTTGGCGACTTCTCCAAGGGTCATCAGAATTAAAGCCGCTGAATGAAAATACTACGCCGGTAGTTCCCCCACGGGAAGGGGGACGAGTGCCTATGGTTGGAAAAAGAAAGGGTTCTATCAAAGGAAACGCAAGGGACCGCATACTCTGCAATACCCACAGCTGTCGAGCTCTAACGTAGAAGCCTGGAGAGGAAGAGCTGTTCTAGTCTTTGGCGTGGCGTCTTGCAGGCGCAATTATAGGGCTATACGGGGGTAAACAACAGCCGGGACAGAACCCTGAGCACTGAGAAGGTGACGGGGGGGGGCGGACCTGACCTCACCGTCATTCAGGCCACGCAAAAGCCCAAAATACCTGAAAAGTCAGCTGGTCGAAAGAGATCCAAAAGGTACAACCCTCCTCAGTCGTTGAATGGCGACACACAGAACAGAGGCAACTGATTCAGCTCGAAGCCGGAATCGTAGTGGGGAGCGATTTTCCTTACCATCCTCCCCAAAACAAGACAGAGGCAGAATGCCGTCAAGCACAATTACTAAAATGTACGGAGACTCCCATTTCCTCTGCACGAGCGGGAAAACCATGGGGGGGTCGACCAGGGTTGAAGGCGCCACGCAGGGGTCAAGCAAATCGAAAATAAAAAGGGGAAGCCTCATATCGGGGTCGAAAAAAAAACGAGGGTGGCCAGGTGGCAGAAACAGAGGGAAAAGAAAGGAAAGAGAACAATTTGGTTCCATCAAGACTTCTTCAATGGGGGAAGGACAATCCTAAAGGAAAGGTGACACTGTGCCAGGGTCGTCTGGCTGTATATCGGCCCAGCGAGGGGGAAAACTCGGGAAAAATTCAAAAAAAAAAGGGCCACGTCCTCCAGGCCTCACGCACAAACAGCAAATCAGGCGTTTGGTGGGGAAAATACTCAGGGTTTGCAGAATACAAGAGGGGTTTCCCTGGTTAATCGGAGAGAAGATACGGGTGGCCCGTAGCCGCTGCGTTGAATTGGGAGAACTAAGGAAGAAGAAGCCCCACTTATCGGCCAGGGGGAAAATCTATCAACCGGAAAAGAAGAATGTGACGCCGCGGAGCGCGTAACCTATGGAATAAGAAAAGGGGAACCTTATCTCCTCTACGCCCCGGGAGAGTGGGCCTTGAAGTCATTAAAGGATTAAAATAATACCCAGAGGACATATATGGAAAGGGGGGGGGATTAAAAAAATTACAGTCAAATCTCATCACCCACACCCAAAGCAGACCTTCTACTGCTGTAAGGAAAAAGGAGGG
>Ga0179593_1582403_pt1 | contig 11702 bp, 13 predicted proteins | sample CZODoug2_1_08_16_FD_185931 | JGI IMG/M metagenome (GOLD analysis project Ga0179593, IMG submission 185931) | Vadose zone soil fungal communities from Angelo Coast Range Reserve, California, USA - CZODoug2_1_08_16fungal (PacBio error correction) | ecosystem: Environmental > Terrestrial > Soil >...
CAGACAGAGAGTGCCTGTATTGCTCTCGGGAATGGTTCAAGCGGCTATCCATCTCCTAGGCTTGACTCGAGGGGACGCCCGAGGACGAAGAAACCGGAAAAAAAAGCATTCAGGTCGCATAAATTTCGAACTATAATGAAGCGACCGACCCGAAGGGAGTGAAGGGCGGCGCCATAATCGGCTCGTGCTCGGCGGGCGATCCTAGGAAGGCGTGTCTAAGGAGCGGAGATAAACCAGACGACCGTGAAACCGTCCCGGACGTCCCACTGCTCTTGAAGAGAATATCTCCGCAGCACGCCGCTCAAAGGCTAGGGAAGACGCGACCAGGGCTCGACGCCAGCTCCGGCACGCGGGGGTCTCTTTCTTCGAAATCAAAGCCGGGGATAGCACAAGATTTTTACTAAAAAGCTGAGCGGAAGGGCAATCAGGGGAAAATTCATGGGCACGCATGGGTAGAATCCCAGTATGTCACTTGAAAAGACCGACTTGGGCCGACGCGTTGAAAACTGCGTGCTAGAATCTCTGCGTAATTTAAAGTGGGAAAAATACTCGGGGATTCATCCTCTCATAGGAGAGATAAATGCACTAACTGCGGTCGGTGACCGTATTAAAGACCGAAAGCGCAGCGGACCAGCACTGCACGGAAGGAAGCCGCTTACTTCTTCTCGGCGGGCTTCTCCAAACTGAGAACTAAAGGGGGACCTTACTCTAGACGAGATTCTTACTTAAGAAAGAAAAGGAAATAGTAAATTTCTTGGGGGAGTTGTTCGGTTACAAAAGAAAAGAACGAAATGACGACTCTCCCGAGGGCTGGCAAGAAACTCTGAAGATAAAGCAGTCATCACGGGAAAATTAGTCTGAGGGTCCTCTACGTCAGTCGCACACTCTTCGACGGCTTGGGGGGGGTTGTGGGGTGGTGGGGGCGTTTGTCAGAACACACTACTTGGACTTAAAATATTGAGCTACGGCACCTATTCAGGAAAAACCGAACGTCGAACTCAGGCGAAAAAGGCACGCTCAGTAAAAAAACAATTCGGGGGAGACGAGCCGAGGAGTAACTACAAAACGGTGAGAGTCTCCCTCTCCTCAGGAAATGGAAGAGGAACTCTGGAACGAAAGGAGCCGAAAAAAAGGGTTACCGGAAAAGAGGATCCGACGGCTAGGAGAGAGAGAAGCACGTCTCGTGAAAGACCAGTTTGGTACTAGCTCACGAAACCAAGGAGGCAAGGGGATTGGTGTTCCAGGAAACGGACGGTGACCAGGAGAAACGATTCAGACCATGATCGAACTTGGCATGGGAAGGGGAGAGGGCTGTGTGTTTTGACCAGAGTAAGAGGCGGCGCCGCCACACAAAAGCGAAAAGGAAACGAACGACCGTCAGTATCGATAGAAAAAAATCTGCATATTAGAAAGGCAGCGGAATACAAAAAAAGAAATTCGGCTCAAGGCTAGCAGCTACTCGCCGTTCCCGGGCGGGGGAGAGAGAAGGATGGGCGGATGGTCCGCGCGCGAGGTTGGGGAAAAACTAAAGGAAGGCGGAGACTCGGGGGGAGGGGCAAATTACTTGAGGGAACACAGCCAAAACAATAGAGGGTCGCTCCCACATCGTCGAGAAAGAAAGAGGTCAGAGGGGGGCGACGGGGGCGCTGTGGGGAGAAAGACAAAACGCAGCGCGGGAAGACACGAAGTGATGGCAGGAAAGAGAAAAAAGAAAGAACTTAAACCTCCACTCGCGCGATAAGAAATCGGCGTAGGTCTGACTGTCCTTGGAAACTTATCTTCAAGAAAAGAAAAAAAGAGAGCCAAAAAACAACGGAAGGAGAAAGAGATGAACGTCGACGAGGAGGGCATCAGAAAGTACGAAGGAAACTGAAAAAACTTCTTTCTGCGCGGGGGGCGTGAGGCATCCAAGGCGTTCTTTGTACGAAGAAAGAAAAAACGGCAGGGAAAACCTCATCCGCGCGGAGAAGTATCCCTGAGAACACAGCCGGAAATTCGAAACCGAGATCTTCAGGGAGGGGGAAGACGAAGTTTATACGGGCGCGCTGGTTCGGGTCCGACGAAGGAAGGGGAGGCCACCAAACCGGATTTCCGCGCGCGGACGGATTATCTAAAAAAAAAGGGTCTGCGGAGAGGGGGCCCCTTCCATCAGGAACTCGGCTCAAAAATGCGGGAAGGGGGGAAGGCTCAAACTGAGCCGACGCTCAAAAGGGAAGACTGGAAGGCCAGTCCTGGAAGGGGAGGAAACATATTCTTCCATTATGCGTAGAACGCTAACCTGCCGTCCAGCGGGAGGAAGGGGGCCTTCGCGATCGTGCGGCAAGCGAAAGAAGGGATGAACGCCTCCCAGCGCCGGAGAAAGATCGGTGCAGGGGCGGCCTCCTCAAGTGGAGACTCTAAGGCAAAACCACGGATCAGATGAAGGGGGTCTTACCCTTTCGCGGGCAACACCACGAACCATCCGTAGAATCTCTGACGGGTTAGTAGGAAGGGACTTCGACGAAAAAGTCGGGCAGTTCTCCCGCTCGGTGAGGACCGAGGAGTCGATTTCCGGGACTTTGCGGGGCGAGAAAAAGGGGAACTGACAAAGAGTCATCTCGGACAGAAAGAAAAGAGTGTCGACTGGGATCACGCAATCATGCTCGACGCTGGAGAAGCGCTCCAGATCTCTCTCTCGGGCGCGTCCCAAAAAAGTGGAGAAGAAGGGTGCGAAATTTGGCTCCACGGAGGGGGGGGGAGAAAAAATCTCCTTAGAAAAAAAGAAAATTCCAGGAGTGTGGGTCGGACTTCAGCACGAAAACGAAGTTAACGCTGTGGTTTGGAAGAGAGGAAGAGGGGACTCTCGAGCGCCTGGAACTCTTCGCACAAGGAGTCGGAGATGATCAACACGTTCTTGAACGCGAGGGAAGTGCAAAGGAAGTCTACTTTCAGCGGGGGGTCAAAGGGAACATGAACCGGCCAACTCGGAGGTTGGGTACCCGCAGACCTAATCTTCGCCAAAAGCAGTGAGGGTTCATTTACTAAACTGCGCAGGTGGGGAGAAAAAAAAACTGGAGACGACGGCCGCCAAAGGAATCTCGTCAAAGGCCGCGTTCTTAAAAAGCGGATCGCCGGATATTCTCTCGGGGTGCTTCCTTAAAACCAAGGAGGAGAACGAACCTGTCAACTTTGCTCGGGAGAAATGCAGAAAGTATCACCCTCGTGAGCGTCTCCATCCGAACGACGAGGGGGGGGGAAGCAGGAGGAAGCATCCTGAAAGCCGGGAAAACGCTTCGGATGGGAACTGTGGAACCATGGGGAGGGCACTTTGAAAAATGCAGCCTGATGGACGTAGTCCAATCAGTTGGACGGAGCAGCGAGGCAAGCTCTGGGGAAGCAAGAGAGGACCGTGAGACTAACAAGAATCATGGGTAAGATTAGGGAGGAAAAAGGTACCGCCTATCCTCTTCGACATCAAATGGGAAGGGCGAGAGCGGAGACTTAGGATCTGTAGGAAGGGGCCATCGAAAGGCGTTCGCGCCCGCGCATTGAAAAGGAATCACTTTCTCAGGGAGTTAGGAGCGTGAATTGTTATGACGTAAAGAAAGAAGAGTCGGGGGGAAGAGTCCCCGCGATGGGCACGGCGGCGAGTCCCCAAAGAAAGACGTGCTTCGGTTGGGGGGGTAAGTAAGGAAGTCATGCAATCTACATGGAGGAACATTTCTCAGATTGAAAAAAGGAGTCGCAGGAGTCTGTCGGTCAAAAGGGAAGGGCGTCGAAAGCGATTCTTTAATCAAAGCTGGATCGAAGCCAATCCCGTAACTATCGAAGAATCCGAAGGATTCGGTGGGAAGGGGGGAAAAAAGAATTAAACCGCGGTGGTCCGATGAAGATAATGGGAGGCGAGAAGTTCGAGGACTCCGATCGGCGACCGCTGGAGGTAATGTAAAGTTAATCAAGCTGCAGGTCCATCGGGGGGAAGATGGAAAGGCATACAAAGACGAGGAGGGAAGATCGTTTCAATCCGGGCTCGTCCAGCATCGCGGGAAGGAGATAAAAAAAGTGGGGGGGGTGGGGGGAAGAAGGAAGTTGGGAAACTATCGCAGAAAAGGGAGAGGGAAAGCACAATCCTTCGGGCGACCAAAAAAAAATAGAAGATGGCGACAACTCGGGAACCCTTCAAGGAACGTTTCCTGTCATAAAAACGTATAAAGGAGTAACATCCTGTCCCTCCGGCACGGATAAACGAAGGAGGGGGCCGCGGACGAACTCTTCAGAACTAGACATCTTAGTAGAGGGGGGATCACAGATAAATTATCTGGCGCGCCTCTAACAAAAGCCCCGAAACGCCGGCATCGACTCCAAAAAAAGGAGTAAATAATTCCGGGGAAGAGTGTTCGTGGTCGTTCGATCATTTATTTCTTCTCAGGGGAGAGGAGGAACGGATCTCGCCGTCCGCATGGAAGACTCTCGGGACTCTTCGAAAGACGGCGCTGCAGAAGGGGGAAAAAAATGCAGGATTACAGGGATGCGGATTCCTTCAGACACCTGATGGGCCCTTTTGGAAAGGAAGACAGCCGGGCAAATTCGAACAATAGAGGAAGGGTTGGGAGTAAAGACGGTGACCATATCCCGGGGCGTAGAAAAGTATTAAAAACCGTTGATATACAAGGAACCCAAAACTCGTCTAGAAATCGGGAGGGGGACGGCAGGAAAAAAAGGCATTGTAGCTATTTCCACCTTCGGCGAGAAGAGGTCATTCTGTCAAGGAAAACGAGGGTTCATCAGGGGAACTTGCAAGGTCCAACGTTAGAAGATGTCTATTAGCGCGAAAAATCAACGCGGGGAAGAGAGACCAGGAAAGATCATGACTAGGGGAAGGAAGATTCCCCATCCCTCGGTCATTGAAGGCGGAGTAATTCACTCTTACCTTGGTAAAAAGAGAGGGGAGGATACACCATATGCGAATCCAATTGGGAGAACGAAAGCCTTTAAGGATTCTGGAAAAGGGAAAAAGGTCATCATGGGAGGATATATGACGTCGCCGAAGAAAAAACAAACTCAGAAGGCTCTGACAGGGCCTCATACACCTTAAGGGGACCACGCGCTGGGGAAAATCGTACTCCGATAGAAGTAGTCAGCTTAGAAAACCTTCAAAGACGACGAACCTATGTAAGGGGAATAAGAAAGACTGTCAAGAGAACCATCTCCTAGACCCTCAACTCCAGAAAAGAAGAGTGTAGGGCTGCCCGGACGAACGCTTCAAGAGAAGAAGTACAACAGCACATTATTCTAAAAAACCAACAAGGATAGGGGAAAAACACTCGCCGAGTGGGGTCTCTAAGCTCTAGAATGAGGCCGAAGTGCTGGCACTCAGCGGCGGAAAACATAATCAAACCGGAGAAAGGCAGGGTTAACATCTAACGGACGACTGGGGTGTGGGGCCAGGAGGCAAGTCCGTGATTCGGCCTACGCGAGTCGAAGGGGATCCAGATGTTGTCTAAGGGCTCAAGATCTGAGTAGGCGGGAGTATACCGTGAAATGAGGCGCGCAAGGGCAATACGCTCAAAAAAAAAAAAAGAACGCTGGCGAACAGAAACAGAAGGCAACAAAAGTCCTGGGACGGAGGGAAAAACGGGGCGCGTTCGCCACGGCGAGGCCGTCAATGAAAAACTGACTTCTCTATCTGTAAGGGAGGGAACTCACACGGACGACGTGGGGATGGGGGGGCGTGATCGGGGGGGGGCGCGTGGGAAGCGCACGGAGAAACGCTGCGTGGCAGTGGTGGGCGAGTGTGGGCGCGTGGTGTGGAAAAAGCGTGATAATATCCTCCTAGGGGAGCGGCATGAACGTCTTCTGAACGCCGGAGGAGAGAAGACGACCACTATTCTCCACACGGGGAGTCAGCAGCACGAAACACACGTTCACTTTACTCGAAGGCGCCCACATCGGCGGAACCTGTCGAAAAACGCCCCCACTTGAAAAAAGACGAGCACCGATAGCGCGGGGCGCTCTCCGGCCATCTTCTAGCCACGCGTAGACCCGTAGAAAGAGGAAAGCGAGCAAGCCGGACTCGATTAAGTTAAGGGAGTCGCACACAGGGACTTCAAACGAATCCAGCGAGAAGAATAGAAGTGATTAATTCCATTTTGAAACCGCGCCAGACCCTCTATCACGGATGCGGAGGGGACCAAGAGGGAAGATGTGACGGCAGGCAGGTTGAGTCCGAGCAAAAAAAGGCCGCACAATGAACATTGAAGCATGTCCCTTAGGCGAGTTGTAACCGAAGTAAGGCTCACGGACTCAAAATAGCCGAGAGCGAACGAGGGAACCGGAAGTAACTGACGACCTCCTCCTGCAAGAAAGGTAGAACGAAGAAGGGAAGACGGTTCTATTGGAAAGAAGGTAGCTCTACGTCTATCACAGACGGGGAAATCGCCGCGGTCGAATAAAAAATGGACGGGAGGGGCCGCTCGAAAAAAATTGGGGAAAAGGATGGCAAGAAAAGAAACCACTATCGCAGGAAAGAGGAGCACATTACTGTCCACAGCAAAGCAGGAACGGAAACACTCGGAAATCTCGGGCGGGGCTAGACTTCTGTGGCAGGAGGGGGAGGAGGAGCCCTGAGACCGGTTTCCTCCCTCTGGGGAATTTACTACGCAAAAAGAAGAATCCAATCAGCAAAAGGGGTCCGGACTGGAACTGTCCCTTAAAAGAAAAAGGTAGACTCATAAAATAGTAGAAGTAATCGGGGAACCCCCCCCCCTTCACAAAAAAAAAGAAAGGAGGAGGAAATAGTGTATGAGAAGGAGGGAGGGAGGACATACCTAAAGCCTACTTTTTCTGGTACACTTGGAGGAAAGGAACTTGGTCAAGTCGAGAATCAATCGGCGTCCTACCATCTCTCTGGGAAAGAGGCCGACTCAGGGATGAGAGGATCGTCCCGAAAGAAGAGATCGGCAGGGGACTAACGAGTGAGCCACACAAGTTGTTAGGAAAAGTACGGGAACGCACGCCCACGAGGAGTTCGTCAGAAAGGGAAGGGAGCAGGCGTGCTCGGCCAACATTCGGCGAAATCCAGGAAGCAGTCGCCGCGGGAAAATCCGGCGTAAACGATCTCCGGGCGAACGCAAAACGTCCGAAACTGACACGACGTCCCTTCCAAGGGGAGGCTACCAGGAGCTAAAAGCTAGCAAGAAAAACTGCCGTCGCGAGAGGAACGGAACTACGGCGATAAATGCTGATCCCTCTACTGAACTGAGTCGGAAGAAAAAAAAACAAAAAAAGCGAAGAGGGAAAGAAATCAGCATCTTAACTCAAGGAAACTTCTAGAGAACCAATTCGGCTGGACTGAGGAAAAATGCTGGGAGAGCACCAGAAAGTAGATTTACAAGCGGAGGAAAAAAAAATTTAATTAGACCTGGCTATTCTGAACGACTAGGCTTTTCTCCGGAATTTGCCTTCCCTCTTCGGTGAAAACGTCCCAACTTCCTCGAGGGAAGCGCTTCGTAAGGGACGAAAGGGAAGAAAAAGGCTAGAAAACTGGGGAGGATCCCGCGGGACCTCGCGCAAAAAGTGGGGGAGACTGCTGTTACGAGTTGTTCCTCCTTTACTTCAAGAAAGGACGTAGCGAAACCCCCGAGCAGTTTGTGGAGTGTCAAAGTAAAGGGGAGGAAGGCGGCGAGGGTGGAGAGATCGGCGGACAGGGCAACCCCTACGGAACGCGGAGAACTAAAAGGAGAATCGGATCTCGGGCGGGCCCCGGCCGGTGCAGGTCGAAAAGGCGAGTAGGGTCTGGTCCAAGGAAAAAAAACAAAACTCAACATGCGCGACGGCCTCTGTCTTTCCGCGACCCTCCGGCTATCGTCGACACGCGTTGGACGGCGCACAGGGGCGCAAGTCTCCGACTGAAAGCGGGACGTCCGCGCGGAGGCGAATTCTAGGAGCGGAGCTCGGGCTTCATCACGGCCCAGGCAGAAAGCGGTGAGCGCGATCGCAGCTCGGTTCGGAGATCACCAGAGTGAGAGGAGAAAAAGGAAAAACACTCCTCGTAGGAAGACCAATCCTTTAGAGGATAACGCCGTCTATTGTTAAAGCCCAGCCGGTCGGGGGAGGGGTAACGGAAGGGGGAATGCGTTAAAAGTTGTCCCTCTAGGACGTAGAGAAACGGGCGCGGGGTCTCACGTGGCTGATCGGGGAGAAAAAATTGACACGCGTCGAAACGCCTGAGGTCTCTGCACAGAAAGGGACCACGACGGGGAAAATGCGTCAGGTCGCCGGAGTAGTCCTGCGTCGAGCGAGCTTCAAAGAAAAATCCACGGGCGGGGCAGAGGGGTTAGCTGTTTATGAAGTGAAGGAAGGGACGAACCCGAGCCAGACGCAATGGGGAGGTATGGCGACTCCCGCACAACAGGAGGAAGGAGATTTTTGGGGGGGTCTCGTCTCTTAGAGAAATTCAAGCCATAGGACCAGGTCCGCAAGAGTCTTCTAACGTCCTGTCGTGAGGGAAGGGATTATGTACGCAGCTGGAGGGATCGACAGACTCGAACCCAAGGTTAGCTCTCCACGCCGGCAAGCAGGGGGCCATGGCTGTCAACTCCCGTGGAGGGAAGTGCACATGGGATATCAGAACGTTTGGGGAAATCGATCAAATTAGGCATGGCGTGTAAAGCGGCAGGGTCAATGTAACCCGTCGGTGCAAACTTCACAAGAGAGCGATCCTCTGGTATCTTCGAATGCAAGGAGTGCGAGAAGACTCCCGGAGAGAGCTTGAAAAACTCTTTTTTGTTTCTGTGACAAACGCCAGTTGGCTGCAGAAGAATCGCCCGCCGGGTCGCGGGCAAATTTTCGTGCCAACACTCTCCAAGCGCCAAGACTGTGGTAAGCTGCTTCCTACCACCGGGCCCGCGATGGAGAAATCTACAGCCCTGGAAAAAAAAGCAACCTGACGAATCTACGGGAGAGTACCAACGCGAGGCCAAAGGGACGGCTAGACGAAAAGAAAGCGATCCGGAAAAGATCGGGACCCAGAAAAACCCCGTAGGCATGTCCGCATCGCTCTCAAACCAAGAGTCTATCCCAGAGGCCGGCTGGGACGCTTTACGGGGGCTCAGTGGAGGGTCATCAACGGAGAGTAGAGCGGCGAAGCAACCGGCCCGAATGGGGCCGCGCGAAAGGTCGACTAAAGATCTCTTCTGGGGAACGTCAGCAGCCGGATAATTGAGGACAGTACCTTCCTCCCTCAGGAAGGGTGATCAGTCTAGGGGCACTGTCAAATAATGTAGAAGGAGAAGGGGGGTCTGCATCAGACTGTGACCAGATATCGGTGCAGTAGGAAGTACCTCAATAACAAGCTTACGAAACTCTCTGGATGTATTGGAAGCACGGGGAAAAGGAAATAACTTTTTCCGAAAGGAGAATTATTACATCTCACAGAGTCACCGCAAAGATACTTTCAAGGCGGGGGGAAAAGAAAGACGCTTGAGGATCTACCCTTCACCGCAACGGGACGATCCACCATGGCAGAGAACAAGTAAGATGCCAAAAAAACGGCGGCGGAGGAGAGAGAGGGTTCTACTCTGAGGAGAGAAGCTCCATAAGGGGGGGGGCGTACAGAATCCAGGGTCTAACGAAACGAGAAAGCCGGCGTCTCTTACCTTTATCCAGGTCAAAACATATGACGACTATAACTACGGAGGATCCCCAAAAAACCGCAATAATTGGTGAGTGCGACATAGGGGGCCAGTCGGAGGATGGGCCTAGCCGGGAGGAGATGAAACTTCTTCAAGGAGAGAAGCCAAAAGAAGCGAACAGGAGGTAAAGCTGACTCTAGGGTGGGGAAATCTCCAGGATAGGCTCCTTCAAACTAGAAGTTGCGGGACCTAACCACTCGCGGGCGAGGGAACTCAGCGATTCGCGAGAGGAGACACCAGACGAGTGGGGGACTCTCTCAACGACAGACGAAGGGAAATCTGGATGGGGGGGGGGGGGGGGGGGGGTTCTAGAAGAAAGCAGGGCGGTCCGGGACAATGAATACCAAGGGCGGCCACTTCTTTAACACGGACGAAGAATGGGAAGCGTTGGAAATGTCGGAAACGCGCGCGAGGGAATTTAATCACGCTCCTATCGGCGGAGGCGCGATCAAAGGAACTGCGCTCAGGGGGGAAGGGGCTGAATGACAGATCTCCTACGAGAGGAGCGCGACTCACCTCAAAGCTCTTAAAATGGGAGACGCGTCCGGAAGGGGGGAGTAGTGAACGGAGGGGAAACGGAAGTACTTACCTGAAGATGGGGGAAACTGATACCTTAGCGGAACCTAAACCGATAGAGCAGGGTGTTGTTTGGGGGTGACGGGCAGCCTCCCTCAAGTGGACAAGCAACTGAAGGCGCCGGACAGCACAAGAAGGATAACGGCGGCAGAGGGGAGTCGCGCACGGAAGGGTCAAGCGCGCAAACCAAAAAATACTTCCGTCGTGAAAAAGGCCGGAAACCAAAAAAAACTGCGGGGGCGCGACGGCGTCAGAAGACCAGCGAATGAAGTCAAAGGGAGAAAAATGTAGGACTCCCGCGGGGCAAGCATCTTGCTCGTAAGGATCGAAAAGAAACGAAATAAGAAAGCGTGATCCACAGCCCGACTCGAGCAACGTGAAAGAGGGAAAGCTGAGGAAGGATCCGCAGGAAACGAGGGTGCCCGCAAAGATACTCCTATGAGGGAAGCGAAAACTCTCCTGGATCGGCGTTCTGACGGAACAAACCGACTTAAAAGGAGGGAGGAGTGGGGCCGCGCCTACGGGACGCCGCGGCAGCAACGGGGGGAGGGGGGGGGGAAGTCTCGATCCGAGACGGCCAGGGAGCAGTTCCCGCTTGAGGCCGCCGGAAAGAAGTCAGGACGCCGGAGGAAAACGATCTCTATATCTAAGAGAAGAGAAAAAAAGACGGTCCTCCGCGGAGTCCTGGGTATCCCTTAGGGCGAAAGAGTAGCATGCGCGAAAGGCGACGTCGAGCAGCGACTGCGGTTCGCCGCTTTCAAAGCAGGGGGCCGGGAATGTAAGCTGCAGCCAGTGGTCAGATACAAGCTCAACTCCGCGCCTCGGGAGGGCGCCAGAAAGGCGTAAAAAAAACAACGAAAGGAAATCACTCGTCCGATTAACGAAGAGAGAAAAAAGGGTCGACTGGCAGCAGGATCGCGTCCGCCAAAAGAACGCAGACACTCTGCCTCCGGAGAGACAATGACTCCTCCAAGAGGGGAAAACGAGTCGGAGTCGTTCGGACTGTACCTTGGAACGCCTTGATCTTGGCCGCATCCTAGGAAAAACGGGCATGAAAAAAGACACAACAACGGGGGGGGGAAAAGATAGAGATTACGTCGACGGATACTGCAAGACAGGCGAAGAAAACAAGACTGAGGGGTCGCCGGTGAGGCAGAGAGGGCTTGGGTCTCTGACGATGGGAAACAAGCGCGGAGGAAGAAGCCGCGGACGAACGACGGACACAGCCTACTCAAGTAAAAAGAAGATCCTTCTCCTCACGAGGTGGGGCGGCGACAGTGGGGGGGAGGGTGACTATTTACTGGCAACGAGGATTTCCGCGCATGGGGAGAGTCTTTCAGGCAACCGTTCTGGAGAGGACATACGGAATCAGGCGACGAAGAAAAATCCTCAGGCCGGGGGCTGGATCGACTCCGTCCGGCGCCGCTAAACGCGGGCACAGACGGTCAATCCCGG
>Ga0179593_1447552_pt1 | contig 11701 bp, 18 predicted proteins | sample CZODoug2_1_08_16_FD_185931 | JGI IMG/M metagenome (GOLD analysis project Ga0179593, IMG submission 185931) | Vadose zone soil fungal communities from Angelo Coast Range Reserve, California, USA - CZODoug2_1_08_16fungal (PacBio error correction) | ecosystem: Environmental > Terrestrial > Soil >...
AGAAGGACAACCAGGCATGAAGGCTCGTGACCTTCTCTCTCAAGATGCCCAACAATCACGGCCAGGCAAAGGAGCTGGATGGAACATGGGAAAAAAAAGAAAAGTAAGGGGAGGGGAAGGAAGGATTTTGGGGTCAATGGAATGGCCTAGTTCGTCAAGAAAAGAGGAATAATGTGTCATGCATCCCAAACAGAGAAGAGGGGCGCCGAGAGGATGTGTGGGTATTCTGAACGACTGAAGAAAACCGCTTCCGCAGGTCGTTTCCAGCAGTTGGGGAGGGAGGGGGGAACAACGGCCTAGGCACATACTGTTCTCTGCTAAGGAAAAGGGGAAAGGTGGGGGAGTCGCGAAGCCTTCTGTAGCCGGACGCCTCCCTGTTTGTGGGAATCTGCAGGCTACTCAACATGATCACTTACAAGACCCGGAGCGACCCAATGCCCCTTGGGGAAAAAGGGAGAAGAAAAATTCAAAAAGAGGATCGGGGTTTTTACAGGGAGCCTGGCGGCTGGGAACCAAAGGGTGCAGATATGGACAAGGGAAAAGGGCTCTAATCTTAAGGGGGCGACTTTTTCAGACCGCAGAGGGAAAAGCTCCCATTTGGTAACCAACAAGACTCGTAGAAAGACTGACGGGTGGCATTGATTTAAAACGAAAGAGGTTACAGACCCATCGGTGGAGGGCATTATCACAAGGTTGGGTAGAACAGACAGCATGGACCTCCGATGAGGAGAAGGTAACAGATCGTCTTCGATCCTTTGGTCACGGGGAGGCTAGGGAGGGGAGGTAGTGATAAAACGTAAAGTGCTTAAAACAATGGTGCGATTTTGAAAAAAAAAGTGCCCCAGCGCGAAAAGGGAAAGGGCTCGAACTGAGAACAACAAGACAAGGTCATAAGCTCAACTCAGGGGGGGGAAGAAGTAGAAAAAAATTAGCGAATGCATACGCGCGGAATGGTGTTGAGGAAAGAATAGGAGGTCACCATAAGGGGGTTGTAGGCCGCGGCGGCGAGGGTTGAGAGGGCCAGGGCGGCGGACTGAAAAAAAAGACCACTCAGAAAGGAAGCCATCAATACAGCACATATTGGCCATGGATTAACGGTCGGAAAGAGGATGAAAAAAAAGTATCCAGGGTAACGTAGCTACACGGATTAGCTGAGGAAAGGGGGGGGCCGTCAGTGAAGAACAACCTTTACTTTGCAGCGGTAAAGATACTATCGGGGGGGGGTGCATGGAGCGACATCTGTGTTAAGCTAGGGGAAGCTTAGGAGGAGGAAGCTTGCGGAAGAAAATGCTCCCCTACAGCCGCCTTCGGTATTTGCAAGGGTATATCGGGGAGACAAAGGGCTGTAGTGGTAATCCGATCTATACTTCTTCTCTATCTCGAGGGAAAAAAAAACAAGGAAAAGGCTTTCTGCTGTCCAAGTCAGGTTGTGAACCGTCAAGAAACCTGGACTGGGGGGCAAACCGAAGCAGAAAAGCCTTCTTGGGGGTGGAAAAGAGCCATCCCTTTCTGAGCAGTTCTTAAGGGGGCAAAACTTCAAAGGGGGGGAGGAAGGGGGAAATCTCAAAAAGGAGGAAAAGAGAGAGATGATCAAAAGCATTGCACTACACAGGGTAAAGTCGCAAAATGAAACGGAGAAGGTGAAAAAGAAGCGCAGTTAATTGCTGAAGGCCGCCAAGGGAGGAAAGACTTTTAGGTCACTGGGAAAGGAAAGGGGCTCACGTAACCCCGGACTTGGGAAAGCCGGAACGCAAGCTGCCGAACTGTTTAGGGATATGCTATCTCAGCGAATTGGTCTGAGACGTATTCGGGAAAAAGACCGGTACATGAATAGTAACAAGAAACTGAACAAAAGGCTGAGTATAGGGTTAAAGAAAGGAAGCCAAGAGGGACTAATGCCGAGCTCGCAGGGTAGGGAAAGAAAATGTAGAAGGACATCAAAAATACCATATTCGCCCTCTACCCTGAAAAAAAGGAAAAGGGTAGTGAGTCGGAATGACAACTTACACACTTCAAAAGGAAGGGGAAAGAGTACCCTGTGTAAGAGTACTGATACTTGGGGTTAATTGCTATATTTCAATACCGAATGTGAAACCATGGCAATTATTGGGCGGGCCCTGCCTGAATGGTTTAGCCAAAAGGAAACGAGTACTCAAGGTCGAAGAAAAACTATAAAATCGGGTTCTCTCAGATTCATCGAAACCCCAAGTTCCGAACGTATTGTTGGACTCTGGAAAAAAAATCAGAGGGAGAGAAGGAGACCAAAAACTCAGAATTCTGCACCCTGTAAGGGGGAGAAAGCAGAGGCACTGGGAGGAATCCGTCGCTGGGGAGAAAGGGCCACCTTAGTCAAAAGGCTACATGAACTCCGTGGGGGGGGAAACGGGGTAAAAGAAAAAGAAAAGTAAGATCCTGGACCAAGGATAAAAAGAACTTGCCTATAAATTCCATAAGAACGAGTAATGACAAGAGGGGAAAAAAAAAACAGGGCATGCCAAACTTTCACACCTGAAGCAGATTGGGACTGAAAAATAGGGCTTTGGGCACACCTGCGGAAATCTCCTGTAATATCACAATCCGCGAAGTCTGTTTTTTAAAGAAAATGGCGAATTGCAAAAAAAAGCTAGTATTAAAAAGGAAAAACACGAAGCGGTCCCTTCATTAAAAAGTTAAGGGGTGATAAAGAAAGGGGGGGGCCAAGAAAAAACTCCCGCCAAAAGGGGAAAACAATATCGCGGGGAGGTAAAGAGTCCTGCAGGTTCAACAGATCAGCACCGGGAGCGTGGGTAGAAAAAGCAGTCGCTCAAGGGAGGAAAAAAAAGGATTTTAAAGGGAATAAAGGAAAGAGCAACAAACGGGCGGCGTCGGGAAAAGGGAGTCAGAGACTAACCAAAAGGCGCGGTAAAAGAAGGCCTATCGAACCTCAGTCTGGTGCGTGCAAGAGGCAATTGTGACTGCCGTAAAAACCAAATCAGCTTGGGGGGAACACGACAGCGGGTACGAAGGTGCTCAAGAAAACCAAACAAGGTATTCTCTGGGAATCACCGGGCATCTGTGGGAACAGAAGTTTGTGCAACTAGGAAGGGGGGGAACTAATATGCCAAGGAAAGGACCTAAGGGGACCTAAAGGAATCCTATGATGATGGGAAGAAAGCCTCCCTGGGGGGCAGCGGACCAAAGGTTGGGCCAAGAGAGAGACATGGTTGGCAAGCTCCTCAATGCCGGTTTGTGCGTACCTTGGTAGAGAGCCAAAAGCACACAACATGAGGATGACAAAGCGAAAAAAGGCATTAAGGAGAAGTATAACAAATGTCTCAACCCACCTCTCGGCCAGCCGGAAAAAAAAGGGTAGGGCGACGAACGGGGAAACCACAAAAAGGGGGGAACTGCTTTTTCACGGAAAAATGATTTTTTGCAGGTGGCAGGTTGAAAAAATCACTCTCAAAGGGGCAACACTCCAGATGCATCACAACAATAAAAAAAACTTGGGAGCCCAATATCGGGGGGGGTGGGAGGGGGAAGACAGGAAAAGGAAACAAGATTCTATCTGTTGCTGGTTGTGGAAGCAAATCAGGGAACACACGGGGAAAGGCAACTCACGACTGTGGATATAGTCGACTACCGGAGCCTTGGGGGAATTTCTCTCGGAGCCCTTCTGGAAAAAAGTGTACGCCAGGGGGTTTGGGGGATGCAGGAGAGAAGTCACCTCAACATTAGTTAGAGGAACCCTTGGAGTCAAAAAAGTAAAAAGGGGCTGCTTCGGCACGAGCTGACGAGACAGAGAAGAGATGGTTGGGGGGGACAATGGGGGGAAGGGGGTAGCAGGGCTTCAGAACCAAAGGGAAAGATAGTTAAATCCGAAATAGGGGGGAAGGAAAAGCGAGGAGGAAAGTGGGGAAAATCCTAATTCGTCACAAGCCAGGGGGTGAGAAAAAAAGACTACGAAGAAGTTGGGGGAGCGTCAGGGGGAACGAAGCAATTGAAGCCTTGTTGATTAACCGACCTCGGTGGGGCCAGGGAACAGCCCATTCCTCACGGTGGAAGTTTGGAAGTAGCAAAGGGGGGGCAATAGAGCTAGACATTTCCTCAAAGGGGGCAGGCAAACGGGAAAACCTGGGGCGTAGTGATGCCTTGGTGAAGGAAGACTGCGGATAAGAACGGGCAACGGGGAGTGTCCATTTATTGTGCACTAATGGGGACACATGTGCAGCCCCAGCTAGGCAGCCGGAAGCTCACCTCTGGAAAAGGACATTTCAAAAGTCTCATTCCGCGAGGGTCAGGGTTTGTTTACCATAACACGTGTGGTGTTTACGCTATCAAGAAAGGCACCCTGGGGGTGTTGGAAAAGATCGGAGAACCAGAAGTTAAAACGTCGGCGATTATGGTGACAGCGGAGCGGGGGGGAAGGGGGAAAGACATCTAATCGAAGCTCAACCAGCCGGGAACAGCCCAATCGGCCAGGGGATCTTTAACGGAGGTCTGAAAGGAGCAATTAAAAAGACACAAGCGACACAGGGCCCAAAAGGCGCCTGGATGTCCCCAAGAAGACGCACCTTGACTTTCCCTGGGGGGCGAGGGGAAGAGTGGTCTTGGTATGAGATACAAATGAGGGAGGGGAAAACAAGGGAAAAGGATAAGGAGAAGTAGCACTCTGCATCTGCTCTCCACCGGGCGGACTTGGTCATGGGGGAAGAAGCTCCCTTTCGGGAGCGTTAAGAGGAAAAGAAGGAGCCTGATAGATGGGATGAGCTATAGGAGAGGGAACATCCCAAGGGCGGGTGCGGTGCATGGTTCCGGGGCGGCGCGGCAAGGAGGAAAATGAAGAGGGGGGAGCGAAAAAGAGATGAAGGGCCGTGTGTTAGCTCGGCATCAGCAAATTTAGGGGAAGAATGAGGAGGGTTCCGGGTAGGAAAGAAAGGGTTGGGAAAAGAGGGGTTCTTCATCTCTCATAAACACAACAAACAATAAAAAGAAGAGAGGCACCCAAGGGGACTAAAACCAGAAAGAAATGAAGAAGAATAAATAAAGCGCGGATTTCGAAGAGGATGGGAAAAAAAAAAAAAAAAAAGGCCCGGGAGCGGGCTAAGTGAAGAGATAAAGGGATCTGAAACCACCCTTATTTTGAAACGGACCGCTTTCCGAACAGGGATGTTCAATTCAATACGAAAAGATTATATAGAGCGTTTTCTGATGTAAAAAAAGGATCCAAAATTTGATAGAAGTAATAGCAAAAAAAAAAACGGAAAAGGCATTTAGGGGATTATAGAGACAAAGGCGGACGCAGAGCCTCGAGGGGGAAGGAGAAACCGAGTAGACGACAAGAAAAAAAAATCAGGTGAGTAAGGAAGAGGGGGGGAAGAAAAAACAGAAAAGAAAATCAAATCCGCTGTATATCAAGGTTCGTGGATAAATGGAGAGAGGGAGACGCTCATGGGGGGAAAGCAGGCCAAATGAGTGGGCGTAAATGGCCTGAATCGACGAGAAGGGGGCTGGGCGGAATCAACGAGAAGAAGAATACTGAGAAGGGGGACCAATCACTGCCTCATAAAAGTGCAGGGACGCTCAGAGCACGAGGAGAAAACCGGACGCAAATAGGGGGGGGAGGCGCCCTATGCCGAAGCTCCGGCGGACAAACTACAAAAAATTCTGACCCACGGGGAGAAATTCGAGACAAAACGGGGCAGACCGCAATGTTGTAGCCAAGGGGAAAGTAAGCACCAGTTGCTCCAAAAATGAAAAATAGTTGGGGAAACTGGGAAAAGCAAAGACAAAAATTCAGACAGCGAAAAGGAAAGCAGAAGAAATCACGGGAAACAGCAGACAGGACTCCTTAGGCTGAATGCAGCGATGACTGAAAAAATTGGCTTACTGCCAAAAGGGACCACAGAAAAAGGCTGACTTCCAAGAGGTAGGGGGGGACAACACGGCTGTAAATGGACAGTTCAAATCGCCTACGATTCTTGTGGGGGGGAAAAAAGGTGGGGGGCACGAAGATGAAAAAGACTACCCTCGGGAGGGAAGGGAAGTTACACAAGAGGAGAAGGGGGAAATAAGAGAAGGGGGGTGCAAGAAGCCTACTCCAAAAAAATGTAAAACAACAGATATCAGACTCGAAGATAGGGAAGAAAATCCACGCTGAGTAAGAAGCTGCGCGCAAGGGGAGGGAGCCTATAGGGGGAAGAATGGAAGAAAAAAAGGATCAAAAACAGGCCAGAGTCTTCGACGGAAAGAGAGACCAAAAAGGCAGACGAACGCACTACCAATCAGTCTGGGGTGGCTATTTTTTTCCCGAAGGGCCGTCCGAAAAAGAAGAGTCAGGGAAAAAAAACTTAGAAACTTTTGGGTCTTTTGAAGTCTCAAGAATACCAAAGCGATTCGATGAATTCGAGGTGGATCACAGGAAGTGCAACAACTAGGGGTTGCCGCCGCAGAAAGAAAAAGATGGAAAAAAGGAACTTCAATCTTACGAAAGGGAAATTCGTGGTTTCATCCTCGGTACGATCCTAAGGGGGGGGGGTGGGGAAGAGTGAACGCGTTTGGGCCATGGACTAAAAGGGGAAGAGAGAAAGGGAATGCAGATATTTGGTTTGGGGGGGGGAGAAGGTAAAGAAAGATAGAAGCAACAAACGGAGTAGGAGTAAAAAGATAAGAGATCTACCAGAATGGGAAAAGGCGAGAGAGACCACAATTGTCTCCCGATTCCAACCCTCTTCTCCTGAAAAAAAACAGGGGGGGAGTGAGGAAGAAACATTAAAAAAGAAGGGGAGGGTAGGGGGTAATACTGAGGAGATGTTGCAGCAATTCCTGACTATTGAAACACTCTAAGGGGGGGGTTCAACATCAATAGGACCCACATAGACAGGGAAAAGAGGGGAAGATCAGTTTTGTGTCATCAGAAGAACTTCCCGGGGGGAACACAAAGCAGTCGCAGTCGTTCTGCAAGAAGGATTTGTGGTAAAAATGGAAAAAAAGGACTATCGCAACCCATTGTTTCATTGATCGCAGGACCGAAGCCTGGGGGGATGAACTCGTATAGAAACATTCTTTACCGGACGAAAAAGGTTGGGTTGGGGAGAGCATGTCTATTATCTAAACATTATGCGGGATCACCCCGGTAAGGAGGAAAGGAGAAAAACATTAGCTGCTGCTTCTGGCACTAGGCACGAGCCTCTACCTAGAAGAGGGGGGGTTGGGGAAAGGGGGGGGTAGGAAATCCCGGGAGGAGTTACCCAAATTGGAATACTTGAAGGAAGGCAGGAGACGTATGAGGCCGAGAGGCTTCTTTTGAAGAAGAGGGAGGAGGGGGGGAACTTCCAATGGGTAGAAAAAGAAACAGAAAGAGGGGAGGGGAAAAAATTCGAGAGCACTGAGCATTGCAATTCTGGAAGTAAAAGCGTTGCACGAATTCATGCTTCACGTAAGTTGCATTATCACAAGGGTTTGGGGGAAATCAGAGCTATGAGAAGGAAGAGAATGAGGGAAGACGTAATTTACCAGATAAAAATCTTCTGTTTCCGTGGTCAAGTCGTAAATTGAGAGGCTGGTCCTTCCAACTCGGTAATCAATGGGCTAATTCCCTTTATAAAAAAGGAGAGGAAGAGAAGGAGAGAATCAGTAAGACAATGGAAGGTCTCAAAATTCTGGGGCTAGTTTGGGGTCCGAAGGGGTACGACGAGAAGGCTTCGAGAAATATACTCTAAGGGGGGGGGGGTTGGAATTAGCTTATAACATCAAATAGCCGGCGGCCGATTAGGAGCGCGGCGTAAAACGAAAAAAGAGGAGGAGAAAGTAAAGAAGTGACAGAACAACATGGGGGGAAAATGGGAGAGTGGAAAGGATCTGAATATATGCCATTAAAAAAATCCAGGAACGACCCTGTAGACACAAAGATGAGGATTGGGAAAAGGAAAAGTAAGTCCGCTCAGAACCCACTCTTTGGCCCTGGGTCGAGGGAATTAGGTTTGGGAGGGGGGGGGTAGAAGGAGGGATTAAAAATGCGTGAGAAGACCGCTTAGCACTCTTCTTCTGTGGCTCCCGAAGACTCCGACGGCTGTGTGGGGAAGTGGTGGGAAGAAGCATAGTCACCTTTTCGGAGCGTTGAGAATATCGCCATGAGAGATGAGTGGAGATATAGATATTGAAGAAAAAGGTCCCGAAAGAGTTGCGGGCAAGGGAACCTCAGGGTGAGGCGGCAGTCCAAACGAAAATCAAACTCAGAGGAAGAGGAGGGGGGGGGGAAAGATCGAGCACGCGCTTTCCTTAGTTCGTGAGGGCGTACTGACTTCCAGGTGGGGGGGCACAGGAGAACAGAGAGCTCAAAAAAAAAAGAAGAGATAAAGAAAGATGCCCAAATCGAGTACATACCACCTTGACGTCGGAAGCTCTAAAACAGTCAAAGGAAAGAAATGGAAAAGGGGCAAAGCTGCTGGAACAAAAAAGCAGGCCGTAAGGTTCTGGGAGCGTCAACGCCTAACAGTGAAAAAAGGGAGAGCAGGAACCGCAAATACTACGGACGGGGATTCAATAGGACTACCTTCATAGGAGGCGGCTCGGAGCGATGCTCTCCCTCTAAAAGTGGGGGAGGAGAAAACAAGAAAAAAAAAGGAAAGGGGAAAAAGTCAGGTAGGATTGAGAGGGGAGCCCAAATGCGAAAGAGTTCTAATTGAAGAAAAGAGAATTTTAAAAAATCAGAATGTTCGATCCAGAGACAACCGAGGAAGAAATCTACAGAAGAACGTGGGTAGTTATACAGGAGTACGGGGTCACAACTTCCTCAAAGGACATACAGGTCGCTGTCCCGGAGGAGGGGAGATTTTTTTCAGGTGAGGGGAAAGGAAAAAGGAAAGGGGCAGGACCAAAGAAGAAAAAAAAAAACGAGTGTGGGAGGGGCCTAAAAAGCGAGTACTCCAAAGAAAAACCGGGCCGAAAATCAAAAGGAGGGGGATAATAGTTCAGAAAAAACCACAGTGAAAACGCCTCGGAGGTGGTCTAAGACGAAGGCGAGAATCGATCGGCAAAAAAAACTAGTCAGAACTTCTGGTCTGCCCTTGTCAAGTGAAAAACGCGAAAAAAACTGAGGGGAAATCCTCGCTAGTGGGTAGATTGATACAAATTCACCTCAGGGGGGAAGGAATGACGAAATGACGCCAGAAAAAAAATTAGAAGAAAGAAAAATCCGGAACTTAACCCTTTAATAGAAGGAAAGGAAGGAAAAGCTAGGAAATGACAAAACATTAACGTCCCGCTTGAAACTAACTGAAAAAAACATGAAAAGGGAAACTGCACGGTATGGGTTCACACGACGGCAAAGGAAACATAATTAAATCACCAAAGAGAAAGAGAAAAATTGTTATAAAAATGGCGAGTCCACGAAGAAGTCCACAAGAAGAAAGGGGAATAAGAGTAAAAACCCTTGATTTCCGTGAATTTATCCCCTCAATTTGGGGAACAAAAAAAAACAAAGGGAAAAACATCTATCCTACTGAGATGCATCCCTCGTGCCAGAGCAAAATCTCATTTTGAGCAGAGGAGGAATACCGGGGGAGTGAAAGGAAAGGGAAGAAGGTCAAGCCGGCAGCCTCTAACCACTAAAGGTTAGAGAAGGAAGGACGTAGCAGAACAACAACGCGCCTTAACCATCATGCTGGGGGGAGGGGGGGATAATTTTGTTAAATCGGGGAAAGGAAAACAAATCAGCTGTCGAAAGTGAAAGCGGGTTACGTAAGGAATCAATCAAAGATAAAAAAGGCGAGTCGCTTCGCCCCGGGTGGGGAAAATATTGAAATTGGTTGAAAAAAGAGGAGAGTGTGGAATAAAGAAAGGGGGGTGAAAGACATCTGCAAAAATAGGCTTCCCTGCTTACCCAAGAACTTCGTTTTGGACCATCAAGAAAAGAAACAAAAGGGTGTGTGGGCACGGCGCGGCAAATAGGGGATAAATGGGGGGGAAGGAGAGCCTGACATTCCTGGGGGAGACTGGAAGAAAAGCTCAGCGCAAACACAACTGATGATGAGAAAAGAATCTAATAAGAAAAAAGAACCTGCAGAAGGAGCTCTCGTTAACCCAGGGATCCTCCCTAAAAAGGAGCAAGAAGCCACAAAACCAGGGAGTTAGGGAAAGGTGGGAACCAAGAAGGTATTGGCGGTGGGGGACTAAGGGGTATTGGTGGGGGGACGGAAGCTGATGGCCGGTTCGGCCAAAACTAAGCCTAGTTGTTCCAAGCAGGGCCTCCAAACATATGAAAAAGGGCGCGTCGGGGGGCGGGGGGTATTCTTTAGACGAAGTTGGGTAACACCGCCTTAAGTGAAGGGTAAAAAACGGGGGGGAAGAAGGGAAAAAAAAGGGTGTCCCTTCGCACATTGGATGGCGCCTACCGTTTTGGGGAGGGGGGAGAAAAGGAGAAGGACTTGGGACGCGCAAAAAGTTGGGGGGAAAAGGAATGAAAGAGAAATTCACAACATTATAGGCTCAACTCCCAGTGATCAATAAAGAAAAAGCAAAAGCAGCAAGGGGGACTTCACTGGCTGCGGACGAATCGGATCGGGTTTTACATTTGGAGGAAAAGGATGGAGTGACCACAAATTGCATGAGGGAAAAGAAAGAAGCTTGTAATTGCTGGATGAAAGGGACCGCTGAGGGAGGCCTGTTTAATGAGACGTAAGGCACTAGCAAAAGGGAATAAAAACAAGAACAGTAGGATGTTGATTTAAAAAAAGGGAGAGGGGCAGAAGTTGCACTCGTTGCAGTTTCCCACTGAGTCAAGGCTTAGTAGTTGGGCATTTTGGAAAAAGAAAACAGGAACGAGTATGAGGGGAAGGAGAAGTCGAGAGGGACGGAGATTTCCTTGGGGGAAGGGAGGCTCGAGTGAGGGTTATGGCTTCCGTTCACAAAGAGGAGTGGGGAAAAAGTGGGGAGAAAGGGTGGGCCCTTTCTCAGCATGTCATGCAGCACGGGGCCGTCAGCGTCCAATACAAGGAAAGGCAAAAGAATGAAAGGGTTGGCCAGAGATCAAGAGGAAAGAGAGCATAGCATACTCTTCGGACGGGTTTTGTTCGATGTAATCTAGAACCATAGTTTATATGCCATTAGAGGAAGATTATGGTATTAAAAAGTCAGGAGAAAGGCCCAAACACTCGACGCGTACTCCATCCGGGACAAGAAGAATTGAAATAACTCAGAAAAAAAAGAGAGGAAAAAGTATGCATTAAAACAATAAAGGAAGGAAGCAAAGGGAACAGCGACACGGAATGAAGCTGATTAAGTGATACCCCGTCTTCCGACTCAAGAAAAACACTGGGTACTTGGCGGTGATATTGGAAGGGAAGAGTGGGATGGGCTTTCAAATGATGATTTTAAACAGAGGAAGGGATCACTTCGGATGAGAACCATGAGTTGGCTCCCCCTATAAGTCCAGCAGGAGGTTCAGGGTAGTAATATTCACCTTGAGCGTTATCGAAAAGGCCCGCACTTCAGTAAACTTCTTATTCTATATTGGAGGATGCATAACCAGGGGGAAAAAAGGAGTTGTGGGGGGTGCTGGGCCATTTCGGAATTCAGGTGGGGGTAAACGGCGTCCCCTGAAGGGGAAAAGAGAACCGCGCATGACCGGCATGTTTGTCAAAAGAAAAAAACATCCTCCTAAGTTGGAAAAAAAAAAAGGAGGGAAGGAAGACGGTCCAGTGAAAAAAAAGGAAATGAAGCT
>Ga0179593_1278263_pt1 | contig 11700 bp, 14 predicted proteins | sample CZODoug2_1_08_16_FD_185931 | JGI IMG/M metagenome (GOLD analysis project Ga0179593, IMG submission 185931) | Vadose zone soil fungal communities from Angelo Coast Range Reserve, California, USA - CZODoug2_1_08_16fungal (PacBio error correction) | ecosystem: Environmental > Terrestrial > Soil >...
CATCATACCGCGAAATTGATCAGGGGAAAGCCAGCGAGAAGAAATCAAGGCACCACGGAAAAATAAACAGTCAATCAGAATGAACGACGTGGGGGAGGAAAAAGAAACGGGACAAAGACCGATAAAAAAAGACTAGTATGCTTCTTCGACACGATCAAAAAAAAAATGGGACCATTGGAAAACGGATCAGCAGGGAGGGGGGAGAAGGGGAAAGTCGGGCGAAAGAGAACTCGGACTCCGGCAAAAAAAGAGAGGCGGATATCGTGGGTGACGGAAAAAAAGAGGAAGCACCCCGGACTTACAACGAAAACAAAAAAAACCCCCACACAAAAAAAAAAACACAAAAGCCAAGAAATGGGAAAAAAACGACTCCATGGTCGCAAATAGCGAGTTCCGAACCGGATGAACCAGAGGAGAGTAGGATGGCGATTACAAATTCCATGACTCTTTCGACCAGGTGCAGAGGGAAGATACGGTGCGCGAAGCAAGAGAATATCCGCCTCGCTTCAGGGAGAAAGATAGCGAACCGGGAAAGTTAAGGGGGGGAAAGGCCACGTAATTGGGATGCGGCCGAGGTTTGGGGGGGGGAGGGGGGAAAAAAAGAGAGAAGAAAAAAACGGGGGTGTCAAACGAAACGAGAACTGTTCCTCGCCGGAAAAAAGAAGACATTGAGACCGGCGCTGGTACAATCGAAAAAAGGGGGATAAAATGCTACAGGAAGAGTGAAGAGAATACAATTCAATTAACGCATGGGTGACCTTAAGAAAGAACTTCAGCCGATCCGGAAGTCCATAGTCGCGGGATGGTGGGGGGGGGGAAAAAATATCTGAGAATTCCACTAAAAAAGACAAAATCTCTATTGTCTCAGAAGAGAAGGAAAAAAAGGAAGGGTGGAAAATGACCAAAGGAGGAGTAAGAAAACGGCACGCAGACTGTGGAGGGCGAACGCATAAAAGCCAGGCAGTTCAGCTGAATGGGGAGAAACTCTGAACTGGCCTCGCCTAGCATCACGGATGACGAAAAGAAACAAAACTTACTGTTGGACAAGAGAGATATCCGGGAAAAGGACCAAAAAAGAGGGAAAAGAGGAAGAGAAAGTGCCAGAACCATCTTAACTTCCGGCGCGGTAAAAAAAACAACAAAGTCGTGCCTTGAAACAGAGATCCTCTTAAATCTCGAAAAAGAAATTCTTAAAATTGCCAGAAAAGGAGATCAAAGGAATCGATAGAGGTGCCGAGAGCATTTTGAGTTAGGGCTGGACAAAGACGCTCTACGACCGGAATAAGGGAAAGCAGGAGCAATCGAGAAAGGGGAATGGTGCAGAGGCGGGGGCTAGCAAATAAGGTTGTAATTGCTGATAAAAAAACTGGTATAATTTAATTCCAACCCCACAAACCAAAACCCACAGTGGTTTCTTGGAAAAAAAAAATTCGCAACCTGTCGGAGTTGGGGGCAACGGGTCTCAACATCGGAGGGGCAAGTAGCTTAAAATCCCATGGGGGATTTGAAAGCTCCGTGACAAGAAAGAATCCCCAACAGAGGGACAAAAATCACACCTTACCGTGAGACGGCAATTGACGGTCGCTATCTCAGGAAACGAGGGAGGAGAGAAACTTATGCAGCTCGGGGTTCAAAAAAGAAATCGGACTGCTCACCTCAGGGAAGGGGAAGGGGAAGTGTTAAAGAGCATAAGGAGAGTTTACTCGAATCCTCCCTAAGGCGGAATTAAAAAATATATCGAGGACAAAAAATCTGGACATTTGTTGCCGTCAAGCTTTGCTTGCTTGTTTCACGAGAGGAAAAAGAATGGTGGGGAGAAAAAAAACGAACTATATCCTCTCGGGAGTAGAGAGAAAAACTATGCGGAAGAAGAGGGAGATATTACGGGTTCGTGATGGCGAAGGTCGCAAAGAAGAGAAAGAAGAAGTGTCAAGATGGGAATGAAGGTGACGGGTCGAGGGGACCGGCGGGCCAGGAAAAAGAACGGGTTGTGCTCGCGGAAGGGGGGGGATGTGCCGTTCTGAAGCTTAAGAGGTCGACAGGAAACGTCCGTAATGAAGCCGGGAACTTCTAGGAGCATTAGGTGAAGGGGGGGGTCAGTCAATCTTGCTTGAAAAACAGGGTATCCAAGTGGAGCGAGGAGAGGATTTGATTCGGTTCGACTCAGTAGGAAAAAAAAACAGGACAACAGAGGAGGGCTTTCAAGTACAGTTCGTGCAACAAAACGAGAACGCATGGGAAAAAAAAGGGAGGAAGTGAGTGCGATTACATAAAGGAGGAGGCTGGTTAATTCGGAGATATTAAGGGAGGAAAAACGACGTATCCGAACGGCAAGACGAGAGGAATTCAGCGCGATCAGTGGCAGATAATCTAAGTGCTTTTTCTGGCAAGGAAGAATTTTCTTTCTTTCCGAAAAAAGAAAAGGAGGAGGGAGAAAAAAAGTCCGATTTTCATTTGGCCGAGGGTGAACGAAGACGAAAAGAGAACTCGAGGCAACCGCAAGGAAAATCAGATCGTACTAGCAGGAAAGGAAGGAGATGCGTCCTTAAGAGGCTTCCTGCTGTGTTCCTAAAGAAGTTAGGGTAATCCACATGACACGGGACGCGCAAAGGAGAGGGAGCGATGAGGGCTATTAGAAGGAAGTTGAGACGCTGAGCGGTGCATATACCGCTCTACCGGGAGAGGGCAGAAACTCTTACGGATAAGATATGGTTCTTCGTAGGGTGTCTCATATAAAGTCCTTTGGGTAAGCAAGAGGATCAGGGGTTCCAGTGTTGGAAAGGAATGTGTCCTAAAGGCAAGAGGAGAGGAGAATATATATAAAAACACCACGGAGATCTGGGAAGTCTACTTAAAAAGACTCGGCTGCGGAAGAAATAAAGGAAGCGGACAATAAACCGGGAGGCGGGGTAGGGCACCTGCAAGAAGGTAGATAAAATACCTCTACGAGGAGAGTGGCTCTATCCTTGGGCTGGAAAGAATAGTATGAAACTCCGCTTCCGCGCGGAAAGCGAAAGAAGAAGAAAAAACGCAATATCGGGACGAGAAGATGAGTGAAGTCTAGGTATTGACACCAGACAAAGACAAGACGTTCAAAGGACAGTGGCCCCCCGATAAAGAGGGAGGAATACCAGCCTGCCAAAACTATCGTCAAATGGGACGGAGTCTCTTCAAAACCGATCGGCCAAAGAAAGAAAGGGGGTGAAAAAAGACCATAGACAGCTAGAAAGAAATAATGTTCAAAGAAAGACGGAGATAAGCAACAACTCAGAGCGATTGAGAAGCGGGGAAGGAGAGGATAGACAACTAAAATTCAAAAAGAACGACCTAAAAGCAGCAACTTCAGGCCTAGGAGCGAAGAGAAGGAACCAGATAGACGCCATAGAAGTGAAAAACTGTAAAGAAGGAATCCAATGCGCGTAAGAATTGAAAGCAGAGAAAAGCAAGAATCTCCTGGGTAGCACTTAAACTGAAAAGGCCATCGCGTCCTCCAGAAGGAAAAGAACTTACGGAAAAAATAACTCAGGGGAAAAATTCGAAGAAGCGAAAGGCCCTTCAAATGACACAGCGGGAGCCACCGCGTTACACTGCTATAGGATAGCAGGATCAGCGCCCATAAAAGGAAGGGAAAGGCGTCAGACAGTCAGGTCGTTTCAAACCTTCAGGAAAAAATCCTATCGGGAGGGCCTCCGCATCAGTATCGTCTGAAGAAAAAAAAAAACACGCGCGGATAGCTGTGGTGAAATAAATCTGTCTAGAAAAGACCAAGAAAGAAAATTCAAAAAGACCAATGGTTTATAAAATCCGGGTGGAACGAAAGACTAAAAAGAATCGGAGAGGGATAGGAGGAAATCCCTCACGTGATGGTCTACCAGGGAAGATTCTGGTTTTCTCAGATCTAAGAAAAAGAACATAGAAAGGACGCGATGAAGATAACGAAACCAGGAATTGAAGAAAACCGTCACGGGCGAGGGGGATGCTGATGTCACTCGGGAACCCACGCAACCATGTTTTTGAATGAATTAAGGAAAGCTAGGAGGGGGAAACTTTGGCAAAAAATAAAAAAAAGGTAGACTGCGAGCTTGTAAAAGCTACATGGGAATACCATAGCTGAAAAGAAATACCACTCAACTTGAGAAAGCCGATTTGTCTTCCAGCGAAAACAAAAAGAACGGGATGCAGCAAATCGAGAAGGAAGGCTCGGGAGGAGGGTGTGGATCAGCATTTCCTCAATCAGTGAGAGAAATAGCGAGGCTGCGCGGCCAGATGTTCTATAAAGACGGGTGGCTTTGCCATCAAACCAAAAATACTTGGGACGCGAGCTTGCTGCAACGAGAGGGTTGAATGAAACCAGCGCAAGTCAGACGGGAGGGAGAAAGGAAGAAGGGAGGAACGGCCTTAGCATCCAGGAAGAGAGAAAAAACAAAACTAATTAGGAAGAGATAGAAAAAAACTACGGAAGATCTCCAGCTGATCTGAGAAAAGGACAGAAAACCTGCAGTAGAAACAAGGAAACATTCCTGCAGAAAGAAAGAGGACAGCTACGAACGGAGGATTGGAAAAACACCGTTCTTTAATAGCAAAAAGGGCAAAAGAAAAGCTCAGATGTGGAAAAAAGACACTGATGTGGGAGAATGGCGAGAAAAAAGAGTTGAAATCTCCTAAGAAAGGGAAGCGGGGAAAGGGATGCAGAGATGAACGTGAAGCGAAATAAAGCGTTCATGCGATCAAAAGGGGTAACTTTGGCAGAGAAATAAAGGGTAGTCCACAGGCTAAAAGGAAGCGCCAAGCTTTTTGGGGAAAAACTGGAAAAAAACAGTTTTAAGCTCTTTCCGTACGGCCCGGGAAAACACAATGGGGGAGAGTGAGGAAAGCTAATGCATCACTCACACAAAAAAGACAACGGAAAACCAGGGGGGAAAGGTTTGACAGGCATGAAGGGGGAAAAACGGAAAGACGAGCAGTGACGAGTAAAAGAATAGCCTGAACTAGGCTGCTAAGAGGTACGGTACCTGTTCGAAATAGAGAGGGAGTCAATCTACTCCGAAGTGAGTCTTGGTTCTCAGGGAGGGACAAAGAGAAATTCAGACAAAACGAGAAAGGGGGGCACTGCCATTACTTGGACTATAGGGAGGAGGGCAGGAACGCCGATCTTCTTCTCGTGACAAACCAATATATCAAAGTAGTTATCAATCAGTAGTAAGTAATACGCAATAAGGAGGTTGATGGAAAGAAGGAGACCAAATCGGAGCTGTCCCGTTAGAAGGGGGGAGGCTCGATAAACAGGAGAAGGGATACTCGGTGGTTGAAGAGGGGGCTGTCCGTGCTTGCGATAGGGAGAAAGTTCACGGCTTCAAAGGGAAATGGGGGAATAAGGCTCTGGGAGAGGGGGATATGTGTGCGGCGAAAAAAGGGGGGATGTGACACGAAAAAGTAAGGGAGCAGCCGCTACTGGGCTTTCTGTTGCTAACAAGGAATGCTGGAGCCGAACATGAGTGGTCGTTCAGGGAATGGTAAAGGACAGGCAGACAGGACTCAGTGAGGAACATGCGAGTAGGAGATTAATCTTCATTTGAGGCTTGGGAAAGCTTCTTTGCTCTTGTGGAATCTTGAATAAGGAATCCTGACGGAAAAAGAAAAACGGGCAGACGGCCGAAGCCTGGAGAAAGCGAGAGACCGGAGTTGACTGGAAGACTCCTATTTCGGATGTAAAGAAAGGGGAAGGATAAGGACACTGATTTCAGGGCCAGAGACGAACGAGCCATCAACATCGGAGAGGAAAAAAGGGATGGGGACGGAACCTGGGATGATCAGGGATACTATCTCAGTGGGCCACTGACTAAATGGCTCAAAAGAAGTGGTACCTGCTGGTGTGGAGGTTGTTTTTGGGTTGGGGGTTGTTTTGGTTAAAAAAAAAAAAAACAGCCCATCCCCCCCCCCCGCCTTTTTTTTTTGGTGTTGTTTGGGTTGTGGTTTTGGGTTTTTTTTTTTTTGTGTTGACCAAAAACACCAGCCACCACCCCCCGGTTTTGTTTTTTTGAGAAGTAAGATAAAAAGTTGGTTGTGGCTTTTTTTTGGTTTTTTGGTATTTCACCCCCACACCACCCCCCCCCCCCCCCTCCCCCCCCACCCCACCTCCCAGCCTCCACCCCCCCACCATACAACAAAAGCACCAGCCACCCCAAACACCCCCCCAAAACCCAAAAAACCCCATACAAAACACACCCGCCCACCCAAACAACCCCCCCGACACGCCACCCAACCCTTTGGGTTGGTGGGGGGGTGGGGTTTTGGGGTTTGTGTTTGTTGTGTGGGGGGGTTTGTTGGTTTTTGTTTTGGGTGTTTTGTTGTTGGTGGTGGTGTTTGGGGATTTTGTTTTTTTGGGGGGGGGAAGGGTGGGGGGGGGAGTGGTTTGAAGTGTGTTTTTTTTAGTGTTAAGTTGTGTGGTGTTTGTTTTTTATTTAAATAGTATATTGGTGGTTCAGAAAAGGGTTCATCGACGCGAGATAGGACTATAGTCTTGCGAAAAAAAAAAGGGGGTCTCTAGCGGAAACGAGGGCAGAAGAGCTCTAAAATGGAAGAGAGACAAGAGGGAAAAGAGGGGATCAGGGGCAAGGGGGATACAACAGAAGAGAGAGAAAGAGAAAAAGAGCGCGGGGGGAAAAGGAGTTGAACCGAAAGAAAATTAAGGGCCTTCAAGAAAGTCGGAAAAGGGAGGGGCTAGAGGAACGGAAGAGGGGAAAATAGAGAGATCGAAGGGAACAGAAAGCAAAGGGTCAATAATTCAAGGACAGGAGAAGCCCTTTAACCTCTCTCTGTGGTATGGTATCACCTCCCTCGAAAGGGAGCAAAGAGAAAAAATGAATGTTAAATAGGAGAGCAAGACGTTATTCTCAACTCCAGAAACAAAGAAACGTCACATAGCCAGAACTAGATCCTATAAGGTTATAGATCAGAAGAATTTGCTGACGATACATACTTAGAAAAAGGAAAAAAAGCGAATGAACGGAAAAAAGGCCACGGCTCGATATGAGCATCCGTCAGAAACGAGCGGAGAAAGAACGAGTTTGAATGGCTAGGTAAAGGGGGGTAGCGAAAGAAAAAGACATCGGCTTTCGTAAGACCCGCAAGGTCACTTAACAGAGAAATAGAGAAGAACAAAAGAAAAGCCGTGAGCAGGAGGGAAAAACAGGCGCGGAGCGAGGAAGAGATTGCCGTCAGGGAATTAGGAAGAACGAAACGAGAAAAGTACGCGCAAAGCCGAACGAAGAATGGTATCAGAAACCGTAAACTGTAACGAAAAAAGGAGGGGTCGAGGGACCAGCCGAAAAACGAGACAAAGCATTCTGGCGAGGGGAAATAAGAAAGCAAACAGAAGCAGAAAAAAAAAAAAGAAGAGATCCCAGGATCCGGGCCAAATTAAAGAGAGACCGCAAGAGGCCACATCATGACTAAAAAGCAACAGTCACTTAAACTTTTAAGGGAGACAGCCAAGGAAACCATCGGTAGGAAAAGACCGGAAACTTCTCTCGACAAGATGCCTCCGAAACCAGTTTCCATTTAGAGAGAAAAAAGGCGTCGAGAACAAATGACGCAAGAAACAGCAAGATAAGAAGGAATACAGCAGACATTATCGAGGTAGAGAGGAAGGGGAGGGAGGGAGTTTTGTCTCAATCACATATCGGCGAACACTGCATTTACCACATGAGCCATAGGGGGGGGGAAAAAACAAAAAGCGCAAGAATCATCTGAAGGAAATGAACCACGCATAAAAAAAAAAGTGCACATTCCAGTCAAAGGGGCCATAATATTCATCGAAGAGGGAAATAATTCATTCATAGACTACAAAAAGACGGGAAAAAAAAGCTTCAGGAGGATAGCTAAGTAATTGGGCCGAAAACCGCAGGGTTGATTAAATAGGGGGAGTGTAGGACGTGCGATTTCTCCCCTGAAGAAAACAGGGTCAAAGTAAGGAATAAGACTAGGGAAAAAAGGTCCACGACTACTTGGGGGCCGCGCGATAGAGAAAAGGGAGGAAATTTTTTTATACCATAAGTAGAAAAGAGAAATACCAACCTTCAATGGATCGATGCAGGAATTGGGGAAGGGGAAAAAAGAAAAAAAAAAGAACTAATTAATAAGAGGTCTGAGCTTTAGGAAGGTCCGGCATACGCTGACGGGTGGGGGTGCACCATATCGTATGCAGCATTTCCGCATGAAAGAGGGAAAGATAGATGGTGCGCTGGGAGCAGATAGGAAAGGTGTAAGGGGAATTCCCGCCGGTCTTAGGAAAAGGAAAAAACTATATGGCTGGCACAGGGGAGGCCGCTGTAATCAGCGACGGGCCGTTCAGCTGCAAGACAGCAGGCGCTCGGAAGGAACCGATAGAAAAAGAAAGGAGGAAAGAGATATCCCTTCAGAAGAGTCTATCATGACAGCGGCTACGAAAAAGGAAAGAAGAAGGGAGGGGTACAGAGCAACTAGAGGGTGACACAAATCTCCTCGTAAAGCGATTAGAAATGGGAAAGTTCCATAAAAAGTGACGCATCTACCAGCGCCAAGCAGGTGGGGTCCGATCGCTGATTGAAAAGGGAGAATTGGTACGAAAAAAGAGGAGAAATAAGAGAAGGAGCTTTCAAAAGAAAGTATAAGCTTGATGAACGCGTCGTAGGGGGGGAAAAGGAAAAATTCATGAAGTAGAGGAATGGGTTTGGATGGGAGCGAAAAGCTAAGGGGTATAATTTAATTCCCAGAGCTGTGTTAAGAAGCTTGAAAAGAAATCAGACGTGTTTGTCACGCGGCAACGGGGGGGGTACAAAACGGGACGTTAAGTAAAAAAGAAAGGGAAAGTGGTGAACGACTGACAGCAAGGCAGCCACACCAGATGAAGGAAAACCTTAACGTTCGTGGTTCGGGAAGAGTTCGCTATCACCTGAGAGGGCGAGGGAGGGGGAGGAGCGGTCGCTAGAAATCAGAGATATATGCGCACTCAAGAACTAGTCCTATTCGTGGACAGTAGGAAAAGGGGAAGAAGGGATACCTACAGAAGAAAAGAGGAGTGCGTGCACCGTTCACCACGAAAGGATCGACCCATCTTGGGTCTATGGTTGTCCTAGTCAGGGTCAGGACTGCGGGTCCGCAGGGGTGAGGAGAAAGGAGCTGTGCGGACGTAACCCAACAGAGATCGAGGTCGGGATCGCTATTCCCTGGAGCAAAACAAGGCATGATATACGGGCTGTGAAATGAAAGGAGGGAACAAACTATCAAATTGTTCAATGGCAATGAGAGAGGGGATCCTGCTTCGTAATAGAAGTCCGAGGGGATCGAGAGGGTGTCTTTCGGGAGGGAAAAAGGAGTTACTACTTCAAACGACATGCGGAGCCGACGAGCGTTCAGGATGGGGAAGTAATTGGCGGAAAAAAGAGGGGAGGGCCCTTATACGTGCTAGCAGGGAAAAAAATTGGGCGGAGTTCATGGTCTGAGGAAGGCTAAAACCGCTCAGCAGGGGGGCGTCTGGGAGGACGTGGGAGGGACCACCAGGAAGGAGAAAGAAAAGATTACACGGGACGGTAGGTTGGCGTCTTCAGGAGGGCGGGGTAGTGCTTAAATTACTATTAAGAAGCAGTAAAGAACCATCGCGAGAGGAAAGGTAAGACTACGAAGCTCTGGTGAATTCCTCTTTTAGAGGAAGAAGAAAAGGATCAGGAGAGGGGTCGGTGGGGCAACCTTGTCCGATGTTCATGGGTAAATCGTGGGGAGAGCAAAAGCAAAGCTCGAAATGACGACAGGAGGGTTGGCCGGCCTGGAAGACAAAGAGAGCGCGTGTTTAGACAGGCTGCGCGGCCGGCAAGAGGAGGAGTGCAGAAATCTAGGCGTCAGCACCGGAAGGGGAGCAAGGGGCCAATCCGATCGGAAAAAAAAGGAGAGATATCATGTTGGGACGCCGTGAATGCTGAGTTGCAGAGACAGGAAAGAAGCCGGAGCGACATAAAGGAAAGGAACCGGAAAAAAAGTCAAAGGGAGTGACAACAGTCCGCGTGCCGGGAAAAAAAGAAACTAGCACGGAGCCAGGTAGGGAAAATCCAGATGGACCTGAGAAGAAGGAAAAGGTCAGTCAGGGCTACGAACAAAAAAAAAACTAGTGGAAAAATTAAAAGAAGGACCTGGCTTCCGGAATCCGGTCACAGGACAGGGAGGCAAAGAAAGAATGAACTCGCTATTTGAGGCTTGGAAAAAAACGTACTCACGGCCGTTGAAGAAAGAGGACGAGAAGTGCAGCTGGCATCCATTCGCGCAAGAGGTCTTCACCTCCTTAAAGAAGGAAATAATTCTCAGAGGAAAGATCAAAAGGGAAGGGCGGATCGGCGGGAGTCCTAGGTGAAATTAAAGAAGGGATAGGAACCAAGCAGACCACGACGAATGCGGAAAGAGAAGAGAAAGAGAAACTCTGAGATCTGAAATAGAAGCCGCACAAAGGCGCCCATCGATGGATGCGGCGAGAGCCTAAAAGGAACATCGGGGCCAGTGTCGCCGGGGGAAAAAGGAAACGACTTCCAGTAAGCCTAAAGGGCAACAAGCCTTCGATAGCAGGGAAACACAGAGCGCGAGGTGAAGAAGACATGGGGGACTGGCAGGAGCAGAAACAAGAAAAGAAAAAAAGACCTCACCAATCCTAACTGACAGAAAGGGGGAGCTCCTACCGCTCCACCTTGTATGAGATGCTCGGTGTCAAGAAAAAAAGGAGAAAGCAAGTTAGAGACTCTTCAAAAGATCAGGAAAAAAAGAAAAAGTCCAGGAAGGGATCAACGGATACGGCTCGAAAATCCATCACCAGCCATCCGGCACCAGATAAGACCGAAGCGAAAAGAAATGCCAAATTTGAAATGTCGTACCGCAGAGAAACCAGGGAAAAGGGGAAACACTCGAGCCAGAGACTACTAAGACGTTCAGCGCCCATACCGGGGAAGGGAAAACGGGATCAAGCGATGTCGCCTTGAATGCAAAAAGTAGAGAACGCGCATCCGCATCAGGATAAGAACAAAGGTTTGACGCACGAAAAGCGAAAGGGATGCCATCAGAAAAAAATGCCCAAGGACGCCATGCGATGAAGCAAGACATGATGAACCGAAAGATGCGTATTATATAGACACTCACAGGAAAGGGAGACCATTCCATTAATAGGCCTCGCTGAGAAAAGTAGGAGAAAATGTACGATAACGAAGAGGAATCGCGCGATAAAGGACTAAGGGGAAAAGGCGAACGACTGTTTTCTGCGAAAATGGGGAGATATCTGCGCTGGGACACCGACCACAATGGGTTAAAAGTTAAGGAACGATGAAAGGCTCGGAAGTTGCAAAAGCCGAATGAGGGAAAGCGAAACCACTGTGTAATTAGGAGAACATAGCTGGGTATCAGCGCCCTGAAAAATCCATTGAAGAGGCATTAACCGCATTTCCTAAAAAGGCGAAAAAGGAAAACGGCAGAAGCGGAGAAAGAAGAAAACGTCCAAAGGGCTGGTGTGGGTCACCTAGACCAGTCCGAAGAGGAGACAAAAAAAGAGGAGAGCGGGCCGAGGCTAGAGTACCATAAACGGAAACCAGTCCCGCAGGTCCGGAATCGACAAAGAGGGAAAGAGGCGCAGGTTGGGGAGAGCGCAGGACAGCGGGAAGCGGGAGAAGCCCGCGGAATTAAAACATCCAT
>Ga0179593_1526269_pt1 | contig 11700 bp, 12 predicted proteins | sample CZODoug2_1_08_16_FD_185931 | JGI IMG/M metagenome (GOLD analysis project Ga0179593, IMG submission 185931) | Vadose zone soil fungal communities from Angelo Coast Range Reserve, California, USA - CZODoug2_1_08_16fungal (PacBio error correction) | ecosystem: Environmental > Terrestrial > Soil >...
CGCGAGCGTCGGGCACAGAAAAAAATAATTGGACGGTCTGCGTGACTTCGAGGGGAGAGAATCTAAACGCGACCAAACTGATAAAAAAATCGAGCACTTTCGTCGAGATTTCAAGAAAACTGTGAGAAAAAAAAGCCTCACAAAGAGGACAGAGGACGTATCTTCTGACTTTCTAAGAGACTCAGCCGAGCAACCACCGCGATTTCCTCGCAGCGAACTGCGTCGTCGAAAAGAAGGGAAAAAGCTTGTCGGGCGCGAGCATGGAAATGTAAAAGGAAAACCCGACATTGGCGCTCGGAACCCCGCAGAAAACGAGAACACAGAAGGCGAAGGGCGGACGGCATGGGGATCACCAAAAAGAAAGCTGAGGAAGACTATGAGAGAAGCCAAGTGCACGCAAAACCGCTCTTCACGATAAGAGGGGGGGGGGAGAACTAAATGATAGTTGATTTCTGGATGAGGGACCAACAGAAAAAAATCTTCGATCACCAAAAATCCCATACTTGTAAACACATACTTGCCGTCCAAAACTAAGAAACTGATGACCTTCGGGGTCCGGGGCGAAGGGTAGAAATGAGACTGATGAGTGCTGTCTTCATGGGGATTAAAAACGGGCCAGCAAATCCAGCCTCAAGAAAAAGAGAAGAGGGATCAGCTTGAAAGGAAAGAGGGGGGGGTTATGTCTTTTGAGACAGTGGGACGTTTGAAAGTTGAGAACTCGAAAAGGGGACGAGAGCCTTAGACTCAGTCGGGCGGAAAATTGAAAAAATGGGACTCGGACTTCTTTGGGTCAAGGGAAAAAAAAGACAGAAAAATCATCGAAACAGCATCGTCTAATGATGGACAGAAGAAGGCGGTGGGAGTCAAAGATTAGAGGATGAATGGAGAAACAGCCTCATTGCAGAAAGGGGCCGTTCCGGAGAACACCGGTTAGCAGCAGAAACGAGCGTGGGAAAGCCGCCGGATTTCACGGGGTGTTTTAAAGATTGGAGGGTAATCCTTCGTATCTCTTAAAAGGAAGGACAGACCAGGATTAGACGATAAAAATCGGCGAAAAAAAAAACACGAGAAGAAAAAAAGGAAGAGGAACCTGTTGGTAGAAGGGAAAAAGCAAACGATAGACCCTCAAGGAGAAGTTGCGAACTGTCAAGGTTTCCCTGACAAAGAAAGAAAAAGAGGAAAGGCGGGGGAAAGAGGATAGGGGACAGGTGGTTCTTCTTGTAAAAATTTAAAAAAATTCCTCCAGTCTCGGGGGAACAGAGGGAGGGGCCGGGGGTGTCTGTTTGAGAATTAGGAAAAAAAATCGCAAAAACGGAGGAGGTTGTGGCTCTCAGAGGGGCGAATTCTTCAGGAGGAGTCCTAGATATCAAACGCAAAAAAAGAGGCAATTACCGCCGGGGGGGAGGGGTAACTGGAAAAGGCAAGTGGGCGGTCCAAGTAGACAAAAAACCGGGTAAACCCGATCAAGAAAGTCCAGGCGCTGGAAGAAGCTCACTCTGCGGACCGACAGAGGAAAGTCGGGGTAAAATGGTGCGAAGGGGGAAAATGAAAAGGGAATGAGCGCGCGCAGCATTGAGGCGAGGGATGGACCAGAAGAGGGAAGAGACCTGGGAAGGCTCTGGGGAGGGTGGAGAGGCGCCTCGCAGATTCCGATATGATGGCGCCACTCGGTGGAAGGGGAGGCGCTTGATCAATCATGGCAAATTATAGTTAAGGCGAAGAAAGGGAAAGAGGGGACGCTGGCGAAGGAAATCAGACGGAGGGCTTGACGATTTCAAGTGCGGAGGTAACCAACTCGTTACGAGGGGGCATTGCGAGGGAAAAAAGGGTTTTGGCCGTAAGACCAAGAAATTAGTCACCTGACGAGGAAGAGGGGCTGAGCGGGGAAGCATTTTCTTCGGTGAAGGAAGGCAACAAAAAAAAGAGTCTTGGTGAAAAGAAACAAACGAGCGCTGGGAAACGGGTTGACCAAATTTACTCAGGAGGAAAGACCGATTGTCCTTTCGTCCGAGACTTCATCCGGGAATCTGACAAGGCGAGACGATGGAGAGTAGACAAAAAAGGGAAAGAGGGCAGACGATGAGATTCCGAGATACTTCTATCGCCGGAAAAAATGCGTCAAGCCGACGATATCGCCGTGTTCAAAAAAAGAAAAGGAGCGGGGAATTCATCAGGGGAAGGTCAAGTAACTCCCTAAATCAACGTCAGTAAACAGGGAGGAAAAGTGAATCTAGAATTGAGAGAAGAAATTTGGGAAAAAATTGAGTGGGGAAACGCTCGGGCGTCGAGCGCTTAAATCAGCAGCCCCAGAGTCGAAAGAGGCCGCACAGTCGGCTGGGAAAGAGAGGGGTAGGGGTTCCAAAAGCCGAATCATAATCCTAGCAGCATGGCAGGAGAAAGAGAGGTAGTAGGAGAATACGAGTAAGCAATTACCTTTTACCCTGAAGGAGAGAATAGTCATATACTTCTCCAGGGGGAAACAGAGGGTCGCCCAACCCTGGGAGGACTAAAAAAACACCTGCGAGGGGGAACCAAGCTTTTCAAAGTGACATCTGGGAAAAAAATACAAAGCACAACAACAATCTTTGTTCGCTGGAGAAAAGGAGGTTATATCCCTCCAGACCGAACACCTCCAGGGACGGGCGGGAAGAAATTTTTGGTTCAAGGAAGGGGTTCGGACAATGATGGATAATAAGACTTGCCCCGATGGGAATATAAAGGGTTTGCGCGGGCCGAATACCGAGTGAATGAGCAAGGCTCTGATCTAGATCGCGGCCAGAGATCAGAGTCCATTTTGAAAAGACGGACAGGGGGGAATCCTGCATGAAGAAATGGGAGGGGCTGGTAGTTCGGCATTCAATCCCTCCGGCGGACCGATCCGACGGAAGGAGAGGGGACACACGCATGAGGGTTCTCAGAGGGAGAGTAAGAATTCTGGAGGCAAGATCACTTGGGGGAACCGGGGGGGAGAGTTAAACTAATCAATCGACTCTCAAAAAAAAAAAGGAGGGAACAAACCAGTATTCTGCTTGTACTAAAAAACGAAAAATGAGAGAAGAGACTTCATGTCAAGAAAAAACCCGAACATGGTCAAGGGAGTGTCACGCACAAGGAGTTCAGGAGATTCATCTCATCTTCTCCGTGAATGGGATGATACTAAAACATAACTTATCAGACCCAAATAGCGCGAAACCTCGCGGAAAATGAAGGTCCGGGAGAAATGGAAGACGAGCGTCTCTCGGGTATCCAAAATTCACTCAAAAAAACCAAAATCGGAGATTGTACCCTCAGCGTGAAGATTTCGCCATGCAAAAAAGACGGATAACTTCCCCAAGCGCGAGCAAATCTGTTAGTACGGGGAAAAAGTAATCAAGAAGGACCAGAACGAGCGGGGGTTGTGGCCGTTTTCATGTCCCTGGTTCAACTCAACCGGAGTGCGGGGAATTAGGTAAAAAAAGAGGGGGGGGAGAATAAAATGGTAAGAGTAAATTTCCAGATGGGGAGTATTCTCGCTCGACGTGAAATAAGAAAGCGATGTCGATGAACAAAAATTAAAAGAGCCAGTTGTGAAAAATTGGGAGCGATCTGAAGCCAGAAAAAGGAAGTTGGTCATCCGCTGTTCCTGGAAGGGGCCTCCTTGACAAGGGAAAAAGAGGCGGCGTAATCCGAAATCGAACTTCATAAACGGACCAAAAGCATATAATTCCTTAGAGGGCAGCATAAGCTCAGGACTACGTCTGGAAAGAGGAGACCACCGGGCGAGGAAGAGGCGAGGGGGATGCGCATGGACATCCGGAGAAGAGGTCTTTTCTTCTACTGGGTGTTAAATAAAAAAAAACGGGGGAGGGAATCCTTCGCGTCTTTCTGCAGCCATCGTAAACCCACTTTTCCCCGTATATAAGAGTCAGGTGGGCTCCAATTTCTGAACTCTACCGTGGGAGAAGGCAACAACATCGTTATAAAAATCTTGCAAACACGATAACCAATTGTAAAATTTTAAAAGGGCCATCGATGATTGTGGTGGGAAACCATTCCTTACCTAAAATCACCGTGACTCTTAAGGGAAGAGTGGGGGGCCAGAGTCTGCATCCATCGTGGGAAGAACCCTCTCTTTCATGCCGAAAAAGAGGCCGTCACGATGGGAAAGCCGGGGGGAAAGACGCCCGAAAGAAAGCTAGACGGAACCACGTCACACCTGCCGAAGTCATCTCTCACGGAGGGAGCGTAATCTAACATCAGTCCACGAAGAAAAAGGAAAAAAAAAGAGGAGCGGGAAGGAAGGAACCTTCAAAAAGAAGACTATTTCCCAAGGCTCTTAAAAGAGACTCAAAAGCGAGAGAGGGCGAAAAATCAAGGCGTTTTTCCAAAGACGGGAAGGAAACCAGAAAGCAAGCGGGCTGGAGAGCAGAGGGAGGTTGCATCAAGACGTTCCTGGTATACGGGTGACCAAGGGGGTAAGGGATCTAGGGTACCGCAAGGGATTGAGATGGCGTGGGAAAATCAACCAAAGGAAACGGCGAATGGTTGGACGAATATAGAGCGGGATGCTTATTTAATCATGTAAGACCAAACTTCGTCAAGTCAACCGAGGGGGAAAAAATGGAGGAGGGGAACTGAAAAAAAAGAATAAAGGGGACAGTCTCAAAGAAAGAGGGAAAGACAGGGGGGGCCTGCGACTTTTATCGCGGGAGGGGGGAAACTTCTATCTAGCCAAAGACGAGCAGGAACATCACTCAGGATGACCATTGCATCTTCCAGGCCAGGCTCCAGAGAAAAAATTAGGAGTCTCGTAGAAAGGGAAGATATCTGGGAGTGAAAAGACTACAAAAAAGGGAGAACTAGAAATCTTCTCTTCCCTGTTACAGGGACGAGGACTGGAAAGGAGGTCCTAAAGCGAAGATAACGGAGAGAAAAAGTGAAACAAAACAACAACTGCGGGACAGAGAGAGGGAATAAGAATACTTCTCTCCAGTGTGCATACCCAGTTCCAGTCTTGCTAAGATGGGATTTAAGTGGGGTGGTGTGGGAAAAAAAAGGTAAAGATGAGAACGAGGGATAATCTCAAGTGGTGCCCACTTTTGGAACATGCTTTATCGTTGATGGCCTGGTGGGCGGAGATCAAGAGTAAAGCAATGAAAAAGAGGGCGTCAGAAAAAAAGAATAAAAAAAAAAAAAAAAAAAAAAAAAAAAAAAAAAAAAAATAAAAAAAAGAAGAACAAAAGAAGAACCTCTCCTTCATATCGTCACTCCGCTGGACAAAGGGAAAAAGGCAATCTAGAAAAGGGGAAAAGGGACACAAGGAAGGGTTCAATCAGTCAACAGGAAAAGGATGAAGGGGGGAAACTCTGAGAGTAAATAGGGGACTTTGCTTTCCGAACGGAGGAAAAAGAGAAAAGTACATCAGGAGATAGGGAGGGATTAGGGAAACACAAGCTGCAGGGGAAAAAAAGCCGGGACCTATTATCAAGGCTGCAGAGACCGTGAATCGTCTTGGGTGAATGTGGTCTTGTGAAACAGGCAGGGGGAAGCGAGAATTTTGGAGGGGGGAACTACCGCATAAACAAGAAGTAGGATATGACAAGAAATAGGAAATCCGGAGAGGAAGAGAGGGGTGGAAAGGCTACAAGCGGAAGGATTGCAGACATAAATAGGGAGAAGTCTCGCAGGGAGGGGTAAAAATGAAGTAAGCCCCCGATCAAGGGGGGCGGGGAGAGTTAGTGAAAAGCAAGCGCACGGAAAGTAGCTTCATTCTCTCTATTCTACGCGACGTCGCCGGAGCAAGGAGCTTCCTTTACATCGCGAACATTGAAGGGGGATCGGCTTGAGGAATAGGAGAAAGGACGATAGGAGAGTCGGGAAAAAAGAGGGTTTTCTTTATTTTCAAAAGAAAGGGAAGGGGGAAGCCTATCAGGGCGAATATGAGAGGGGCGGGGTTGATCAGGAAGGGGTCATTCGACTGTCACAGAAGACAAAAAAAGAGGAAGATTCTGGAGTCAGTTTACCTACTCTCTGCGGGTGGTCTTAGGGAATCAAGGAAGAATATCTCCCTCCCCAAACACCCGGATAGTAAGATAGAGCATCGCAAAAAGGGAAAAAGGTCGAGACTACCCACCCTCCAAAAAAAATCGGCGGGAGCAGCGAATATCTGCCCGTTAGCAGTATCAGACCGCTCGAGACAACGCGACTGAAAAGGTCTGGATTCCAACCCGGGGAAGGCAAAAAACGGAAAAAAAAAAAGCCATCAACCCATGAGAGAAAACTATTAAGAATAGGGAAAGGGGGTCAAAGACAAGGACTCCAAAAAACCGCACCGACAGCTGCTGAAGGGAAGAGAAAAAGGTGTTGAAGAAAAATCCGGGGGTATAGCCTTCGAAGAAAAAGTATCGCAAAGCAAAGAAAGGATCAAGCCGACGGAAGCTTAAACAAGCAACATCAGGAGTCTCAGGTGGCCGACTTCATTGCTCTTCACCCCATGGACTATCACTGCAAACATTTACTCGTTCAGAAGAAAAAAACCGCAGGAAAAGAAAAAAAAAAAAAAGCCTTTATTTCGTCGAAGTAGAGGTAGGCAGGTGCTTTCGGGGACCAGCAGAACATATTACAGAGTCCTGGAACCCATACTTCACAAAAAAATCAAGGTCTGTAATACTCCTTAGAAGTCTTGGGGGGGGGAAGAAGTCATAAGGCAGTGGGCCTAATCCTTTGGAAGATGCAAGGTCAACTTTTATTTCTGACAGTACAAATGCGAGTGAACTAAGACTAAAAGCGACGGAAAGGTAACATAAAAGTCGGTAAAGGGGGGGTGAAACTGATTGGTTGAGAAGGCAAAGCTGGAGAAGGGAGAGCTGGGGGCAAAATGTCGAAACAGCTGTGGTTTTGTGACATTGGCGAGGGGGTCTCAACGACACCAACTGGAAACGAAAAAAAATCATCGATAAAAGGAAACCGAAGACATCTTCAATTGATTGGAGGGATGGGAGCTTGACAGGAGAAGGCACTCTATCTCATCAGCCTCATAGGAAGATTCAACAAGCAAACTGAGGCGCGAACAATGGGGAAGAGAAACGAAGAGGGCTGAGAGGAGAGGGGGAGAGTTTCACCATTGGGGGGTGTTGGCAAGGTCTCAAAACTGAGGAAAAAGACTTCGTCAAAGTCGCGGATCCCTAGGGCTTCACCGATCAGAAAAAATCAGCGAAGCGCAAGAAAAAGTTAACACGGGCGTACCAACTATCTCACGGCAGATGGGGGGGGGGGGGGGGCTACAGAATTGGCGAGGCTCAGTGCCAAAGAAACTGAAAAAAGAGAGGCTCCGGCGGATGTTCAGAGGAGGGGAAAAAAAGTGTACGTCCATTACACTTTTTAAAACTCCCAGAAAACAAGACAGGCGTTCGCGGCCGCGGGCGGGTAAGTGGTTTCCAAACACGGTTTCGACCGAGTTGAGGGATACGACGAGATGAGGGAAAGAAACTTACCTCGCAAGAAGGGAGAAAACTAAAAGCGTTCGTCAGTCGCCGGGGGAGTAGGGGCTGTATTCCCTGGCCCGAAAAAGGCAATTGGACGGTAGAGAAATGTATACAACGCAGGAAAAGGGAAAAAAATCTGAATCGGAAGATTCCTAATCTCCTACTGTACAAAAAAACATATAAATTCAAAGTCGAGGGAATTGCGTCAGAGAAAAATGGCAGAAGCCGCGAGCAATCTTGCGCGAAATCTCTGGATGAAGGGGGGGAGAGTATAGACTGGGAAAAAGAGATCCTGGGAAAAAAATATTACGGTGGGAGGAGCCAAAGGAATTGACTAGAGGATTAGGATGGCGAAAATCGTGGGTTCTTGTCTTTCTGCTTTGAATCAGCCTCCAGGCCGCAGGAAAGGGAAGGGGGACTGGGAAAGATTTAGGGGGATGGGGACTTCAGGAGAGGGGGGGCGCCAGATCGAAGGGAAGGGTCCAACTTCGTTCTTCAAAAAGCTCGTTGCGGGAGGTTCCGAAAAAACTGCGATGGGGTCCGGAGACATGGATTCCCGACGAAAGGAAGGGGAGAAGGGGGAGCTGTGAGCTGATGAATCAGTGGGGGGGGAGAAGTGTGCACCACCAAATCAATATAGGGGAGGAAAAAAACAGGGCAGAACTGCATTGTCTATGTTGCAAGGGGCTCACTGGAAGGGGGGGAAGGGACACGATGTGAAAAGAAAAGGGTGAACACTATAATTCGCCACGTACGATCATCTGACACGACCGCGCCGCGGATCAAAGAAGGGGTATAGAGGAGATCTCCTTGCCCTAGAAAAATCCTCCAAATAAGCGGAGTGAATTCCAGCGAGAAAGTCAGAGGCTGTTCACCAAGGAAAAGACGCGCTTCAGTCGTCGAATCCTGAACATGGGCTCTATAACAGGGGAGACGTTATTACTTCCATGCGAGAAAAAAAAGCTGGCAAACCCGAAGGACTAAACACACCAAAAAGAGAAGGTGAAATAAACCATCTGTCTGATCAGAGGGATCCCACGCTGGCGGCCTATCAGACTTCCCCTCAGCAAGACTGGGCAGCAGAAAAAACTTTCATTTTCTTTGGCATCGGAGTATCGACCGCGTCATTGAAAACGGGTTAAAAGAGGGGCAGAGAGACTTCGACACGGAAAGTAACAAAGGTGGAGCCAGACGAAATTTTGCCAGCCACTCCAGCTGTCACTACGTTGAAAAAAGAAGCTGTGAGAAAAATGCCGCCCGACATCAAGAGGGGGAAAAACGGAAAGGAGGGAGTGAACCGCGTTACCTCCAACCAATAGGAGCTCCCGCTTTGGGATGGAAGGTTGATCGCCATGGGCGGAATAGTAAGATTGAAAGGTTGAGAAGATTTATTTGGGGGCTAGGGGTAAGACTGAGTAAGATCACGCGCCGGAAAGAGAGATCACAACAGGGGGGATATCGTAAAGCTGCTTTTCGCGGGAAAGGGGGGACGATCACGCAAGGGGGTATTAGGGAAGGAAAAAAAAAGGTCCCTCTAGAAAAAAGTACTACTAAACAAAAGGCGGGCCTCGACGACAGAGGTCACGTGAGCGGCATTAGAGGGAGGATAGGGCAAGATCACCGGTGAAAAAGGGAATCAAGCTAGACAAAAAAAAGGAGAGGAAAAATCTCGGGGATAAGAAAGCAAGGTGGGATTGCATCAAGGCGGTGTCGAGCCCAGGACCCTCTGTCGGGGGGGGCAGCAATGCAGGGAGTTGCGTAGGCAAGAAAACCGGGGGGGAGGGGGTGTATTACGCGAAACCAATCTTCCTGATAGATAAAACATAATGCAGGAAAGCGAAACAGACCGCCGGCTGTAGGGTTCTGAAATAGATAGAGCTCTAGAAAAGAGGGGTGGTGTGTCTGTGTGTCGCGGGAGGGGGGGAGGGGGGGGGAGGCTGGGAAAGCGGGGGAGTTGGGGGCTGGATGTGTAGCGCTGCGGAGGAAGAGTGGAAGCGAGGTGTGCGAAAGGGTGAATGGAACCGGCGGCGGTGTCGCATCAAAGGGAAAGGAACGCAATTTTCTGTGGGGGAAGGGGGGGGTTCGGGCCGAGGCTGACAAAGACGCGAAAAGGGGGGAGAAGGGTGTGCAAGTAAAAGGTGCGTGGAAAAAGCGACCGCGTAACGGAGTGATGGGGAGCAGCATCTTTCGGGAAAGAAAATTGAACTGGCTGTGTGCCAGGTCAAGGAAGATACCTAGGTGCAAGGGGGGAACGGCAGATAGGAGGTACTCTATGAGAGCCGAAAAAGATGCATGACGGGTGGGGTTATGAAAGGGGATGATACAGAAAAAAAAGAGTGGGAAAAGTCAAATGTGCCGGAAATCCAGCCGCTGTTTCCTCTTAGGACCGAGGGGGGTTGCCAGCATCGAGAGACCGATAAAAGGAAAAAAAAAGTGCTCGCGATTCGGAGCATCCTCTCGCGACGGGGAGCGGATTTTTAATTAAGGGGTACCACCGCGCAACTAGCGAAGGAAAGGGACATATGCACCACGAGTAAGGGGTTGCAAACTGGGGCAGAGCCGATAACGGAGGAAGATCAGGCTCAAGCCCATTGAGGAAGAGTATAGGAATTCTCCCTCCGCGAAGGGGGGAGGAATAGAAGAGAGCGGTAAAACGAAGGAAGAGGTCAACTTGCCGCAACAAGAAAAGCCTCAATAGGGCGGGGAACTTTGCCTCGGGATGTTGGGGTGGAAAAAAATGAGGACAGGAGATTAAAGAAAGCTCCACGATGATAAGGCCAGCCCGTCTGTAAAGACAGTATGTCTTGAAAGGGGTCCGACGAGGGACAATTGTCGCGAAAAATTCAAAAAGGAAAAACAAATTGGTTGGGGGGGGGGGGGGGGGGGGGTGGGGGGGGGGGGGGGGGGGGGGGGGGGGGGGGGGGGAGTGGGGGGGGGGGGGGGGGGGGGGGGTGGGGGGGGGAGGGTGGGGGGGGGTGGGGGGGGGTGTTGGGGGGGGGGGGTGCCAACCCTTGGGTTCCCTCCCGGCTTCTGTCCAGACAATAACTAATGAAACTGCAGGAAGGAAGGGCTGCTTCTTCAGTCCAAAGACAATAAAGGCCACGATCTTCGAGGTCGAGGAGCGCTAACCGTCAGGGAATGCTAGGGACCACATCTCGTAGTCAAAAAAATATCAAACTTGAACTCAATGGAGGACGAGAAGGCGGAACCTTAGGAGAGGTCCAGTTTAAACGCAAAGAAGGATTTAGAACTATACATATAATATGGGAAAATAAGCGACGGCATTGACTAGATCGTTGAAAGACGAATGAGGGGGGATTGATAATGTGATGGGGGAAAATTTAGGGGGAGTCTTCTTGGGGAAGAAGGAAGATGTACGAAGAGGTTTGGCCGCCGCTTATCTGGGGGGACGAGGGTGAGCTATGTGCTCAAAATAAATCTTCACAGCGAGGCATTGAAAAAAAGAGTACAAAGGGGGGGCTGGGCGCGGGAAAAAATAGGATCAAAGCCTCGTCAAGAGCGAACTGATGGCCGCGAAAATGGAACTGAGTTTAATTGACAAAACCGAGATGAGGGGAAAAACGAATGAACAGAAAGGGGGGAATGCGGCAATGCGGCCAGGGCCACCGGCGAACAAAAGGAACCTGCTTCATCTTCTGTAACATATGAACGGGTCTTTACCGCTTGCGACAGGAAATTCTGCGAGAGAGGCCACGTTGTCGCAGAGTGAGAGGGTGTTTGGGGTGGGGGGGGGAAAAAAAACGGATAAAAAGGTCACAAAAAGGTGAATGATGAAGACATACTTTGAAAAAAAACTACACCCCGGGGAAAGAAATAAAGGATCGCAGCAGAGGAGGGGGAAGCGTCCTAAAATAGGACCCTATTCCGGCTGAATGGGGGAGGCAGGGTGAGACGGTTTCAGGAGCTTAGGAGAGATTAGAAAATCCCAGGAAAAAGGTGTTTCTTACACTCATGTATTAGAGGTGGCCTATTAGGTCGAATTGATTAAATCCATTTTTGGGTGATCGTGGAAGTACAAGCCAGTCGAGAAAAAAATGAAAAGCGGGGGAGAGGAAGACAAAAGAATATTCTTGAAGGTCTAAAGGAGGGAGTATTAAGGAAAATTCACGTCAAAGTTAATACAAACACAGAAATCCCATTCACGACTGGAGGGAAAAAGAGAGACGGAGGACTTCAGGTCAGGAGAGGGAAATAGGGGCTTTGCGTTGAACGAAAA
>Ga0179593_1651104_pt1 | contig 11700 bp, 13 predicted proteins | sample CZODoug2_1_08_16_FD_185931 | JGI IMG/M metagenome (GOLD analysis project Ga0179593, IMG submission 185931) | Vadose zone soil fungal communities from Angelo Coast Range Reserve, California, USA - CZODoug2_1_08_16fungal (PacBio error correction) | ecosystem: Environmental > Terrestrial > Soil >...
TCACTGAGGAAAGGGAGGAACCGCAAGGAAAAAAGCTCATGAGAGGGTCACACGAGAAGTCGCCAAGAAAACTTGTGAAGACAGGGAAGAAGGCATTGCGGGCGCACGAGAGACCCAGAAACGATGACCAAAAAGATCAGCTCGATAGAGGGAAAAGGGCTGAATGGGGGGAAAATCACCATGAAGAAAAAAATTGTTTGGAAACGAGTTTGGGGCCGGGAAGTGGAGTATGGCGTTCGGCGTCAAGCAACCATGAGAAGGGGGGGCGAAGGTCTCTGGGGGAGGAAAGAAAAAGTCTGGGGAAAAGGGGGGGAAGTGGTGGCAGGACTCGTTCTATGAAGAGGGAAAAAACAAGTGATGCAGAAAGGACGGAGTTGGCAACCGGAGAGCTTTCAAGGGGGGTCTGGGGGGACTGTCGGAGGCGTGTTAAAACGCCCGGCGGGGGAGGCGAGGGACCTATGTGGGGGGGGAAAAAAGGGGGATTATTAGGGAAAAGAAAGGTTCTGCAGGAAGGGCGGCAACTAAAGATGTGGGAAAGAAAGGAAGAGAAAAAAATCTTCGGGGGGGGAAATTTCTGCTGAAAAAAAGCTGCGGAAAACAAATACCCAGGGGGGGAGAGGGTTAGTTAAAAAAGGGGGGAGGGTCTAGCGAGGGGACACTAAAAGGGCAAAGTACAGCAGGGGAAAAAAAAATTTCTGAGGGGTTCTCAGCCGATCAGAGAGACCGGGGGGTAGGGGAAAGTGTGAAGTTAGAGGGAGGAAAAGCGGAGTTCCGCGAGGAGGGACTTGATGCTGAAAAAGGGCGAAAGTCGCAGCAAGTGGAACAAATCTCGGGTCGTCCGCAGATTTGGGGGGCCGGGGGAAGGGAAAAAATTGAAAAGGGAGGGGGGAAGTCTGTGGAGAATGAAGGAATCGCAATTGGGAAGAAAAATTTGGGGGGGGGGGGGGGGGGGGGGGGGCGAAAGCCAAAAAGGAAAAAAAAGGATTCCGACAGAGGGCTATTCGAGAGAATTTAAAATGAGGCAGGAGAGCACATTAGTAGCCAAAAAACGACTTTCTCCCTAAAAGATACAACTTTCCTCCGAAGAGGGAAAGAGTCCTTTGACGCGGAAAGGAGAGCATGGAGGATAAAAAGAAAATTCTTCTGTTGGAAATGTTGAAAAAGAATCCTCTATTAAATGACAAATTAGGGGAGTGTAGCGTCACGTGAACTCCTGGTTTGGCAGGGAATGGGGGTATTAAGGAGGGAAAAAGGTCATTGGTATGTTCTGGGGGAAAAAGTCGAAAAGAACTTGCAAAGAGACAGCTGCATAGGGGGTCGATCAATCTTCCCAGGGTCTGGTAGGAGTGAGGGGGATGCTCCAAGGAATAAAGAGGAATTATTCACGAAAGCAGAAGAGTACGCTCTGTCGAGTGGGAAAGTTAAAGAACAGGGGCCAGCGGTAGGCAGCAGATCGCCACCACATCGTTCTGAGGTCGTGTACTTCTCGGAGGAAGGAGGGAGTTTCTCTAAGTGAAAAAAGTATCATCTGGGAAAAGGGAATGGTATGTGAAAAAAGCTTTAAAGGGGAGAGCTGTGTACCGGAATCAAAAAAATTAAAAGGAAGCAAGTTTGGCGCAACCATCTTCCTAAGGGGATGGCGGGACTGAAAAGTTCTTTCCTGAGGGAGGAAAAGGATGAAAAGGAGAACGAGATTTGAATAAAAAAAATTTGGGGGGGAAGAGGGTAAGCAACAAAGAAATTCGGAACAAAACGGAAGGAACTCGGATTCCTCTTATTAAGGGGCCTTTTGACGAAGCGGACCTGAAGCTCCAAAAGGAAGGGAAAGAGATCAGTTGCAAGGGCCTGTTCAGACCGAAAGAAAGGAGGGGTCTTGACAAAAAAAAAAAAACCAAGAGTCCAGGATGCAAAGGAGAATTCGACTATCGCGTTCGAAAAACTCGGACCAAAAAAAACCCAAAGTCCTAAGAGAAGGAGAGAGAAGGAAGTAAGGGAAAAAATCTAAGAACGAAAAAAGTGAGACTTGGGGAAAAGGCGAGCGAGGGGAAAAAAGAGTTCCTGTGGCTCATCTTGCCTCATACTGAAAGAACCGGGGGGGAGCCCGCCATGAAAGGACTACCGGGGCTTACCCTGGGGGGGGGGGATGCGGGTTGCGAAATCAGAACACCGGAAGAGGGGAAATTCTGATCGTTGCAAACGCTGGCCAGGAGGAAACTCCCTTGGGGAAGGGGCCCACTAGGGGGGACAGGGATCAAAACTTCCGAGAAAAAAACAGGGTGGGCGATCAAAAAAACGCTGCCAACTCGTTTCTGTCAGGGGACCTGCAAAACTTGACTGTAATCCACTCGCAAGAAAAAATAATACTGAGAAAAAAAGGCGCTCATTTGAGGAGAAGCGCTATGAGGCTGAGTCACAAAAAAAAACAACCAACAACCAAATCGAAACTTTTCTAGTCGAGAATTCACTGTGGCGAAGCAAAGTTGGCAAGAGTAAAAAATCCTGAGTAAGACAAAAAGAAAGCAAGCCCAGAAAAGGGAAAGGGGGGAGAAGTAATGAACTGCCAAACCAGTCACGTGGCCGCGCAAGGGCAGTGCGAATGGGGGGAAAGGAAAGGCTCCCTGAGAAAGCATGGTGGGAAGGGACCGCAAAACTAAAAAGGAAGAAGGAGAATCCGCACTGGAGTCATCTCCGTTAAAAGTCCCCGGAGAAGAGGGGTGACCAAAGAGGGGAAAAGGTTTGGAAAAAAAAGGAAATTCTTGAGGGAATTACTGGCAATGGCCAAATCTCATTTGGATTTATAAAAATAACGCCAGACTAGAGAAGACAAGAGCTTCCTGGGGGGAGCCCTGGGACGACCGAAATGAGATTTGAGGAAAAAAGAGGAGCACACCGACCTATGGGATAACCTTTCAATCTCAGAGAAAAGACAAAGACATAGATGGTCGGGGGGAGAAAATGGCGAGAGAAGAAAGAGAAAGCACTCAATCCACGACCGAGGGCTTAACTGCAAAGACGACAAAGAAAAATTACACGTTCCTAAGGAGGGAAGGAAAATCGAGGGAAGAAAGGGAAAGATGGGAAATCCATCAAAAGGAAGCTGGGGGTCTCTCTACAGGAGGAAAAAGGGGTCGTAGAGAAGAGAAAAGACGAAAAAAGAAAGATGTTACGCTCCAAGGGGGTTCCTTAGCAAAATGAAGTAAAAAGAGCGGGTTTGTCTGCGATTCGGTCAATCGTAACGAGGGCCCAGCGAAAATAACGACCAGGGAGCAGAAATTTTGACAAAACTCGGAGAAAAGCGCATAGTTGAGAAGGGGACCTAACGACACGAAAGGGAAACGCCATCAATTCGGCCTGAAATTACCTAAAGAAAAAGGAACTAAAATAAAGAACGTTGGGTGAAAAAGCCGATCCTTGGCCCGAGAAGAAAAGAGCCCCACCAGTCCTATAAGAGGCCACCACATGCAAAAGAAAAAAAGACTTCGCGAAGAACAGAAAGTCATTTGTGGAAAATGTGGACATAGCAATCTAAGGAAAGGGGGGGGACTAGGGGAGCCAATCAAGAAATCCCTACGCCCCGACTCAACAACACCACTCAAACGTTCCAACATCTTGCAAGGAATGTGAAAGAAGAACTATAGAGTGGAAAAGGTTAAAGGAGGGAAAACCACTCGGGTGGTCGCATGCTATATGCGGGGGGGGACGTTTCTTGGTTTCTGCAATTCGCACCGTCAATGAAGAAGGGGGGCATGGGATAGACATAAAGGAAAGGAAAAAGGGGGACGCTCTTGGGGACTCCGTGTTGACCCCGTTTTGAAAGACTCCACAATCAGGAAAAAAGGGCTATTTTGGAGAGGTGAATCACGCAGGTAAGGGGAAATGATGATAGAAACAAAAAAAGAGGGGGAAAAGATACAAAGACCCTGGCTTGTGTTGGGATGACAACTTGTTCGTTCAACGGACTGTCTCAAAAAGAAGGAAAGACTTAAATAGACGGGACGGTGGGGAGGGCATATCCGAAAAAGCATTCAGGCGTCTAAAAAAAAAAGAGCTAACTGAAAGAGACCCTAGGCCTGTTGGTCTAAAGACACCATTGAAGAGGAAACAACGCGCTCTGCGGCGGGAGAGAGAAGGAGAGGTTGCCGTGGGGAAATGTGCGAGTTTGGGGCGTTCTGCGGACCAACTCACGAATGTATATCGGGGTTCTCATGGCTAGGGGGAGAATAAAAAGGGGAAGGGGATGACTCTAAAGGGGAGTCAAGGGGGGTAAATATGGAAAGGGTCTCAAACGTGAAGTTACGGATTTTGGCACCGGGATTTCGGTCCAATTTGACTGTCGTGGGTCCTGCAGGGGGAAAAGGGCTTTTGAAAAGGAAAGAAAAGAGTGTAGAAAGAAGGTAGAGTTAGGCATAACCAAATCACTGTCCTGAAAAGATTTGCGGGGACAGTGGAGGAAACGGGGCTATCCAAGGGATACTGTGGGAAAGAGTACTCAGGAAAGAAATAGTGGCGAGAGTTTGTGGACTGAGTTCTGAAGGCGGCCAGAAAGGTGTACACAAAAAAACCTACAGAAGAAAAATGTTTGAAAAAAAGGAAGAAGCTCGAAAAATAGGAACAATCACAATCACAGCTTCTAAAGAAAAAAGTACAGAGCTTACCCATAAGTCAATTTCGGGAAGGAAAACGAGTCTAGAGGAGGACGTTTCATAGGGGGGGGGGGGGGGGGGGTCGAGGGGACCGAGGAGGGTGGGTTGCAAGGCTCTGCGCCAGGGTGTCGAAAGCGAGGTATTGGAAGCAAAAAGATTTTCGGAAAAGAGGGGCACTTTGAATGAGTGGCAGGGAGAAGAGGAGGTTTCTGAAGGGGAAAAAGGCAACTTCCGAAAGTCGGGGATCCCCATGGCTAGAAGAACAAGTGGTACCTCGAAAGGGGGTAGTTCTTCTTAGAGGAGGGAGTGAATTGAGTCAAGCCGGAATCGAAAAAAGGAGGCAAGGACGCCTACAGTACTTTAAAAAAGATGCAACTGTCCTCCTCTAAAGGCGCGATCGCCGGGGGACGCGCGAAAAAACGGAGTCTCGTGCTGCAGAGGAGAAGTATTGCATAGGGTAGGGCGTTCCAGGGGAAAAACTGAACTCGTTCTATGAAGAGGAAAAGAACCGGCCACGTGAACGCTGGTTTGGCGAATTACTGAGGCCTTCGGACTTTCATTTGGGAGGGAGGCTTTGGGGCGAAGGGGTCTTACGGGGGGAGCGGGAGGAACACAGAATCTAAGGACGAAGACAAGGTCTTTACGGGTTCCTCGTTTCTGCTCAGAACTCAGCCCGTACAAGAGCGCTCGGAGGGGCCCGCAAGGAGACGAGGAGAAGCTTACGGAAAGCAAGGGGGGAGAGGGGGAGGAAACAGTCAATCAAGGCAGCAAAGTGGGATTGAAAGTCAGGAGGGTATGGGAGGGCGCAGTCTGATGAAGGTGGCCGAGGAACCCCGGTTTAAGGAGTGGGGGGGCAAATTTATCAAAGGGGGTAGGTGGGCCAGGAAAAAGGAAAGAATGCAGGAGTCTTGCTAAAAAAAGCAATCAATTGTGGAAACAAAATCGGTGGGCGGGCTTCCAACGTTTCTTTCCGGCTGGGTCAAGATTTGAGGAGAAAAAACTCCAAAGAGGAGTGGGGAACGGCATCCTCAAGGTGTGAAAAGTTCAAGGAAAAGTGGCGGAGTGAAGGATTAAGAGGTCAAGGAGGGAAGGGAGCTAAACGATAGTCCTAATTCTTCCACACGTTGCATCAGTAATCATTGGCGGGAGGACAACAAAAAATTTTCAAGAAAAAATAGATAGAAGAGGAGGAAGGGAAAAATCTATCATTTTACCCTTCCAGCAAAAAGGAAAAGCAACGGGGGGAGAGGCTATCTCGTTCTTCAAGAGGTAATATATGAATTCACGAGTATCTTGAAGGCATCCAGGGAGGGAGAGAAAGAGATGAACAACACGGGGAAGCATTAAAGAGGAAAAATCGATTCCCAGAAAATGGGGGAGCTCATCTTCCTCAGAAACCGAAGAACCGGGGGAAGACCATCCATTGGAAGACCGAGGGGGGTGAGAAAGTGCTTACAAAGAGTTGGCAGGTTCTATAGTGCAAAAGATCCAAAGAAATATGTCGACCTGGCCCGAGCCATCCAGGGGAGAAAGTGGCCCACGCGATCCGGGGTTCATTCGAGCACCTTCATCAGGACAAGTCCGATCATTCCAAGAAAGAAAAAGATACTGTGGTGGCGAAGACGAAGCCACCATCAAAGAAATCGGTTGGGGAGGGAAGAATTACGGTGTAAGAAGCGGGAGTCGTCCCTGCGTTCGGAAAACATTGCGGTGAATACTCCGAAAATTGACGACGAGGAGAAGAAGAGAAATCTACCCTCAGGAAGAAAAGGGTGGAAAAAAAAAGAGGGGGGGGAGGGCGAAATTAAAAGAAACAAAATATCACGAACCCACAGTCACGCCAACCCGACACCACAAATGAAATACGAAGGCCTCAGTAGGCTTCCACAAAGGAGTAAAGGGCAAAGAACCAGCGCATGGAGGGGGATTCCTAACCGAGAAAGGTGAGCGACAATCCCAAAAATAATAAATTACAAACTAGGAAGAAAAAAAACACTATCAAAGAACGGGAAGAGGTCCAAGACGGAAAGGAAGACATTGAAGTGAGTTGCGGGGGGCGTCGTGAATGAGGCAATGGCGCCGAAGCCGCATTAGCTTGCTACACGGTAAGCCATCCTCGGAAAAAAGGGGGGGAAAGGTCAAATGCAAGGTATATACAAGAAAAAAAACAAGTCGACGTTCCGGAACCGGAATCAAAAAAAGCCCACCGACTATGGGATACACGAACTGTCAAAGCTGCAGGGGAAGAAAAAAGTGTCCAACTGCGGCGAAAAAAATTTTTGCTTAAGGAGCTAGACACAAAAAGCACCCGGAAAAAAGCTAAAACGAAAAACCAAGCAATCCGCTGAAAAAAGAGGGGCAGGCGCTCCGGAAAAGGGAATCGCTGTACTTCCATCGCATCGAAGCTGGTTGATAGAATCATCGAGGGGACTATCAGGAAAGTTTAAAATCAAAAAAGAGAAGATGAGACGGGGGGGGTGTACCCGCAGCAGAAACTTCCCGTAAAAACAAGAGATCGCAGGGGGGGAAAGATTCCGAGGGAAGGGACACAGCAGAGAAAAAGGGGGGGCTCCGAAAGCTTACGGGAAAGAAAGAGGAAGAGACCCTCAACTAAAAGACCATCGTATCGAACCCTGCGCCGCACGCCGGCCGGATGGGGGTAACACTCCATAAGTGATTACAGCAGGAAAAAAAAACTCCAAGAGACGACGTTTCCAAAGAAAGAGATGATTGAGGAATCAGCGCACCCACCATTTCCTATACAAAGCCACCCAATGCCAGGAAAAAATAAAAAGCGCAGGAAAAAAGAAAAGAAGGTTGCTTGTCCTCAAAAAGAAAAAGAGGAGAGTTGGGGCACTCCATAAACAAACCCAGGGCAAACGAAATGCAATGAATTGAGAGAAGGGAGAGTCGGGGAGGCTGGTCAAGAGGTATCCAAAAAGCAAGAACCAGGGGGAAATTTTGTCAGCGAAGAGAGAAAACAACGGGTTGGCCATGGGAGATGCCCAGAAAGGCATCTATTTCCATCGTCAGCGGTGAATTCAAAGTTTGAAAACACGGTGGGTTAAAAGACTAACCAAAGGATTTGGGGGAGAGGGTCGGGCGTAGAGTGAATAGACAAAAAACAACCGGAGTAGGATGAAATAGAAGGATTCAACTGATTCCCGCGATACCAGAAAAGGAAATCCCCGCATGGAAATTGTGGGGAGGGGCTGGGCTTGTAGGGAACGAGTCCGGAGGAAAGGCGTTCTTTCAGAGCTAAGGAAACCGGCATGAATGGCAGTGCGCACTAAACAGGCGAAAAGAATAAAAAAAAAGGATCAGCCGACGTATTCACTCGGGAACCCCTACGAAGGGACAGGCAAGAGGCTGCTGCTGATCAATTAGACAAGCTTGTGTGGAACGGGGAAGTTTTGGCTCTGGTCATGCTTCTTTATTTAGGGAGTGTGAGGAAGAGGGCACCACAACAAAAGACCATGGCGAGGGGGAAAGATTTCTGGGAAGTGTTTCGGGAGTGAGGTACTATTACTTTTGGGTTCATGAAAAATCGTACTTGTCAATGCAGGACACGGGGTACGGAAGTTGGGTCTATTTCGGGCAAATTTGGGATTGGGGGGATGGTGGGAGCACTTCTGGATAACTCCCGGGAGAGGGTCGATCCGATGGGTTGAGTTGCGGGGGGGATTGAGGAATAAGGCCATACTGATGGAGATTTGAAAGTACTCAGAGGGGAAAATGCTTAGAAAAGCTCAGTGTTTAGGGCTCAAATCGCATCGGAACCGGGGGGTGCCAAACCAACCCCAACCCGAGGAGGAGGTTTTAAGGGTTAGGGAGTGACAAGAAGACCGCAGGGGAAGGTGAAATCACTAATTAGAGCTCAAAAAACTCTCGATGACGTGGGGAAAAACGATCAAAATCACGTCGAGGCGAGGTTCCCAAGGGGAAGAGGAAACGCTTCAAGTTGAGGGGAGTCTAGGACCGGAAAGAGACTTGTCCATTAGTTGAGAGAGCGGTACGCCGATTATCGGGGGGCTTGAGTGCTTGCCGGAGGGGGGATTTAAGCGCTTCGCCCAGGTGACTTCAGCGCGAGAGGATCTGAGTCGTCACTGGGGGGGGGGACGGTTGTGAGGACAGGAAAAGGGAAAACGTGGTCGCTGTTAGGTTCCGGTTTCAAAAAATTCGACTTGGGGTGTATGGAAAAGTTCGATAAAAGGAGCCCAAGCAGGACCTAAAAAAAGGGATTAAAGGGGGACTTGCAGAGGAGCTAACTGGGGCCCATCCCACATCACGATCAGCTACCGATAAAAGACGGGGTATCCGAAAGTGAAAGTTCCTCCGATGGCGAGTGGACTCGGAGAAAATGCTGAAGAGTTTTGGGGATGGGTATATGGGAAGGAGAAAACCGCGCACTTGCAAACCTCGGTGCGAGAAAGAAAAATAAAATTCGCACTGCGCATGGGAGAGGGGGACTGCCTGTTTTATTACTGAGGGGGGAAATTGGGGGGGGGGCTTGATGAGGGAGACGGGAGGCGAGCAAACAAAGAATCTTCCTAGAAAAATGTTTCTATAAGAGTTACTGAGGGAAAATTTGGCCCTGCTCTGCAAACGTAGCAAGAGAGAGAAATTGAAGAACGTACGAAAAAACGGAGCAGGGGCAATCAGGGGTCACGGAAAGCGGATTGTTTCTGCGCAGATCGAAAGGCTTTCTATTGGTAGGGGCCGGAAAAGAAAGCGTAACGCAGTCGAGAGGGGGGAAATGACCCCAGGGTTCAAAGGTGAGTTTAGTGGGGGAAGCTGGAACGAGGAAAAAATTTTCTTTCAACAGAAGATCAAAAACAATTCCAGGTGTAAGCGAGCAACCATCGTCTTCCAATGATGGGGAAAGGGTCTTCACAAAAAGGGGGGGGGGAACTGGAGGAGGAAGAATATTAGGAAAGAAAGATTGGGATTTGCCGAGAAGTTGCAGAGAAGAGGTACTTCCAGATACTCTGAATGTATTAGGGGGGCTAGAGGGGGGGGACGAACGCGATCGGCACGAAGTCAAAAATTTGCATGAGCAGTGAAGAGGGCGGCGCCCTGACCCAAAGATCGAAAAGAGGATGAGGGGAAGTAAAACAAGGCGCAAAGACAATGCAACTTGTGGAGATTCGGTCGCGTTCGTAAAACTCGCAAAGTTACTCAAGAGGAATTCCGAGTAGCGGGGAAGGAGGGAAATACGTGGCGGGAAGGGACTCTCAAAACCGGAGGGGTTGTAACAGGGGAAAAAAAAAAAGCGATTCCGAGAATGGAGCAGACATCTTGTAAAGAAAACTTTGTGACACCCGCCATCCATTGGGGAAGACGAGGGGGCGCCAACCGTGACTTAAACTGGGGTTGAGTGGAGGGAGGAAGAAAATCGAAAAGGCTCTGAAAAATCGGGTCAAATGAGAACATCCATTGTTGATAACAGGCCCCTCGTAAGAAAGGGTTCACTGGAGAAGAATTCTTCCGAGCGAAAAACCATAAACTAGAACGAAGGGGGGGGAGAGAGGGCTCAGGCCACAAAAAAGGGGTCAAAAACACTCGAGCGTTACTTACGGGGGCGCCCTGCGTCGAGGGAGCAGGGGGGAAGTGAATACGCCGAGCGCCTAGGCACTGGGCGCGACCAAAAGGAGGAAAAAGGGGAGAGAACATTTGGGGTCAGAACAGGTGCGAGCGCCAATGAAGGACCTTCACAAACCTGAAGTAGGAAAAAAAAGGCAACAGAAAGAGATTACGAAGGGAGGCAAAAAACAGGGGCCCTCTCCAGCGCAGTGTGCATTTCACTTATGGAACCGAGAGGGGGAAAGGTCTCATTCAAAAAAGGAGCTCCGCAAAAGACGGGAGCAGCATCATCGAAAAGACCCGCGAACCAGCAGCGTCGTGAGGACAGTGGACTTTTAGGAGAAATTATTTCTAGCGGTAGATGAGGGAAGAAGTTCCATGGCGCGATCTCCAGCACACGTTCAAAAAGACCAAGGAGGGGGTACTCCTGTATCTTACGATGGAATCCACAATTCTACGTTGAAACGGAACCGGAATCCCAGAGCACACCGAAGAGGGGGATGGTTGATCAGGTATAAAAGAAGGGACTAGGGGGAGGGGAAAAGAGCCATTAGCAGGACGTACAGCAACTGGGGAACGCCCTTTCACCATCGCAGCACTCAAGCACCAGATCATCGGCGGAACGCGAAAACCAAGAAGCCAAAAAGGGGCCAAAAGAAAGGGAGCCTAAAAATGGAGGGAGGCAGTTAGAAAGCCGCCTCGAAGCTTATTTTGAAGCCGCGAAGTCAAGAGAAGGGGGGGGGGGGGGAAGCTAGACGAAAAATTAGGGGAAAAGCCATGAATGCGTTTGGGTGTACGGCGGCGCGCAGAAATAAAGAAACACTTAAGAGACGGGGGGGGAAGGCCGAGGGGAAGAGGGGGAAATGTAAAAAAAGAAAAAAGAAAAGGCGGAGAACGCAAATCTTGCATCATTAAGGAACATAGTTATGAATACACTCAATACCAGAAAGAAAAAGACGGATCGAAAGGGCCCGTCCGTATGTAAAACGCCAGCAGTGCGAAAAATCATACCAAAAAGGGACCGAAGAAAAAGGAGTCCGTTAAAGGAGCGGGGACGTCACAAGAACCCACCATTCCTAGGGCCAACCAATTAAGAAAATCCAGTCCCGAAGGAAAGAAAATAACTTGTTGTGGGGAACACAGAGCAGGATAAGAGGGCTTTGGGCCGAACTGAACGCAGTCACTCCATAAGAAACGTAGCAGCCAAAAAAATAAAAAAGACGGCAATGAAATACGCGAGACCCCAATTTTAGTTGGGACTTTAGCAAACGGCAGAGTTTTGGAAAAAAAGGAGTAAAAATCTCAGAGAGTGTTAAGGAGAGGGGGACTCATGTCTTGCGCAATGCCTGCCTTTTTAAGGGGCTAGGAAATAAATTCAATCTAGGGACGGATCGGCTGTTGCGCAGGTTTTACAAAGAATTGTGAAAACAAAAGAGGGAGGGGTGGAAAGGTTCGTGCTCTCAGGATCATTTTA
>Ga0179593_1684730_pt1 | contig 11700 bp, 8 predicted proteins | sample CZODoug2_1_08_16_FD_185931 | JGI IMG/M metagenome (GOLD analysis project Ga0179593, IMG submission 185931) | Vadose zone soil fungal communities from Angelo Coast Range Reserve, California, USA - CZODoug2_1_08_16fungal (PacBio error correction) | ecosystem: Environmental > Terrestrial > Soil >...
ACGCGCGGCGACCTCTTGCCTGCCGCCGAGAAGGGGGGAACAGACCATTCTCATGAGGAACACTAAACATCCGAAGTCCGAGAACGGCGCGTGCAAATGGGCCAACGGGCTCGATGTTTTCGGAGCCGACATCTGCACACCCGGCCCGTATCTCGCCATACGAGGAAAAAGGGCTCCCAAGGGGCGTCGGGGGCCTGGTGCCGAGAACTCAAGAGGGCCGCGCGAAGGGGGCCGAGGTGCGCAAGGGGGTCTACAACGAGCGCAAGTGTAAGCGATCTTCGTCGAAGGCCACCGGTGGCGTGGAGGGGCGGAGGACATGCCCGTTGAGGGACGACCTGCTATGTCTGAAAAGGAAGGAAAACGACTTTCTCCAAACATAAGCGCCCATCACGGCGAGGAGCGCGGCTGAACGGAACATCCCCGCCTCAGACCGCCCGATAAGCTTGGGGGCTCTCGCCAATATGGCGGGGGCTACTTCACCTAATGTCGCGAAGAAGAGTAAAGCAAAAAGGGTTGGAAAAAAAAATCCTTTTCGTCAAAAAGAGACCAGACCCAGCCGGATGGCCGGTGCGTCCCCTCTGCGCACTACCTTACTCGCGCCATTAATCGGATGAACCGCGCGGTGCCGGGCTATCGCTCTGTGGGCACACGAACGATTCGCTTACTGCCCAAGGGCCGAACCCGATGGCACAAGCGGGGCTACCCACCGACCTTCCATAAAATCAGCCGCTTTGCGGAGGGATACGCCGTAAAGGGCCCTGCGCAAGGTCCGGCTTGAAAGACCGGCTCCGCGGCAGTGAGACCCACCGGGCGCCCCCCATGGGGTGGGGAGAGGGATGCGGACGCTGTCGCGGCACCAAGGTGGCAAAGCCTTGAAGCAACTAAGGGCAGCGATTGAACCGATCCGGTTTGGCCGTAGCGAGGTGGAACCGGGATGTTTCTCCCCGCGTATGCGCAACCCCTTGGAGGTCGAATGCCAACGAGAAGGGAAAAAAAAACGTCGAAGCCCAGCCGAGCGGAGGTGGGGGGGCCAGTGCGCGCCGGAACCCGCTTGTTGTGGGGGTAATGAATAGAAAGGCTTTCTTTCCAGCCGGAGGGGTACGCGCTGATTTCGCAGTGAAAGGTGTTAGTCCCGCAGGGGGGGGCCGGCCGCTCGACCTGATTGAAACGGGAACCGAGTCGCGAAAAAGGAAAGGAACTGCGACTTGTCGGGGCTGGCTGGCCAACCGTATTGGGCGATCCCTCCGCTGCTTTGGTCCAATACCAATGGGAGACCAGGGGATCGCGGTGGTTGCTTTCCACAAGCTGTAAGTGTCTGACCGCTGCTTCTTTAAAAGAGAATGGGAGGGCTTAGGGATTCAAAAAACGTAGGGGGTAAAAGAGAAGAGAGGGCCCATTCATGACCATCGCTCGGGTGCAATCCACTGGACATCTTTTGGAAAACGGCACCACCATCAGAAAAAGGGGGTCAGGGCAGGCGTAGGACTCCATAACGCGAGGGATGGGAGCCCAATACGGGGGCCGCAGCCATATTCCCGACAGGGGCCGCAGTGCGACATTAGGTGAGGTGAGAACTCTGGCCCGACCATCGAATCTAATAAAAAAGGCCCGTAGACCTGCGGGGGAACAAAAGGCGTGCTGCTAACACCGAAAAACGAAGAGGCGAAAAAGAACTTGGAGCAGAAACCCGCAGCGGGGGGTTTGTAGGGGCGCGGCACTTTAAAGTCGCCGAGCCTAGTGCGGACAAAAATTGGGAGATGTTTGGCAGAAAAGAAACGGGTGTGCCTCATAGGGGGCTTGGAGACAGCCCTCGGGGAAGGCCAACTCGCTAAAGCCAACCCTCTTCAGGGGGAAGCGCTGCCCGGTTTTGGCAGAAGGGGCCACTGGCCGCGCGCCAAAAGAGGCTATAAGCAACGCCACTTGCAATATCTGGGAAAAGGGATTCGGACAAGGGTAGAGGAAGCAAGGGTGTAATCAAGTGCGGTGCGAAAACCTGCGTCGAAAGGGCACAGGGCTGTGAGGTATGGTGCCGGGAGGGTAGCGGGGCGGGGGGGCAAAGAGGGGGGCGAGGCCGAACAGGCAGCGAATAGGTGACCGCGGAACCAGAGATTCGCCCGAAAGCGCCGCGGTGGAAAGAATACTGGAGAAATAAGGGAAGGGTGCAGAGTAGGGGTGGGGCGAAGGCGCGGAACACCTGCAGCCAATGTCGAGGTAAGAGGAATTCCTAACAAGGTCCCGCCAACCCCCTGCAGGTGCTCCTCATGTCATGTGGCAACAGAAAAAGTGGGAAAGTATCGGAATTGCCATCGGGGGCGTCAAAAGGATCACACGTCGGGAATAGGGCGTTAGCATCTAAAGGGGGATGGGCAGAGTTGGGACCGATTAAGACGGTGATTGGGATTTCATGACCATTTGAGGCGGTGGATCTTCCGATCCCCAGGAAAAGAAAGGAGATCAAAAAAAAAACTGCCTGAATCCTTCACGCAAAACGCACTCGGGAGCGCAAAGTAGGCCGAAAGGTCTCCACCGGCTTTCTAGGGGTACACCATTAAGGACTCAGACTGAAAAAAAAGAAGTGTCGGGAGTAAGCCAAAAGGACCACTCCAGAGCGCTGGGCTTCCTTTAGTTAACTCGTCTGCATTCTACTGAGGAATGAGAGATTGGAGGGGAGAACAATCGAGACGTTGCATCTGGGGGAAGCTCTCTCGGAAGACGACTGTCTTATCTCAAGTCCGAGGTCTGGGGGGACCGGGAATTTATATGTCTGGTCCAAAACTATAAGGGGGGAAGGAAGAACAGAGGGGGGAAAAGGGGGAAAGCATCAACAAACAAAGGAGGAAGAGAGGATATATTTCACACGCGGCGACCCTGGGGAAAGCAAGCCGATCGGCAGACCATCTACAATCAGGGAACATCCTCTACCTTGGCGGGATAGGAGGGCTGAAAAAGAAGAGGAAAGACGAAGGAGAGGCTCTTATGTGGACGTCGACAGCTGCACCTGAAGGAAGTATCTCTCTCATAGAGGGAGGAATTCATCCATTCTACGGGGCGGCGTTGTAAGTGACCTAAACAAAGGAGGGTGAAGGAGTGGCGATGTTATAAAAGAAAACTGTCTACAAAAGGCGCAATCGTCAAGGGTTGTCCTACAAAAAATAGGCCTACTTCTGAGAAAGAGGGATGGAGGGATTAAAGGACATTGCCTCAGGTTGATCCATTCGTCACTCGGGGTATCATACTAATAAGAAAACAACTTGTCTCATGATCAACGAGATCGAAAGAAAGCAAGGGGGAAGAGGGGGCCGGCGTGAAAATCCCCAGAACGCTGATCCGCCCGATGCGCTCTTGAGATTCGACTGAAGAAGATGTCAGCTTTCTACTTCACAAGCTGGTCCCGTGCCGCGAAGGAATAACGTACAGGCATGGGGTGGCTGTGGGGGGTCGGCATCCAGAGACCTCGACAAGAAGGGCTGCCTGGGGGCGGGCGGAGCTTGCGGACCACGAAGGGCGAGGGCAGTATCTGCTGGAAGCCTCTCGAGGGGCGACATCGCTAGGTCATCGTCCGAAGGATTCTCTGAAAGACTAGTCCAAGTGAAATAGAAACGAGAACGCTACCAAAAAACCCACGCCCTTCACATAAACGTAAAACATCCGAGGGAAATTTCTACTCCAGGGTGCACCTAAAAGGAGCTTTCGGGCTCTCTTCAATTAAAAACGGCGAGCCCTCGATATCTAGCAAGGGGGTGAGCGACTAGTTCACCAATTGCAATACCTTTCAAACCGTCGCTGAGACGAGAATAGTTTGTGTGATAGGGGCGGAACTGACAGTGATTTTCTCCATCGTGCGGCAAACTTTTCTGGGGATGCCAACTTCACTTCGATAAAGAGAACATAAGGCATAGGTGGGAAAGTTGACACGGCAACCCTTGGTGGGGCTTGGACAGCGTTGGAATTCTGCGCCTACTTTTGGAAGCGCTTTCTTCAAACCCGTGGTAAAAAGGAAGGCCGGGGGGAAAGAAGAGGAGGAAGGGTCGGGAAGAGAGACGACATGACACAGTGTCCAACGATGGCATCACACTTGAGGGAACTGGGAGGGGTAGAAAAAAGGGGGGGGTAAAAAACACAGATAAAGCGACTGCTGAGAACGACTGTCCCTGACAGGCTGTACTCGGGGTGGGTGCCTTTCAAACAAGTGTAGCATTGGAAGGATCGCCTTCGCATTATAATGCCGCTGGTCTCTCAAAAACAACAAAGGGGGGTCTGAAACGGATACTAAGGGAAGGCCCATTCTAGGTGTCCACAGAGGGGGGGGAAAACTTCAGATTGTGGAAGCACCCCACCTAAAGGCCCTGTTCCTGTCATACTCTTTCTGTCAATAGTAGAAAGGGGGGGGAGGGGACCGGGGTTTGGCCCTCCAAAAAGATTCCCCGCGAAGGATGCCAGACATGCGAAATGACTGTCGTTCTGCTAATTCCGCGACCATCATTTGAGGTAGAGAAAGCCAGTTCGGGCCGAAGAGGGATGGTCGACAGCGCGTCTTAGGAGGAGAAGACACTTAAGCTGACTTCAAAAACAAAGGGGGGGAAGGGGGAGGAGCAGAAACGAGCCTAAGTGGGCGCTCAGGGATTCCGTTTGCATCGAACCTCACTGGGTGTGCCGTCTGGAGAACACCCTGCAGTAGAAGGCACAAGGAGAAAAAAACCTCTTCTAAGGAAAGCTCCCGTTGCTTCTATGTGGGCCACTTGGAACTCTCCATCGGGGATGCATAAAGCGAGACAAGGAAATAGGGTAAATGGAGGGGTCGAGCTAGGTGGGTTCGCAAGAGATCAGGCAATCTCGGCCTTGGAGGTGTCACACATCACGAAATTACTCCAGCGGTGTAGCGGGGGGCGGGGAGTGTGGAAGGGCGCGGGATCGTCGAGTGTCCTAAGGGGAATGCATCGAATGTCGTTTACGAGGTAACCATATCGATCCAGGAATCACTAGAGGTTAGGGAGCACGCTCGAGGATAAGATTGTGGGGGCCCGAGGACGCACCGGAGAGGATTGTTTCTAAAGGGGATTATGCAGAAAAATTCGAGACGACAACCCCCTTCCAATTCATCATTTCCGGGACTGGAGGACCTTGAGGGTAGGAAAGGGGGATTGGCGTCCGATCAAAAGAGAGCATCTGGCATCGCGTCGGGGTTTTCACTCTTTTAAGTACCTCGCTTCACCGAGGCGTGATGGAGTTCTGACATGGTTGCTACATGTAGGAAAGAGGTGGAGCGCCTGATCCCCAAGGAAGCAGTCTGTCATAAACTGAAAAATTCTCATTTCACACGACCCCGACACTCCAGAGTGCTCTCGTAGAGTGATCGGGGGAGCCAAAAGAAGTAAGAAATTGTCGCTGCGGGGAGACTAAGGAACGGGGTCACCTCTCAGCTCTTAAATACTTTCGGGGAAGGGCCCACCAAAAGAAGCGGGGCGCCAAGAAAGGGACTCGATAGTCAGACGGTACGGGTCGGCAGGGGCAAGTTCTTATCCAACGAGGCCGTTGGAAGAGGACTCTAGACGAGACTTTCTTATCGTCAAGTCGAAGGGTTGAAGGTGTAGAGGTCAAGAGGAGCTCAAAAGCGTGAGGTCGCCGCGACAGAGCGACTTCCACAACACAAGGTAGTAAAAGAAGAGAGAAAGCGACTCTACCATATTTTTCCTGCAGCCGAAGGACAAAATATCTACAGAGAAAAAAGAGGGGAACGGTCCACAGTCCAGAGAGGAGAGACGGAAACGATGACAACATTCTCGGTGTGGCTTCTCCTAAAGGAACTGACCTCGATAGAGGAAAAATGAGGAGAAGGCATCAATTCGAAGGGGAGCTTGGACCGGGAGATCACAAATAAGGGGGACGTCTCAAGGGCTAGGAAAAAGTTCCCTGGTCTACAAAGCTCGCGAAAAGAAGCGGTTGAGAAGGGGGGGACGAGAAGCTTCGCGCGCACGGAGTGGGCTTTCAGGAGTCTCTTTCAGGAGGAGGGCCCCTACTTGCATGTCAGGATTGGGAGGGGAACCTAGGGGAGAAAAATTCGGCGAATAACGACTCAACAAACCGGATGGGAAATCTATTGGAGGCGAAACAGCTTAGATCCAAAAACACGCGGGAAAAGATCGAGTGGAGATCGAAGTTCGCATGATCACTTTCCTCAGTCCGTGCCAAAACGAACGGGCGAATTTCCTGTGTTCGGATAGCCTTTGGTCTGTCCGTATCGCACAAGAAGGCTGGTGCTTCGAGGCGCTGACGCACCAAAGTGGACTTCGAGACGTTGCTCAGTCTCGTGGACCTGCGCGGAGGAGGCTAGTATTTTTAGGAGGAAATCTAAGGGGTCGAAAGCTTCATGCATCCGGGGACTTCTAATTAGGGGTGGAAAACGATCCCGCAAAACACCGAATTACATCCTTATCACAACGGGGAGAAGGGAACGCCGGCGGCAAAGAAATTCCGAGACACTTCTCGGGGAAAAAGAGAACTCTGCGAAAGCGCCAATATCTATCAAGTTTGTCTCGTGTCGCTCTAAGAGGAAAAGGGAAAAGGGTAACCCGAGCAACAAGCAGGATTCAGAAGAAGATTGTTGGGATGTATCTATTGGGAAAAGTACCTGAGGCTGGGGGGTCAAGAGATCGGAAACGGGAGATGAATGATGAATGTGAGAAAAGAAAGCGGATTAGGTGGTTCCGCATGGAGACGACTTCAAACCATGTGGGGAGAAGAAAGACTTTGAAGGACGCCGTTGGAGAAAGAGGGCTTCGGCAGTCAATCGAGTTTGGCAGCCCGCGGTAGGCATCTCACTCAACTCGACCTGATTTTCGGGGAGAAAGAACAGTGGAGGGAAGGAAAATACAGGAAAAAACTCGTGGAAGGGAGTGATCGTTGCTGGCGAAAGGGGTTAATCCACTAGGAGGCTTCTGCAAAGAATGTCCTGCAGGACATTTTAAAAGCGGGTGGGTTCCGCCCCAATGCTGTCGAAGGGATTCCAACTCTCTTGAGAAAAAAGGACGATAGGAGTATATATCTCAAAGAAGGGGGGGAAGTCAAGGTAGATTACGACTTCGGACTATTTTTCTCCAAAACGCTATTGGGGAATAAAACTTCTACAGGTATTGGGGAAGCACAGCAACCAGACAGCAAACGGAGGGCAAGGCTGGGGGAAGCCATCATAAGAAGAGTTCTTTTCTGAACACTACTGAACGCCATCCTATTCAAGCAGTGATGGGGCACATTGCTACAAGGGAAAAAAAGAACTCGTGGGGACCAGAAGTCGAAGAGGTCGGAGAAAAATGAGGAAGAACACAAAAACGAGAGAAGAAAGGCTTGTCGGAGAAGGCAAAAAGGCCTCCAAACAAGCTTTTGTTCCAAAGGAATCGCTGGAACGGCAGAAAAGAAGAATGCAGCTCAGAAGGGGGGCTCAGATAATAGACCCGCAACGGCTCGAAGCAGCTGGTAAAGAGATTCTACTGTCATCCTAGCTACTTCCAAAAGGATCTTCTGAATCGATGACGGTGGTTGCGGGAAGGAGGGGGGGTCCCGGCTCAGTAGAAGAGAGAACAAGGGATACTCAGTCGAGTCTCGAGAAGCCTGTGTCTCTAAAGCGATCAGGTCATCGGGAATTGAGGGGTGTGGCACTGGCCGGGGGAGAAACCAGGCGGAGGATCACGGAGTGAGAGGGCTCTGGAGATAGCGAACTAGAGGACTTCAAGAAGTAATCTAGAATTAACCATAAAGCTCGCCCGCGCTCGGAAGAAGAATACTTCGACGATCGCGAGGAGATAGTTGTCTCATCTCGCGGCCTACCTCAGCCCTCTGGTAGGAAAGATGCCGACCATGCAGGGCCAAGGAAAAAAAACCTTCAAGGGAGTCCTCATTTATCATGAGGAAGTCTGGGAAAAGGTTTAGGAAGAAGCCTGTCCATCTGGAGAGTACTGCACTGCGAGGGTTGTAGAAGGGGAAAGGTAAGGAGAAGACCTCTATGATAAGGTGAGTCGGGAAGAGTTCATGGGTCATTAGAAAAGGCGGGGAGGCTCCTTAATCCCGGCCAGTGGAAAAGTAGTGCGAAGAAGAAGCTCAGAAGAAAACTCCAGGAATTGGGGCGGAGCGAAGTAGGGACTAGAGGGCTAAAACAAAAGGATCTTTCTTCGTGGTATACGGTGAAATTGTCCAGAAAGGGAGGCTTAAATTGCTTGCGAAAAAAGGAAAAAGCCAAAAAGGGCGCCCTGATGCAAAAAAATAATCGATCTGCCAAGGAAGATGAAGGAGTCAGGTGCAGTTTCAGAGCCGAACAAAGAGGAGGGATGACGGCTCTCGACGAGATGAGGGATCGGGGAATATGTTGAGGAGAGGTAGAGGAGGGACCCGATCGGAAGGTAAAACCTCGTATTGGAGCCGGTGACAAAAAAACCACAAAAAGATGGAAAGCGAGAAGTTTCCTGCCTCTTCTACATAGATGAATCTTCTGCAAGACGCTTGGAAAAGAATGCGAGAAGAGACAAGAGGATCCTGAAGGAGGGATCTGAAGGGGTTCTTCTCCAAGATTACCTGCCTCCAGAGAGCTCATTCAGATTAGAGAACGGGGGAGAGGGGAGTAGGGGTAAGGGAATACGGCGAACGATGGGAATCGGACTTGTCTCTTTGGACAATGGGAATTGGGGGGAAGACGCAAGCGTACAAGGGGCTAGAAATAGCAGAGGAGCTCTCAGGTTCTTGCGAGTGATTACATTCGGAGGAGTTGATTTCCCGACTTCTTCAAAATCAACCGCCTTGGTCAGTAAAAGGAAATACGAAGAAACAAGGTATTTAATCTCGGAGAGAAAACGCGGAAATCCGGGGAACACGAGAGAGATAGAGGATACAAAATAGGGAGATTTCTACAGAAGATTTAAAGTGCCACTCAGCCAAGGAAAGGAGACAAGAGGGGGGAATTAGGGAGGGTAGGAAGTAAGGTCAGGAACTCGACACCATGCGGCCAGGGGTGCGGCAACCGTCTTCTAGGCAATCAACGGGGTACTCGGGGCGCAATAAAGCTGCAACGCGCGCGTTGGGAAGTCTCTTTTTCAGCTGAGACCCTACAGAATTAGAAAGGGCAGAAGAGCAGAAGGTCGAGGAAAAAAAGGAAGGCATTATCCTACGGAAACAGAAGAAATCAACATACCTCAGAAGGAGGGGCGTCATTTCAGGGGGGTGCACCGGAATAGTCTGATAACTTCTCTAGCGAAGACCCAGAGCTCATCCGAAAGAAGAAAGTATGATTGCCCTTGGGAGTGTGGGGGATCTAAGATGTCTCGAAACAACCAAATAACGAAACACAGCGTGCGTATGGGCAGCATCCTATGGGGGGGGGGGTCCTTAGCATGATTTTGAAGATAAAGAGCCGGCTAGGGGGCGAAAAGATATTCGTAACCAGTGAGGGTTGAGTAAGGAAGAAGACGTCCGCGCAGGCGAGACCCATAGAGAGTTCTCGGGGAATTTAAGTGAAATACCGGAAAAAAGCTGGGACTTTCATGTCCTAGTTAAAGTTCTGGCTTAGAGGATTTTCGGGAAGTAGGAGCGAGGGTTTTCTTATGGTTGAAGCCGGAAAGGTAATCTTCCCTGATTTAAGAACCGAGCTCAACCATGAACAGGAGAGTGATGGAAATGGGGTCGGGTAGGGAGGGCGGAAAATTAATTTGCACACAAGAAATAAAAAAGCGACTGGGAGGGCGAAGAAGTGCAGCGACGGGCTACGAGGGTGGGCCGTTTTCAACACAGCTGGAGGGGGGGGGGAAAGAATCGAAGGACCAAGGCAGGGCTTATCTCTCTAAAACAAGAAAAAAAATAGGGGAAAGTGAAAGAGATGGAATTGAGGAATTGGAAAGGGGTGCAGACAATAAACGGGTGTGAACGCCCCACCTCTATTGGAGAAAGGACCCTTCGGGGGAATCAAGCCGATTTATCGAAACAATACTGTTTTGAAGCAATTCCCGAACAGTGGAGGACCATCATTTGCCACATGATGGGTGCGGAGGAGGGAAACGGGGGGGGAGGATGTGCCCGGTTCCCGTAAGTCCAAACAGGTAGGGAGGGGGGGATCGAAAGAAAATGCGACAGCACTTTAGGCCTAAAATCCTCTCAAAGGAGGGGTGGAATGGCTTGGAAAAAACAAAAGGGGTCAGGGGGTGGTAGGGGGGGAAAGGACTTGGCGAGGACCCTGCAAGGGGGCCTCAGCTGGGGGGTCGGACAGAAGAGGCGAAGTTCATTGCAGGAGATAAGCAAACCGAAGCGAGAGAAAGTCTTGCCTAGGGGTGCTTCCATGGTTCCACTTTGTAGAGAAATGGAAAAACAAAAGCTAAAAGGAAATCGGTGGGCCGGAGAGGCCGGGGTCAAGACGAGGATCCGTAATAGAAAGAGGTTCACAGAAAAACGTCGAAATTACAACGGGAGGGTATAATAAGCGTAGAGGTCTCGGAATTAAAAGAGGGGGAAGGTTCTTCATGAAGCGAAGGATGAGTGGAAGGAAAAAGAGCTGGAACCTCCTGAGGTGAAAGACAGATAGAGCTAAAAAGGGGGGATAAATCTTGGTCGCACGGGAAAACATCAGCCAGATTGGTCTAGGGAAGGAGATTCAAAATAAGAAGAAAACCACCTTCCCTGTGGATTCCTCCTTAACTGGTCTTGTCACTTTGGGGAAGAAAAAGAGACTAAGGGGAGGGCACCGATCAAATAGGGAGGGATCATCGGCGTGGGAGGAGGTCAGAAAGGGGAGGGAAATATCAGAGGGAGTCTGATTGATGGGAGCATTTAGACCAAGTGTGATCGAGGGGATCCCCAGCCGGGTGCAAGCACTTCAAGAAAAAAGCCTGAGCATGGCCAACGAAGCAACAATCTTTGCGAGAATGACCTCTTCTTGGGATAAAACGACGAACGCTGGAGAGAGGTTTAGAAAAAAGTACAAGCGCGATGCGGAATCAAAAGGGAGTTATTAGGCGCAGCCTCCCGGAAAAGGGGAACCTGAGAGCCCGCTTCGGAGAATAAGGATAAGTGGATGTGGGACGAAACCATCAAGTTGCATTCGTAGAAGGAATAGAGCGTCATCTACGGCTGGGCGGAGCTCCAGAGGTTCCGGGAATGGAGTGGAAGAAAAAGAGAACTGAGGATTCGAAAAAGGCGTGACAGACAAGAACACAAAACGGAGGATGAAAAGAGGGGAACGCGGGTCGAAGGGTTTTTACTTCCAGGGGAGGGTAAAAAAAATCCACATCTTCAGAAAAATCAGAGGGCTATCCGACAGGCAAAGAAAGCGCTAAGCACAGGAGAAGGGGAAAAGTCTAAGGTCAGCGAAAAAAAATGGAAGGGCCAGAGATCGCATTCGAGAAATACTCCAGGTGCGAACATCGGGTCTGGAAAGAAGAAATGGGTTCCGAGGGGAGGAAGGGAAAGTTCCGAAAAAGATAAGCTCGGATGGAGGATGCTAAAACGCCGAGGCCTAGAGGGATCTCAACAGTTCTTATTAGGAAGGGGTCAGTGGGGATGCAAGAGGTGATGAACGGGGAGCATGAATAAAAAAAAGCCTTTTCTCGGAGACACATAAAGAAAAAAGATAAGGAGGGGGAGCTTGAAGAAAAAGAAATCGAGGAAACAGCCCGGAGGAGCTTTGGATACTCCAATGGAATCGAAAAGGCACAGAAAAAAAATTAAAAA
>Ga0179593_1423337_pt1 | contig 11699 bp, 17 predicted proteins | sample CZODoug2_1_08_16_FD_185931 | JGI IMG/M metagenome (GOLD analysis project Ga0179593, IMG submission 185931) | Vadose zone soil fungal communities from Angelo Coast Range Reserve, California, USA - CZODoug2_1_08_16fungal (PacBio error correction) | ecosystem: Environmental > Terrestrial > Soil >...
ATCTTGTGGGGAGGCACGAAACGAATTCAGTAGGAGGATTGTAACATTTCGTGGAAAGGAAGTCTATGAAGGCATCAAGTTATATTGATGCGCGGAAACGGGGGCGTCAAAGGGGACGAAGTACTAGACCTTACAAAGATCTGCCTCGAGGGAGCGTCAAAGGTCAATCTTGCCGACTAGGCCTGGGAGATAGGGGAGCCGGGAACGGCCCCGGGGGGGAATAACCCCCGGTAGACGAGAGGGTCATAAAGAACTTCGCTCGCTCAAAAAATAAAGGTTACGGCGGGATCGTGAATCGAATCTGCTATTCGGAACGCGGGAAGCAGTGAGTTGCGAGGGGAAAACGAGAAACGTCACCAGCTTCGTGCCGGCCTCTCCTTCGGAGGCTCATGGGGGGGCATCGTTCATGATCCGGGAGGAGGCACCGGTTGTAACAGGGATCGCAAGACATCCAAAAGCCTTCACGCCGATGTTCTGGACAAGGAGGGAGATCTGTGCGTCGTTTCAGGCACGGGGGCGGCGCACGCTGGGGAGGACGATAAAATTCGCTATAAACACGGAACTCATTCAAGCCTTCGAAGCAAGAAAAAAATGGTCTGCCTTGCGACGAGACGAGGGGGGGAAGATTAGTCAGAGCTCTTCAGGATGAGCGCAAAACGTCCAGCTGCGAACCACGCAGAGTGACGTCATGAGCAATCCGCGAGTTCCATATTGAGGCAACGTGGGTGGGCAGGGAGTAACGGGGATAACCTGCGGGCGCCGGGGTCGTAACCGAGGAAGGGGGGGAGACACAGGCGATTGAACGTCGCGGAGGACGCCAAAGGCGCGCGCAACGCCTGAATAAGAGCGACCGCAGAAGTCAAAATTCTTTGAGAAAAGTTACCCAACAAAACAAAGCCGTCTGAGGGGAACACTCGCCGCTGTTCTAGGAAGTGGAGGGAGAAGGGAGGGGACACGTCGAACCTCAACACCGGAAAAAGAAGGAAGATTCACGGCGAGGAAGACCTGTAGACGGCAGTCTCCTGAACGCAACCAAGAAACCAACAGAGAAGGTTCCCGTCACCGTAGGGAACGGAGGCAGGGAGAGAACGGCGTGCTTTCTAGCAAAACGGGTCGGAGCTGAATGAGCCTGCCCTTATTCCTGAAAGAGCGAATCTAAGGGGGGTTAGAGGGGAAGGAGTTCCTTCGGTCCGAAACATTGGAGGGGAGGAGACGCGTGGGAAAATTTTTAGCGGGCAGAATCTAAAGGGGCAGAAAAAAAAAGAAAGAAATCAACAACAGGGAGTAATGGTAGAAGGGAAATTGCCACAGATCCCTCGCCATTACGCGCCAAAGGGGAGGAATCAGGAAAATAAGGTAATATCCCCACAGAGAGGCGACAGGATGAAAAAAGGCTGACGGCAACAGTGAGGGGAAAGAGCAGTCAAGAAATAAGTCTCTTAACCTCAGTTGTCAAGTTTTGGCCTGGATTGAACTTGAACTCTAAGCAAGAGAAGGAAGGACCCGGCTAACACAATTGGTACGGAAGAGAGAGAACAAACACGAGAATGGCAAGCCTCTTTTCTGTCGAGGACGAGAGATAGGGCCCTCGGGCTCAAAAAAAAAAACCTCGCCAGATCGGGCCTGGGGGGAGGGAAGGAGTGACGGGGTCCCGAATCAGACGGGGAGACCAAAAAAAAAACATCTCTCTACGCTCTTTTGGGGAATAGATAAAAGGCTGGCGCGTCAGATGAAACCCGCTGCAAGGAGGAGGTCCCGGAACGGCACCCGTGACTAAAAAGGGATACCTGGATCGGATCGCCTACGAAGGAGATGTCTAGGATGAGGGCTCCAAAGGGTGTAAGAGAAATTCTAAATCAAGTAAACCGACCTCAGAAGACGGCCTCAAGCCTCCAAGAAGAAAAGAAAAAACCAACAGGCGCGCGTCGGAGCGTTAAACCGGCACGCTTCAGCCAGAAGAACAAAACGAAAGAAAGACAAGAGACAAAATTAAGGTCCGACGGACGGCCTGAAGTCTCGGTGGACTTGTCGTCGAGCAAGGTAAGGACTCTGCATCCAGTTCAGGCGAGAACGTTACGGGGCAAAATGCCGGGGGGTAGCGTACTCGATATTCAAAGTTGCAAAGAAAGCTGCGCAGGGAGGGTAGCTATCTGGTTCGCAGAAGTAGTGAAACTGGAAAAATGAAACGTGGGGCGGCTCTTCGGGATGAAAACGGGGGAGATCTAAAAAAAAGGAGAGTCGGCAGTACCAAAGAGTAACACATGGAACCCAGTCGGCCTACTCAGAAAACAAGGCGCAGTCCCCGAGAGAGCACGAAGACGCGAACAGGGCGGCCGGAGAAGGAAAGAAAGGGGAAGCTAGAGGCAAGGCCGTCAGCTTCGAGTGGTGGATAAAAGTCGGAAGAGGCTTCGACCAAACGTAGAAGAGAGGGAAGAAGTTGGCACTATCAATGACGAAAAAACTTCTTTTCAGGCGTAAGAGAAGGGCGGGAAATTCAGGTCTAAAAGACATTAAGTCTCAAAAGAGGATCTAAAATTCACATTGAGGAATTCGAGCCTCCGGCCCACGAAACAGGTATAATCGACCAGGGTATACTCAAGAAAAGAGCTTGAGAACTTGGGCGGATCTGGGACACAGTCGCGACAACGCCAAAAGGGGAAGAAAACGAGCATCGAGCGAAAAGGAAGGACGATCAACCCTCACAGACCCAGTGTTTCAAGAGAAACCTGACGCGCTAAGTGTCCAAGAAAGGAGGGCAGAAGAAAGGGCTAAAGGAAGGGTGAGGGAAAGAGATTCCCATCTCGGCGACGTCTGGGAGGGGAGAACCAAACGACGCGTCCACACAGTACAGAACTTAGGCAAGAAGAAGGGGGCTATAAGCGAGGTAAAAAAAACGGCTTGTCGAATGTAAAAGAGGCCGGACGCGGCCAAATCTGAGTCCTCACATCGACAGGGGACATCCTCCCGGTCACTGAAAAAAAAAAAAAACATCAACTTATGAACTCTAATAGATAGGAAGTCGGTCGCAGCTCCAGCGACGAAAGAGGGGGGAGGCAGTCGGTTACGGAGAAGATCCCTGGATTCGTCGGGGAATGGCATGGGGGACTTGATTGGAGCAAGATGAAGAAGCTGAAACAAAAGAATTCGAAGGGGGGGAGCGTTCGTCGTCGGCTGCATTACGCTACGACTAAAAGGGAGGCCCATGGAGAGAGAGAGGGGGAGGTAGGCTAACTAGAAGTTTTAGATCTTCCTACGGGCAGCGGGGAAACCTCATCGGCAAGAACGGGGGGGAAAGAGGGGAAGGATTAATAAAACAGAACCGAAGAAGCTCTAAAAAATACCCTACTACCGAAAAAGACTCAAAAAAGGCACCAGTTTTCTAATTGCGAAGTCTTAACGACCGGGGGCACCGAGAAAAGGAAAAAAAAAAGAATGCCGGTAGAGGAGTGGGGGCCGGCGGAAAAAAAAGAACAGCGGAGAGAGTTCACATGTTTCCGTCCAAGCAGCTAGGAATAAGCGCGCACCGAAAGGAAACCGCCCAGGGAAAGGGCCTGGAAATCTATTAGAATCCTGAAAGAAGTTAGAGCTTCGAGTATGCGATCCTTCCGAAAAGAAAGGCAGCGAAGGGATCGAATCACGAACAGACTGGTCGGGGAGCTGGAGGGGGGGTGCTGAAGAGGTTAAGGGAGAGAGGCTACGTGCGACCGCACGATCGTCGAGGGATCCTCGGTCCTAACGCGGCGGCTCGAAGACCCCCGTTTGAAGCAACCAAAGCTGGTAGGACGGGGACCACTTTCGCTAGTGCTTGGTCAGGGGAGGGGCCAAACCGTTGCGCTACATCGAGAAAAGGGCGAAATTCCTCATAGACCGCGGAGGCTCGGCTAACTCGGGCGTGTCGGGAGAAGGAACGGGGTGCCGCATTAAGTCCGGGAGAAACGCGGATGTACGAACCAAAAAGTCTGGGGGGGGGGGGGGGGGCGTGAAGGCTCTGATGGGTGAAGCTCTCATCAACACCGAAGGGGGGGGGAGCGCGAGGGGGGGTTCAATGGGATGAGGGTGCGAGGGGAGAGCGGCTGCGGCCATCTCGAGGACTTCGACGGAACAACAAAAAGGCTTGGCCGGGATGCGAGTGAAAAAGACGGGGGCAGAGGAGTTAACGAGGGTCGCCGTCTTGCGGCTGTGGCAATGGGGCCCAGGGGGCCCCTCAAGCACCGAGAGAGGGGCTCAGTGGAAGGAAAAAAGGTAGGATATTCGACTAGGGAGGCGGAGGGTGGCACTGGCCCGGGGGAAAAAAGGGTAGCGCCTGCGTGCAAGTAGAAAACGGGAAAACTTTATCAACTCTCACTGAACCGGAGGGAGGCAATCGATAATTCGCCCTCCGGGGGATCCGGCAGGCCATCTAAGGGCGATGCTGAGATGATGATAAAAAAACTCGGAGGAGAGAATATGGTTAAAAAACAGCCCGCGCGAGGAGAGCAGCTTAAGGGGGGGGGGGGGGCGGGCGGCGCTTTGCGGAAAAGGTCGGGGGGAGGGCTCATGGCAGTGGATGCCCGACGCACGCGGAAGAAGGGGAGCAAGGAACGGGTTTCCTGAGTGAAAATGTGGGAAGGGGTGTTCGGCCCTGAAAAGGGGCGCTAACAGTTAAGGGAGCGGTGCGATAGTCTGGATCAGAGTGCTCTCTATTCTTTAAGCCGGAATACTCCTCGAGTCGAGCGCGTCGATTCAAAACGCCCTTCGGGGGGTTACCACAGAGATTTGCCGATTAAGTCGGATCAAGGAGGGGGGAGTGCCTTATAATTGCCAATAGAACAGTTGGGGGAGGAAAAAGAGAACGCAGAGCGAGGCAACGGGGAACAAACGGAGAGCCGACTAACGCTAGTAAAAGAAAAAAGACAAGATGATAGATGCTTCTCGTTCACGGAGAAGCTTCTCACAGCAAGTCCTAGGAACGTGGCCGAACACTCTCGGCGACTAAGGACTACGGCCTAAAAAAGAGGTCGGGAGGATTGATCTGACTTCACCTAATGCGAGGTGTAGTACAAGAGATGGTCATAGGTGGAAAGTGGCGACCGAACCGCGAGGAGGGGAAAGTCTAATAGATTAGCGAGAAAAGGGGCCTCTCTAAGGAATTCCAGGCGCCAGCCCAATCCACAAAAAAAAAAAAAACCAGGAGAGGGGAAACCCGTCTAGGGGACGAAGGAAAGGGGGAGCAGTGTCGATAGTGAGCGTCGAGAACGCAGAAAGCGCGGATAAGAAAACGGCCTTTAGCGTGAGGGAGAGAAGAGGAGTACTGGACTTTAGGGGGGCGGGCGATGGGAACACCCTTAGGTGAGCAGGCATCTGAGAGGATTCGCAAAATCTCGCTCGAAGAGAGGGTCGAACTACGAGGGCGCAACCCTTTTGAGAAGGGGAAAAACAGAAGGAGTACAGAGGGACGGGGAGAAGAGATACACTGTGCGAACGTAGAAAAAAAAAAAAAAAAAAATGGAAAGAAAAAACAGAATTCTCATATCAGCACAGAAAAGGAGGATTGACAGATCTTACAATACAAACAATAACTGAAACCGTCAAAACTAAAAACGGGAAACACAAAAGCGTGAAGAGAAAGAAACTTTTCAAAATGCGTGCGGCTGAAAAGAAAGAGGAACCGTCGAATGGAGGGCGAAGCTCGCCGACGTCAGGGACGATCACCAATAGGGAAGGGTACGGAGAAGCCGCGAGCAGGTGGAAAGGGTGCAAGGATCAGAGGAAAGGGGGGGCGCGGTCAAAACGGGCTGTCGAGGGGAGACACCGAAGGTGAAGACCGAGGGGAGGACAGTCGTCCGGCTATTAAGAGGATCGTTTAGGCCAAATCAGCGACGATAACTGAAAAAGGAGGCCGCACAGCCTGCACTGGGGGGAAGGGTTGAAAGAGGGTTTCGCACAGAAGACGGACGAGCAAAAAACTCACGCGGTCGGGACGAGAAAAAGGCTGCATCAAGAGTCACCGCAAGAGGAATACGCCCGGGGAAATCTATACACGGCGCGCGGAAGGACCTTGCTGGGGAGAGGTGCTAAGTCCGGGGGAGGGGGGGGGGGGGGAAAATCTAAAAAAGGCCTACGACGTTAATGAAACCGTAGGAAAGGGGGAAAAAGGTCCAGCTTTTACGGTCTAAAAAACGAGAATCTTTCGTGGAGGGCAAAAAAAAATGCTCGGAAGGGGGGAAGAGTCGAGACGACAGAAAAAAGACCGAAGGTGTTCGTGCGATAAGAGCCGAGTTATGGCATACTATCTTTAGGTGGACTGATGGAGCCGAAAAAATGGAAAGAGCAACAGAGAGGAGCTCATAGTCTATACCTTACTCAGGGGAAACGGGGAGGGAAGTTCCAGCGGGAACACTCTCCATTCCGCGCCCATCCAGAAGGGTATAAAAAAAGTCGCAGAAAAAAAAGACGGCGCAGAGAGGCTCGTGGGAGTCGTTTCCGCACGCCCACGGGCGGCGGATTTGAAGACACATCGGAAGCGAGGAGGCCCGCGGCTCGGTATTTTTTTCCGGTGGATATGGCCCGCGACCGAGGAGGGAGAAGCACATCTACAAGGCAAAAAAGAGGCTCACAATAGAGAAAAAAAAAAAGGATGGGGGGGACGATAGCATCTTTTCTCAGGGACTCGGCGGGGCGAAGCGAAGAACTCGGGCGAGAAATTCTCATCAGAAAACCTAGCAAGATACCTCTGGGACTGCGATTTACTTTCTTTCGCAACGAAACAGAAAAGGGAACCACGCAAGAGACTCGAACGAGAGTGGGGGCAAATAGGCCCAGTTTAACGGACGTCGACCAACGGGATTCGCCCTGACTGGCGGAATTGGGACTCGGCAAGTTGACGGAACACGACAGAGCGGGGAGGAACAAAAACAAAGGAGGAGGGGGGTCGGGGATCGGCGGAGAAAGCTCTAGGCGACAACGCTCAAAATGGTGCCCTACGGCGAGGAATAAAACAAACCATCCTTTCGGAAAAAAAAATCGAACCTATAGGCTGAACCACCCCTTCTTCTTTAGGCGTTCGGTCAAAGCACAAGAACCAGAGAAAAAACCCGAAAAGAATTCTCGGCTCTCCCAAACGGCTCGAAAACGAAACCTTCAGGGACGGGGGGGAAAGACGGGGTTGATGAGGGAGGGGAACTAGGAGGCGTACATGTACCGCGTGTCGTCATAAGTTCTCAGGGCCGGGGGGGGTGAAAAGGGAAGTCGACTGTGCCAGAGGGATGGCCGGGAGTGCGGGAGTACCGAAAAGGAAGAAATGTGCGGTGCGTAGCGGGGTCTGCGTGAGGAGGGCAGGGGCTGCGTGCTCTGGTCGGGTGTCGCGGCGAGCGAGGGGGAAAAACTACAGCAGGGGCGGGAAGCTCTCGGACGAAAAGTCTCGGCTATTCTAGAGGGGGGGGGGGGGGGAGGGCTCGGGAAAAAGGCGCCGGAGAGAGAGGGGGTACGGGCGGAATCAAAATCGAAGGCCCTTCCTATGGTGTTGCCCACGCGGCACAGCGGGGCAAAACGTCGAAGGTGCGAGGGACCGCCTGGAGAAGAGACACACGCGCGTAGAATGGTCGAGGCGTGGGAACTCCAATTCTAAAAGTAGAAGAGGAAAGGGCTAGGAACAAGGGGGGCGCGTCGATCGAGCCGGGAGGAGCTTAGAAAAAAAACATGCGCGAGCCGAGCGGGAGTCAAGGAGATAAAGGCTCAAGGGCGGGGGAAAGGTGGGGGGGCATGGGGACAGTCGTTACAGAGAAGAAGAAAGAAAAGAAAATTGCAGATAGAGAGCTAATCTTCGCTCATCATAAAAGGAGCACCGGGCATCACACAAAAACATGAGCGGCAGGCGGGTCAAAGAAGAAATCGGATGAGTCAGAATGAGAATCAATGCTCTCCCTCATTCGAAGCAATCTCTGAGACGAAAGCCAGAAAATACCGTTCAAGGCTATGCCGTGTGGGAACGCACCTAAACCGAGCGCTAGTCACGAGATCATCCGGCAAAAGAGCATATGGAAGGGCTATAGACGCGGAAGGTCCATTCAAGTGAGAGCTCGTGAGGAACTCTTTCGACGGCGATGAAAAAATTTAAAGAGATAGCCGGAGGAACTGGAAAGTAATACTTACGAGAGGCGCGGAAGCTTTCACGTCTTCGCCAACGGTGCGGAAAAAGCAGAATCCGATAAAGAAGTGGTGATATCCAGCGAAATGCCCTTGACCAAACTCGAATATTAAGTCGACCGAAATCGCCGGGAAGAGCACAAACGGAAAATGGGGGAAAGCGCAGGGAGTCCTTAGGTTCGAGAGCCCTGGAAGGGTGAGCGGGGGGCCCGGACGGTGGGGAGGTGGCTACGAGAAAGAACAATGAAGCAATCTCAGGGGTGTCGATGGGAAAGGATCGCAGAGACTCGGCGATCGTTTGGCCCCCTTGCGAGGAGAGCTATGGCGGTGGCGGCATCAAATCACGCTGGGTGTAGGAAGGGCAAGCTTTTCAACAAAAGAAGTTAACGTAGGAAAAGAGGTTGAAGGAAGGGGAGCGAAACTACAAAAGGCTCCTACGACGAGTCGGGGGCTATCTATATATGGAAAGACGAGAGCGGGGGGGAAAAGAAAAAGAACAAGTGCCCGTTGGCGACGACGTCTTCTCAGGTTCGCCCATGGCCTACAAACCTTCAATTACTGGATGAAGTAGGGGAAGGGGGAAGCGTGGTGGGAAAAGCAATGGGGGGGAAAAAGAAAAGCTCAAAAAGATGGGAGCTCAAGAAGGACGCGCGACGAAGGGCGCGGAATCTTAAAAATCAAGGTACTGCTTCAACTACTAGGAGCACAGGAAGACAGAAGTAGAGGAAAGTATGGAGAGAGCCTTCTGAAACAGGAGTCGGAAGGGGGAAATCGTCATACTCCAAAGTTTCAGGCGGGTGTAAAGGAGGGGGGAAAAGAGACCAGCGAAAAAAAGCGCAGGAAGGGGCGCGAATGGAGTGGTCCAGAGACGGTCAGTCTTCCTAAGAAACTCCTTTTGAAAAGGAAAGCTTATTCTTGACACCAGTTCTAGGGGGGGAGGACTAGGAGGAAGAGGGAAGGAGACATGAAAAACGGCGAGAACAACGTATTACTAGGGGGTCCGAAAACGAAAGCGACGTCTGTCAAGAACTCTCGCCGGGGTTGCTGCCTTCAAAACGCGGACGGAGGGGGGAGGAGAGGAAGCATAAATAGAGCGAGGCAAAAAAAAAAGATCGCAAAAACAAAAACGGAGGGAAAAGAGATGAATCGGGAGCAAGATCTCCGGTGGGATAAGTCGATGCTCCTCCTTAGACTTCGCGGAACAACAGGCAAACGGTAGGATTAAGGACGGGGGGGGGCGCAATGTTCTGTACAAAATCTCTGAAAATAGAAGTCAAAAGAAGGCGTTATCTGTCTCGATGCTGGTGGGAGCCTCCGGACCCTCCCAAGTGGGGGCAAAAACCGACAAAGGCGCGGCAAGGGAAAAAAAAAACGTATTAATCCGAAAGAAGGCGTCTTCGAACGGTGGGGGGTAGTCAGAGGGGCTATTCGCGGAACGAAGCGTTCGCGACGCGTAGAAGAAGCGTTAAACGCACTCGAAAAAGGAAAAGGGGTGAATGGAGGGGTTCGCGAGTCCGGCGCAAAGGACACTGAGGCAGGCAAGGCCAGCTAGGAGTCGTGAGGATGAGAAAGAGTGAAGGGATGCCCTGGCTTGCGTAAAAAAAAAAAAGTGAGGGGCCGAGGCAATTTACGTCAGGAGAGATGGGGTAGAGAAAGGCGGCGGAGGCACTCACGACGAGAGGACGTCAATGGATGGTGGGCGTGAAAAACAGCGGCACGACGTCATGACATCTTATGTCAGGTGGCTGCGAACAAACCGGTCGGAAAAAATAGGAGGAGAAATTTTGAGGGGGGTGTGTATCACAGATGTGCGGGAGTCGGTGGTGCGGAAGAAACGACTCCGTGCGTCTCGTGAAATTCAGTCCAAGGGAACATACAAAATCGGCAAGGGAAGTAGAAAGGACATCGACCCCGTATATTATTCAACGCATATATGCTGAGACGCCCCGTTTGCCGCCCAAAGTGGGTAGCAAGAAGGAGAGAAGGGAATCGACCCCGATTAGAATCTAGGCTTCATCTTCTTGCAAGCGCCAAACAGGAAGGCGCACGACGTACAACCGAGGCTGCGGGGGATAGGGGGAAGGAGCTCAAGCAACCCCAGCGGGAGTCGGAGATAGTCGAAACAGAAGGCCCGTCCTCAGAGATGTGGGGGACCAGAAAAAAATCAGAGCTATTGGGTGGAAGAACCGCATGAAAGGGCAAAGTACTATAGTCGCGAGCCGAGCAAGGAAGAGGACTCCGGAGCCATCCCTAACCGGCCGCTTCGGTACCCTCTTCTTAGTTCCTAAACTGGGGAAAGGAGCGGAGCGCGAAACAGCAGAGAGATGCCAAGAAAGATTCGCGGACGAACGTCCAGTTCAACTCCTTGAGAATCTGCGCTTAGGGATACCTCGGAAGAACGCGGGGCGATTGAAGAACAGCCCGTGATGAGGGGGAGCGTCTTTGATGAGGGGAAGAACGTAGGAGAAATGCTCCGTCATGAATGCGGGAGGGGCCCTGGCCGAAAAAGAACACGCTCCGGAAGGGAAAACGAGGGGTCTTGAGGATACCGGCAGATGGAATGCGGCGTTGAGGAAGGAGCCTCCGCCCTCGGATGGACGATTACTATTTCAGAGAGACGCTCGAAGGCGCCGGAAATCATCGTATTCCAAGATGCAATATTCGGAGTGCGCCTTGAAAGAAACGCGGAACGCGGCGGCGAATTCGGAGGCGTGCCGTAGGTCCGAGAGAACAGGAGTGTAAAGAGGGGGAGACTTCCTCCGCGAGCTGAAAAAATGAGGGGCCGATCAGCCACAGGGGGGGGGGAGGAGGTCGTTTCTCGAGTATTCTTACAAAAGAGGGGGAGCGGGGTAGACCGGGATACTCGGCGAGGGACGGAGGTCTCTTATTCCCGGACGATAGTCGGCATACTCGTGGCACCGAATATCTACGATCCTCGGAACGTGAAGGAGGTGAATAGATGTACACGCTCAAAAGGTGAGCCGAAAATCACCGCCGAGCCCGTCGTTCAGCGAAGTTCGCAAGACACGCGAAGGGTCGAAAGAACTCCTAACTACCGACAAGGAGGACGGAATGACTTGGTGACTAAAAAACTCGATTAAAAGGCCCACACTCTAGACAAACCAAACGGTTCCAGAACGTCGGACGATTTCTGACGCGTAAATTACTGTGGAGGGAGAGAACTCGGAAAATCGTTCGGGGAAGCTGAAGGATAGGAGGAATACCTGCGACGAACTCGAAAGAAGTGGGGTGGGTATCGATAGGATAGGCAGGAAGGGGCCTGCCGAAGAGATGGGCTTTGTCTGAAAGGAGGGGACATGAATGCCTACTGCCGATGAAGACCCGAACCCATGATCAGTATCGGTGCCGTGTCAAAAGGGAAAAAAAAGACCCAAAGAAGCGGCGGCAGAGTGACTAAAAGAAGGAGGAGATGCCCCTCAAATAGTCAAGGGAGGCCGCACCTGCTGCGTGTCACAGCACGCCCAATAGAATCTGAATCCTGTTGGAGGTTTGCCGGGGGAAACGAAGGCATAAGAAGGTCTTCGACTCGCCGCCTGCTACAAAAACGACTGCAA
>Ga0179593_1467343_pt1 | contig 11699 bp, 17 predicted proteins | sample CZODoug2_1_08_16_FD_185931 | JGI IMG/M metagenome (GOLD analysis project Ga0179593, IMG submission 185931) | Vadose zone soil fungal communities from Angelo Coast Range Reserve, California, USA - CZODoug2_1_08_16fungal (PacBio error correction) | ecosystem: Environmental > Terrestrial > Soil >...
AACATGGGGGGAGAGATTGGAAAAAATACCCCGTGCTGGGTGCCCAGAGGTAAAGAAAAACCGTGGCGACATGGGTGGGGTGGTCAACTGAAAAAAAAAAGTGGGAGAGTGGGCTTTTGTGGGATAGGAAGAAGTGGAGGAGGCGGAAAGGGTTGGAGGTTGGGTGGGAAGCGGAGGTTGGGGGAAAGCGCAATCAACCAAACCGGATCATGAAAATCAAAAGAGAAGTCAGCCATCGCTAACAGGGGGTCCAAACGAATCGGGGGAAGGACTGACCTACATTAAATGCAAGAAGTAGGAAAAACGGAGGGATGCACAACTGTAAGTAAGGAGGGGAGGTCTTCGAATGAGACTCAGATTAATGGGGACTCCCCACATTCAGAACGTGGATGGCAACCCGTTCGTCAGGGGAATAATTGAAAAACCATATAGATCATGGAAGGGAAATGGTTTCGAATAACGCGAATGAAGGTCACTTAAAAGCAAACATAAAGAGGATTCGCGGAGAGGGAGCGCGAAATGAGGAAGGCGTGTTGACGGACGTGGGAAAGACTTGATTCTGCAGAAATAGGTGGAGAACCTGACGTCATTGAAGTGAAAATAAAATCGGGGGGATAAAAGGATCGCAAAGAAAAGACTGGCGGTAATGGGTCGGTGGGGGGCAACAAAGGAAAGTATCTCTTGGAAGAGGATGGGATCTTTGAACGAGGAAAAGAAGGGGTTATAAAATGAGGAGAAGATAATTACTACGGGTGGGAGAAGTTTACTCGAATAAAAAAGAAAAAAAGTGATGGGGACGAATCCTCACAGGTTGAATGCTTAACAGCCAGGGATTCATCCATTATGACCCGGGGTCCGGAAAAAACTATCGGGTGGTGGACGGCAACGCAGTACCGGGCGTCAACTCAAATGTAAACAATAATACGGGAAAGAAAAGGCCGAGGGGCTCTAATGAGTCAAAACTAAACCGTTTTCCTAAGCGGCCATGAAATTACCATCGATAAAGATTCTACATTAATAAAATGGGCTGGATGGGGGAGAAGTTTGACAGTAAAGAGGGGGAGTAGGAAGAATAAAGGCAGCCCTCCTCCCGAGGACGGGAAAGAGCAGGTTAAGGTGGGTTACTCTAAAGGGGTAATCAGTTGAGAAGAGAAGTCTCACGAATCCGTCGAGAGAAATGAATTGCAAAAGAAATAGGGGGGTTGTTTGTGTGCTCAAGCCAGGCGCAATACAAAAGCACGGGAAGTGAGGTCGAGAAAAAACTGCTGGGACGACTACGGGACGAGCAAAAAGTGTGGGGGGAAGCTGTGATAGTGATGAGGGCAGAAGATTGGCGGGCCTTGGGGGGTCGCACGTTCGGCTGAGGTCTGAGAGGACAGAAACCTAGGTTCGCACATTCCTAGAGGCGAACTACTCCGTGCCATTTTTTCTGCATCCGCTTAAGAGTACTTGGAGGGGGGGTTGCGTGAACGGCCAGCCGGGAAAGTCTCGATTTTTTTGGTAGGTCGCGATCGCGGCGAGAAGAAGCAGGGGGGAATGAATGGAGGGGAAAAAAAAACAAGAGAGGCACCACGCAGGTTGCTTCAAAATCTAATGGGGAGTGGCGGGGGCTCACCGGAAGAAGTTCTCCAGGGGGGGAATATCGAGAACCTGTTCGGATCATGCAGGTCCAAGTTTCAAGATAGCGGAGATGAAAGAGAGGGAGTTCAAGTGCATGTATGGGAAGCGCATGATAGGCCCCAATGAGAGAGACGCACTTTGTCTCGGGAACCGAGGGATCAACGAGGAGAGGAGCGGGAGAGACTGAAATCAAGTCTAGATTTAATCTCCGAGAAAAAAAAACGGGATGAAAGAGAGATAAACACCCAAAACAAAAAAAAAAAAAAAGAAAAAAAAAAAACAAACCAACAAACGCAAAAAAAAGAAAAAAAAAAAACGAGACTCGGAAAAAACCGGTAGGGGGCCGAAAAAATAGCCGTAAAGAAGCCCGGGTTGAAAGCGTCTTATATAAAACGGGGGACAAAGAATTGAAGAAAGGGGGATTCGATTGGCAGGAAGAAGAAGGGCAGAGAGGTCACCGCAAATTGGTGACGACAGGGAAAAATGAAAAAAGAACAAATGCGAAGCACTCGGCGGGCACATCGCCTCGTCCAAAAGTACATTGAACACGCGGCGGGGCTAGACTGAAATGGGAACATGAGGGAGAAACGCTCGCAACACGAAACAAAGCGAGAAGGAAAGGGAATGAGGGGAACCTTGACTGGGCTGCCATAGGGAAAAACTTTGGACACTACACTATGCGAAAATGAAATGGATCTGCACAAGAGGAAGAGGCTTCATTTGCCTACGGGGAAAAAGGGTGCAGTGTACCGCAAAAACACGAAGGAAAGACGCCCAAAATGACTGCCAATTGGGCGGATTAGCACGTCCGTAAAATTTAACAAGGGGGATTCGCAATCAGAGGAAAGATAGTCAAAAAGACTAGCATCTCACGAGTTCGCCGTGGAGGGAGGACTCGAATTGAGATAAAAAAAAGGCGCTTTCAGCTTGCCGATCAGGGAAAAGACCGCAGGTGATACTTAGCCAGGAGAAGAGAAGCCCGCAGGGAAAAAAGAAAGGGGGAAGAAAACCAAGCCGGGATGTTAAGACGGCTGGGCTGACGTACTCTGCTTAACAAACTTGACTGAAGAAACGGCTTTTCCCCGTCGTAGAAGGCAGGACTGAGAGCCAGGAAGGACCTTGAAAATCCAGTCGAAAAAAATAAAAATGTCTACGAGGAGACAAAGAGCCGGGAGGGGGGTACAGCATCCGTATTGGGGAACACGGAGGGGGATCGACGCGCCGAGTGGAGCCCAACGTTGAAACATGAAAGGGATATATACGGGGGGGGGGAAGAGTCTCTTTAGAAAGCAGGGGGAAAAAAAAGAAAATTCGGAAAATCTCCCCATCACGGAGAGATGCGCGATGTGTTTCCAATTGACAGAAGATGGATCGATGGAATTGGCAGGAAGAGCAGATTCGGGTTGTGATGTTGCAGACAGTGCGAAAAAAGGTCGTTCCAAAAGGGGAGAAAAAAATCAAGCAGATAAGCGCATATTGAGCAACTACCGAGTTCAGAAAAAGAGAAGGGGGGGACCCCCAGTCGAAAGGAGTTGGAAAAAAAGAAAGACAACTCCGGAACAGTCACACATCAGAAACTCACCGAAGGGGGGAACGCCGGCATCCTCTTTCATACTTAGTAATGAAAGGCGGCCAAAAGGAGGGGAGGTGAGGACAAAAAAAATTCCAATTATCTTGGGAGGATGGTAAAAAAACGGAACGTTCGCAAAAACAAAAGGGGAACGAAAAAAGGGGGGGTAGTCGGTCGAAAACGCAACCGCCCTCTTTTCCTAGGGCACCGGATTGACCCCAATCTCCCTCCCTTACTGAGGAAGGAAGGGGTTAGTTCCTTAAGGGTCAGGGAGTGACAAATGGACCCGTGGAGGGGAACGCTTGAGTCATCGGAACCAGGGGATGGATTCCGGGGGAGAGCGGTCTTTCCCTCACACGCAAGAGTCCCAAAAAAGAACTCCAAACACCTTCCACTTCCTAATAATCAAACCAGGCTCCTTCCACATACACGGACCACTGTTGAAAGGAAAACCCCACTGGGCAGATCCTATGCGAAAAGGGGGAAAAGCAGAAGAAGGGGAAAGACGGGTGTTGGGGTCAATTTCCGTGAAAAAGGTTTACAAGAGGAAAAAACTAGGGGGGAGAAACAGGTAATAAATTCAAAACTGGGGCGGGTTTAATTCAGGAGAACAGGAGGCTATCGCCAGTGGTGGTTTTTACCACTGAAGCAACAATTTGGATAGGTTGTTTATCGGAAGGGGGTGGGAGGGAAAAGGGGGGTTTTGTGTGGTGGGGGGAACTGTTGGGGTGGAAAATTTTGGGTCGTCCACCGCAAGAACGAGACTGGACGAACAGAAAGAGAGGAAAGACCAACAAGAAAAGGGGGCCCAACTCGGAATGAAAGACAGCACAGGGGAAATAGTCGGGCGGGCAAGGATAAGGAAAAGACATACAATTGGCTAAAAAAAGTAGGACGGCCAATGGAAGGAGAATACAGACTCTTCCTTTCTCCAGACTGGGTCGCGGAAAAGCAAAACCTTGCTGACGGAGCGGACCAAAGAAAAAAAATATTGGCTGTTTTTTAAAAAATCAGGGAAACTTCAGCTTACAAAGGCAGGAGAGGAGCGACACGACAAAAGCTGAAGACGGGGGACTCGGTTGGAACGAAGAAGTGGATCTTCTGCACAGGGAAAGACTGGCGGGGCGGACAATGGAACGGGGAAAAGATAGTGCGAAGATCACGGAAAAGAGAGGGCGGAAGGTCGGCGGCCATTTGGATCCTCCTAGGAAGACATGTAAGCAATAACTAAGGGGAGGAAATTGTAAAAAAACTCGAGAAGGAAGAAAAAAAAAGCGGGGGGGGGGAAATTTGGAAAAAGATCTCATCCTCGACGGGATGGACGGAGAGCAATTTCCAAGGAGGGACGAAAACAAGAAAATCGAGGGCACTTCGATGGGCCCGGGGGATGCAACGATCGCGAAAGAGCGGCGTTCGAGAGGAAAAAATACTCAATTCCAAAAAGAAGATGGCGAATAATTAAAGACCATGGCGAAGGAGAGGGAAGAAATGTAGTTTAAGACGGCTGGAAAAGATGAAAAGGGGGCAGAAAGTCGCGCCATCAAGAAAAGAGGGTCATTGGGCAAAAAAGCGGTAAAAGGAAAACATCCGCAAAAGCCTCCAGATCCGGCATGTCTGAGTCAAATTATTTTTTGAAGACGAGGGGTAATTGCCCGACTAAGTCTCAAGGAAAAAAGGCGAGGGGGGGGGTCTCGGATAAAAAGAGGGGGAAAACGAAGAACCTTCTTGTTGTGGGGACTCGTCAACTTGAAACTACTCTTGAATCAAGAAAGGGGGCGAGTAACTGAAAAGGGCGCTTTACGACAAAAAGTAAATAAGTCTAAGCAAGGGTAAATTGTAACCATGGTGGGGAAGGAGGGCAAGGACAATGCTACTTTGAGAGAAAGGGCACGCAGTCAGGAGGAGTTGAATAGGCGTTCTTCGGAAACACACCAAGGGAGGATGGCTGCACAGTCAAGAAGCGCGACACGAAACAGAGGGACCAGGGCCATTTTGTGGTAAGGGGGGACCAGCCGCGGTAAGATCAAAAAAAGGGGGTTAACCGATGGCGGTTACGGGAAAGCGTCCTTCATCATTAGAAGGGAGCTATCGGCGGAACGAACTAGAAGGGAAGCATCAATTCAGAGACCAGAAAGTTGAGGAACATTTCTCGAGGGGGAAGGAGGGCATATCCGCAGCGACGACTTCAACCAGGCAAGAAGAAGGCAAAAAAAACAAGGTCTGCGAAACCGGGGCAAGGGCGCAGTAATCCGGGGGGAAGCAGGAACGGCAGATGACGAAAGATGAACGGGATGGCTGCGAGGGTGTCATCAAATTGGAAGAGCAAACAAAGGGGAAGTGATTAGCCGCCTCAAAGAAAGAGATTTCTCGGACCCGCGACGGGGTTCGGAACCCGGAAAGAAAGCGTCGTAGTTAACGAGAGAGAAAAACAAAAAGGAGAGAAGATCTATTACAGACGAAGACAGTGTCAAGCTTGGCGAAATACGTCGCCGCGGTGAGGTACCAGAGCAAGTGTCCACCCAAACTCAAGAAAGGAGTATCCTCCTAGTCTAAGGGAAAGGGGCATCAAATCCTATGGACGAAGGAAGTACTGTAAAGAAAAAGAGGGCAAGGTAATCAGAGGAAGCGAGCACGTAAAATGTTCAGGAAATCCATTAGAATGGGGGACCGGCGCTGATCACCAGGCGACTAAGTCGGAGGAGGGCAGAAAAAACTGCAAAGGACAAAAGACATCACTCCTTGGGAAAAGCAACAGCGTGGGAGCTTTTCGGAAGGACCATCCGACTTCGGCAACCCACGAGAGAAGGGCCTCAAAAACGTCAGGGGGAAAGGACGGGAGTCTTCCTTTCCACCTGAAAAGAAACAAGGGGAGGGTAAGGCTCACGGGATGGGGAGAAAAAATGGTTTGAAAGACGGAATCGGAGGTATGTCAAAGAGAATGTGGGGGGGTTACGGGCGCACCCTCGAGAAGAACTAGAACCAAAAAAAAAAGTTTTCCACTAGAGCAAGAATCGCTAGCACCAGTCTTGCGGAAAATGGATTCGCATTCTCGGGCAAGCTCGTCGGAAAGAGAGAAGAGAACGGGGATTCGCCGGAGTAGTAAAAAAAAAAGGCAGAAGGGGGGGAGAAACAAAAAACAGCGATGTTCCCTATCGTTTACGACCCGACGAACGCTTGTTATACTTACGAGAGAAAAACGCGCTTAAAACAGAAGCAAGCCGCCAAAAAAGAAGGGGAAATCGAAAGGGGACTTCTGGCGCCGAAACGCATAAACGGGAAAGAAAAACGGCTTCAAATTCAGGGAAACGGGGAAGAGGTCGCCATGTCCTTAAGGCAAAGGAGGTAAGAGCCCGGGTTGAAGAAAAGATTCGCCATCTCAATGGTGGGAAAAAGGGATTATCATAATTAGTGGGTAAAAGGGGGGGATAGATCTCGAATACCAAAGGAAAAAAGAGGCAGGCCCCTTAATAATGGAGTTGAAAATGAAGTGGGGGTCGAAAATTAAACCACTCTTTATGACTTGCCAGGAAGCCAAGTCTCTCGATTGGTGGACAAGGGGTCAAACATCAAAATCTGAGAATGTCTTCCCATAATCGCAGAGGACAAGTGGGGATTGGGGTTTAAAGGAAAAGGGGGCACGACCACGTCGTAAATCAAGAAACAGGGGAATCCGCAAAGTAAAAAGAGAGGGAGGGGGGGGAAAGTCAGCACTACCGAGTGTCAATAAAAAGCGGAAGGGAAACGACAGCTTCTCCACCTAGGGGTGTGAAGCCAAGGGAAGGACAAAATTCCGAAAAAGGAGGAAAAAACGTAAAAAATCAAAGGGGGAGGTGGAGAGCTCACGAGCAGCGAGCAGGGACGTCGTATCGTAAGCGGAAAAAGAAAGGGTCTTTTCTTCGAAAGGCCACGGAGGGAGGGGGAGCCATAGTACCAAGCAAGGGGTGGTGCAATAACAGCACGTCGTATAAGTAATAAAAGTGATAGAAGAGTCGCAAAAAGTGCCAGGTGGGGTGGGGGGATGGGTGGTGGTGGGTTTTTTTGTGGTGTTGTATGTCACCGGGTCTTTACAACCAGAAGAGAAACAAAAGAAGCCGGCAAGGATAATTCTCTTTGGGGGGTCAGGGAAAAGGAAAGTTGGGACCTTCGCGAGGGCATCAGTCGGAATGTTCTCGAAGTTCTTCTTGCAGGAAGGGTTTTTTGAAGTAGAAATGGGGAGTGAAAGAAAAAAAACCTCCCACCAACAGTCAACAAACAAGAAAGGAGCATTAAGAACAAATACAGGACTTGCTGGGGGTCAGTGACAACCCCAAAATGGCGAGAAAAAGAGAGAAAGGGGGAGAAATAAAGGAAAAAAACAGGGGAAGGTTCCTTTCATGTGAACTTTTAGAGAGCGAAAGCCAAACCCAACGGACTGGGATCGGATGAGACACATTTTAGCCAAGGGGACCCAGCACACACTGCTGTGACCCAATTCTGCTCACCCCGGGGACGAGCGGATAGGTGTGGTTTGAAACGAAGAAGCCTTGTATCGGGATGGGGGGGGGGGGAGGGGAGGTGTGAATTATTGCGGAAAAAATGGTGGGGGTTTTCTGTGGGGGGAACTCGTGGCGGGGGTGGGGCAAGGGAAACCCAAAAGAAAAAGGAAGAAAGAAGAAAAGAGTGACATACGCATTAAAAGCAAACAGCGTCAATGTGGCCCACGATAAGAAGAAGGGAAAGCAAACAAGAAACAGAGGCCGAAGTACGGGGAGGAGAATTTTGGAAGCCGGTGACAGGGAAAGAGGGGGCAGGGGAAAACGGGAGAACAAAGAAGAAGAATTCCTCCGAAAGGTCTCAGGGAATTAAAAAAAGGGCGGCGGGTACAGGGCGAACACACAACAAATCCCGACAAGAGTCATTGGGCGGGGGGGGGGAAGAAAAAACTTGTCCGTGGGCAGCTTCTCTAACGCAAAGAGGGAAGGAGGAGGGAGGAGCTCGGGGTAAACGGGGGGGGAAAATGGGGGAGAGTGCTTTTTAAGTCAAGGGTGTAGGAAAAAGAATGGAGGAGGCGGGGGGGGCAAACCGGAGGGTAAAGGAGGGATTGGGAAAAGGCAAGGAAAAGGACTGAATCGGTATTTCAGGACGGACAGCCTATGCGGGAAAATGCGGAGGAAGGAAAAAGGTTCTGGAGACTACCTCGTCGGGTCTCATGTGGAACTGGGCACCAAGAAAAGGGGTAAGAGACGGAAAATTGGACTAAAAGTCAGGATAAAATGAAAGAGCGGGTTTTCAATGTTGTTGAAACCCAATCAGCGAGACCCATCAAAACAAAGAGAAGTGTGGAAAAAAAAAGTAAAGAAGCCATAGGTGGCAAAAAGTTTCTGAAAGCCAAGGGAAAAAAGGCACTTAATTCCCGGTCCTGAAAATACGTGTAAGAAATCAAGAGAGTTGAGAGGACCATATTCCCCATACTTGTCAAAATAGGGGGGGGGGAAAAGCCGGGCTCGGAAACGTCGAACACGTGATATTTAAGCTGCGGAATAAATGAACATGGGTCAGGCTCGAAGGAGATAACAAGGGGGAGTTCAATCAAGTTGGGCTTAGAGCTTGGGAAAAAAAAATAAAGACAGATTCCAGCCAAAACTGACAGGAGAGGGGCGTTGTTAGGTTGTAAGCAGGGGGGGGGTGATCTTTTCTCAGGGCGAATTCCATCAAGGGGGGAGCCGCGGTTCCGGCAGACAGGGGGATAAAATGATAAAGTAGACAGGTGGGGGGGGGGGTTCTCCTCACAAGCGAGGGGCGGCCTCTCAAGGAAGCCTTCTTAATGCCCGTCGGTGACGACTAGAGGGGAAAAAGAAGAAAGCTAGGGTGTGTGGGGTCAAAGGATGATGAGCCTGGCCATGGCAAAGGGGAGATGGAAGGTGGGTCCAAGGGGGAAGTGAAGGATCTCTGTAAGGGCTGAGAACAGCCAGAATAGGCCAAATGCATAAGATGCCTCGCACATGTTCCGGGGAGGAAGGGACAGGGGGTAGCTTCCCTTAAAAAAAGCGCAGGAAGTCAAGTGGGTGACGTTGTGTGGAACTTCCAAAAGGGGGAAGGCTAAAACGAGGAATGGGTCGATGGCGTCTTATCTATTAGAAGTAACGAGAGCCTCAGTAGTGGACAGGTAAAAGAGACTACGCTGGGGGAGGTCACATGATGAAAAAAGCTCCTGGTTCACGTAAAGGGCTTGGGGGACACACACCTCTCTACTGCGAAAAGGGGGATAAGAAGTAAGGCAAAAACTGAAGAGGGAGCGAAAAACAAGGGAATAAACGGGAAGACCGGCTTGCAAAGGCTTAATCGCGAAGAAATAAGTGAGGGCGGTGAAGGAGGGGGGGGCACAGGGGGAATCACCGGAGGAATCGGCCGTAAAAATTCGACGGACGGGCAGTCGTTCGAGAAAGGGGCTACGGGCTGCTGGAGCCACACGTACAGGCGGTGAAACCATTCGAGTTACTAGACTCACACAAAAAAAAACGGTCATATTAGGTGGAAAAAAGTAAACTCAATTTACCTGCTAAAGATTGCCCGTTAGGGCTCCACGAATCGGGGGAAGGGGCGGGACAGAGCCCGGTAAACTAGAATTAAAAGATTCCAGTACAAACGGATATTGAAAGGAGGCGAAAGAAAAACATCTTCCGCAAGAACGTGGGGGAAGCATCCTACAGGGCAGACTTGTCGAGATCACCGAAAGGGTGAACTACGACGGGGAACTGAAATTGAGAAATCTTATCAAAAAAATGAGGCATCGAGAGAGCCATCGGGGAATGAACAAGGACAAAAAACTAATCATGGAAAACGGCTTTTTCAGAGAGGGGGAGGGAAACGACTTAATAATGCGGAGGGGGAAAAAAAAAGCAAATACAAAGCAAAATATCAATTCTTATGGAGGACTGTCCCCCCGCCCGGGACAAAAGGGTGAGTCGCTCCCGGAGGAGGGTCATAGGAAAAAGGTCCTTTAAATCTGACTAAGGGTTAGGAGGCCGAGGTCGTGCAATGTTCAGAACAATACGAATTGGGGGCTAGAAAGAAAAGTACCCGAAATAGCACTCCAATCAAAGATTTCAGATGGATCAAACTCATGACTCTAAACAGCTGGCACCGGGGGAAAACGGAGTCTCATACTCAGTGACATACACCCTGTAAATCGAGGGAAAACGGATTCCGGTCATTGAAGTCGTGATAGAGAGGGGGAATTGAAGTGCCCAAACCCTATAGGTCCAAATCAGTATCCCAAAGGGGGATATGAAGGAAGTAGCCGGGGGAAGTCATATCCGGGAAAAAAAAGCCGGGCTCCGCCCAAATACCGGGAGGGGGAAGGGGTGAAGTTAGGGTCGCCTGCCATAAAGGGACAACAACGGATAATAAACGGGCGGAGGGGACGGATCCCGGATATCAATGGGGCGGGGCAGTAAAGCTAGCTCCATCTCCAAGGTGTTCGAATAAGGTCGCGGCAATACAAGTGGCGGGGGGAAAATTAGATCCTTGGTAGCCTATTCTATCTCCAATAAGAGAGAGGACGTTAAAAGGAGGGTTCAGAAAGGAATAGGAGGCGTGGGGGAAAAGGAAAGCATTGGCGGTTCAGAACCAGGTGGGAAAAAAACAGCGAATGCTTACCTTAAAAAAAAAGCAAGTCGAGGGACGCTTGGTTTTCCAAATTTTGGCACCGGGGAGAGTCAAGGGGCGCTGGAAGGGGGGGAAACGCCCTGGAGAGCCTCGGGCAGGGGGGGGGGGGTAAAGGAAACAATGAGGACCTCGGAAAGCACCAAAAGTGATCCTAAGGAAGCAGCTCGTTCTTACGCAAATTCAAAAACGGGTGAAAAGATGGAAGGCAGAAGGGGGGGGAAAAGGGCAAAAGGTATACCAAAGAATTGGGACCCTCCGATACCCCCCCAAGTAGGTACGAAATAAGGCAACACAGAGCTGAGGAAGGTCCAACATGGGCGGGAATCGCCAGAAGCGCATAAGATTTCTCGTCTTGCGCCTAACATGTCAACTGAAGTCGAGTTCTGCAGAAAGGACCGAACACATGATCATTGGGGGGCGTTGGGGGGACAGCCAAAGCCAACAGGTGCCCCTTCAACTAACGAGTCTTATTAGAAGGGAGGAGAAGGAGCTAACGCCCGCCAAATACGTTCCATATTGACACCGTACCCTGAGACCGACCTCAGAAGAGGAAGGCCGATTTGAAGGAATCTTGTTCCCAGGGTGGTGTCATGTGAGTTCAGGGGGGGAACTCGGACATGGGGAGAGAGGGTGGTCACTAAGCGGAGTCCATTTTGAAGTTACGGCGGGGGGAGGGACAAAAAAAAAGCGAACGAAGGACCACAACCACGACCACCACACACGTCCATTTCCTAGGAAACCTTCTAATAAGCCCCCAAAAATAAGCAAATGGCGGATATTAAGGACAAACACCCAGAATCTCAACCCTCGGAGACAAACTTTGAGAGGAAAGCAAGGGTGAATGGGTCACATGGCATGTTAC
>Ga0179593_1643439_pt1 | contig 11699 bp, 23 predicted proteins | sample CZODoug2_1_08_16_FD_185931 | JGI IMG/M metagenome (GOLD analysis project Ga0179593, IMG submission 185931) | Vadose zone soil fungal communities from Angelo Coast Range Reserve, California, USA - CZODoug2_1_08_16fungal (PacBio error correction) | ecosystem: Environmental > Terrestrial > Soil >...
ACGGGCGAGGGGAGGCAGAAAAGTCGGCGGCAAAAAAGCGGGAGGGGGGAGCCAAATATCTGTTCATTAGAGGCCTGATTCTGATAAAATCAAAAAAAGAAAGGTTGTGGTTTTTTTGTTCTAGGGTGAGAAAGGACTGGGGGGGAGGAAGAAGGGCTTGACAAAAAAAATCGCCCCGAATCTGAGGAGGAAAAAGAGAATGTCGTTCTGGGTGAAGTTCTTGAGGGGGGGGGGGGTGTGTGAAAGGCATCTGGGCTAGGGAAAAAGGAAGGGGGGGGAAAAAACTAAAACTGAGGAAGCGGGAAAAAGGCCTCGCAGGTGAGAAGGAAAGAAATTCAGGGGGGGGACTCTTTGAGATGGGAAACCCATGAAGCTTGTGGGGAACCATAAAGGGGGGCCCCGTCCGAAGAAAAAAAAAAAGGTGGGGAAGCCTGGTGTGGACCACTTGACTATTAACAGCACGGTACTATGGGAAAAGGAAACGAGTGGGCAAGAGGAGTTAACACTTCAAAAACACTTGGAGGGGGATTGGGGGGGATAACGAGCAGGTGAGTCTCGAAAAGAAGGGGGAAAAGGGGTTGGAACATCCAGGAAAAGTTTATCGGGGGATTTGGATCCACAAATGGGGAAAAACTGGGGACATCAAGAAAAATAACAAGTCCCAGAAAGAAAATCGCTTTCAAAAAACGTAATTCCAAAGCAAGAGTGCTTGTGGTGAAAATTAAAGTAGGGGGGACACCTTCCCGACGGGGCCAGGAACAACCGGATTGAGGAATAAGAGGACCAGGGAAAAGGAATAAACTTGCAAGGTCCAACCATTATAGAAAAGCGTAGCCCCCTATCACGAGACGGTTAATTACCGCAAATGTTCTCAAAAAACTAGGGGGGGGGGAAAAAAAGGCATGCGAAGTTTTCTTTATCCGGGGACCCAAAAAAAAAGAGGAAAGACGGGGTGGAGCAAAAGAGCACAAAGGGGGGAACAAGCCCGCCGCGACATAACACTTGGCAGAAGGCGGAAAAACCCAAGGGAATTCGGCGGGATCAGTGAGGAGTAGAGGTTGAAGGGGGAAGTCCTGGAGGAAAAGTAATGGATGCCACAGGTGGGCCAAGCAAGGCGGGATAAATCCCTGGGGAAAAAACCGGAAATTGAGGGGAGACTGTTCATGACGCAAAAAAAGACTCCGTCAAAACACAAAGGCGTTCGGGGGGAAAGTAGAGAAAAAAGGAAAAAAAAGGAAAAACCGGCAAAAGGGGGGGAAAAGCAAAAACTTTTCCGGACGAAAAGGAGGGGGGAAAAAGGGACTCATCCTTGGGGGACCGTTTTCCCCTTTGCCCCGGGGTTGAAAACGGGGGGGGGGGAAACGCTGACCACAAAGAACCTTCCAGCAAAAGGAGGAGCTTCGATTCGGTCATTCCCACTGGGGACGAAGCGAAAGGGTTTGAAAAAACATCGAACCAATAAGCAAGACGACAGGGTGTTCTTTTAAAGATGCACGGGGGGGGGGGGGGGGGGCCGGGGCTGGGGCCCCCCCCATGCCCAGTGTTTATTAGCTAGACGGACGCTTCGAGTTGGAACAAACGGGAAAAGAGGGGAAGGAACGGGAGTAAAGCGTCCCAGCCTGAAAGGACAAATCTTGCCTTCAGCCAGGCGGGGAAAGGGCATTGGAAAGGGGCTGGGGTCAGCCTAAGGGGACCGAAGGGGGAAAGCTTCAACAGGAGAAGCCCTTCGGGGGCCTAGGGGGAAGGGGACGAACGAAAAAGATGTCTCTTAAAATAAAAGGAGGTCTATATGGTCCCTTAGTAAAGAGGAACCGAGAAAAGGAGAATTCACCAAGACAGTGAAGGGCGTTCCGGTTAAAGACGGAACCCAAAGAAAAGGCCCGCAAGCCGTAAGACTTTTGGTTCCGTGGCGGGCGGAAAAAAAATTGGGGTCTCAATTACTTTTGAAGTTATATCTAAAAAAAAAAACCAACAACAGATCGAGATAACCCGGCCAAAGGGGAAAAAAAGGGATTACGTTAAACCAGGCCAGACGAAAAAGGACAAAGAAAAGGGAAAACGGCAAGAGGAAGCACTGGGGACCAGTGGGGGGGGGAGGGGTGCTCGGAAGAAAAAGAGGGGATGGCCTTCGGTTGAAGAAGACCAATCAATCGGAAGCGGAAAGGGGGGAGTTCAAAGAAGAACGCGGACATCCGATAGGGGAGAAAAAAAGTAGTCTCCTATTGCCGAGGTACAAGCCGTCAAATGAAGGCAAAAAAGGACAAACTCACCCCCAGGCAGGCACCAAAAAGCTGAATGCCAAGAGGGGTCAGAGGCCTGTGACAAAGGGGGGAAGACTTACAAACGAAGAGGGAAATCGGGAGCCTAGGAGGAGGAGAAACGCGGGGGGGCCCCGAAAAGAACACGTTTTCGGAAGCTGCCACACGGGTGAGGGGGAGGGGGTAGGGAAAATTCAGCACAAGGTCAAGGGTCTAGGTAGCCTTTGAAAAGGGTTGAAAAACAAAAAAAAAGGGGGGGGGGAAAAAGGGCCCAGAAAAAAATTCCGCAGTCTTTTCCGCAACGATCCGAAGCGGCTGTCCTGTGGCAAGGGCCTGTGGGGGGACTAACATGAGAAAAGGGGGCCGGGGAAAAAAAACCGGAAAACCTCCCAAATCCAATGTCCAAAGGACCTTTCGGAGGAACCCGCCTCGCGAAAGAAGAGGCACGGAGAAAAGGGGTGCAGGGAGGAAACACCGAAAAAACCTTTGGGTGCAACGGGGGGGTGTCGGGTTGGGGGGACAACTTCACTTCAAGCGAAAGAGTAGGCTTGTCACGGATGTGAGTTTGGGAAAAAAAAAAAAGCCGGGGGGAAAAAAGGGGGCCCTTACGGGACCACGCAACGCTAGGGAAAGGAACAGGGAAAAAAAAAAGAGACGCATAGAAAACGCGAGGATGCTCAGGGGCTGCTCTGTCCCGGGGTGCTTAAAACAAAGGTGCCTTCTTCTCCAGAAAAAAGTCTTAATCGCAGGGTAGGATGGAAATTAAAAAAGAAAGAAAAGGAAGGTAGGCGAAAGGACGCGCGAAAGAAGACCAGCTGGATGGCATAAAGGGGGGGTTGCGAGAGTAGGGAGGAAATACAGGGTTTCGGACAGACGGCCCAAAACGGAAGAAATCGAAGTAGCAGTGACGCACACAAAAGATGTTCCGCCCGAGGCAGGGTGTAACCGCTTTAGGGGAAAAAAAAGGAGTACCAGAGGTCCGGGGGAAAAAGGGGCCGTAGGGAATTAGGAACGGTGGGTCTTTCGGGGAGAGGTAGCGTCCACTATGAGCACCATTGGGGGAAGGAAAAAGATAAATCCTAAAAAAACCGGTGGTGGGGGAGGGTTCTTTAGAGCGAGAGATGGAAATGGCAAAAATCAAAACGGGGGGGGGAAGGGGGGGGTGGGGGTGCAAAAAAAACCCACTCCGTATAAACGTAAACAATCTTGTAAAGGAATAAGTCGTTCGAAAAGTGGGCCCACCGTGCCAAGGAAAAAAAAAGACAAAAAAGGAGTTCAGGGGACGTTTCAAGGAGGGGGACAGTGTTTACTCAAAGAACGAAATCAGCGGGTGGCACCGTCGCACAGCAAGCGCCCAAGTTGAAGGGGTAAAAGAGAAGGCCGGATAAGGTCCCAAAGGAAAAACCAATCCAAGAAGTCAACTAAAGGGGGGGGGGGGGGGGGGAAGCGACAGAAAGGAAAAAAAACGCCAGATAGGGGGGAAACGAAACGTGGCTGCCTGCAAGAATCCTGTCACAAATCAGGAGAAAGGGGGCAATAAAGCGATACTTCCAAAGAAGGGGAGGGGGGGGAAAACCCTAATTAATGTGGGACTTAATCCTACAAGGCCAAAAGGGAGACCAAGATTCCATCTACCGAAGGAAAAAAAAAAACAAAAAAAAAGGAAAAAGAGGAGGAGAAGGAAGGCAGCTTTTTCGGAGACCGACCTTTGAGAATTTAAACACGGAAAAAAGAAGAGGGGACATTCGACCAAGGGGGGGGAGGACCTTGGTGGGAGGAAACGGCTTGAGGGTAGCCCAGAGAGTGGCGGCAGCACGTGCGGCAACAAATAGGCAAAGAGAATCGGATTAGTCGAAAAATTCAGGGGGGGGTTTTTGTTTTTTTCTCCAAATCAGGCTGAACAGACTTTGGGGGGAAAATGTCCGGCAGAAAAGGGGCGAGCGGTCCCGGCCGCGAGGCGGGGCATACGGGGGTTGGGAATGAAGGGGGACACCTGGGGGAAAAACCAATTCCGTAAAAAACGAAGAGACTTGGCACAGAAAGCATTGGAGAGTGGGTCAGGGGGGAAAAAAAGGGGGGGAACCTTGACGTGTTGAACCCAGGTGAAGCTATACCGGATAAGGGACAGATTTTTTCGAGGAAGGGGCCAAGCCGTGAAAAAAACATGGGCGGGGGAAGTGGTTTTTGATTCCATAAAGGCCGATACGAAAAAAAACACCGGGGAAAGACGGGGAGCTGAGTTGGAAGGGGGAATCTTGGAGGGAGACAAAAGGACAATGTTCCTTTTGGGTAAAAAAAATGAGGTGACGGAAAACTAAGGGGAAAAAAAAAAAGAAAAGGAAGGAAGTCAGAATCCCACAACTAGCATGGAAAAGATCGTAACTACGAGGGGAAAAAAAGTTAAAGTCTGTTAACCAGGAGGGGCAGGGAGATGGAAGGGGTCAACTTATTAAAGAGGGCGGGACCTAAATTTCCTACATGGATGGACTCCAGCAAGAGAAAGAAGAAGGTGCCTAAAAAAAACTGGGTATCCTCTTCCAGGGAAGGGATGAGAACAGGGAAGACGGGGGGGGTCTGGGGGGGAAAAAAGACTATTAGGGAACGTTGATTTGGGGAGAAAAAAAACCCTTACGACCTCCACACCTGGAAGAACTAAACTGTTGCCAAAGGGCTAAAAAGGTCATGTCACAGGCGATTTTCCTCACTCTTAAAACTGGGGGCTTAGAAAAGGGAGGTTAGGAAGGGAATCCAAAGGTTTTGAAACCAGGGGGCACCCCATGTATAACATAAGAACCAAAATAGTTAAAAAATGGGGGATCGCTGCGTGATGCTCCAAACCGAACTCCCCCCAGGCAAAGGTGAAGGTCCCAAATGTAAAAAGTTAATTTAATGGGAGTAACCTGAAATGTCTTGAGAGCAGTTTTCGAAGGGGGTCCGTACTAATCTGGAACTTGAAAAGTGGGGGCGTCGTGAAACGTGAGAAGAAAGGGTTCGCGAGTTTTTCGCGGTGGAAGGGGGTCTTATACAAAAAGACGCCAAGAAGAAGTCAGGCCATTCGATAAAAACGAGGGGAAGAGCCAAAAAAAAGGGAATGAGAACTTCGGATAGGGAACGAAAAAGCAAAGGTTTACCCATTAACATAAAAAGAAGACAGCTTTGGAAGGGACAGTTACTACCGGAAAGAAGGGGGTTGAGAGATTTTCCGTAGGGGATCTACAGTGTAGTAGCCAGAAGGCAATCAGGCAAAAGCCCGTCGTACAGAGCGTAACTTCTGGGGGAAAAACGGGTAACGTCAAAGGTCAAGAGAAGGAAAAAGGGAGGGGTCCGGAATGCGGTCCGTGGGAAGGGGGCTTTTCACGTATCGGACAAGGTCTAAGTCTCCTAGGGGAGAGATCAGGAAAAATAGGCTAAAAGCCACGAGGTTCAAGAAAAGAAAGCCCCTGGGAGGGGAAGGGGAGTCTGGATAGGGACTAAGAGGGGGTTGGAGGGATCCAAAAAGGAAGAAATTGGGAAGAACTATCCAAAAAGACATTGCCCAAGGTCGGCCCGGGGTACAAAAGGAACCCCCATAAATTCCCGGGGAAAGGAGACAGACTTTTTGGCCAGGGGTAGGGAGCCTTGGTTCGGGTTGTTTTTCAAAAAGATCATCTAACCCCCGGGAAAGGGTAAAAAGGGAATTCTTCAAGTTAGGAGGAGAAAAAGAGAGATAAACCCGGCCAATTGAAAAAAGTACTGGCAACAGAAAGAAAGTCAAAAAAAGGAAATTACAAAAAAGGCCGGGGGTCGGCCGTCCTACGCAAGGAATGGTTCTCTTTCAGAAGGAAGGAAAGTGTAGGGGAGGGAAGAAAAGAAACCAAGGAGGGGGGACTACGAGCAAGGGAAGGAAAGACCGCGTGATAAGAATCCCCCCCCCCCAAAAAAGAGACCGAACGTGGGGGGTCCAGGGGGGAAGGATAAAAAGAAAAGAAAGTCCATTGGAAAGTGCAAAAGGCCAAGACTCCAAACAGGAAGCAGTCCTCCTTGGACAAAGAAAAAAGGTTTTGACCTAAGAAAAAGAGGGAAAACCACAGGAAAAACCTCCGAGGAAAATCGGCAGCGAGGTCGATCCCGAGACACCTGGTGTCGATCAAAAAAGGGCTGCCGAGACAAAACGAAAAAGACTGGCAGGAAAACCTGAGTAGAAAACTTAAATTTCGGAAAAAAACGTGGAGGTGGGAACATGAAAAAAAAAAGTAGAAAGTCCCCTGTTAAAGTTGAGGGGAAGGGACAATCACTAAATCCCGGCGGGCTTTTGTAAATGCCCAGGGAACTGGGGAAATACAGAAATGGCAAAAAAGGAAAACAAGGAGAAAAAAAAAAGGGGAAAAAAAAGGGGGCTTCAAGCCAGCTTCAGTCAAGACCGCCCTCGAACTGGGCTCACTGGAAGGTAAAGGAAGGGGAATTGAGGAAAGAAAAAATCTCAAAGGCGGCACCTGTTTGGGAAGGGAATTTTCACTTTTGGGGGGGCGAAGAAAAAAGCGAAAATGGGACAGTAAACCCGGAAAGGGTAGTTGGAAACCCTTAAGAAAAAAAGGGAGGGAAAACCGTTTGGCTTCCATAAGGGGAACTACGGTCCTCAAAAGAGGAAGAAACGAATACGAAAGTGCAAGAAATGACAAGCTCAAACATTAGCGCGCTGGAGGAGGAAAGTTCTTTTTCTAAGGGGGGATGGCCTCCAAAGAATGCAAAAAAAAGGGAATGAGGGGGTCAAAGGGAGGCCCCGTCAAGGTCTGCAAAAAAAAAAAGTGAAAGCGCGAGAAAAGTAGAAGGAATTTCGCCAGTTGAGGGAGGGGAATGCTCCGAGGTAGAGGGGGGGGGGAAACGCTAACGAAAGGGGCATTGGGGAAGCATTCGTGGTCCGCGGCCAGGGGGGGAACATACTTTTTGGGAAAGGTGCACAAACTGAGAAGGGTTCGAAAACGGGCGGGCGATTATGCTGGAAAAAGGGGGAAGACGCGCGTAGAAGAAAGATACGAAACAGGACCAAGGGAACCCCCAAAGAAGAATCCGTCTAACCTTCCCGGACGCCTGATGCACAAAAAAAGAAAGAAAAAGGGTCTTTCGGAACCGATGTTGCAAACAAATAACAAAAATGCAAAAACTAAAAGGGGGGTGCCGAGTTTAAAAACGGCGAGGGGAACATGGGTATATCTAACGGTGGAAAGAGGAAAAAAAAATAGCACTGTAGTAGACAAGTGGGCAACCTTCCCTCGGGGGAATGGGAAACTTCAAAAAAGCAACGGCGAGGAGGTTGGAAGAGGTTTGGGGGAAGAAAAAAAATTACCGAAGTGGTTCACCCAATCAGAAAACCTTCTCTAAGAAAAGAAAGCGACGTGTTTTTTAGGAATGGAATAGACAAAGTTTCCTAGAAATCTGGGGAAAACTGCAAAAAGGAACCAAGAAAAAAAATCGCCCGGGGGGGGCTCGCAGAAAAATTTGTTAAACGAGACTTGCTTCCGGGAGAATCCTGTTTCACAATAAAAAGAAGACGGGAAACATGTGGGGGGGGCCAAATGTCAGACGAATTCAGGGCCGAAAAACTGGATCCAAGGAAACCACCACAGAGAAAAAAAGGGAGTTTTGGAGGAGCCGACCCAAGCTGGGGGAGGGGGGAACCCTCCTGCCTCATACCTCAGAAGGCTCTCCAAAAAACGGAGGAAAAAGAAGAGGTTCGATAAAAGTCCCCAGGGTCCTCCACCATCCTCACAAGTGTCCGCCAACTAAATCAGGGAAGGAGCAGGAACCCCCTTCATCTCGGGGGGGGAGGTGACGGGGGGAAAAAGGGGGGGCAAAAAGGGTTTTTAGGGGACGGGGGAGAAAGGGGCATTTAAAAAGAAAAAGGTGCGTGGACTTCCCTTGACACAGCGCGCCCTCTGGAGGAGAGGGTCGGGTCCGGGTAGAGGGGGAAGGGGGGGGGGGACGACAATCCGCGGAGGACTAGTTACCAAGGGTGCACGGCAGAAACCTCGATCGTAAGAAAAGAACCTGTGCGATGGCCACGTGAAGGCAAAGAAACCTGGAACCCAGCAGGAACAGAATGTGCAAGCAGGGCAGGGGTTGCGTTTTGGTCCCGGGAGGGACAAAAGGGGAAAGTGGGAACAAACGGAAAGGTGACGTACACTATTTGGGGGGGAGTGCGCTACAGAAGGGAAAAAATGGTCAAAGCCGCAGAAAGTCGCAAACATTGAAGGAATGGGGGGGGGGGACCGAATACTCCAAAAACTTTTTCAGAGAGCCGGATCTAGGGAGTTTATTCGGTATGGCCAAAAAGCAAGGCCCTGGCTAAGGACTAAAAAAACCGAAAAAATCATAGCCCGGAGGCCAAAAAAAAATGAGGCAAGAATCGGGCTTTAGACTTAGGGGGGGGAAAAAAAAAAATGGGGGGAAAAAACTCCGCGGGGGCGGACCGATTGTGCGCGGAGAAATGGAACTTATTACTATTGGAAGTAGAAGGCAAGGGACGAAAAAAGGAAAGGGGAAAAAAAATCTGCACCAAGAAAAAAGATTCTCCTGGGAGAGCCGCGTCAAATGGGTGAAAAAGAAGACGGAAGTGACTCAGAAATCAACAGAAAAAAAAAAAGGTTGCAGAAGGGAACAGTTGGAACCGTAGCACAAAAAGACACTCGCCGACTACTGTTTTGCCATCAGAAAACGCGACCAAGGAAGTACAGGCGGGGGGGGAGGAAAAAGGTGAAAATCCAGGGCGGGGGGAAGGCCTATCAAGGGGAAAGACACACAGGGGAAGGGAGGGAAAAAAAAAAACGTGCCTTGACAGATGAAAATGGGCTTCCTCTACAGAACTTTGAAGGTAGGGAAAACTCCAAGAAAGGGTGGTGCCGGGCGTGGGGGTTTAGATGTAGAAGGGAAGGAATGCACCAACCTTCCTCACGGAAGAAAATCATTTTCGCGAGGTGTAAAGGGTTCGTAAGTTAAAAAAGGGGGAGTTTGACCGCGAAAGGGATGGTGTCCCTTGGGGCAAAGGACTTTTCGGCAATACAAGGGAAAAAAGGAAAACCTCAGGGGATTCGAAGTACAATCCCACTTGGCGAAGAATAGCGATACGACGGAGCCCGCATGGAAAAAACGACACGAAAGTCGGCAAGAATCGTTGGGGGGGGGGTTCGCCCCAAGAGCGTATGGGGGGGGGGACGCTTCCAGGAGGGTTGGAGGGTCTGCTGAATAAAGGGGGAGGAAAAGTAGATCTTTGTCAGGAAAAACCATCACGCGGACAGGGCCTGGGAACGGGAAGTAGTTCCCATCAAGAACGGCACATCTTTCCTTAGGAAGAGGAAAGGGGGGTCCCTGGGGGCGGTCAAAAAGTTTAAAAAAAAAGGGGGGAATCGGAACATAGGAAACGCCTTCAGTCGACGAAAGTCACACGAGGGCGAATCAAGTTTAAAAACTTGAGAGGGGGGGGGACTTGACCGAGAATAGAGTGGGTACCTGTAAACCGGGTATATAAGGAACCCTGAAAAACCCATACAGTGAGCCGTCCGGCCTTTGTGATCGGAAAATAAAAGGAAAAATCGCTGGGGGGAACCCTTTGCTTTCGGGAGGGGGGGGCCCCGTCGGTGGGGGGGCACAGGGGGGTACGAGGGCCGGTCCCGAAGAAAACAACAACTATTGGGGGTCTCTTCACTTAAAAGATTAAGGGAAAATTCACAAAGGGAAACTCCCTACCGCCATCCAAAAGAAGAGAGGAGGTGAGGAATGTGGGTCGGGACCCGAAAAAACTTTCTGGGGGGGGGACCTCGGATAACGGATACTTTGGATAGGGGGGGTTGAATAAAGGTAAGACTCTGAAAAGCAAGGGATCCAGGAGGGGGGACCGAGGGGACTACGAAAATCGATAGAAAAAGAACTGTCCCCCGTGAAAAGGGGGCAAGAGGTCAGACTTTCAAAAGAGGAGCAATAGGGAAGGGTGCAAGAAAAAAGCAGGCCGGAAGGGTTTTTCCTGAAAAAGCAGGGGGAAATGACTCACTTTACAAGGACCACGCATTTTTCCGCTGAAGAAGGACGCATCGCAGGAGAAAGATACGAAAAAGAGAGACACGGGGTCAACAGACCGGCCGCTCTCTGGGCGCTTTTATACTGGTGGGGGGGGGTTACAAAAAGACTGAAAGAGCCGCAAAGGAAAAAAAAGTGAATTGATGAAGGAAGCCTAAAATGGGGAGGGGGAAGGTTTCTGTGACTACTTCAAACTCGGATTCAGCAAGTGAAAGGCCAATATAAAGACTCAGTTCGTAAAAAGCTAAACTGTAAATGGCTCAAGAAGTATTCCGGTAGGGATTCGCCCGTCCTAAATCTAAAGCAGAAATGGTCTGGCGGGGAAGGGGTTTGGGAAAAAGAAAGAAAGAATCCCAGTGTCCCGGATGGAGTTTATCAAGGCCCGACAGAATTCTGGGAACCGGTGGAGAACGGTTCTACGGCCCAACAGGAGGCGCAAGTCTACTCAGAGAGAGCCGAAAGGGCCTCAAATTTCCAGAAGGGGAAGTGCAACTGCTCTGAACCATTTTTTTTCACAAGGGCTCCCCAATCACGAAGGGAAAGAGTCGTCAGGGGGTGGGATTCTGGAAAAGTCGAAAGGAGGGTAAAAATTCAGAGGGGGGGGTACTCGCGAAGATTCTCCAGTTATAGGGACGATAGGAAGGGGGGGGGGAGCAATCATTTTTCTTAAACATCTCTGGGGAGGGAGAACTAATCTTACAGACATGTGGAGGAAAAAAGAACTCGAAATACGGCAGGGAAAGAGGAAAAGACACCCGCGTTAGTAAAAAAGATCTTGCTCATGTCTGTGCCTTCCTGTCCGGAAAGGGAGGGGAAATGTGTCCTAAGGTCGGGGAGAGAAACGAGGAAGGGGGCTGTGAAAAAAATAAAGGAAGCCTCACGAAAAAAAGGGGAAGAAACCGTGGTCAGTTTCTTCTATCCAAAAGGAGTGGGGACAAAAATCAAGGAAAAATGGGGATAAGGGTGAAAAAGGCTTTGACATCGTCAAAAAGTATCAGACAACGTAAATAGTAAACAGGTCTGGTAGTATCGTCAAGTGGCGAAACAACAGGTCAGTAAGTTAAAAAAAAAAACGAGAAATTGAGGGAAAAAAAAAAAGGTTCAGGGGGAGGGAAGACAAGAGTACAGGGGAAAAAGGAGTTCCACAAGGAAAGAAAGCTCTCGACTGAACAGCGACGTTAGGAATTCATTTGAGGGAAGAAGAGAGGTCCCCTTAAAAAAGAAAGAATTAAAAAAACGAGGAGAAAAGGTCAACAACCGCCCGCAAGAAGGGGGGGGGAAGACAGCCCGACGGAAAAAACAGAAATCACCGCAATGGCTCAAAAGGGGGGAACCAGACTGAACAAGGCAAAAAAAGGGGGGCGGAAGGGAAGGTACCGCAAGGAAAAAAAAAGG
>Ga0179593_1719855_pt1 | contig 11699 bp, 18 predicted proteins | sample CZODoug2_1_08_16_FD_185931 | JGI IMG/M metagenome (GOLD analysis project Ga0179593, IMG submission 185931) | Vadose zone soil fungal communities from Angelo Coast Range Reserve, California, USA - CZODoug2_1_08_16fungal (PacBio error correction) | ecosystem: Environmental > Terrestrial > Soil >...
AAGGAGGGACCTCGAGCAAAAATCAGAGAAGAGAGGGTTTCTGGAACGCATACGAGAAACGCGTAAAGAGAAACGAAAGGCCTAGTGAGGGAACAGCGAGCAATTCAGTTAAAAGACGGAGGATAGGGCGGGGAGGCGAGTCACCTTCCTTACTTCCAAAAACATAGGTGTTATCTACGAAGAAAATCAAAAGAGAAGTATGGGGGGGGCTCTGGAAAAGAAGGAACATTGTTGTGTGGGGAGGGGTCAAAGGATTCAGGAAAGGAAAGATCTTCCAGGCCTCTCCAAAGGAGTAAGTGGGTCTCAAGCAGTGAGAAGAGCCGAGGAACTAATGGGTAAGACGTGCAAAAGCTTGTCAAGGGGGGGGAAGAATGAAGAAGTTCACACTGAATACTGCATATCGTTAGAAAATAAAAAGGTCAATATGGGGGGGGAGGCAAGGCGGGGGAACTGTTGGGGTGCAAAAAAATGGGTGCTACTACAAAGCGTATGGGAAGAGGGGATATTCAAAAAGGAGGAAGGGGAAAAAAAGGGAGACGTCCGTCATGCAACGGAAGATAGAGCATGGGGGGCGATTCATGTGAACCGCGAAGAGGTAGGGTCGCGGAAAAGGAGGAGCGAGAAGGAAGCCGCTGGAGGGGGAATCCAAAGGGAAAAGAGGTTGTATGTGACCGAGAGAAGTCTCAGAGAAGGAGGAAGGAAAAGGGAGACAAACAAGAAAGGGGTCAGATGGAAAAAAAAGGTTCTCAGGGGGGGAAGGAGGGAAAAGGAAAGCGGGCCGGCAAAAAGCAAATTCTAACCAGTCTCCTCGCCTTATCCAGAAGGGGGGGGAGAGTCAGAAAGAAAAACTAAAGGAAAGGGCAGAAGGATATAAACGGCAGAAAAGCAGGGACTGAGAACAAGGCTATCTTGGAAAACGTTGAGATCTGAGAAAGAAGGTTCAGGAAAGGGCGTATAAAAGGGGGGGGAATTGGAAGGAAAGGTTCATCGAAGGAAATCCGAAATTTAAGATAAAGCTCAAACTAGGTTCTTTCGAATGGAAAGAAGAAGGGGAGGTTGCGAAAAAGAAGTTCTGCAAGGTCGGAGTCCTTTGAACAGAGCGAGCCTTGAAGGCATCAGCTGGGAGAGGGGAAAAACCACCGTTGCATAGGGGGGGGAAGATCTTCCAAAAACCTGATTAGAGACCGACGAAGCATGGGTTATCCGCGAGGAAAGGAAGGAAGAGAGTGCTGGGAGGGAGAACATTGAAGAAAGCCTAAAAAAATGGAAGTTTTAAAGATGTTGAGAAAAAACTACGAGGGGGGGGTGCAATGCGTATTAGAATAAGGAAAAGTGGGAGAATCGTGAGGGATCTTTCAAAATTCGATGCAGGAAAACAAGAATAAGGCCAGGGTAAACGAGGGAGAAAAAAAAGGTCTAGGACCGGAAAAAGACTCAGAAGAAGGAACTCGCGAAAGCAAGACTTGCGCTGAGAGGGGAATCTGCTTGGAGGGAATAAGAAATCGAACGAGGGGGGAAGAAGGGGGGGGATCAGGGCCATGGGGGGAAGGGAAGGGAGCTGCCGAGGAAAAAAAAAAACATGAGAGACCGGGCCAAAGCCGGCAGTGCCTACGGGTAGACGGAGGTCTGGAGGAATTTAGAAGTGAAGGGGGGGCAACGGGGCTATTGGAAAGAGGGTCTCGGAACCACTTAGGGAAGAAGTATACTCGAGGAAGTACCTTCAGGTCATCTACGAGGAAAAAAAACGGACGACATTCTCAAGACTTTCTTGGCTGAAAATAGGCATGGGGAGGGGGGGGGGGGAACGGAGGGGTCAGAGTCTTCAAAAAGACTCCAATGAAAACCGAGTTGAGGCTGGGAAACGAGCTATGGCGAAGGGGGAGAATAGTATTGGAATCTCGAAGGGAGGAGAAGGGTTATGAAAGCGTCGACAAAGGCTTATTTTTCGAACTGGTACAAAGTCCGGGGGGAAAGGGCTGTTTGAAGCTTCATAGAAGGGGAATTCTGACAGGGGCGGAGCAGCCTGGAAAGATCAAGTTAAGAGATTCGCGGGGCAGAGTAAAAGAATTGCCCAATTTCGGAACGTCAGGACGCATCAAATACATCAGGGGGTTGTTCCTCACCAAGCCAAAAAAAATGTATAGCGGCCTTGGTGAGGCTCAAACATGCAGAGACTGGCTTTCTATACGGGGGGGGGGGAAGGAGGACTATTCCGATACTATCGATGTTGTACGCCGGGGTCGCTGGAACAATGGCTTCTCTTGAGGGTCCTTCAAAGAAACGGAATAGTGCGAGGAGTCGGGGTGCAAATCATAGAGGTGCAAACTAACTCTGAGCGCGGAAGAGCTTGAACAAATGAAATGAGGCCTGAATTACCCAAAGAGGGGGCAAGTTACAATCTCGCAAAAAAAATTGGGACATTTCGGCTGAGGTGCAGGACTCTAACAGGGAAAAAAGCAGGAGGCGGCTGAAGCGTCTATCGGGAAATGTGGAAAAGCCTTATGAGACAACGAGCGCCAGCCACGAAACTGAGGGAGGGTTCGCAGGAATTTCTCAGTTTCATGGGGAGGGGGGAAAAAACCGTTTTCAAAACCAGGGATGCGCAAAAGAGGGAAGATCTGTCGGGAGAATGGTTTCGGAGAAAGGCAAGAAAAAGTTCAATTACAGAAAAGAAAAATATGGAAGTGAGAAGGTCTGAGAAACCTGGGTAAAAACTTGGAAAGATAAGCCGATATGTTAACTTAATTGGGGAGAAAAGGTTCTCAAGGAAGAAAAAGAAATCCCAATAGGGGACGGAAGGATTGCAAAAAACCAGATCAAGCCACTTGAGGAAAAAGAAGATCCCAGGGAATGGTGGGGGAAAAGGAAAGATCTTAGTGGAAAGCGCCGCTGGGAAGATCGATACGGAAATGGTTTGATTGGACAAGAAGGGAGGAAATTTGAAAGAATTAATCGCTGAAACCGGACCTGAAAGAATGGAGGTAATCGGGGCGGTCGCAAGCTTTCTGGAAAGAAAAATGAACACGGGTTGAGAGAGTAAGATCCCTATAAAGAAAGCATGGGATCATTCCAGAGGCATCCACCGAGGGGAAGAAGGGGAATTCATGATTTCTAAAAGAGGGGGGAGAGAAACCACCAAAAGTACGGGGAGGAAGCCCTGAAACGCCCTCCGCAGTTACGGTACGGAATTAAGACGATTGGCGCGAACACTACGGGGGGATTCTAAGGAAGAAGAGGACGGGAACCTTCAACAGTCGGGGCGTAGTAGGGGGGATTCGGGAAGCTCCAACCAACAACACCTGAGGAAAATTAGGAGAGAAACAGAAGAAAATAAGATCACATCGTTGTTTCGTTGGAAAGGACGACGAGAGGGGGTTCGAAAAGCCGGGTGGGGTTTCGAAAAAAACAAGCCTCAAGAAGTGCGGAGGAGGAGGGGAGGGCAGTAAAGAAGACCCGATAATACATGGTGGGGGAAATCAAGGAAGACTGAAAAAGAACCAAGTAATCAGGAAAAAAAGAGGTGGAATGCCAAAAAAAAAAGAAGGGCATGGGTTTACAACGCCGACTGAGAAACAGGATTCTTCCGCACTCAAAAGGGTTCAAGGAAAACCTAAAGGGCGAAACTATGTCCGTCGACTATCAAAAGGGGGGGGCCTGCAACTGGAAAGGCGGCGAAAAGAACTAGGAGGAAAAAGAAGGGCATCTCGCCAAACAGAAAAGGGCAGGGAGGGGGCGTATTGGGAGGAGATGGGAAAAAGGAGAAAGGGGGGACAAGATGGAGAATCTGGGGAAAGCTGAATGTACGGGGGGGATATATGTCAGATCCAACGCTTTCCGGATGAGACGTCATAGGAAAAGGGGGGGATTCATGGGGGACTCCGAATAAATTGTGGCGGAGGAAGGACCGAGATGAGGTTCTCGAGAAAGGAAAGGTCAACAGTCAGTAAGGTTTCAGACAGGGAGGGGAGGGGGGGGGGGGGGGGGGCCCAAAAAAAAAGGGAATTTGAGTAAATTCTTAAAAACAAAAGGGGGTGGAGGCCGGCAAGAAACAAGGAGGGAACTAAACAGTTGAGGGACAGTACTCGAAGGAAAAGGGGAATCATTTGGGGGAAAGGCAAAAAAAAGAAAGGAGGAGAACCCAGGAGAAGAGAGGTCCTGGGAAAAAGTTTCCGGATTCCGGAAGGGGCCCAAGAGAAGGAAAGCTCCGCTTCATCCGCCCAGGCTATCGGTCAGGGAAACCGGGGGAGGAAAGGGGAAAGGCCTCATGGGGGGATCTCGAAAGGTCCTCCATGGTTTAATTAAAAAAAAGGCCGGGCACGAACAAGAGAAGCGCGAAGGGAAGGAGCCTTTGGCGAATAGGAAAAAATGGTAATCCGGAAAGTGCTGCCTTCACGAAAGAAAGCTAAGAGGAAGAAAACAGAAGACAGGAAGATTCAGCGGAAAAAATCTAGAACGAGGGGTGGCAAACATCTGAAACAATCCCAGATTTAAAAGTCAAAAAATCCTAAAAGTTTTAGAAACTTTAAGAGGGCGTGGGGCGGCAGAAATTCAGTTCCTGAGAGCTTGGCAAGTCGATTGGGGAATCCAAGGGAGGGAAAAGGACTAACAGAAAGGAGGAGAGGTTATGAAAATTGGGTTTTTGTGGAAAGGAAAAAAAAGGCCGGGGCCGAACTGCAGAACAAAAAAAAGCCGGCGACACGGGAGGGGGGTCCATTTTCTCAAAGAACTAGGGACGCCAGAGAGAACTTTGAGAGGGAAAACGGCGATATTTCTGCTTGGCTCGATCAAACAAAAAAAAGGGAGGAAATCGCTTCGGGGGGGGAAAATGAGGCTGAAGAAGGGACGTAATTGCAATGCTTGCAGGGGATAAAGAGAAATACGCGCAAAGGCTAAAGGCCGGTGGAGACGTCGAGAGACTTAATGGATCCGATAGGAGGACGATCTGAGAGGAAGTCAGGACGAGAGCAACAACAAAAAAACTAGGAAGAGAGAGCGTCCTTGAAGGAGAAAGACCGGACAGGAGAAGAAAAAAGTCTCCCCGTAGCACTGAAGGGAAATGCCTGGCTTCTTCGGTGAAATTGGTGCCCTCGGAAGAAAAAAGGAATGACAGGGAATGGGAAACGTGCTAGGAAAGCAAGCATAATAGAGCAAAGGACAATCCGTTAGGCTTTGGGGCGAATAAAAAAAGGGGGTAGAGGAGAAAGGGGGGCGAAAAAGATGCTGCAGGGGACGCGGTGAAAGAAAAAAGCTTCATGTGTAGGGAGTCCTCCTTCTAAGAAAAACCACCAAGGGAGAAACGTGTCGGGGCTTGCCTTTCCCAAATGAAGGCCTTGGCAGAAAAAGAACGCCAGCGGAGGAAGCGCTGGAATCAAGAACGAAAATGGGGATACACGCCCACAAAGAGCTGCATTATTTGTCGCAAAAGGATGCATTCAAACGTAGGAGAGGGGGGGCGATCTTGGTGAGGGGGGGGTACGCTCGGGGATGTTGGACACCCATCGTTCTGGGGGGGGGACGACGAAACGTGGAAGCTTAAGAGTTGTCTTAAAAGATTCCGGGGGGGGAAAATCGTCGACCGACCGGAAGAAATCGACCCGCACATAGGGAAATCTTAGCGCCAACGTGAGAAGGGAAGGATCTGAAATTAAAAAAAAAGGGGAATGACCATCTCGAAGAGGACTGATAGGTTTACCAGGAGGGAAGGGACAGGAGGGGGCTCAACAGAAGAGGAATCTGCTAAGCCGTTAAGAGTAAAAAGACCAGAATACCGAAAAGAAGGAACGAAAAACCAATCGATGGAATGGATGGTGGAAAGGGGGGGATGTATCCGTTCTGGGATGCCGGGATTCCAAGCCTGGACAGAACAAAGGGCTTTTTCCGATGGGGAAACAAAGGGGGAAAAAGATAAGGGGTCAGGCTAAACAATGAAGAGATGACAATCGGTCACGAGGACGGGTGTTTTTTAGGGGGGGACAACCCAAGCCGGGAGGGAAAGGGTATGAGAAAAAGGCAAGCTAGACCTCTAATTACACTGAATGAGGGGAATGGCTCAATCGGGGAAAGGGACGCTCCCCATTTCAGGATGTACCAAGAACGAGGGGAGTGGGAACTGATGAGGCCTTAAGACCAGGAAAGGGACGTCGCAAAGGGAGATCTTCAAAAAGCGGCTTGAAAAAAGCTAAAACCGAAAGTCGTCGCCCAGGAAGGAAAAAGGGTTGATTGAAGAGGGGGGAAGTAAAATAGCTAAAAAAAACCCCGCCATCAAAAAAGGAAAGGTCTCCGGCACCCGGGGATGGCAGGAACCTTCGGGGGAACGGAAGACGGCATATGTCGAATAGGTGAGGAAAACTTGAAAGGCTTAAGCTCGGAAGAGAAAAAGGGAACCCCCCAAAAAAGAACAAGGATCAGAAAAAGGAAGAACTCGTTTCAGAAGAAGGGGGAGGATTGTCCTCAGGGCCCATATTATCGAAGGTAATGAAAAAGGAGTACCCTTTTCAGCCTCAAATCAGGAAAGTAAGAAAGCATTTTGGGGTCTAAGGGGGGTGGGGGAAAACTACTGACAACCGGGGACATTGGGGAGAGGAGAGCAAAAGACGAAGAGGGTAGAGGATTTTCTTGTAGTGGGGCTTCTGGGGGCGAACCGTTCTCAGAAAAAACAAAGGGACTTCTCACCAAAAAACATACTCACGAACGCCTCTAAGAAGGGAGTTTCGTTGGAGAATCCAATAAAATTAAAGACGGCAAGTTGAGTGGGGGAAGGTTGGGAAAAGCAAAAGCAAAAGCGCAGAGGGGGGGAGAACCAGTTGCGGGAAAATGCTTCCTTAAACTGACCGTATTCGGGGGGGCTAAGGGGGGGGGAGGAATCAGAAAAGCATCCAATACACAGTCCTGCTCAAAGGTTTGTGTAGGAAAAAACATTTCTCCGCCGAGAAAGAAATAGTTCAGAAAAAAGGGGTCAAGAAAAAGAAAAGGAGACAGGGGAAAGGCCGATTTTGTGAACCTGAGAGGGGGGGGGGAGGGGAGCCAAGTCTTGCTGGGAGAGGGAAGGGAATTTTAAGAGATTTGGGGAAAAAATAGGTCAAAGCAAGATGCGAAGGCATCGGAGGAGTAGAATCAATAAATTCGAAGAGGGGAGGTTGCTACTCACAGGGGGAGATATGGGAAGACCGAAGGGATTAGAAGGGAAAAAAATCATTAAAGGGGGAACTCCTATATCTAGAGAGGAAATGATTCTAAAGTCTTCATGAAGGAGGGGAGAAGGATGAGCGGCAGGGGGGAGAGAAAAGTTTTCAAGTTATTGTTTGGCCCTCCAAACCCAGGGGAAAGGGTTTTTTATGTGACCGGTTTACAGGAAGGAAGAATGGGGGGGGGAAGGAAAAGGTCCTAAAAAGAAGGATGAAAAGGGGAGGGTCGCAGAGAAAAAAAGGGGGGTATCATTTGTGAAGGACTGCATGCGCGGCAGAAGAAACATCCAGCTGCTAACCCTCTCTTCAAGTCAGTAGACGGGGGGAGGAAAAGGTAGGGGGGCAGGTTCTGATAAAGAAAAAGAGGAGGGTCCACAGGGGAGAATCCGCAAGGGACCAGCTATCTTTGTGAGGAGGGGGGATCTCAGAAGGAGGAAAGGGGAAGAAAGGTGCCGGGAAATAAAGAAGTTGTTCAGACAGAGCGGGGTTAAGCCATGGGGAAAATCATGGAAGAAACTCATATTCGGGTGGCTAAGGGACACCTCAATTATTGGTACTTTCTCAAAAGCAGGGTGGGAGGGGGGAACCGAAGGGCGGACCACTTTTGAAAAAAAAAACGCTAAGCCTTGAGAGGGGAGAACTAATAATATAGGAAAAAACATGTATACCTAATTGGGTGAAGACATCGAACAAGAAAGGAGTTTCACAAAAAGATCAAGCGGCAAGGAGATCTCCAGCATTGCGGGGGGTTTTTCTTGGAAGGCTTCCAGAGTAAGATGATTCAGGAATCGAGGTACGCGCTGGGAAAGCTGTGCGTACTAAAGGGGGGACAAGAGAGGTTATCCGAGAGGGGGAACACCCGCGAATTCCGGTTTCAGGGCTTGGGGGAAACCTAGAAAGAAAGCACTCACAACTGAGATTGCCGCTCACAGATGGCCCCTTGAAGGCCAAGGGGAGGTTACCATTGGGAAGAGAATGAAGGATCTCGAAATCACAAAAACAAAAAAAAAAAAAAACCCCACCACAAACTCCACAAAAAGCGCGAAAAGGGGTTTCTTCTTAGCAAGGGAAAGAATTCTGCTGAACTATCAAATAAAGGGGCACGAATCTCTGGACCATGGCAGGGAAGACTGTCGGAAGGGGCTGGTTGCTTCATTGGAAACAAATCCTCAGAAAAAGGAGCCTCATTGACTACGGTGACTTAATAAGGAGAAGGTGAAGAGAAAAGGAAAGACGAGGGAGGAGAAGAACTGACGAGGATATAGCAAAAAAAAAACGGAGTGAGAAGGGAAAAAATATCTGAGAAGGAGATATCGTCCTTTCCGTATAGAAATTAAGGGCAAAGAAAGGAACATTAGGGGAAGGGGGGGAACTCCCGGGGGAAAAATTGTAGGAAGCTTCCGACAGAGGGGGAACCCTCTTAAAGAAAACCTCGATGCGAAACACTGTTCGCCACGAATGGGACGTAAAGAAGAGGGGATGGAGCTTCAAGCAGAGAAAGGAAAGAAAGCAGCAAAGGCGGAATTCGCGGGGAGAAGAAAAAAATCTTCTAGCACATGAGAGGATTTTAGGTAAGCGGGAGGGAAAAAAGGGGGCGCGGGACCTTCTTCAGGGGGGAGGGACAGCATCCTGGAAGGAACCGATCCAAACCAAGAAGTTTAAGGAAGGGGCAAACCAAAATTGCTGGGGGAAGAAGTCAACAAAACTCCAGCAGGGGGAGCGCTAGGCCTTCGAGGAAGAAAGGCAAAAAAAAAAAACGACCCGGGTTTAGAGGAGGGCAGGGAACTTGGAGATTCTGGGTGAAGGTTTTACCGAGAGGATTGGAGGATCCAAAGAGGGAAGAGGGGGGGTTGACGGAAGGATAGAGCTTGGGGAGAAATCGCGAGGGGGGTCTGACAAAGGGAGGGCTAAGAATGATCTGTCGCACCAGCACAAGGGAGGTGGGAAAATAAAAAGACATAGAGCACTACAGGAGGAAGGATGAGTGACACCTTCGAAAAATGACCGGGGACTTCCTTATACCAAAAGGTGGAGGGCGGACGCACTAAAAGGGAAAACCTTAGGAAAAAAAAGTCTTTGTTCCGGATCCTCAACTGGCAGGAGAAAAAAGGCCTGGGAGGGGAGTAGTCTGGAGAGGGAAGCAGAAAGGGAAGAAGCCCTAGAGTTACAGGGAGACGAGAAACTAAGCAGAGGAAGAATTTTTCGCAAGGGGGGGGGAAAAAAAAAAAAACTTCTCCTTCTGGAAGGGTGCCTCGACTTAACGCAGAGAGAAAAAAAAATTATAAAAGTGGAAGTCCTGAGGGGAAACTTTTGAAGGGAATATAATTGGGGAGAGGGACCGGATGACTAACATTCTCTGAGGGCAAGGTAGGAGAAAAAATTTGAAGGGGAGGGGGTAGCACACTCAGAAAGAGGGGCCCGTTCGGACGGACGAAGGAATGGAAATTCTAAGGAGAAAAGTGGTTGAAAGGGAGGAAAAAACATTGCGAATCTTCGGCTCAAAAATGCATTATCAGTGTAAAGGGGGAGGGAGGGAAGGCCTAAACCTGGACGGACAATATAAAAAAGATTCCAGCCGGGAGCTCAAACCTAACCAGCTAAAAGGGGCTACACAGTATACGGGGAAAACCATCTGTTCAAGGGAGGTTTTGCCTGTAGGAAGGCGGAGGAGAAAAAGGGAAAAAAGATAAAAAAATTGAGAAGAACCGGGGAAACAACCTGGCGAAAGAACGTCGACGGCATAGGGTAAATAGGGTCGGGCTGACAAAAAAAACTGGGGGGGAAGGGGAAGAGACAGGAGGAGGGACAACAACACAAAAAATAATTCAGGAAAGAAACCCAGATTGTCAGATCGGGGAGGAAGGCTTGGGGAAATGTCTAATTGTAGTAAAAAATAACAAAGAATTTGAAGTAAAAAAAAGCCCCCTTAAAGGAAGGGCACAAAGGGGGGGAGGCGTTTAACTATGAAATCGGGGGGGGAGCGAAATAGGGGGTCGGGAGATTCGAGTCTTTTCTAAGGAGGGAACAACTCAACCCCTAAACCTGGGTAGAAGTGATGGGGGAGTATGGGAACAGGAACTCAACCACAAAAGGAGGAAGCATAAAGATAGATGAAAGTAGAAAACAGACTCACCATACTCAATGCACTCTTAAAGACTATCATTCCGTTGTCAGAGGACACGAACAGTCTTACCAGGGAATAAATTCTTATCAAAGAAACATTCAGTTAACATGTTGGGAGGACATGGGGGGGAAGAGAATCCTTAAATAATAAAATCGGGAAGGAAATCATTACATCCAAAAAAAAAAGTATATTACAAGGGGGGGCCCTCTGGTCCTGCTCCGTTGACTTTGGGGAAGGGGGTTGGGAAAAAAGGACCTCCGAATCTTAAAAGGGAAGAAAGGGGGTGTCAAAAACTATGCCGTCACGCGGAGGATAGTTTTTGCACATGAAGAAGGGGACCGGAGAATGTCTTCTTAACAGGGATTGGAAGAGAAAGGAGGAAAAGATAAACTGCCGACAATCAAGAAAAGAGGGATGGGGAGAATTTTTCGGCGCGTCGAGGGGAAGTGGAAAAGATGAAGGTTCTTGGGGGACAAAGAGGGAAGGACTGGTCGAGAAGGTATATTCCGACAGCTATAGGACAAAAAGACCTAGGAAAGTATCATAAAGGGGGGTCCCTCCTATAGCAGAAGGGCGAAATGTGGCGAAGGCATTCGGGAAAAAGAGCTGGGAGAGTTGGAGGGAAACATGGGAGGGTTTCAGAAAAGGGGGATGGGGTGTTTGAATCAAGACAAAAAAAGTCCGTGGGGGGGTAGGAAGGGAGTTAAAGAATCCGGGAAAAAGGAAACCATTCAAGGGCGATTAAACCTGTTGGAAAGAGGTGCGCAGAAGGACTAAAAAAAGGGAGGGAAGAAAAACAGGGGGGAAGGGGCATCAGTGCAGAGAAAGAGGATCCTTAGAGTGTAGTGCTTTCTCTTCTTGGTGGGAGGGATAGAAAGCCTTTCTTCCGGCGTCGTATGGTCCGAGGGGGGAGACGGGGGAAAAGAGAAAAAATCCCCGTACTAGGTCCGTAAGGAAGACTATCAAATGAGATAGAGTTTGGGACAGGGAGACATGTTTGGTATTCTCCAAGGGGGCGCAGGGGGATAAAAAAAAGAGGATCTTCAGAGGAGGTCTAAAACCTAAGAAGTGTGGCGGCTGCTGAAAAGGAGTAAAAGAAGGTTAAAAGGGGCGAACTGCAAAGTCTTTACCCAAATAGAGAAGGATTGGTGAAAGGAGGGGGGAAAAAACAACCCATATCGGTCCAAATTCCCAAGGAGGAAAGAGGGAAATTCGACCAAAAAAAAAAGCGAGAAGCTTGTAGAGGCTTATGAAGGAGACTCGCGCTTGCCGCGCGGCGTGAAAGATGGGAAAAAAAGTAACGAGGCTTGGGTCACGTAAAGGGGCACCACCTCGTGGATTAAAGCGTGAGGGGGTGGGATAGTTTCAGCAACCATCGAGAACAAAAAAGA
>Ga0179593_1287868_pt1 | contig 11698 bp, 17 predicted proteins | sample CZODoug2_1_08_16_FD_185931 | JGI IMG/M metagenome (GOLD analysis project Ga0179593, IMG submission 185931) | Vadose zone soil fungal communities from Angelo Coast Range Reserve, California, USA - CZODoug2_1_08_16fungal (PacBio error correction) | ecosystem: Environmental > Terrestrial > Soil >...
CTATGATACGAAACCGTCACGCGGGGTTTCACGCACACAGTTCCCCTTTTGTCTTACAGCAAGACAGACCTCCGGGCGGAACAAGGGGGGGGGCAAAACTGATAGAAAAAGAAACACTAGAAAGCGCGCCTGGTTCGTCGCCGATAAGAGACCGTCCTCGTAGGGGAAGAGAAACTTGGGTCTCAACACGCCACCGGGGCCGAAAAGAAAAAGAAATAGGAAATGAGGTCTGGGGGGGTCAGGCCATGACCCGACATATCGGAAGGTTCGACGGGGAGGCCAGACCTTCTTCTGACAAAGCAACCGCCAACGAAAAACAACCAGAGAAAGCAAGGGAGGAAAGAAAAAATCCCAACAAGAGTAACGAGGGACAATCCCACTGACAGCCGTCCTCTGATAGGGTAAAAATCCTGGGAAGTTTCGTTGGGCATCAACATCATAAAAAATGCGCTAGAAGCTTCTCTTAAAAAACAAACCCTTTGCCACCCCCCAGCGCCTGAGGTTTTTAAGGGGTGCCTACTGTGCTTTAAAAAGGTGGGAAATGAAATGAAAGAGCGCCACACTCTAAAAGAGGGGTGAATGCAAAGGCCAAACTTTTTAACTAGCGAGGAGGGATTCCTATCGAACGTCAATTGCAAACGAGAGGTAAAAATGAGTCTGAAAATCGGGCCGTTTCTGCGTCATTGAAAAAGTGGCTGGAGTTTCCAAAGGAGAAAATACCGCTGTTATTGATTGTGTCTTCTAAGACCTCGCCGAAAACCGGGTAAGGAATCATCTTCCCTCAAAGAATAGATCTCGTAAGGAAGGGGAAAGACAAGTGGTGGGTGAGAGAGGGGAATGCCAGCAGAGCGGGCATCAGGACTAAATTGAAGAAAAAAGGTGTTTTCCCACGTCTGCAGCGACGCTCGAATATTTAAGAGACGGGAAAGAAAAAACGCTAACAAAATTAGGATCTGACACAGGAGGAAAGATCAAATATCTGAACGCGGACCGAGCAAAGAAAATCGAAAAAACCTGCCTTCTGAAACAGGGGAAAGGTTTTAAGAGGGGGCACGGAGGGGGGAAGAGGGGTGGAAGGACATCGCTTTCCAAGCCTTAAGCGAAAAGGTTTGCTGCGCCATGCGCAGATGGGAGGGGACAACAAGGACGGGGAAAAAAGATTCTGGAACAAGGGAGGGCCTCACGATTGTCCCAACGGGGGACCCCAAACGCATAAGAAATTTGGACCATGAGCCACATTCAAGAAATACTCCAAAGGAAGGCCCAAAAAAAAAGAAGTAGTTGACTCGCTAAATCGATTTCGGAAGGAATGAGGAAACTTCCATCGGGCCAGATGAAATGGGGCGAAAATGAACATCGGAAAAAAAAAGCGGAATGAATTAAAATTGAAAGTACGGGGTTGAACCGATAACGTTGGGGTAATTCCCCGGGGATTTTCCTCCACAGGTAGGAGTGGCTTGCAATTTGACGGAAAACGCGGGTCAACCGGGATGAAAAGAAGAAGGGGGGGGTTATTTAGGGGTTTGGCAGGGGGGGCACTCCTGAACACGGAAAAGAAGTCCCGCAGAGATCAACGGCCCAAGGCTGTCTATCCGGGGGTTGGGGGAACGAAGTCCGAAGGGGGGGAGATATTCGGGGTTTGCGAGAATATTTTCTCGGGAAAGAAGCGGAAGAGAGGGAACTTAAAGGCACACAAGGCTGGCAACGCCATATTTCACGTCACGGCTTTAGAGCTCACGCGGAAAAAAAGGGTTTGTAAAATCGAATGGAAGAAGAGGGGGACGAAATGGAAACGCCACGCAGGGGGGCGAAAAGGAGAATGGCCCAGAATGAGAAAGGCAGGGAAGGAAAAGGAAAGATGGGAGCGAGAGTGACGTTTCGCGCATTCTGTTGAGAGCTTGCTGAGGGGGGGGGGTGAGGGGGTGGTGGGAAGTGAATCCAGAATGGTGTGGATTTGAACAAGGCCTAACTTAGTATTTGGTGAATGTTAACCAGGAAAGGAAGGTTCGCGGCCGGAACAGAAGGAGAGAGGATCGAGAGGGACAGGTGGTCCTCGAGAGGGCTGTAAGGTATTATACATTAAGATCCATTAAAATAAAAGGTAAAAAACAAGTCGGACGGGAGGGAAACAGAGAATATCGGGAGCGTGCAACCTAAATTTCTGCTTCGCGCCTTCAAAGATTATTGTCACAGGGGTCCGGGATGCTTCTGTGTCCACCTAAAGCCACCCGGGCGGGACCAAAGTTCCGCTCAAAAAAAAAAAGAGAGTTTAAGGGAGAGGGGGGAAAAAACTTGGAGCGTTTAAAAGATTCATAACCGGGTGCCGGTGAAAATAAAGTTTTATTTGAGAAGAATAGAAGGGAAACCTGGGGGGAAAGCGCGAAGGTAGAGGGGGACCTAGGCCTTTTTTCTGCCTTCAGGAGGACAATGATGGAGAAAAAAACCTCTAAGGAAATAACGAAGAAGTTCGCACTGGGTCTCTTATTCCGAGGCCGGGTGGAGGAAGGGGGAAAAGAAGGCCTGGAATGGGCACATTACCATAAAGGAAGGGGATTTCTGGGGGGTGGGTGGGGACGAACCTACCTGAGAAAAAAAAAAAATGAAACAAACCAAAAAGGAGAAAAAATCAAAGGAAAGAACTAAGATCACGCAGAAAAAACTAACTGCAAGCTCTAGGGCTCCCCATGGGCGCCTGCGTCGAAATTATTGTCCACAAGAAAGGGGAAATCGAATTCGATTGGGGCCGGGGAAAAAAATGAAGGGAAGGGAACTAGTATAATTAAGCAAACGGGGGTTCGCGAAGCGGAAAAATTTCAAGAAGTGTTCAAAAAGAATTTCGGAGAAGGGGAAGGGGGTGGGATTGATCAGGGAGCTCGAGGTAGAGATGAGGGGAAGACTATCTAAACACGAAGGGGTTGTGGTCTCAGACTGTTTCGTTCAAAAAACGAATCGACAAGTGAAAGGGGGTGCGCACGGAGGAAAGGGATAGGACGGGGAAATGGCGGCAACGTAAATAAACCACTTGGGTCAAAAGGGGGACACTGATCGCCAGAGGTGTGCAAACCTGAACCACTTGGTCAATGGACATCTGAAAGGCAAAGGGGACCAACTCTGGATCAGGGGAAAACGGAAAGAAGGACGGGTCAAAAATTCAAAAAGCACCGTTACGATGAAACTGGAGCTCACGGGAGGGGGGGAAAAACTTTTGAAATATCTAACGAAAAGATTTCGAGAGAAAGAAGATGTGTGGGGGGTTGTCATTCCGAGCCGGAAAGGGGGCATTTGCGCAGATCTCCGAAAGGGTTTCGGGGGGGTTTGCAACGGTAAAGGGGAAGGTATGCAGAAAAGTAGGTGGGCAAAGTTACCTGTTCGTTGGGTTCAAAAGGAAGCCTAACACGACAGGGAGGGGAAGGAAAATTGAAAGAAAAAAAACTCAGGAAGATAACAAGAAAGGGGAATTGAGAAAACAAATTTCGGTAAGAGACTGGGAATCGGATTCGGGACGCCCGTTACTCGTATACAGACTTGAAGAATGGATAGTATGTTGGAGAACTTGGGTCATACCAAATACCGAATATTCTATCGGCACGTAGTATAGCGGGTGGGTTATCGCGTAAACAGTGGAGATGCGGTATGATGCCAAAGGGGGGATTAACGAGTAAAAAAGGGGGGGGGGACTACGGCATGAGCGAGCTTCTGGTTTGGAAGTTCGCCACTTACTTCAACCATTGGGGGAGAGTTTCTTCTGACTGTGACGAAGAGGAAAAACTCACTCTTCGGTCAAAGGGTGTGGTGGGTGGAACAATGCAAGAGCCCCTTTTCCTTTTTCCTACTCAATCACCCTTTTCCCTCCTATTTTGGGGTGGGGGAGGGATTGGTTTGCCAATTCCTTCGATCTCAGTCTACTCTAGGGGGGCTCGAACGAAGCGGCACTGGTTCCAGAAACAACTCTGGGAGAGGGTGGCCCAGTCGGGAAAAAAATAGAAGAAAATAAAACAAAGGAGAGAAAAAGAAAAAAAACCAAGGGGGCGGGAAAAATGGGGAGTGTGGCAGAAATGGAGAAAGATAGTCTACGAGATTGGGGGGGCAAAAAAGAAAAAGAAAAGGGCCTATTGAATTTTCTAATAGTCGTCTGAACAGGGGCAGGTTAGGGGCCATGAAGAGAAAAACTTGGGAGGGGGGGGAGGAAGCCTTGAGGTATTTTCTCGCGGTGGTTGGTGCGTTGGTGGAGGTCTGAAAGGTTGGAAAGAAGACACGCCTTCTGGCAACATCGGACAGGGGGGGGATGAGAAGGAAGGGGAGTGGCGGGGGGAAAGTGCCGGGACCAGCCCTGTAGGCAGGGGGATGTTCCTTCCCTGGGGAGGGGGAGGAAAACGTCCGCTGAAATACTAAAGGAAAGGGAGAATGCGCCATTAGGATAAGTTGATCTGTTTGATCGTTTTGCATGGAGGGGGGTGCTAAGGGGTTAGGGACAATCTCTCTGGATGAAGGAGGGTAGGGGTTGGTTAAGGAACAAAAAAGGGAAATAATTGTGAGGGGGGATACACATTTGACGGTACGGTAGGAGCGCTCAAAAAAAACAGGAAATAAGATATAGTACGGAAGGTAAACTGCTGGCAACAAGGGAAAACCTTAGTGTAAACCGTTTGGGCGTCAACAAATCACAATACGTGCGGAAACGATTGCAGTAAATAATAGAAAAGCCAGGGAAAAACGATGCAAAAGAAATCGAAAGTATTCTGAGGGAAAAATGGGAAAGGTTCTTTGAAAATGAGAATCTACGGAGAGTAACCGCGAAAGTGCTCACTCAAAAGGAACCAGTGGCCAAGCAAGGGACCTCCGGCCCTGCAGAAAGGGCTTCACTGCACACGTCCCATAAGACGAAAGGGGAGAAAGTGGAACGGAAATGGGGATGAAAGACAGGTTCCTGCACGAGTAGACCCTCCAAAACGCAAACACAAAGAAATCAAATATCAAAAAATCTGAAAGAAAAAAAAGAAAACAAGGATATAAAGTCAAGAAGGACCACCATTGAAACTGTCAGGGACCTGAATGTCCTTTGACCCAGTCAAAAAGACTTCATAATCGAAAGGCGGACATCGGGGGAAACAGGCCAAAATCAACAGGGGGAGGGGAAAATTGCGGGGTTTGGTTCGGGGTTTGGCTTATGACGGTTAAGGGGATCTGGGAAAGGAGAAGGAACCTCAAACAGAGGGGGGGGAGTCCTAAAAAAAGGCCAACCTTGTTTACCGACAGACGTGCTCGGCGATCGCCGGGGGGGATTGCCAAAACGTACAATGCGGATTAAACTGCTGAGGGGAGGGAATAAAGAGGGGGAGGGGAATGGGAAAAAAAAAAAGTCCTTCAAGGCGGTGGGGGTTGGCACTTCATCCAGCAAGAGGAAAGGCCATGGGGGGTATAAAAGTCTATCTCCTTCCCCCAAAAAAAATCCATCAGGCATACAGGAGGACACAAAGGCACCCAATATACTGCCTTAGAAAAAAATCGACTTGCACATCACACAACAAAAAATCTCAGCTACATAAAAAAACTGAATCGCCAAACCAAGGTAAAAAAGCCCGCAGGAGAAAAACCGGAGAAATAGGAGAATAGAAAGAATACCTGAGAGGGATACCCAACCGTGAAAAAATTCCGATTCCCCTTGCGGGAATCTGTGACAAAGAAGGGGGGCCGTGGGAAAGGAAGCACAAATCCGATGACAATCGCGGTACCTTCCCCCCATGGGGGTCTGATGTCACGGGCGGGTAAGGGAAGGACTCGGGGAAAAGTATTAAACAGACTTGGAAGGTTGAACGGCTGTCCGGGCGGAGTCTGGCAAAACGGATGTATCACCAACTCGGGAGGATCTAGCAAAAAGAGGGCAAAGGGTTACCCAACAACCATAAAGCAGTTCCATTATTCTAAAGGCCAAAGTGCCCATCATGCAGGACCAAATTCAACCAAAAAAGAGCGTGTTATACGCCTAGGAAAGCTAGGTTCGGATCTATTACGGAACTGTCCAGAGGGGGGGGGAAAAGATAACTGGGCGGGGACAGAAGGCAGCGTCCGGCGGCGGAAAGTTCCAGGGTGCCATTCGACCGAGACGGTTTTCATCAAGGCTAAGCGGGTGGTCAAATTGAAAAACTTGTAGGTATTTGGGAGCCAATTTAACCCTTAAAAAATGGGATGGGATAACTCTAAGGAAGGGGCAAACCTTTGGGGATGACCATAGAAAGGGGGGTGAGTAACTTTTTTGGCCTATCATTCTATCAAGCAATTCAGTCAAATTTCTAAAAGACCTAATGGTTGTTTCTAGCAGTGGGGTGGTGAAACTGTTCCTAGGACTTGGGAAAAAGAATTCTGTGCGATATTGTTTCATGTGACATCCTCTAAGACAAGATTCGGTACCCAGACAGCAAAACAATCGCTAGCCCGGCAACGATTTGGTAAAATGTGACTGATCAATTCCTCTGTAAGCGAAACCAGTGTGCTCTATAAAAGGGGCCCGCGGGTGTGAAACGCCATCCAGTGGCGAATAATCCTGGCGGGTGGGGCCCTCCTAAACAGTCAAAACAGGATCTTTGAGCGAGAAGCCTTCAGGCGGCCGAAGGTTGTGATATAGGGGCGGGAGACGGGAAGTTACGGGGGGTGTTGTTGTTGAGTAATTGTTCGCAAGTAGGGGGGGGGAACCCAAGAAAGAATGGGGACTGGAAATGGGGGGGGTTAAAAGGGGATGAGCGGGTCGTAACGGCCAAAGGAACTCGGAGACGAAAAGGGTGAGAATTCGGGTTCTCTAGGAGCAAGCGGCCGGAGGCACTAAAAAGAGAAAGGAACCAAAGGGGACGAAGGAGTCCCAAAAAGAAAAAAGATCGCCGGAAACAGAAAGGTTCTGAGGCAAACTCACCATGATGTTCCCAGAGACTGCCTGGTTCACCCTCGCAACTGGAGAAAAAAAAAGGGGGAAGAGATCGAAACAAAAACCGGAGGGAAGGGGGAGAAGAGAGATGCAAGTGGGTCAAACAGAGTGGCGCGGTTAAAAAACAGGGCATCAAACATCCGTTGAAAATCCTGGTGATGCAGGACAGGAGAAAATTGGAAGACTTTGACTGATATAAGGATAACAGGGGAGAAAGGCGACCGGTGGGGTCCGTTTCAGGAATGATTAGTCTCCAGGAAAAAAAAGGGAGTGGGGCTCCTCAAAAACCTAAATCGAGGAACCGAAACCTGGTCTGCTTATAGTCAGGGGTAAGTACTTCTGAAAAACCGGATCAACGGAGGTTCAAATAAAAAAAAATCAAGGGTTGACCTTGTTTCAAATAAAATACATGCTGAAAAGGAACGACCAAAAAAGAAAACGAAAAGTACGAGCCGAAAGAAGAGACAAACACATCGCGTGGGGCAATGCGAGGAGCCAAATATCAGGGAGGGACTGCGGCAAGGCCCCCGCCCTCATATCCAACTGCGGGGGTAGGAAAATTCTCCTTCCAGGAAGAGTATAAATGTAGAAAGGGGCGCGGAGCTGAACGGGGAAGTCAAAAGAAGTTAAAAAAAAAAAGAAGGGCGGTATCGGGGTTTGCTTTCTTAACGCTCCGGAATGCGAGTGGGTTAAAGAAATATAGTTCAACACTAATTTTTCATAAAAGAGAGCCAATTGTCAAATCCACGCAGCGGGCAAAAGGTAGGCCAGGGAAATCGGCGGAAATTGTCATGTTATCGAAGGGGCGCGAACAAAGAAGGAAAAGGAGCTTTGTCAAAATTGGGGTTGAACCCGGCGGGATGGGGGGAGGTTTTGAATTCACGTTGCAGAGGACAAGTGTTAGCATGTCAACCGGGGGGAAATGGGTAAACCAAAAGGAGCAGGGGAAAAAAAGGCGCAGGGGTCCAATGGAATGGAAATGTCGGGCCTACGATGAAGGGCTCATCAAAAGGAGCGTGAACAGAAACCTAGCTCAACGAAATCTATTCAGGAGAGAGACAGAGTTTGTGGGGGGGGAGGACCTGGGGGACAGGAGGGGCCCCAGGGGTCCTGGCGATGAGAAGCGTACAAACGGGGGGTGCGGTTGTGGGCAAAACAGGTCATCGTGAGGGTACACAAACTGAGGGAAAAATGGATACGGAGGGGGGGGGGGGTTGGGGAAAAAAAAGCACAAGCGTATAAACACAACAAAGTAACTTCGAGGAGGGAAAATTGAAAGGCCCGGAATTATCCGATACTACGGCAATCCAAGGAATATAAAAAGGAAGGTAAGAGACCCCTGGTGCCCGGGGCGAGTCCGGTCAGTTTCAAATACGATAAAGAAGGGGAAAAGAGAATGTTTGGGGACGGTGGGGAACTCCGCTTCAAGTCTAAAGAAACGATGAGGCGTGTTTTCTATCCGCGGGGGAAACTTGAGAAAAAAGGGAAGGGTGAAAAAGAAAAAACGAAGGAGGGGAGCCCCTTAGGATAATCAAAAACTTGAGCCGCATTACAGGACGCTACTGCTTGGGGGGGAGGGGAAGACTCGCATCTTAGGCACTGGGGGGACGTAAGGGTGTCGTTGAAAAAAAAGAAAAAAAGACCGAGGGCAATGTGTGGTTTGGAAAATTGCCATCCACTTTCCGTGGAAGGAAAAAAAAAAAAAGCCTATGGTTGGAACGAATGGGGGTAAAACACAAGCGCGTGTTGGGCCAATTTACGATCGCCGATCCTCTGCTCGAAACGAAGAGGGGTGTTGATTCCTAAACCCCCTCTGAGAGGGCGAGGGAGGAATGCAATGTAAAAGCAAGTACGAAAACGAAAACCGCACGGGGGCAAGTCAAAAATGGAGGGTAAGATGGAATCAGGTCAGACATAGAGGAGGGATTCTGGGAGGGGGGGGAAAAAAAAAAAAGAGAAAGGAAAGAAGCACTAAATCAAGAGGAACAGGGAATGGTAAGATAATAAAGAGTGGGATGTGGGGAGCCTTGGGGGAAAATCTACTCTAGAGGGTTGGGGGGGGGGACTTTGGGAGGGATGAGAGGGCAAACGCAAGGGGGAGGAAAGAGACGGGGAAAATGCGCAGGTATATGGGACCGGGGGGCATGACTGATCCCCAGAAGTTCCGCAGGGCCGGTTCGGTGCCGCAACCTGTTTTCTGTTAGAAAAGTGGGAGGGAGGAAACTTAAGTGGCTATGGCAGAAAGAAAGTATGAGGAATACGGGAGAGGGAGTTTATCAGTGGTTGCTGGAGGGGGACGAGCATTGGCTGGCCATACGATCTTTAAATTGAAGTGGGCGTGGGGATTGTTAGCCCAAATTGCCTCTTGTGTGGCAGTTGGAATCAACAGAAAAAGTACGGGGAAGGATCTCGAAAAAAGAGAGGAGGATGAAAATAGATGGTCGTCCCGTCACAGGGGATGTTGAAAACATCACACCAGAGTCCCACGGTGGGTCGGACAGCCATCACATACCTCCAGTTCAGTGAGCGAGTTCCAGAACCAGTAAAGAAAAACAAACAGATACCGAAGAGAACACTAGCCTGTCTCAGAGGTACTAGAGAACTTAAGAGGGAGAGCAAACAAGTGGCGAACTCCCCGCACCTGGACCGCGAAGGAACTGGCCAGGGGAGTGGGGATAAATACTGGGAGATGTCCCCCGGCCAGTCATACACGGGTGTCTCCCCTTCTTGGAATGCGCAAGAGGGAGTCTCACTCTCAGACCTGACAAAATAAAAACACACAACACCTATAAACATATCAAGGTCTGACCCATCCCCACAACTTAATATTAAAAAGTTGCCCGAAGGCCGAAGCCAGAACCTCCTTAGAAAACTGTCAAAAGCCGAATGTACCGTTTGGGGGGGACCTCACATAGAGCAAGTAGTGATGGACGATCATCTGAAACAACAGAAAAAAAATTTTAAAGACCGGGCGAGGGGGTCAGGGGGGGGGCGCTTTGTTTTAATTGGCTTATATGAAGGGAATCGAAAAAGACATAGGTGTTATGAACAAAGGGAAAACCTAGGAGGTCGGGGGGAAGCAACGGGAGAGGAGGGGGACCAGGGAAAAAAATTGGAACAAACACATGTACAAATTCGTTTTACACTTCGGGGGGTCTCGTGAAAGGGAAATTTATGGAATTTGTAAACCACAAGGGAATTCCTCTGAGGGTGGTTGGAAACTAATCCGCCGGCGCCGAAACAAAAATAATGAATTCTATCAGTACATCAAAAAATAAGAGAGTCCCTACGGGGAGGTCCCAGTTGGTGAAAAATAGGGGGGGGGAGATACAGAAGAAGAAGCCTGGGAATCGGACCGTGTTCCCTCGGGATACAAAAGGGAATCCTCGATAGAACTTCCTTTCCGTGGCGGAGAACCCCCTTTTAGAAAAAAAGGGCCTCTAAACAAATGAGGGGAAAAAAGGCTCGAGAGGGCCATTGAAAAATAGCAACCTCGATGAACCAGGAATACCGGGTAAAAGGTTTGGGATTACCTTGAAGGAGGTACGATGCTCCTGACGACTCTTACTTTCATTAACCGCAGTTGCATTGTGATGGGATGCGCGCTGCTGACAACCAAAAGATCCGCTGGGAGAAAGAAAAAGAGTTCATGCGGCAAGCATCAACCTGAGGGGGGACCCGGGAACACAAGAAGTCAGAGGCTCCATGCAGGCCGCCAAAGGTACCACAATCTTCAACGGCACACCACAGGATTGGGTTAGCGGCTAGGGGGACGCGAGGTGTCTCGCTAGGGCGCACTTCCCCGACGTGTACCCTAAAAACATTGGAGAAATGTCAATCGTAAAGGCGTGATTCAAGCAAGGAGAACACGGGACGGGGGGTGATCAAAAAGATGCAAGATTTCACATGGGACAAAAGTTAAAGATTTCGCAACGGGGACCGAACCGTTAGGGCAACAGGGTGAAGAGGAGGCATGGACACCATGGAGAAGAGAAATGGGGGTATTTACGTTTGGTGGGCCGCTGAAAAGAAGATCCAAAAGGATAATATGAGTGCGAGGAGAAAGGGCCAGAAGGCGGTGAGGGAAAATGGTGGGGGGAGAGTGGAGGAATTGATAAAAGGGTTGCAGATAGGTGTCGGGGAAACAAATCGAAGGAAGGAGGTCCACAATGGGGAAACCCCGATATAAAAATGGGGGGGGGGGAAGAGTCTTGTAACATTCATGCAGTCAGCTAAAAAAAAGGGTGTGTGCACTAAAGGAAACTAGAGGCGTCGAAAGGTGGTGTAAAAAATCGCATTGGTACTATAAATAGGGCTGGGGGGTGGAAAATCCTTTCTAACAGTCGAACAATATTTTGGGGAATCCTAGAGCTGGGAAAAAAACATTCGGCATATGGGGGGGGATGCAGACGCGTAACGGGATTGTCGGTTCTTTTTCGGGAAAGGGGTTTCATGGCCAAAGCCTGTAGTTTGATTGTGAAAAAAGGAAATAGGAATTGATGGGGGGGGAAAAGGGGACATGTGAAAGCTGGGATCCCTCCAGAGGTGACCTCTAAATCGGAAGAGGGCCAACGAGGGAAAATCGAAGCGGGCCAGGGGGGAGGTCAGTGATGAACCCTCCAATTCTGACGTACCCAGGGACAAAGGAACCCACTTCCGAAGAGAAAAAGAAATGAAGTCCTAGAACCAAGGACAACGGGAGTCGGGAAGCCCCCTCACCATGAAGTTCACAGGAGGGGTTAATTAATTTTGAAAAGCTCCAATTGGAGGAAACATTCCATG
>Ga0179593_1342486_pt1 | contig 11698 bp, 11 predicted proteins | sample CZODoug2_1_08_16_FD_185931 | JGI IMG/M metagenome (GOLD analysis project Ga0179593, IMG submission 185931) | Vadose zone soil fungal communities from Angelo Coast Range Reserve, California, USA - CZODoug2_1_08_16fungal (PacBio error correction) | ecosystem: Environmental > Terrestrial > Soil >...
AGGCCCTACTATAAGGAGGGAGGAGGTTATGGAGGGAGGGAGGACTACCTTAAAGCCACCAGAGGCAACTGAGTGCAAGTCTGACGACCCTGGCCAAAAATCACCGGGCAATCTGAACAAGGGGAAACTGAAGACCAACTCCGAATCAGACGTGTGAGCGAAAAAAGCACACAGGAGGGGAGGACGGCCGAAAAAAGGATTTCCCCCTCTCGTGCAAAACGGGAAGAGAGAGGGGGTTCCTGTTGTGGCTGAAAGGGCCGACGCCGGGTAAAAAATTGTCGTCAGGCAAAGCAGGATTCAGCCGAAACAGGCTGTGGAAGGGAGGAAGAGGCCGTTTGCCCAAAGGGAAATTTTTAGCATAAACCCTGTCGCTTACCTCCTTGCCGCCAATGGACTAAGCTGACCTGGCGTTCGTAAAAGTGCTGAAGAGAATTCCTTGAACAATGAAGGTAACGGAGGACGGTCGCGATTGGGGTGGGGGAGGGCAAAAAAAGGCACTGGGAATCCCTGGAGAAAGCGTACTTGCCATGGCGATATGAGCACCGGAACCCACAAAAAAAAGAAAAAAAGCGGGATCGCACCGCAAGTTGCTGGAGATCGGACCCGTAGACAGGGAAAATCAGGCGCTACCTTTTCTCCTTGGAGGAAGAGTGGAAAATCATAGTCAACCACCCGGCTAACCTGACCAGGGAGGGAATCCGTAGTGGCACGGAGGGGGAGAGAAAGCGAAAGCTGGGCAACGATCAAAAGAAAAGCAGACAGAGGGCTGGCTGGGGTGCAGGGGGCTCGGCGCCGCGCGGGTAGAGGACATGGGGGGGCCATGTTGGTGCTGAGGGAAAGGGAATGGATATGGGCTCATTCTAACAACCAAAAAAAAAGACGAGCCAAGGACGGGATGGCGCTGTCCTTTTCCCGCTTGAAGAAAACCGGCACTCGCAGGGAAATGCGCTGAGCGGGCGCGCATGCCAAAGGAAGGGGATGAAAAGGCACCTTCGTGTGCTCTGCAAACAGCTACAGAGGGAGGTGAGACAAATACGGGGCCCTTCCGGCTGCTGTGAATGGATAAGGGACAGGCGAAGTCATCAACCAGCTGTCTATTCTCTTCATTATCATAAAAGGGGGACGCACGCACGCGGCTTGGGCACCCGGAAATGGGGATAAAATACAGGAGCACGACAAAGTGAAAGGTCTCGTAAACCCCTGACCTGGGGTGAGCGGAAAAGGGACACCACCAGCCAAAGGAGAACGGGCCCTGCCCAGGAAAGTAAACGCTATCACGGACCTAAAACTGAAAAATCCTTGGGAAAAACCCAGGCAAGATAACCACCGAGCCCGGCCATACACGGACAGGAAAAGGGCACAAGGCGGAGTTAACAGAAAGGGGAAAAATGAACGTTGAAAGATCCAAGTAGACGGCAGGACAAAGATAGGAGGGCGGGTCGAGCAAACTTCAGGGGGGTGGAAGAGGAAAGCTTCACCGTTAAGTGCGAAACCGCATCAGCTGGAAGCGCAAGGAGAAAAGAGATACCTTGAGCAGTACTGCATCGAGCGACCATTTGAGGAAAGGAGAATGGGGCCGACTGGGAAAGAATAAAAAGGAACCAAATTCTATGCCTATTGAGGGTCCTAGGTCACGATAAAAAAGGAAAGGAAAAAAAGGCAACCTCGTACGCAAACCAACCGTTTCGAGCAAGAAAGACAGGAGAAGAGAGGGGCGCCAAGCCGATATGGATGCCGCTTGGGGGAGGGAGTAAGGGCGTGTGAAACCATTAGGCATCGTTTGTTTTACAAAGATCAAGTGGCGCCTGGCGGCTGGGGGTCACCGCGAGAGAACGCAAAGGCCGAGATTGGAGAAAGAAACTGTAATCAGCATCTAAAAAAAAAAGCAAACCCACGCACTCGAAGCTAAGCCAGTGAACGCAATCATATCGCTCAAAGGGGGCCAAAACTTAGCGCACGTTAAGTCACTTGTGCCCACAAAAGAAAGGGGGGGAAACTAATCGTAATTGTCTGGAAGAAGGAAAACGAAACGAGAGGAACGGCCAAACGATGAAAGCTGACGAAAAAGAAAAGAGGCAATGAAAGAAGATAGATGCAAAGGAAGATGAAGCGAAGAGGACCGGGCAGACAGAGGGGCAAAGAAAGGCAATGTACGAGCAGGTGCAGAACAAAAAGGACGGCGGGACGCCGACCAGATTATTGAAATAAACAAGTTCACCGTCAGACCTCAAATATGCGCGAGGTGCCAACAGAGAAATATCGACAGCTTGAACAACAACAATTTTAAAAAGGGGAGCGTCGTGAGGCCGTCAAGCAGGACAAACATTAAAAACCAAGAGGGGTACTGACCGTGCAACGATTAAACCATTCTCTGGAAACAGACCGACAATTGACAGAGGTCCAAAGTGAGAAGTCTAATAAAGAGAGAAGGGGAAAAAAAGAAGGACCCGCCGCATCGGCGCAAACAAAATTTAAGGGGTGAAAGGGATTATCGCAGATCCTACTATAAGACCACCAAAAAAAAAAAAAAAAAAAAAAATTCTGCACCATCAAAAGGGGGTAGGGAAGAAAATCCTTCCCCCCGTTGAGCCGCATAATCCGAAAAAAAAATGCAGCGTCACCGCGAGAAAAGAAAGTGACAGAAAGGCGCACCAGTTGGGAAGAAAAAAAACTGGGCGTTTAAAAGGAAGTTGAAATCGCCGCGGGCGGATGACCAGCGGAAGAGGAATACCACAGGCCAAAAGCCAGGCACGGCGCATGACAATTGAGCAGCCATCTAGTTTTGAAAAAAAGGAAAACTCTTCGTCGACAAACGCGACCACTCCTGAGGCGAAGAGAAAGGAGGAAAAAAAACTTCAGAGGGTGGGGGAGGGGTGAATCGTGTCCGCACAGCGAAAGCTAGGGAAGGGACGGGCGGAACTGCCGGATCTGTGGGAAACACGAGCACTCGTGGGGCAGGAGCTGAGGCGGGGGGAAATATCGGCAGGCAACTAAAAGATAAAGTATCCGAGAGGGGGGGAGGCCAAAAGAATCGTTATATACTCCGTCATCGCATTAAAAAAAAAAAAATAAACTGCCCGAAGGTACCCGAGTAGCCTAAGGTTTATGGAAAAAGAAATTTGCAGAAAATTTTAAAAAAACGGAAATCGGCGTCGGCGCAAGACAAAAAAGAACGCGAGGAACACTGGCAAAACCACCCTCCCATCTGAACTGGAGGGTACATGATCGCTTACGCGTAGCAACTAATGACGTGACAGCTGCAAGGAAAAAAAGGGGGGGGGAGATTGTGAAAGGAGCAAGGGCCCGGAGAGGAAAAGGACTTCTGGAAGCTGGGACAAAACCAAACAGAAGAGGAGGGCCAGGGAACTAACGCCGTCACGAGCTTACACAAAACAAAAAAAACCGTTTACCGTGAGAGGAACTTGATCGACAACGATCTGGGGCGGCAGAACTAAAAAAAAGAGGAGGTAGGAAGAACCGCAAAGAGATTGGGTCGTCGAATATAGCGTCTCGTTGCTTGGGGGGGGAGGGGGAGAACGTCGCCGGAACCTCGCCTTGTACAGGAAGAAGTCCAGGTTCGGGCACCAAGGCAACCCGATTCAAGCAGAACGCTGATACGGTCAAACAGAAAAAAAAGGGAAAAGGAAGACCGCAGCACCAAATAGTGACAAGGAGAAAGACACAGGTCATCAAGGCAGGAAAGAACATGGGGCGGGGGATTTTCGCAGTGTCAAAGCAGGGGCATAAAACACCGCGCGGCCCCGGAAGAAAGGAGAAAGGGGGTTCCGGGCAGGTAAGAATTTTTTTTTTTTTTTTGGGGGGAAGGGGGGGGGAAAGGCAACATCTGTGAACTCATTCGTTACGGCCCAAAGCAAAAAATCAGCGTCTAGGCATGCGCAACAATCGTAATCGGCTTCAGAACGGAGGGAAGAGGGCAAAATCCGCCACGAGGAGAGTGGGGGGGAAAAAGATCCGGCGAAAGCACCCTTCAGGCGGACTCAAAAATGAGGTGGAGGCCACAAATCACGATTAGAGAAAAAAAAAACAATCTTGACCTCGTACGTGGAGAGGATCAAAAAATTGCAAGCTGGAAGAAAAAGGAGGACGAGAGAAAAAACGTTCTTAGGAAACTCCAACAAGAGGAAAAGCCAAAAAAAAAGAGGAAGTCTCGGGGGGATGAATGGGGGAGGACCCGCGGGATCCGCCGCTGCCCTTCGATAGGGGAAGCGAGAAAAAACGGGTCCTAACGAAAAAAAAAGAATTGTTTTTGAAGGGGGGTGAAAGGTCGGGGGACTGAGGAAGGAGCTTGATGTAAATGGAGCAAAGGGGAAAGGGTGTTGAATTAAAACAGGGGAAAGTGAAGAATAGTCGTTGTGACTATCAACATCGTGATGCGAGAAAAGACTCAGGAAATGGCTGTTCCGCTCGTAAAAAAAGGCAGGGGAAGGGAAGGGGTGTGCAATCCCGGGACCTGAAAGGAAAAAGGGCCATTCCCAGTAAAAACCAAGGAAAAAACTTTTCAGTCTGCACACAGAGCAAAAGGTCCCTGACCGCTGGAACGGCATCACGCCCGCGCAATGTGACCAAAGGCAGTGGAAAGGAAGGTGGCACAATCACACTTCGGACGCAATACGCCAGGTCCGTTGGGGAGGGGAAAATCAATCTGGGTCGACGAAAACTGGCTGCGTGTCCCTTACCTGACGTAAAAAAAAAGGGAGGGTCGGGAACGAACCGACGGGAAAGGACGCATTCTAAGAGCGAAAGAAGAGGCGGGTTCATTGCCTCCTCCAAGCAAAACTAATCCGCAAGGTCAAATTCGGGGTCATCAGGAAAAGGAGGGGCAGGAAATTTAAAAACGGGGGAAAGGGAGAGGCTCTCGCACACTTGACGAAAAAGCGCGACGTGGAATACTCTTCCCGAGCGGGAATCCGGCTTCAGGCGAGCAGGCCGAAGGGAAAGGTGCGACCGGGGGGGGGGTGTAGCGGAATGGGAGAACAGGTGTCCATCAACCTAAAAGTAATTGAAAACGTATCTGTAGCTCGGGACAAACGAAGGGGAAATCGCATAAGTTTCAAACACCAGATAATCCTTTCTAAACGCGCCTCAGTACGCCAAAGCGGGGCAATGGAAGAAAAAGAGGGGACTCGCGCGCCGGGAGAGAAGAAACTGTCGTGGCGGGATCCGCTGTTTTTGCTGGAAAAAAGCGCGGTTGGAACAGGTTAAAAACTACAGGGAATTGATAGAGGCCACAAAAAATCGCCTCGGTGGCGATCCGGGAGGGGGAGGGCACTATCAAAATGCGAAAGGTGGCACGGGAAAAAACTCGAGCAAAAAACCCGGAAGGAAGAGCTTCCATGTCAAAGATGAGATCAAGAAAACTGCCATTTGCTAGAAGTGGACTCAACAGGCAAGGGGGCCTCGATCGCGCCAAGCTCGTCCGAAAAGGTCGTAACGGGGATCTAAGTAAAAAAGCTGGTGTCCAACTCAAAAAAAAGGTGCAGGTAAGTATCCGCTGTAATAAAATGGCATGGGAGGGGGTAACTGGTGAACGAGAAGGGAAGAGAAGATCGGTGGGAATTGCCTTTCGGACGGGCGAAAGCGTTCAGTCGGGGAAGACCGGGGAACCGTTTCTTCCTGAGTGGAGTGTGGTGGCTACGTGGAGCGACCAAAGTAGGGGGGTTCCGGAGAAACACAAGGAAAAACTTTTTTGGGGGGTGGCCATCATTTATACGTCGACAATGTGCGGGAACTAGCGGGCCTTGATTATCCAAAAGCCTCAAGGGGGAAAAAAAAAAAGAAGACGGAAGGGTAAAAGAATAGAACTGAGGAAGGGATAGTAGCGGTCACACGCACAAAAAGAAAAAAGACGGAATGTCAACGGAATCAGAAAACAGGGCAGGCGCTTTATACGACCAAGAGGGAAGGTCACGAGAACCGAAGAGAAAAAAAAGGCTCCCGACTTCATTCAGGGTTTCTTTGGAGGGAGAAGTATCCAGTAGGAAAAAAACAATTGAAGGGAAAACGCCAAAAGCGAAACAACCCGCATCATAGTCGCTTAGCTGCCTTGGACACAGTGAGTGGAAAAAAAAAAGATGGAATGCACAGCAGCACGAACGAAAACGGACAAGAAACTTATGATACGTCACAAAGGGTGGCGGCGATGCCACTAAAATCCCTGGGAACACCCCTGCGACCAGGGAAGTAGCCCTGGGAGCCATTGAATGAAAAAAAGAAAAACAAACCGCCGCCGAAAGAAGGCAAAAAAACAGGATGTTTCGTTGTAAGGTTTTTTTCAGGAGAATAATCGCACAGGTCAACGGAAAAAAGAGGACAGTGAAATGGCCGAAGCAGCGAAATTGCCAGAAGGCGCAGTAAAAGTGGGGGGGATCGGGAAAAAAGAAGTCTAAGGACGCCAGGTCAGCCTAGAAAAAGGGGAGGGACGGACTAAAAAAGGGGAAGCTGGGGAACGGGTAAGGGAAAAAGAGCCGCAAGTTTCAAACCTGCACAACCGTATCGTGGGACTGGAATCAGACTGCGCGCAGAAAAAAGGAACGGATATAAAGCAAAGTTCAAAAAAAAGGATAGTGGTAGCCCCTACTAATTGTGGGACGGGAGAGGGAATCAGAAGGGAGATTTCTCACCAAATGATCGGGGTGGAAACTTAATGCGGCACAGCAAGGGGGGGTGGGGTTACAGAATCGGGAAGGAAGTAGAGGTTGCAACTGGTAAAAGAAAGAAATGCAAAACCCATCACTTCTTCACAGATTAAAAACGATCTCATAAAAAACACAAAGAGGGAGAGGGAAGGAAAAAAGGGATCTTCTACGACCGGACGGAGGGGAAGGTACTGCCGGTCCAGGGACGGACACCAGCGACGACTTCAGCGATTGGAATGTCCACCACGCCTGTTTCTGAGGACGCACTGAAGACAAGAAGCACCGTACGGTTGGTTCAGTGCACCACCACGCTTTTGGATCAAAAAAAACATCGTACGTACGCCAAAAGACGACGGCGGTGGGTGCAAAGGGGGGTTTTTTTCTTCTTGAAAAAGGAACCGGAAGGTTCTTAGGCAGCTCAGTTCATCCGATACGGCTTGATAGGGTCCAGGGGGTGTAAAATCAGCCGGATTTTTTTAACAACCTTTCATACCTCCTAAGAAAGAATTTCTAAGGCGGACCGGGGGGGAAGGGAGCCGTGCTGCCAGGCGCCTTCAAAGACAAGGGGGACCGCGGTGCACTTTCTCTAGGAGGTGGGCATTGTCAAAATACACTTTCTGAGGCCTCGCGGCCAGGTGCGATATGAAACAAGGACCAGACCACCGAACACAAGAAGGGGGAAGATCCCAAACCTTGGGGGAGGGCTTCGTGGGCCGCCTCCTTTTCTGCTCAACCAGCTAAGTCTCAGGGGGAAAAAATCGGGAGGTGAGCGAGACAGAAAGGAAAAAAAGAGTACACACTGCACTTGTTCGGCTGAAGGGACGGGAGGCTTCCCGATGACATCAAGAGGGGGCACGACCCGGGGCACCAATTCAACAGGAAAAAAAAAAAATAGGTCGCTGGTGGACGGGGCTCCGCCGCGCGGGGAAGAGAAAATTTGTCCATGGGTGCTGCGCAACTTGGAATTTACGGCATCTCAGAAATCAACTCATCGCGATAAAACAGCAGGGGATTCCGTGTTAAAAGAAAGTTCAAAAAGATCCAGGGAAGCCTGCGACACGGGAAGCTGAGGCGGGAAAGCTCCGCGGACGTTAGGAAAGAGGTATTTCCTGCACTAAGACGCAGGGAAAGATACGCCCTCCGGTCTGGTAATACAGGAAAGACAGCAATCGCGATTCTTCATTATCATCACCAGCTACGAAGTTCCCGCCTGGGGATAACGTAGGCAAGGAGAGCACGAAAAGGGAAAAACCGTTCGTTCGACGAAAAAAGAATAATGCTCTGCAACCAAGCACCACCCTGTCACAAAGAAAAGGAGGAACGAACCAAACCGGTCAAAAAAGAAAAAGAGACGGGCGCACTAAAAAAAACAGGCACTAAAATGAAAAAAAGAAGACCACCGCACAAAGTGCCCATACAGGCGGTGGGTAAGTAAAGGGAGGGGAAAGGGAAAACTGCAAGCCCGAGAAAGCGATGGGGACCACGTAAACAGAAGATCAGATCTATGGCAAGAGGATCTCTGAGAAGGTTGAAAAAAAAACTGCTGCACAAGGGGGGGGGTGGCTCCGCATCATCTGGAGCGGCAGCTCAACCAGACGCTTGAGAGAGGAAGGAGAATCAAGGCAACATGGAAGGGGGCCTCGTCACCATAAAACCCGAAGAAAAATACCCCGTATTCTATTGAAGAGGGGAAAGAGAAGAAAGCCCGCTTGTACCCACCTATCTTAATTCAAACCTTCCTCGGATAAAAACACAGAAACGCTCGCGCCACGAAGCGAAAACGGGGAGAAAAGGCTTGGTTGCACGAGGATCGGGGGAAAAAGGGGGGGAATCGTTTGCACGCCACCCACCACCCCAAGTAAAGAAAAAAATTGTAGGGAAGGCGCCGAACGACCGCAAAAGGAAGCCGTATCTGAACCTGGCATAAATACGGATAAAAAACAAAAAACGTCCGCCACAAAGAGACCCGCCTTGAAAAGAAAAGCAAGGCAAAAAGCAGGTCAGAGGGAAAGACGAGCAGTTTGCATCGCGGGTTAAACCGAAAGGAGCAATGAAAAACCGTAAAATCCTACTTGCTGATCCGAACCCAAACTGGTATCCTAGCAAGAGACAGCAACTGGGCGCGGGAGGGGGGAGGGGAAAAGGAACGATCGTCGTTGGGCTCCTTTATCGAGGTACGGGGCGCAAACTTGAAAAAAAACTACGAAGGGAAAAGACAGCACGGCCTCGGGCCGACAGCGGAAAGAAATGTACAGCACTCCGAGCGGGAAAAACAACAAAGCCGATTGCCATAAAAAGTTTGAAAGTAAGAATCATCTTAATTCAAGTAACATCCGAATATAGGGACACTTTCAATACATTTGACACTGGGGAAGTGGGATACCTGGCTCGGGTCGTGCCAGATAAAGGAAAAGGGTTTTTCTGCAACTAGGTTTTGGAAAAATGTCGCACCCACGAACATCCTTCAGGGGAACCGAAGACGTACGGCCCGAAAGCGAGGAGGGAAAAAGCAGAAACAAAACGACGACAAAGGGAGGTAAGGGATTCTCGCGTCGAAACTAGGCCGAGGGACACCGAAGGGGCGCGCACGAAAGGGTTTCTTGGAAAAGACCCAAAACACACCAAAAAAAAAAAACACCGGAAAAGCAAACAGGAAGCGAGGGAGAGACAGACGCCAACAGATTTCACCGCGTCCACCGAAACAACCCCTTGAACGAGACGAAGCAAGTCGGAGTATCCTCTGCAGGATTGGAAATTCGATCGTAGAGAGAACGAGGAGGGAGAGATCGCGCCTTTCCTTCAGCCGGGAGCCACCAAAAAAGCCAACCTGACGGGAACAGGACGGAGAAAAGGCACAAGGGGGAGGGGTGCCACCATAAAATCAAGCTTCGTCAAAAGAGTAATAACAGCCCACCTGGCTGATAGAACGTACGGTTAAGTCAACGAACAAGGTTCGTCTCGGGGGTAATAGAGTATTAATCGTGGAATGTGGCCGCAAAGAAAAGGGGGCTCGATTACTGGCAAAAGGGGGGGTCAAAAAAAGAACCTATAAGAGCTGTTTAGGGCAAGAAATCATAAGAAAGAAGCGGAACGATAAAAAAACCGATATGAGAAGGACATACTCCTTGGTTTGGAAAAGACATTAGCAACAGTAGGAAAGAAATGGTTACCATGTGATAGGTTTATTTTCCACAAAAATTGCTCAAGAAGTTACCGGCCGTCATTCGGGCGGCGCGGGGGGGGGAAAACTAAGGAATCGAAATGCGACTCACCCTATGCCGGTGGGGGGAAAGGATCGAGGCGGCGCAACGAATACTGGTGGAAAAGAAAGGGGGGAAGAGGGGTCGCCAGAATTAAACCTTTTAACGCGTCTGGACGGGACAGAAACACGGTGAAACGGGCGGAACTGGCCAAGGAAAAAAGAACTCAGATCTGTAAGAGAGTAGAAAAAGAACAAAAAAAAGAAGTAGATACGATTATAAACCTAGAGGGGGGAGAAATACGCGAAAAAAAAGTGATTAGTAGAACTATGGAGTGGCCGAAAAAGAATCGTTGGGGCGAAACCGCAGCCAAAGATGCGTGCGGGGAGGAAAAGGATAGGTCGGACACAGAAGAGGACAAGAGAGAAGCCAGATCAAACTCAAAGAAAGAGATCCCGAAAAGCCAGCTCCGGCACTTAGAAAGAACTCAGAAGCACCATGATGACAAGGCTTAAAAGGGCAAAACGACAGCAATACTCCATTCACTGGGAGAAGAGCAAGCGAATCCCAACCCTGTGAGCGGTGGAGGGATTTCGAAGGTCCGAGCGCAATCATATGGGGCAATTACAAACCGCAAGGCAAAGAAAACGGAGGAAAAAGGTCGAAACATTCTGGAGAAACTGGGCAATAACACTGAGGAACATATAACATAAATTTGCCTCGGGGGGCGAGCAATCCTTCGGTGCGGAGGACCCTCTGAAAACGGCATCAGCAAGTCTGCGCGCCAAATAATCGGCGACGGTCTCGGCTCGCAAAGAAGAGATGGAAAAAAGAAGAAAAAAGCGAGGTGACAACGATCCCGGCGGGAAAAGGAAAGGCAGGGCAGAGAGCAGGGACCTCTCTTTTAGGGGGAACAAATTCCGGACAAAGAAGAGACAAAAAAATAAGGTTGACGAACCGTGGGGGAAGGCAAAGGGCTCTCGTGGGGAAATGAAAAACTCCGGTTCTGGGAGGGAACACTCTGGGAAGAGAAGCTCCGTCCGGGCGGCCGAAGGAGAGCGGGCCGGGTTACCGTATGCTGAAGAAAGAGGGGGGGGATCCGCCGCCGCTTCTAAGGGTGGACCGAAGGAAAACAGTAAACGTTGTTTCCTAAAAAAGGGAAAAAAAACAAGTAGAACCTGTTGTTGCCGTGCTTCCGAGAGATGTATTAAAACGAAAGAGAGGGCATCACGGGGGCGAGGAGGATAGAACGGCAACGATGACCCGTTTTCGGTACGAAGTCGGTGGGGACGAAGAATCGGCCTGGCCTTGTCGAGAAATCCCAGGGGGGAGCACCTGTGCGAAAATGAAAGCAGGAATTTTGACCATGGGACTGCGGGGACGGACGGAGCCCCTCCAAGGCAATTTCAAGGGGGGGGACACAGCTCAGGGGTAAACTCGTGGAGGGATTAAACCATATCCTGGTCCTTGAAGCTGGGACAATCAAAGGGCACCCCAAACCAAACAAAAGGTTGAAATTGCAAATGTTGGGCAAAAGGGACGGATATGTAGTGAATACGACCTGAAGTAAGAGGGGGAACTGGTGGAATGCCTAAGCGGATGTCGGCGGGCCCGCAAAACGGCGGAAGTTCCATTCTAAAAAACGAAAAATGTTAAGAGCTTGACGCGAGGCCCTTCGAAAGAAAGGTGAAGGAGGACTAACGTATCATACCGAGTCGGAATAATCCGCCTGAGAAAATCCATAAAATCATACAGTAGAAGTTTCGGGTCATCTTCAAGAGAAAAATAATTGGGTGAAGAAATGGGAAGGGACTAGAAAGGCCGGAAACGTTCTGCACTGAG
>Ga0179593_1384090_pt1 | contig 11698 bp, 10 predicted proteins | sample CZODoug2_1_08_16_FD_185931 | JGI IMG/M metagenome (GOLD analysis project Ga0179593, IMG submission 185931) | Vadose zone soil fungal communities from Angelo Coast Range Reserve, California, USA - CZODoug2_1_08_16fungal (PacBio error correction) | ecosystem: Environmental > Terrestrial > Soil >...
GGGGGGAGCAGAACGACTCCGACATCGACCATGTTTCCCGGAGGGGGGTTTAAATCGAAACGAAACCGTAGGCCGTGAAGGACCGACCGACTTTCACGCAACAACTGATTTCCACAGCGCTTTCGAACGCCGGATAGGCGCCTGCGAGGAGCTTTTCCGAGAAAAAGTGGACTACGGTTTGGCGCCCGGCTGCGAGGTGAAAAAGCCTGGCGAGGAAAAAGGAAGTGGACCTAAGGAGCACGACTGCGGGAGCACCAGACTCGGTCACTTGGGGGGGGAGGAAAAAATGACCTAAGTCAAGACGCTAAACAATTCGATATATTGGGCCACAAAAACGCAGGGAGGCGTTAGCGAGGGAAATCTTCAAGGCGGAGGGCTCTTTGGCTCTTTAACGGCTTGGGAGGGATGGATCCAAACCAACCCAGCCGAAAAACCAGACAAGATACGCCAGGGACGAAGAAACGAGAACTGCGAGTATAGGTCTGATGAAAAACGAATCTTTCCTGAAGCAAAAAACCCTTCAAAGGCGGGGGGAGGGTAAGAAGAAATAATCAAAATGGGAGGGGTCGTCGTAGGCCTTTGGTCGAGGGACTCTTCGAGGACACCCCTAATCACCTCCTGGGAAAGAAGATGACTCGCCGCCACCTCAAAGACTTCAACTACTCCAAGCTCGCCACTGCTAACCTCCATCTCTCTAACAACAAGTATTAGGAGTGAATATATATTAAGGGTAGCGAGTTTCATGGCGGCGAAGAAATCAATGAGGCGTAGGCGGGGTCTTCAGGTGTCCAGTAGTGCGGAAGGGTCTCTGAAGCCGTCAATACGACCTCCAGGTCCTACTAAAACAGAATTGTGATTGGGAGGAGACCGAACCAACGAAGGGGGACGTTGATCGGGTGGTTTGGACTTTAAGGGAGCGGAGGTCGGTTCATCGAAAACTAAAACGTCGGTGCGGCCCGGGTCCGGCTGATGGAGTAGGGTGGAGAAAAACGCAGAAAATCTCTGGGGGTAAAGGGAGAAGGGAGGAGGGTACTCTGCATTTCTGTACGCCGAGCACATTGGAGTGGGTTTTAAGATATAAGAAAATAACAAAGGAGTGGAACAAGGATGGGAACATTATTTTTCCGGAGAACGAGTCGTGACCTCTCAGGGGCACTCATAGTCCAAGCCTTGGGGGACAGCCCATTTGGCACAACCGCAGCCCGGGCATACAACACGGAAAACGATACGTGAGAGAGCAATATTGAGCAACAGGAACCGGCCTCAGAAGCCGAATCGCTGGTTGGAACGGAGCGGGGAGAAGGCCTGGTGAAGGCAAGGACAGAAAAAAACGCGTTAGGAAATGGTTGGGGTGATATAACAAAACCCACCTCTCGAGAACGTGGGGGGAACGACACGGACGCATGGGATAAGCCTGGAAGTTTTTAAAACGAATGAAGAAAACCAAAACTTCTTGTGCTGGGATGAAGAGGTGAGTAATAATAGAACGACCAAAACTGGGGTGTAAGGTAAGAATCGAACCGCGGAGGAGCTATGGAAGAGGAAAAGGTGAAATTCCAACAAAGATGCTCGCGAAGGGCGCAAACTCAATCCAGAGACAGGCTAATCGCCAGGGGAGGGGAAAGTCCGTGAAAAAGTGGCGAAGCGTCGACAACGACTCTATGATCCGTATTGGGCAAAAGCGGCCCTCGAACGCTCCCGTGTGACGGTGCGCAACGCAACACTTGCAATGACATACCGATCGGCGAGTGGGAAGGGGGGGGCGGAAAAAGACGGAGTCTACACGAAGCCGTTCCAAACAGGATTCTCCGGGGGCAAAACGAAAGACGACAGCTTCTGATACATGACAAATGTGAGGGGAATCAGTTGGGGTACTTCGACTGGGGTTTGAGTGCAGCCGTGGGTCAAATTAAGACTGATAAGGGGGAGTAAAGTGAACCATACTGATGGGGGGGGCAAAGGCACGACAACAAAAGTCTAATATGAAAAATAGTACCCGAAAAACGGATTGTATATTCTTGGTTAAGGAATTCGATAACCAAGCAATGCGCGGCGTCCGGACTACGCGACGCAATCGTGTGGCCTGAAAGGCCTAAGCATACGGTTTTCAGATGTGAGTCGAGGTGGAACGCCTTAGCATCACAAGGAGTCGTGAAGCGGGGAAAGAGGCGTCAAGGCAAGCGCGTCGTTTGAAGATTATCATCGAAGGGGAGCAAAAAAGTCGTCGTAACCAACGTGCTTAAGTTGAGAGGAGTGCAAGCATCGCCGGACAATCACGGGACAGGGGGGGGACAAAATTTAGGGTCATGCGAGAGGAGGATAGATCACGACTTCACTCCAATAATTTCGCGAGAGGGGGATGCTCACGCACGAAAAAAAGCCGGATGAGGTCGGCGGAAGAACTTCTATATTAGAGAGGAAGAAAGGTACTTAGCTTCTGGGAAAAGTAAGAAAAAGTAACCCGAAGAGGACGGAAACGGAGTATTGCGGGGACGGTATTTAAATCTGACTGCAGAAAGGTTGAATCATTCTAGATTAGGCATAAAGGCGTCGTCGATCTCCGGAGGGTTGACCCTTCGATTGTCACGATAAGGAAAAGCTCGCGAATTGTGGTAACTCTCGAGGGAAAAAAAGAGGGGGGATTTCCTCGGCAGTGGGAGTAAGCGGGGCGGAGATTGAAACATCGATGGGAAAGACGACGTCCCGTCATCATGAAGCCCAGGATGAGATTACGCCCGGGCTGGAGGTGGCTTGCGTAGGAAAGGAATTACAAGGACTTAGAGATATCAAGGCGACCCGAGGGACGGAGGAGGAGCAAAGCACGCGGGGGGGACGACTATGGGGCAATTGTAGGTGCCTATGGATGGGCGGGAGAAGAAACGAAGAAGAACGAGGGTCAAGTGAAGATGGCCGGGATCGACACTGAATTGAAAAGAGGCTAGTAGAACGTGGGAGCGAGAGGGAACACGGACGACTGGGAGAAGGACGGCGGGAAGAAAACGCGACATTCGAAAAGCCGCGGGGGAGCCGTCATTTCGTTGGACCGATGCAATCATAGGAAAATATCACCAAAGCGACGTAGAAATGTTAAAGAGGGAGAGGGAGTGGACGAACCCGAATCCAAGCGTGCATGAAAGAAAAAAGTTGGGGGTGGAGGTTTTGGGGGCAGAGATGGAATTGGACAAATTTCGCCAAGAGCGTCGGAAGATGGAGGAGGAAACTAAGAAAGGGGGGGAGCTCGCGGAAAAGGGGAAGTGAATAAGGACGAACTTGTGGGGGAGGAGGGTGGAGGAGTAACATTGGTAAGGCACCTGTCAGATAGAGAACTCCAGATCGAACGACCCAGATGGTAGATCTGTGGAGGATTAACCTATAAAAATGAGAAGGGAAGCGATCTGAGGAAAAGGAAGAAATCGGGAAGAGGGGCAACGGTAGCTTTGTCAAAACAGAGGAAGAACGAAAAGAAGATCTCAGCTATCTTATCTCCTCATAATCACACTACCGAACCGGCCAATGAAAGTGAGTTCAAATGGGACAAAGCGCTTTCAAGAAGATAGGCTTGAAAGGAGTTCTAAGGAGGAATCAGATGTTCTCCGGATAGGAATTCCTCGGAAAAGGAGGTCATTTGGAGTAGTCTTCATGGAAAATGAGGAAGAGATTCTGGCGCGGAGGGCAAGGGGAAGCAGAAGAAAGGGGATCAGTAATTTGGAGAATTGGTGGAGCAATTCAAGGAAGGGCGATGGTTAAAGCACTGTCACGAAAAGTACTTCAAGTAAAACAGTGAGGATTCAGCTCATGCCCAGAGATGATACCCCGAAAAGGGACTTCCGTTCCTTTGAGATGAGGACGACCACGCCGACGAGTCTCGATTCTTAGCGGGGAAAAAGAGCAATATCTTCGAAGGAAAAGCGGACCGGAAGGTCCATTGCGCAAATAGGAGATTGCACAGGAAGGGAGTGGAGAGGGAGCACGAATGCGCCTAGTGAAAAGGGAGAAAGGATGCCAGTAATCGCAGAAGGGAGGGAATCCTTTGCGCTCCTGTAGCGTAGCGGAGTAAGCACAAACAAAAGACGCGCTGCTGGTCAGGGGGGAGAGGGGCACGCCGGAGATAGGAACTACAACAACAACGGAGGGAGAAGAGAGATAGGGGGCGATATAGGGTTTTTTGCTCTCATCAAGGGTGGACTGAGGCACAACCGGGAAACGAGACTGCTGAAAAAAGGCGACAAAACGGTAACCGAGACTCCCGACAAATGGAGCTCCAAGGAACTGCGACCAAAGAGGAACGGACCGGGAAGAGGGGGGAAGAAAGGAGTTGCAAGGGGTGCTCAGAAGAAAGCCCTTTGAAGCAGAGGGGAGACGGGCGAGTTGGCCCAGCTCCAAAGAAGATGGGGAGAAGACTTTATCGGGGAGCGCGCCAAGGGTCGAGACTCACACAATCCTCTAGAAAATATGCTAGGGGGAGGGACCAGGCAAAGAGAAAGAGGAAAGTTCTTTGTCAAGACGCGGAAATCATCGAAAAGGAGGAGACAGGGAGAAAAAACAAGGAAAAAGATAAAGGAATAAGGCCGACGCGATCAGACGGTAATCTCACGGGAGAACGATCTGAGGGATCAAAGAGGAGGATTACGTTCTCGAACAATGCCGCATCACCAAGGGAAAAAGGATTTGGAAGATTCGGACAGCTAGGTTCCACAGGATGAGTAGGAATACTAACTGAGACACGCATGACCAAGGGAAAATATCCAGAACACACGGGAAGAGAAAAAAAAACGGTGCAAAGTCGCCTGTCGATACGAAGGAAGGAATGCAAGGAAAGAGGGGCCAGTCTGGGCCACTTGCCAGTGGCAAAGGCTCTCAGGGAAATGCGGAGCAGAGTTGAGACTGTGCCTATGAGATGAAGGAGCTGAAAAACTGGCTCAGTGGGAAGGAAAAGCCAACAGAGGACACGTGGACAGTTAAAGAAGAACATGCACGGCCCGGGGCCGCCCGGCGCGGAAGAAGGGGAGAACAGGTACTACAATACAGAGAGTCAACACTCGTTAGGCTTAGAGCGAGAGCTGAGATAGCTGACGCTAAAAACATGCTCAAAAAAAAAAGAGCCACTTCCTCAAACACAATTGAAAAAAGCAAGGAGGGGATGACAAGATAGAACGTACCGAGCTCGGCGACACGGCGGAAACTCGCGAACGAAAAACCGCATAAGCTTGACCAGGTCTAACTTCATCGATCCGACAAACGGCCACAAAATCCAGAACAAAATCTGTAACTCGGCCAGTCCAGGGACCACAGGGGTTAGTAGACCTCTACTATCTCCAAGTCAAACTCTCAGGGAAAATGCGTCTGGATCTCGTATAAACACGCATGCCAGGGAGGCAAAAAATGAACGACAAGGGAGGGGAGGGGGTCGATTAAGAGCGGTTCGGCCAAGATGTCCTCCAGGCCAAAATAGGGGGGACGGAACAGGGAGAGCAAAGCATCCAAGTGGGGGGGAGACGGAACTAAGACTTGGAGCTTAAATTCCGTGATACTACATAAAAAACGATGGACATCTATGGAAAAGATATCAGAAAAAGGATACGAAACCACAACGCACGAAAGAGAACGAAAAAAAATCAAGGTCAGGGACAATTGTGCGACGAAGACTCCGGCCGGGAGGGGGACAAGAAGCTAAAACGTTGAAACGTATGGTCGGGATTACAAAAAAACAAAGCAACAATCCCGCCCCTCTGTCGGGTCGTCATCGGATGGCCAGGGAAGTAGCTGACGGAGGCGTCGGAAGTACGAGAGAAAAATTAACGCGTTTCTCTGCCGACGCTGGGAAGATAACCCCTGGGTATTCTGACAATACTCCATAGGAGAAAACGAGGGCACATAACCTTCTCCAAGAAACCCAAAAAGTGGAAAACTCTCAAGGGTGACCAAGAGGGTGACAATAGTGACTTGGACAGGCGCTTAATGTCGAGGGAGCGTGGGAACCAGTAGATCGCGTGTCAACTGACATGGGGGGTCAAGTCGAAGAAAAGAATGGGCTCAATACTCATCCAACTCGGCGACTTGAACATTAAAAAAACGGTTACGGTGGAACATAGGACCGAGACAGCAGGGGGGGGACCATGATGAAAAATAAACAAACTCTCGACCTAATAGGAGCCGGAAAAAACTCAGTCTAAGGAGGGTTACTGCGTGATGCAATCTATTCAAATTGGGAAAAAAGAGGTGGCTATGGAGGGTTAGTGGAGTATCAGCTCCAGAAAGATCAGGAAAGACAAACAAAGTCATAAGCGATGTGGAATTCAGACAGGGGGCGAACAAAAGGGGGTGCCGACCATAGGAAAAACTCATGCGCAAGAAAATGGCGATGAAAAATCAAACGGAAAAGAAGAGCCCGGAAGGACCCAATTGACTTTGGGGACCTTCCCGAGCAACGTGGAATATTTCAGGAGGGGGCGAATTGAAGGGGGGGGGACTTTAGCTCACTCTAAAAAGGAGAAAAAATCAAAAAAAGGCCAGTCGGAATTATGCAAAGATGCCACGAGGGGCGCGGCAGTAAAGTATCATGAAGGGAGAAGTGTCTGGGGTCGGGAAAAAGCACAGGAAAAGCCAGGAAAAATAAGTAGGTCTAAAGGGAGAGGGGGGGTCATTGCGGGATGAAAGTGGTTGTATCTTCTGACTGGGGGGCTCGGGGAAAGAAGTTCTGTTTCGAACGGGAAAGGGGGGGGGGAAAAGGTAAGCGCGACCTTAAACAGGCGCGACTTAAGATGACCAAAGAGTCCAATCACCCAGGCAGGGTGAATAAGCGGGGGGGACAAAAGATGGAGGGACCGGAAAAGAGAAATCGGTTGGAACTAATGTCGATTGGAGTTATAAAAAACTCTGTCCGCACCTACGCGAAAGAGGGGATTTGACAACAAAAGTATGCTTCGCACCAGCCGTGGAATGGTTTCGAGGGCAAGGCTCACGCAAAACCTGAGCCGGCCCTTACGCTACGAAATGTCGACCTACGAAACAGGCTAATGACACTCTGCAGCTGCGAGGATAAAACGCGTCTCGTAGGAAAAAAGAAGAGACGAGCAAAGTGAATTTCACCCGGGACGGAGTACAAGATAGCTCAATGAAGAGCGGTCGATGGAATTCCCTTGAACCATAAAGTGGGGTCGGCGGGAAAAGGGAGACAGGATAAAGCACTGACCCAAAAAGGGGGGGTGTTGGGGGGGGGGAAAGGGATACCCGGAACTTAAATCTGCGTCCGGGACAAAAATTGGTATAAAGGTGTTGAGTAACAATTCCACGAAAAAATGGAGAGTCCGGGGCCGTGAAAAGGCTGGAACCGCTAAAGGATCTGAGTCAAACTTCTTCATAAAGGGCCGCCTGCAGAGAAAAGAGAGTGGCGCGACGAGGGGGCCTGACCTGTTTGAGGAAAGCAGGTCAGGGGTGGGCACAGCAAAACTGGAAAAGGCTGAAACCACGGGGACTATGAGTTCGAAGACTTCTTCGGCAAAAAAAGCCGACGTGAATGACCTTAAAAAACCAAGAGGAAGAATTCACACTGAAAAGAGGACCGCCTGGTGGGTGCTATCTTAGAAACCAACGAACAAATCATCGGCGGGGGCTTTCAGAATTCAGAGAGAGGTACGGCTCAGGAAAAGGTGGGGCATTTGCGCCAACTCCGGGGAGCAAAGAGAACCAAAAAAGCCCGCGACGCCAAATCGGCAGATGGGAGATGAAACCGAAATCAGTTGCCGCAAATCACTTTCCGAGGGGAGGGGCGCAGAGAAAAAGGAAGGATTGGTCGTCTTCCGGAGGGAGGGACTGGGGGACTGCGGCAATCGGCCCAACGGGCAAAAAGGGCTCACGCCTGGGGGCCCAGTCAAGGGGACTGAAGATACTCAGGCCTTCGACAAAAAGAAGAAAACAAGAAAAAAAGAGACAATCTCTCAAACTCAAAACAACAAAAAAGGAGGAATAGAGATTTGGGCGTACGACTGGGCGATTGGGAGGGGCGAGGAAAGCATGGGGAGGGGCTGGGGGAAAGAGTATCGGCGGTGTGCAAGAAGGAGGACCTGGGTAAGGCCCGCAATCTCGACCCCCTAAGAAAAGACTAAATTCGTTGTTCAGGGAAGGATGCGAAGAAAAGAAGTGACGGGATCGTTTTGGGAGGAGGGAAAGCGATTGGTCTGGTCATCGAAAGCGCGCCTGGCTAAGGGGCGGAAAGCCCTGCGATCAAAACACTTCTTCGGGCGTTGGGGACGGAAAAGGCATCCAAACGACGTAAGAAGAAGAAAGCGAGCTTGACGAGGGGAACAGGGGGGAAGGAAAACGAGAAGACCCTAGGTGTTTGCATCAGAGGTCATGCAAAAATAAACCAGGCGTCGAAGGACAATTGAATGATTCATGGGTTCCGCAGGGGGAAAGGGGGGGGGGGGTGAGGGGAGAAGAAAGCACGAAATAGGTCCAGCCGTTGAAAAGGAAAAGGAGGTGCCGACAAAAACAGGCCAACGTAAGTCCAGACTTAGAAAAAAGATTTGATCAAACGCATTCTAAAAACCGACGCTGGAAAAAGAAGAGGGAAGCTGGGAGGGGAAATACACACTCAAGAAAGCCGTACATGTCAGATTTGGGGAGAACGAACCCACCTCCGCGCGTACACAATTTTTTTACTCAATGAAGCAAGGGAATAAGCATGGAACTTTGAGGAAAAAAATTCTTACTCCAACAAAAAAGGTCTTTGTGGTTCATACAAAGGTCGTGATAATTCACAAGAAGGGGAAGGTAACTGAATATGAAATCAAACGCTGAGGAGGGGGAGAAGGATTGTACCGAAAACCGTGTGGAAAGTCACAACAGAGAGGAGAGGGAGAAAGTAGGGAAGAATCAAAAGGGAAAATGGGATGAATAGCCCTAGGTAAGGTGGCGCCTCGTTTCGCTGGTCACTGATGGAGGACGACTAAAGCGCGACAAGAGACCTCCTTAGATTGCTGGGCGCGAAAAGGGAAATGACATTCCGATCGCTTTGGAGGGAAAAGGCACGGAAAAGAAGGTTAACTCAGATGCGTTCCAACCGATACTCTTCAAGGGGGGGCACGAATATGGGCATTAAAAGGGATGGAAAGCTATTGGTGATTTGGGAGAGGGGTAGCGAAGGCATTTTAAGGACCGCTCGGCAAGTGCGAGAGGATTGTTGAACCCGGACAAGGGGGGCCACGTGGACCTACCAAGAACGAAATATCAAACTCAAAAAATCGAGAGCATGGGGGCCTCGGGCTTGTCAGGGACGATAGAAAGGCAATTTCGAGTACAGAGACGACGCGACGCAACTCTTTTTGCCGAGAGAAAAAGAAAGCAGAGAAGGGGGGCGAGGTGGCAGAGACCGAGCGAGGTACTTTAAGAAAAAATAAGTCGAACGCGATAAGCGAGGCATGTCAAAGGTAAAATAAAAAAAAAAAAAAACAGGCGTTGGAGATGAGAAGAGAAAAGTAGCGACAGGAGGGCGGACTTGTGCCACGTTGAGGGTATCTTTCAATGCCCGCATCCCTTCAATCAAACTGCAGGTACGCGGGGGGGAGGTACATCTCAAGAAAGGAGCTGATCACCTTCTAAAGAGATCCAAAGAATTTCGAAGGGAGAAATCGGAATGAACGCAAGAACCAGCCTGTCGAGTTAAAGAGCAGGGTTGACAGATACGGGAGATGTAGTAGCGGCAGCAGGGCACGGCACGGTTTGGGGAAAAGGGGAAAAAGATGTTCGTAAACGCCTTAAGGGTCAAAATCCGAGTGGAAACTGGCGGAAGGTGAGCATATGCTATATGGACTGTTCAAGAAAAAGTGGAAAAAGAGGCGAAGAGAAGGAAATGGGGAAGCGTAGTCGAAGTAGCTAGTGTGTGGAAAAGGAAGAGTTCACTAAAAAGCTCAAATCTCTAATCGAGGCGAAAATGGCGCATTCTTCGGGGGTCACAGGGGCTGGGGGGTGGAGCAGCTGAAAGGGCCGCTGGAAAGCGGTGGCTGCAATGGGGAAGGGAGAATAGCCTGAGGAAAAAGGCAGGGAGAAGGACCTCTGACGACAAGTAGTTTCAGAAATAAGAGAGACTGGGGAGGGGGGTGGGCCTGGGAACATTAGGTGAACTCGACATCGACGGCCCACTCCTTCAGAGAGATGACCATCCGCACGGCAGAGGGAAGGACGTGAGAACACGAAAGAGGGGGAGAAGTGAAGGGGGGGGCCTGTCTTGTTGATCCTCAGCGTACCTCGCGGGGGGAGGTCTTCTCCAGACCGGGGGGGAAAGGTGAAAATCCGTGATCTTTCTGTCGATCGGCTTAACTGAATTGAATAGGAGGCCGGTGAAAGTTCGCCACCACCGTTGGATGCTCAGGGGGACACGTGACGCACTATGAGACGTCAGTCACGGCAAAATCGGCCCTCAGGAACAATATCGACCAGACGATGGCATGGCGTGACCTCTTCGCGCAGCGAATGTGAAGACCAGCCGCGACTTTAGAGACTTACTGGCGAGGGAGCTAGTACTAAAAAGAAAAAAGAACATCGCGGTGATGGTAAGGGCGTCCGAGGAACATATTTTTTTGAGGGGGGAGGAGGGGGGGTTTGAGTAAGCGGGTCGGAAGGGGGGGAGCTCCGGGGACGGTGAAAAAAGCTTCTGAAGATGGTCGTCGGTTGGGGATCAGAAGAGGAGAAGGGAAGACTAGATCGCGATCTTAGAAAGAAAAAGCTTGGCTGAGTTCTGTTGGGGGGGGGAGTCTACATTAGCAGAATATCAGCAGTCAAAAAAAAAATAAAGACCCAGATGCGGACCTGTATTGGTAGGGGGGAAAACACACGAACACGTAATCGACCTGAAGAGAGGAGGTCAAAAGGGAGCATGAAGAAGGATTAAGTCTTTCCCACGTGGTAGAATGTTGTGAGGACCAAAGGAAAAAGAGGCTCTCTGATCTCAATCATGCAACAAGTCTCATCTCGCCGCATCACAACGAGAATGTGAAAAAAACAAAGTCGCCAAAAAAAGGGCAACATTCGAGAAAGAACAATGACTGATAAGAGCGACGGGTTAGGATGAGACTCATGTTAGGGGCAAGGCCCGCTCTCCGCTGCGCGGCAGTTTCGTAGGGAGAAGAAGATGTGTGAAAGTGATGAAGGGAAGGAGAAGAAGTCACGTGGGTCGGCAAGTTAGGAATAGATCCTCAGGACGAAGAACCATTATAATGGGGACAGGGGAACGGGCAAGTAAGGCAGATAGAGGGAGGTGATAATTCGTCTCAGGAGAGACGCGAATCTTCTCTCCAAGGGTCATATCAAAAAAACCACGAGAGTAGTAGAAAACAAAGCACGCTGGGGAAGGGGGTGAGATGCCGCTCGCGACCAAAAGCCGCAAGAGCTAGATTTGAAAGCGTGGCGAGGCGCCCGGAGGAAATTCTTCGACTCAGATCGGCCAGCGTACGAGTCAAAGGTTCAAAAGGGGAAAAGTGACTCGGCAACTTGCGTAAGGACAAAGCGCACGAAGGCTCAAGATCGGTGGAGAAGAGGAAGATCAGGGACCTTTCCGACAGGGCCTGTCTAATGTCGGAAGCGTACGGAAGTACGCCGTCTTTACTTCTCTACGAGAGAAAAAAGAGGGGTTGCAAAACGGGAGCTGTCTGGGAAGAGTGGGGAGAGGGACCTAAACCTTGATGAGAGAAATATAAAGACG
>Ga0179593_1462723_pt1 | contig 11698 bp, 15 predicted proteins | sample CZODoug2_1_08_16_FD_185931 | JGI IMG/M metagenome (GOLD analysis project Ga0179593, IMG submission 185931) | Vadose zone soil fungal communities from Angelo Coast Range Reserve, California, USA - CZODoug2_1_08_16fungal (PacBio error correction) | ecosystem: Environmental > Terrestrial > Soil >...
GGGGAAATCGTCGTCCAGGGTCAGTCAGAGACCTCAGGCGCACGGATAGACAGTCGCGGAAAATACAGAGCACTGTGAGCAAACGCAAAAGGAGGTGTGAGATCGAGAAAAATGGGGGAGTGTAGGGAATCTCGGGCACGACGTCCAAACAAAGAAACTGAAAACGGGGCTCTAAGACGAAGGCGTGGGGCAGGAGCCCTAAACTCTGGGCATATCCGTCCGATTCAAAGCGAAGGACACGGTAGCATAAATTAGCCGGCCTGAACACGCGATCGCGCTAAAATGAGTCCAGAAAGGAAATGTGAGCAGGGTGGGCTGAACGTGCGTGAACGGCGGCAGGCGGCGAATAAAGGAAATCACTTGGCGGCGTCAGGCATACCGACAAAACTTCAAATGCAAACGATCTGGAAGTCGGGAATAAAAACGGTCTTTGCCGTTCAAAAAAAAAGGTTTGGTTTGAATCGGATCTTTCCAGCCATCACAACTGGAGAACACAGAGGCTAAAAAAACCCGCAGCACAGAAAGGCAGAATAGCGGACTTCATCGGCGCATCCTCCATTTGAAGAGACACAAAGAAAGGACAAAGGGTGGGAACAGTGGGCAAAAAAGTATCAGGTTGGAGGAAAGCAGGGATGTGGGGGGAAAAAAAAAAACACGCATTGGACGGTGTACGGGAGAAACCGCAACGAAAAAAGACGGAAAGTATGTTCGATTGAGTAAAAGGAGTTGAGGGTTGGGTGGGGGGGAGCAACCATAGAGGGGTCCAAAAAAATCTGTATAGCGCCCGGTCCATAATGCAAACAATGTTCAGCGGATTTGGGGCACCCTCAGGCAAGTGCGACACAAATCGCGGGCGGAAGCGGGAGAGCAGCTCGGAGGCAACAGGTAGGAAAGAGCCGGGGCAACCAAGAAAACGAATAAGGAGAAGAACCGTGCGAGTCGAGTCGTAAGTACGAAGAGGGAATTGCAAAAGAAGGGCCGACGGATAACGAGAGAGAAAATAAAAAACAGTCGGGGAGAGAGCAAGAAGATAAGGCAGGCCTTGGAAAAAAAGACAGTCTAAGCAAGAAACAAAGGAAAACCAGGAAGAACCCGTCGGAAAATCTCGTGGAAGAGGGGATAACTATAAATTTCTCTCAAGGGGGTGAGGGTGAGAATTCGGCCGGGGGTGAAACATCGGTGGACGGGGATAAAAGCTGTTCCGTATCCATACCCTAAAAGGAGAATGACTGAAAAACAATGTGGGGCATCGGGGATCCCCGCTACAATCGGAGGTCCAACAGAACCTCGGGCTGTGAACACAACGGAAGAGCGACCAGTTATTCGCAGAAAGATCGCGAGGAACCGAGAAAACAGCGCTAGAAGAAATCACAGCAGTAAAGAAGAGGGGCAGGACGAAAAATGACCGATAAGCCGGTCATCCCGAGGGAAAAAAGGCGGAAGAGTGAACAAATCACGTACCATAAAAATAAAAACAGCCTCACCCATGGACAAAAAAACGCCTAAACGACTTGGTCGTCAACACAACAAAAGGGGGGTGAAAAAGGCACGCGGCATTGGGGGGCCGGGAAAAGGAAATGGGTATGGGGCTCTGGCACAGAACTCATATGGGGTCGCAGGGGAGATAAATAGGCCTGGTAGAGATGGGGAAAGCGGCCGCCAAAAAACTAAGAAACTTTAGGGGGAAGGGTTCGAGGGAATGCAGGGGCCCACAAAGGGGAATAAGAGAGGTTTCGAGGGGGGCACATGCAAAAGGGGGGAAAGAAACACAGCCACAAAAAACCGCACAAGATACTTGAGCCTTTCGTGTAATGAGAAAAAGGGAGGGAAATCGGCGGAAGCTCTCTCAGAGGACCTGAAAAAAAAATAGGCGAGGGGGGGGAGGGGGGGGCCTACGTATAGGGTAAGAGAACCTCAAGCAGAAGGTCAAATAGAAAGGCAAAGGAACGGAATCGCACCGGTCCATCAGCAAAACAAGGCAGCCGCCGGGGGACGCATGTGTGGCTCAGATGCCAGGAAAGAGACCAAACTGACTTAGAAGGGACCACGGATGAAAATGTGGAAGGCGAGGGAAGGGCTTGTTCCACGGATCAGACATCCGGGGCCAACTCCGAGAAGACGCAGTCCCCCAGAAACACGGTGTTGAAATGCGCTTTTTGGTACTGGATCATACTCTCCTCAAAAACAAAGGAATGGTGTATAAAAAAAGGAGAGAAAAAGAGAAAAAAGGCACAGCGAAAAACGAATAGATAAACCCGGGAAAAACAATGTGAAGTTGGCGGCACTATTGGACCAAGGCTGCGAAAGTGAGGCAACCGGAGTTCTGGAGCCTAAAAAAGCAAAACAAACAGCAAAGATTCGACGAATGACAATGAAATCCTTGAAAGAACAAGTGAAGTCCATCACGGACAGAAGGGGGAGCCTGTCATATCGCTCCCAACATGCGGGCAACACCGTGGGAGAAGAGGGGGCAGGGAAGGCAAGATAGTAAATCACGGGGAAAAGGAAGACGAGTAGCCGGGGCAATGAGGGGGGCTCCCTAACATCGCTAAGGGGGAGAAACCATACAACACAAAACTAACAACAACCTATTGAAGTGGTAGAGGAATAAAAGAGAAAGTTCGCGACATGGGATCAAAAGAACACTAAAAGAAAAATGGGAACGCAAAGTATACCCAACATGGGGAGGTTTGAGGGACGGGAGGGCAACGGGGTGGGAGAAAGGCATGGACGAAAAAACTACGGGGTTAACTTATCGATTGATGGGAAAGGAAGGGGAAATTAAGGCCAGGCAGGAAACCCAAACCGTTAACGCGCAGAAAAACGGGTAGAGAGTGAGACGGCAGTCAGAACATTTAGCAAAACCACAACAAGACCGCGTGACAAAAGCCACAAGCGACAAGACAAAAAGGTGTCAGCAGGCGACCACCCAACAGTAAACATGAGGAGCAGTTAATAAAGCAAGGTAAGAAAAAAAAGAGGAAAGGGGGACTTTGGGGATTGGCATTCGGTAAAAAGGGGAAAAAAAAAGCATTTGAGGAAATGGGGGCGGGAGAAAGAAGGATCGCTTGGAGAAGGGGGAGACTGTGGGGCCGTTTATGTTGTCGGACGATCTTTCGCGCGGAAAGAACACGCACGCAGGAGCCAGACGTCCACTGGAAAAGATCTAACGGATAGGGCAGAGGGCAGGGCTGTACAAAAGATAAAAGCTTCTATAGACAAATGGCGATGTTTTTACTAGGTGACATCGCGCTAGGAGCAATGCTTTGCCGGGAAACCTGGCAAGAGAGGGTGGGAGGTGTTCACCCAGGATGGAAAGGGGAGGGGCGGAGCGATAACAACAATAGCGGGGTTAGGGAAAAAGCTCAAAACCCGAAAAAGATTTGATGGTGGGGGGGAGAGGTCAGGATGTGCCTCTTGGCGAGGTGGGGGGGAAAGGGGAAGGGGGGCGTGAGAAGTCGGAATCCATCAGGCCGGCAAAACGTCCAAGTCGAAAGTTCGACAGACCTGGAGGACAGGGAGACTCTCTCGCAACGAGCTGAAAAGAAAGGAGGAAGTCGGAATCCCAAAAACCAACAAAACACAAACCGCAAAAAAAAAAAAAAAAACAACCATCGTCTTGATGGGATTTCCTGGAAGGAAGCTAAATCCCGCCACAAAAATTGGGAGACCTGCGGCTGACATCGTGTAGGAGCTCTCAAACGAGCATGTATGGGGAAATGCAAACGGTAGTCACGCATGGGAAAATGGTCCGGGTCTAAAGGACGAACCTGGGGCAAAGGAAAAACGTCCTATGCGGAAGATAGGTAAAAGGGGGGCAGAACTGATGTCTGCGTAGGGAAAAGCGGCAACTTCTGGAGACAACTACGGCCTCGCGACTCGGGGGTCGGTGCCAAGGGGAGGTGGGGCAAATTAAACAGCTGGCAACGTGTGTATAGTGCTCGGAGTAAGATCGAGTAAGAGCAAGGGCAAGAATAACACAAAAAAGGAAAAACCGAAAAAGCCGGAGAAATAATAAGGAAAAGATGTGTCTGCAATATCACCGGTGCAAGTTAGGTATTGCGGTGAGGGAAGGAAAAATAAAAGCACACCGGCTTGGTTGAGGCCACCAAAAACAGGACATTGGCTTATACAATACCAGGGGCAAGAAATGGCGGGGGGAAAAAGTACACAGGGTGCTGTGGCGTGGATGGGGAAGATCCCTAGGAGACGTATGAAAAAAACGTCACAGAGAAAATTTAGGTGTGGTGGCGTGGGTCGTGAAGGACTCGTTGTGAGGAGCTGGAGGGGGCCGGGGGGTGGACAGAGGATGGGGGTGTAATGGATGGAGGCGTAAATAGTCGATTCAAAATAAAAAAAAAGAAAAGAAAACACTGGGGGGGAAAGGAAAAACATCCAATTAAAAATGTTCTCCACGCTCGGAGGAATTAGTATCGGAAGAAAGCGGAAGGACAAATAACTTTTCGATCGAAGGACCTCTGAAAGAAAAAAAGGGACAAGGGCAGCAATAGATGCCCAAACTCTGCGTCGGGGAAAAAAAGACACCTGGGTCTCGAGAGCATCGAGGGTTGCAGCCGATGAACGGAAATTGAAACACATAGAGACTCTTAATGAAAGGTCCTCGAAAGGGAACTGTCGGGGGCCAATACAAAAACGATTTTTAAATACTGATAGGGTCGAATTGGGAGATCACCAGGGGTATTTTGGGGAGGGTTTTCTTCGTTCCCTACAAGGAACTACAAGACGCATTGCTCGTGAGTCATAGAGGAGACAAAAGTTGTCTTTCGGGGGGCGAAAAAATCAGGTATTAAATAGGATCACAGGGGACAGGGAGAGTGAGCTGGAAAAGATGTGCTATTTGGGGGAGAGGAGGCCAGACTAAGAAAAAGGACAATCGGAACTAGACAAAAGTCCACACGGCCGGAGGGAGGACCGACGATGGGGTGTCAAGGGAAAGGGACGGGTGGGAGCTCGGGCTAATCTACGGAGGGCGCGCGGAGAGTGGGGGGCACGACCATGGCTGAGGAGACACTAAGGGCACAGGGGCGGAAAAAGACAGGGGGAAAGCGACAAGAGGCAAAAGGGGTCTGGACTATATTGGACTAGACCGGCGAAAAAAACACTTAACGCAGAAGGTGACGATGGAAGGGGCACGGAACAAGATAAAAAAAACAGGGAAAACTCGGTCAAAGTCTACAAGACTTGGGGGGGGGCATGGAGGATTTTACATTGACGGCTACTAGGAAACAGGGACATAAGTTGATGAGTCCATATCGGGTGGTTCTAGAAAGTGCAAAAAAAAAAAAAAAGAAAGTGTGACGAAATAGAGTTCTGACCAAGACAGAAAGGACTTTCTAAACACCACCACGCGAAACACGGGTCGGGGGACTGACAAGGGGAGGGAAATGAGGAGATAAGGAACGCAACGGAGTTAATATTTCAGAGATGAGGAAATGCAAGGAAATGATGAAGCCTTAGGGGTAGGACTAAGGCAAATGTGAATGTCAACCCTGCATTAGATGATGGTCCGAACAATCCAAATAGATCAGAAAACACGGAAAGGGAGGGAGAAAGAAAGAGAGAATAAGGGGATGGCCTTGAGAAGAACGCCATTAAGGGAACTTGGCCTTAGAGGTCTACACTAGGAAGGTGACCCTGAGATCAAAACACGCCTGAGCAAAAAAAGAAATTGGACGCACGCAAGTATGAAGGAAAGGAGGACAGTATGAATCACCGCCGAAAACGGGGGACGCGGGGACTTGGGTGTTTAGAAAGCCCGCAGATGTTGTGACATGGAAGACAAGACGCTGGAGTGCCACATAGCCGAACAGAGGAGAAAAAGAAAAATGGCGACATAATACGGGCAGAATTCTCGAGGAGAAGAAAGAAAAATCCTGACCCCCAAGCGTCGAGAGGCGAGGTAAGGCGGGGGTGGACGAGGCAAGGCGATCACGGGTCAAGCGTCCTGGTGGGATGGTGTGGTTACGCGGAAGTACGCCACCAAAAATCGGCGCCTGCATCAGGGTCGATAAAAATCGAGAAGGGGAACCGGAGAGAAGCCTCCAGGGGTCATAACAATCAAACCGCCACGCAACGCCCTAAAGACTAAGAGCCCTAGGGGACAATAGAGCTGCACACAAAGGCAAGTAAAAAAAAAGAGCAAACGACGCTCGTGACTACCGAAAACGGAGGGGGAATCAACAGTAGAGCTGATTGGGGAATAATATCCTGGGGGAAAGCAGAGACAAGCAAGCACGTTCATCGTAAAGATCTGAGTGCCCTTAAAAAAGGGGGGGTGTCTCCGACACAATGAAGAACTGTCACGACTGATACTCTGGTAGGGGGAGTATTGGAGGGAAAACGAGGGATTCGGCTCGACAAGCACGAAAAGATCACCGCGAAAAAAAAAGGAGGGGACACTGGGATTTGCGCAAAAAAGATGGTCCAGAAGGAACGATGGGAACAACTGGAAGGAGTCGTAAATGGTCGACCGGAAAAAAGAGAGATATATCGAAAAAAAAAAAAAAAACCAAAAAGGGCGGTAGACAAACGATGGATCGCCAGGTTGCTGATTGGGGAGTGGAGAGACGGGGCGAGAGATCGAAAAATCAGGTTGTAGTCAGAGGACCAGGACCAGGGACCCACACTTGCCTGAATAAGGGGAAACGGCCGAAGTGAGGTGACCAGTCAACAAAGGACGTGGGTTTTGTGAATGTGATAAAACTGTGCAGACATAGAGAGGAACAACCAAAAACTCGAGCGGCAAACGTCGGCAGGAGGGGACAATGGAGATAGGGAAGTGCAGTGAGGCTAACCAAGGTATCTGAAAAAGGCACAAGGTTAGAAAAAGGGGGGGAAACCTTGTGGGGACAAAGTAGGCAAATGACGGTTTTGTGTAGATGAAGTGAAATGGGGGCCAAAGACCGGGGTTGTGTAACGAATAATAAGAGAGACGACACGACAAGAAAGAATGACGGGAGAATATGTGAGCAGACAGGTTGGCGGAGGGACCGCACGGGACGAGTCAAGGTTTGGGGTTGGGGTGGGGACAAGAAAAGGAAAATCCAGGGATAGCGCAGTACCTAAATCAAAGAACACAAGGGGGTGATGGAATTCGAATAAGGTGCCATCATACTCTCAAAAAGACGCGGCGGGCGTACGGGCTCCGGCTCACACGAGGAGTGTAGGCAAGATAGCGGGGCACAACGTAACCCTATATTCGCGCATCGGCTCGTACCTGGGGTGAAAGAAAAGTTCGACGGGGGAGGGGTTAGTAAGGCATTTTCGGTAAAGGTACGCAGCCGAGACGATCGGAGGATCCACAACAACAAGTTGTAGTCTGGGCGAGAAAGGAGAAATAAGAGGGGGGGCATAGTAATGACGTCGGGCGGGGATAAAGAAAGATGAGGCCGCATTCGGCACAGAGAGGGTACACGATGAGACAGGCAGGAGGGAAGGTGGGAGTAGATGCTCCGAAACGGGGCACAGTGGATTGGATGGAAGGAGCCTCTGGTGAGAGGAAGTCAGTAGGGGGAATAAAAACATGGCACATCAGAAGTATCTGGAGAACCGCTAACACTCTTCGGGACCCCCAGAACGAAACAACTTCGAGGGAAAATATCATAGGACTTGAAACACTGAAGCCTATCAGTGAGGAAAATTGAAAAAAAAACATCTGCTAGATAGAATAATCTGACATCCGAATGGGTCTAAGATGAGACTCCTGGTGGGAAAATCCAGACACGCGGCTAGTCAACGTATGCAGAGTCCGCAGCAGCGGTAAAAAAATCAAACCAGGCCAACCGACGGTTTCACAAAGCCCTGACAAAGCTGGTAGAACTACCAGAGCAAAAAAAAAAGTTTCAACGTGTAAGCGAGCAGTCAAGGTGGGGACCGGGAAAACATATGTAAGGGGGGCGGCAACGGAGCTATGGTGGGCTGGTTCTGAGGGGGGGTGAAAGTAAGAAGTAACAATAGCGGAGGGAAACAGGTAGGAATGGGGAAGGCAAAAACGAGAGAATGGGCAGTACGGGGAAGTCCTTTCCGGGGCCCACCAAAGTGAAATCAAGCTTGGTGGCGAGTTTGTCAGACGAAATTTACATCAAAACTCAGAAAAAAAGACCGCACAGAGAATCTGGAAGGGGACATTACGTTCGTGCCTTGCAGAATCGCGATATTTAATAGGAACAGCCTAATAGGAGAAGAGGGTGGGAAGGGGGATAGTAGGGGGGAAGAAACGTGGGAAAAGAGAAGGCTGCAGGAGATGCCGCGTGAGACTGCCAACGGACAAAACAAAACTTCGCACCGCCGTGAGCAAGCCGTGGAACGCAATGTGACGATAGTGGACCAGGAAAAGAGCTCCAGGCGAGAAGAAAGGCACGGTTACAGGCCTTGGCACCATTGCGCGACGCCAAAGTTGCATTTGCCATCAAGAGGGGCGATAAGGTGGGTCCAACGCAAGCGATGGGCAAGAAGGGACTCAGATAAATAAGGGGGGGGAGCTGTGGGGGAGTAGCGGGGGGGGGGCATTGTGAACTGCGATCCCCAGTACAACCACTTAGGGGGGAGGGAGAGCGCAAAAACCAAAAAGGCCAACCGAAGTACCCAATTCCGTTTCACTCGAGGATGCCCATAAAAGGCTGGTGTCAACAGGCTCGCTAAAAGGAAAAAAGCACTTTCTCATAAGGTCAAGGAAAAGGGGGCGGGCAGGCATGCTGCTCCGGGGGGCCGTCGGCCTGGTCATAGCGGACCAACAAAATTGGAGGGAACACGGGGGCTTTGCTGATTCAGGAGGGGGGTGTACGGGCAGTGGGGAATCGGCCATGCTAGAGAAGGTAGGATGGGGTGCGATCACAAGCCGGAAGGGGAAAACACACGAGTAAATGTTTCATCGGGACAGAAATAGAGAAAATCGCGATGCAAATAAGCCAGACTCATAAAGAAGGCAGAAGTAACGGTGGGACGGGGGCGGGGGGGAGAACCTTTGCCGGAAGGGCAGAAAAAAAACTAGGACGAGGATGAATTGGCACGCGGGAAATTGGGGTGGCCCGTCACGGTGAATAGAAAAAACCAGAAGGGTTGGAAAGGAGGAGGTGCCTTAAGATAACTAGTGAGTTACAGCACGAGCTGTACTTTAACAGCATCAAGGAAAGGTTGACCTGCAACAGCAATTACAAGAGAGATCTATGATATATAAAGTGGACAGAGGTTGAATATCTTAAGTGAACTGGGGGTCCGGGCCGAAAAGGGAGGGGGTGAGGGGGGGAAGGTTGAACATGCCGGGGAAGGGAGTGTTGTCGCCTGGCGAAAAGGGTTATGGGGATCGGGAATCATGGGATGGGGGAGTGGGAAGACACGGTCAACGGGTCTGAACGAGGGAGCTGGGTTAGCAAAGGAAAGGCGGGCTGAGTAGCATTCGAGGGGACGGGTTGTCTTGAAAAAAAGGCGGACGGGGGAGTAAGGGGCCCTTGGGCTAACCAGAGTCCTGCAGTCGGCTATTGAGTTAAAAGAAGGGGTGCCAAGGGGTGCTGGTTCATAATAGGGGTAGGCGGGGGGAGAAGCACTGGAGACGGACCCCATTAGTTTTGGAGGCTGAACGTGTCGGGTTCAGACGAAAAGGGGGGCTGTCCGCGAGGTCTCGGCAAAAAAGGAAAACGGAGGGAAGACGTCTCATGGGGTAGAAAGACAACAGTAAAATTGCAGACAGGAGAAGGGCATCATCGAAGGGCGGCTTCCGAGAGCCGGGGAAAAGTAAGCTGCGGGATGTTTACCGCGGTAGACGGAGTCAAAGACGCCAAATGACTTAGCTTGGGAGAGGAAATAAGGGGGTTACACAAGCCTCGAACGCGGAAAGCGCTTTTGGAAGGTGATCGCGACGTATATGGCGGCGTGCTTCGGAACGGAAATGAAGTAGAAAGGAGATCCTGAGCGAGAAATTAAAATCAAGCGGGTCGCTGAAAGTTGAAAAGTGGGTGAACTGGGGCGCAACTAGCTGGGCTGAAAGGTGACGCACAGCGGAGGAGGAACTGAGGGCAGGAGAGTATTCTGTGAGGCGGGGGAATGATTCGAAGTATCCTGGACGACCAGAGGTGGTGGGAAAGTTATGGGTAATTAAGGTGGGGTACCGATGAACAAGAAAATGGCAACAAACAAACCAAACCGGAACATCCGAAAGGTGGCTAACGACATAATTTCTTTACGCAGGGAAAGTCATTGGTGGCGTTGGGGGGGGAGGGGACACCCGTAACAAAATTAAGGGGTGGGACAACATGCACCACATCCGAATAATGATTGGAAAAAAAAGAAACAGGAATGGGGGAAGTACAATTGCCTTTGGCCCAATGTTGAAAAAAGGGGGGGGGACGAAAGGGGTGGGTCCTATAAATGGGGGATCGTGGACTAAAGCTGTCACTCAGAGCTGTGTGGGGAGAGCGCGTATGTATATGAAAGGGCGGGGAGAGACGCGTGGTCTAACGAAATGTGGTAGGCAGAGAGCATCCAATCATCTGAAGTCAGCTTTGGTAAAGGGGGGAAGCGACAGTCTGGAGGGGCGTCCCCACAGGCGCAATGAAAGGGTCTGTGCAGTAAAGGGAAGGATAATAGGGCCCGCCCATAAAGAGACAAAAACTGTGCGCGATGAGGGCCTCGCAAATAACAAGTCAGCAACGATAGTTGAACGAAAGGCAGGGGGGGTCAGGGGTGAGATCTATATGGGAGGCAGCTGCGGCCCTAGAAAATGACGAACTAACGAGGCAATGGGGAATGAAGAGGAGGGGAGTACGGCGGGAGGACAAAGTTGATAAGAATCATGAAAAGGGGCGTATGTAGGCGAGCCCCGCGAGGGGACGTAGGTGATGGAGCTCGACATAAATAGAACATGGGTCGAAAGAGAGGGAGGCAGAAATAAAGAGTCGAAACATAAAATCGGTGGTAGACGTGCGGTGCGCAGGGGATCGACGGGATTCAACGAGTCAACAGCGTCTCTGCATAGGGAAGGGTTGAATGGTGGTGGGGTGAAAAGAAAACAAACAAAAACCGAGCTGAGGGCGAACGGGATTGGAAAAAGCGACTAGAGCGTACCGCGTGATACGCCGAAGGAAAAGATGTGGGGAACGGATTGTGGAGGAGTAGGTTAAAGGACCATTCCATCGGAGGGCAACGAGACCCTTCGACCCATGCCGCAGAAGACGCATGAAGGACGGGTACGGAGGGATGAGAAACAGGGGGGGGGGGGGACGGCCGAGAATTGAGTGAGGATTCTAGAAAGGGGAAAAATCGACAAGCCTGCTTACCAGGGTGGCCAACGGGAAGACTATCTCAAAAGAACCAAAGTCGAAGTATGGGTATAGTGATTGGGGGACGGGGGTACAGGGGGGTCGTAGGGGAGCACAGGAGACAGGGAGCAGCGGAGTTAAATGGGGAGTCCTCTAAATCTTGGTGGCGATGTGAAAAACAAAAGGTGTCTAAGAGTGGGGTGTCGGCACGAAGATATACATGCTGGCGAAAGGAGTTTGAGAAAAAAAGGGCAGCGGCTAAAAAGTGTGGAGTGGGGGGGAAGGTCGAAGTCGAAGGCATAATGGGTGCAGGGGAAATTAGTGGGAGGAGTATATTGCAGGGGGCTGGGATGATGGCACAATTATGTGATGAGTCAAATGCCTGCGCGGCAGGTTGTCTCGGGGGCCCTGGAGGCAAAAGAAAA
>Ga0179593_1272131_pt1 | contig 11697 bp, 24 predicted proteins | sample CZODoug2_1_08_16_FD_185931 | JGI IMG/M metagenome (GOLD analysis project Ga0179593, IMG submission 185931) | Vadose zone soil fungal communities from Angelo Coast Range Reserve, California, USA - CZODoug2_1_08_16fungal (PacBio error correction) | ecosystem: Environmental > Terrestrial > Soil >...
GGAGGATCAGTTAACAGGGGCGAGGGGGTGAGGAAAAAAAAGCAGAAGGGACACGCAGGAGAGGGCCTTAAAAAAAAAAAAACCGTTTTAAGGGCATCGTGTTCGGAAAATGGCAAGAACCCAGGTTTAGAGGGCTGGTTCCGGAAAGAAAAGACCCTGGGGCCCGCCGTTTTTAACAACCAGGGGGAGAGGACGGTAGCTGAAACAATGAGTGGGAAAAGACTTGAAGGAGTAACCGGTAAGGGCCGCAGGAACAGACAGAGCAAAGAGGGAAAAAAAAAACACGAAGGGTTGCGCAGCGGAAAGGGTCGGGAAAAGTTCAAAACACAATTTGAAACAGAGAACAAGCGGTCATAAATGGGATGGGGAAAAAAAAAGGGAGAGGATTCCCAAGGTAATCAAAGGAAAAACGCTGCGCTTTGGCGCGGTAGGATTCGGGCAGAGACCGACGAAACCTCGAGTGATTCACCCTGGGTGTGGGATGGAGCGAAACGCACCGGCGAAAATGAAGTGGGTCTTCCATTCAAAAGGCGGAGGGGGGAAGGGGCAGGGGGTTACCACCAACCAATTCGGAGAAAGAAAGACGACCTTGCAAAAACAAGTTAAATCACGCGTGAAGTGTGGAGAAGGTGGGGGGGGAAAGAGAAGTAAACTTGGAAAAATTAAAAAAAAACAACCGGAAAGGGACGGTCCCATGGGCACAGAAAAAGCGCGATGAAATGAATGAATTGGAACAGACTGGGTGAGGGGGGGTGGAGAAACTTTCCTTTTCCTGGTGTGAGAGAAGTAAAACGCATCAAGCAAGTGTCAGAAGGACACTTAAAGGGCCAAAGCTATTGGGGCAGTCCAAAAAAAGGTGCCAAAAAAGGGGGAAAGGCGTACTTCAGTAGGGGGGTAGCAACATTTAAAAAGGAGGAGAAAGTGGGGCATAACCTGGGGCACGGGGAGGGGAAGGTCGACAAGGAAGGGGGGGCACTTTCAATCAAAAAAGTCGGGCAAAGCGCGGATGGGACACAGAGCAGGGACAGGGTGGCAAAAAAAACGACAGATTCGAAAGGGTGACAGTGGTGAGGGAGAAACCATTGAACAAGAACAAGCAAAAACACTGGGTCAATGAATTTCAAAATACCCAGGGAGGACAAAAGTGCAAAAAAAAACGAATATCGACCGGAGGAGAAACGCAGAAAAAAATCGTGGGGGGGAAAAAAGAGAAAGTTATTTTCAAATGGAACACCAAAGGAAAAAAAAGGAGTCACCCGTTGAAAAGACACGCCAACGAGATAAAAAGCAGACATCCACTGAAGAAATGCCGCGCAGAAGAAGAAAAAAAAAAAAAAGGAGGGGAGGAGAATTGGAGATGCGAATGGAAGGAAAAAGAAGGGGGGGGGGGAACAGAACTCTCGACGAGGAGACAAAGGGGAAAACGTACGACGGGGGGGGAAAAAAGGGATGGAAATTTGGAGCGGAAGTGGGACGGGTAAAAAAACGGGGTAAACTAGAGGGCCGTACCTCCCGCAGTCTTGGACGGAAAAATAAGGGAACACGTTTTTTGGGCCTTCGGTCTTAACTCAATACGGAAGAGGGGGAAAATGGGTTGATCTGGGTGGGAAAAAAAATGGAAAAACTGCACTAGCAGGAGGATAAAGATTTTCCCTTTGGTGGAAGAAGGAACCCAAAAAGACGAAAAGCAAAAGGTGGCCAAGGGGTAGAAAAAAAGGTCGAAGAAAAAACGAAAGAAGGAAAGCAACTTGCGGGCTGGAAAGCGGCAAAAAAGCAACGCTGACCGAAGAGGGACTGGGGGGAAAGGAAGAAAAAAAAAGGACCAGTTGAAAAAAAACCCATTAAAAAAACCTCTGCAGAAGGGGGAACATAATTTGATCGCAGAGGAGAACCTGTTGACGCGGGGGCCGATCCGTGAACAATGGGGGGTGGGGTGGTACAAAAAAAACCTTTGAAAATTGTCAAGAAGGGGGGGCTGAAAAAGCGGGTCGGGCCAAAACGAGACCCCACTAAGGGCCACAGGAGGAGAGCACAACTGTACGACGTCGCCCCCACAGGGGAAAAACAGAAAAAATATCGAAATGAACCAAATTAGTCAAAAAAGCCGCCGGGCGGGAAAACAAGGAAAAAAAAGGGGGGAAACAAGAGGAAATTCGCGAGGCAAGAAAGGATCAAACCAACGCCGCCAAAGCGGAAACGCGGAAGTGGAGAATCAGTGAAGACCGCAGCAATCTAAACAGTCACATTGAGTGACCGAAAAAAACGCTATGAAAATGTCAGGGGGGGAAATCAGGCCAATGGAAGAGCAGAAAAACAAAAGGGCGTGAATGGAAGCTAAGGGGGGGGGCGGGAGTGAAGGGGGGGGGAGGCCCTACCACAAAGGGTCCGACTCCTTTGTTCAAAGAAAATGGAGAGAAAACGAATAAAAACTGGGGAAAAAAAAAAAAAAAAAGGGTCAAGGGAGGGGAGTTGGTGCGCGAAAAAAAAAAGAAAAAAAAGTCGAAAAAACCAACGGAGAACTGATGACAAAAAAAAGGGGATGAGAAAAACCAAAATTCGCTTTTCGAAAGGGGACTTGAAGGGATCAAAAATGTAGCAAATCTAACCGTGATCGCTCCCAAAAAGGGAAAGGGGGGCGGGACTCAAGAAAGACTGAAGACTGTGACCGATCGCACGGGGAGGAGGGGTAACTAAACCGGAAAAAAAAAATACAAATGGACAAGCCATGCGGCGAAGCGGCAACTACGGGCAGAGTCTTTTCGTTATGGCAGCCGGAGGAAAGAGGAATGGGGACGGGGAAACAAGGAGAGGGAGGGTTAAAGAAAGTGGTCTCAGGAAAAAAAAAAAATAACCCTTGGATATCGGGTGCAGCACAAAAAAAAAAATGGGGGGTGGCCGCCTCAGCTCAAAAAAAATGCAGAAAGCAGGAAATAAGCACAACACCGAAAGAAGGCAGGACGGGTATAAACAACAAGGGCTGGCAATCGAGGCGGAAAGGGCAAAAAGAAACTAGGGCCAAGAGGAGGGGGGGAACAAGAGTCGAGCAGGGAACTGGGTATGTAAAAATCAGTAACGTGAACACGATGCAAATATTTAGGTATCGGATGGAAACAACTTTCTACAAATGTTAGTTTGGGGACAGAAAGGGATTTGAGAGATTTCAAGGCCGAAAAAGGCAACACTAAGAATACCACAACAAAAGAAGAACAAGAAAAAAAAATGTCCTTGACTAAATGGAAAGAGATCTTCAAAAGCAGCCGCCAACCCCGGGGGACACGAATCCCGAAACATGAGGAGGGATGCAGTGTAGAAAAAAAGAAAAAGGGGGGGGAAAGGACCTATCGCGGAGCGAAACAGACAAGGGTCCCAAAAAAGCGGGGGCTGGTTGGGGGCAGACCCGAAAGGAAAAGGTATATAGAGGGCAGTGTAGGGGAGTCTAACACGAACCGGGACGAGGGAAAAATTGGGAAAGAAAGAGGGAGGGACAGGCGCCTGATTGGGGTTGGAGGACAAACTGCTAACGGGGAAATCGGCCGGGAAACAATGACTCATTACAAAAGAGGGTTTCGGAAACGCGGGGTGATCCCCGGAAATAACGGAGAGGAACGAAGGGAGGGAGAAAAAAAAACTCAATTTCTAGAGGGAAAGAACCTGAGGCCGCAACGCGGGAAAAAAAACAAACTAGACTAATGGAGAACCCCAAAAAGGCGCGGAAAAATCAGAGGGGTCTACAAGAGAAAAACAACACGAGGAGGAGGAATATATGAGGTAAACTTGCCAGGGAGGAAGAACTGGGGGGGGGGGCAGTCAAACAAAAGTTCTTATAAGTTTTGCCGCGAACGTGTCGGAAAGGGTCATCGGGGAAAAAAAAAGAGGTGTGTCGGGGAAAGACCAGTGAAGCCATCTCCCGGTGAAGGAATGAAAAAAGCCATCAAAAAACTTGAGGAGAGGACGAGGAAATTTCAAAGGTCGGGCCCGAATTCCCGTGGGAACGCCAAGTGTGGTGTGAAAGAGCCAGGCGACCTAAATACCGCAAAAGCAAAGAAAAAAAAGAGGAAAAGAAAAAAGAATCAAAAAGAAACCCGCGCAAAAAAGGATAACACAAGGTCCCAGTGGGAGGGGGTGCCTCACAAAAAAAAAGCCAAACCAAAGGAATAAATTCTCGTTTCAAGGCGGCGAGGCAAAACTTAATCACTGAAGGGTGAAGAAACCGACGAAAATGCTTAGTTGAAGGGTGACTAAAGGCGGTCGTCTGTCAGAAAATCAACAGAAACAAAGTGGTAGGAGGAAATTGAAAGCGGGCCTGTTCCGTGTTGGAAATGGGGGGTGGATTAATGAGGGGTGGAATGGGCAGGATTCGAGGAGCAAAAGAAAAAAAACTCTCCTGGGTCGGGAAAAAAAAAATCCTTGGTGACGCGTGGAAGGAAAAAAAAGAAAGCCGCGAGAATTAAAAATCGGGAAAAGCGGTGGGGCAAGGAAAGAGGGAAAATGAAAGGGGGGGGGAGGCCTCGACCGCCGGTTGGGTGCGACAAAACGACGGGGACTATTTTCATTCTAAGGGAGGGGTGAACAAACAAACAGTAGCAAATGGATTGGGGGGGGGGGGGGGGAAAAGGGGCACCGGTCATGCTCAATTCTGGGAAAAAAAAAAAAAAAGAGCAAAAAAGATAAGGCGCAACTAGGAGGGCATACGAAGAAAGAAGTAAGAAAAACAAAGTTGTATTGGGGAGGTAAACACGATCTGCAACAGAAATGTTTGGTGGTTGGAAGAGGGGAAAAAAAAAAGACTTCAACCCAAGCTCAAAACAAGGGGGGGACTCAAAAACGCACTTCCTCGGGAAGACAAACGGGGAAGGCAAAGCCAAAAAAAAAAAATAGGAGTGAGAAGCGCGCGCACGTAAAATCGAAGAAACATAGAGAACTGGCATTTGGGGTCTCAATAAGAAAAGGAGGATGAATAGCACCCAACCTGGATTAAGAGTCGGCCTCTGTGCGGACACGCAAGTGGAGTGAAAGGGAGACAGCCACCCAGACGAATACCAGAAATCAATTACAAGGGGAAAAAGCTTCGACAAGACAGCAGGTTGGGGACCAATGTGGTGCTTAAATTCAAGGCCAATTTGAACGGGGGGACATACAGGGGGATTCACCGTTGGGGAGAAATAAACCCGGTTTTGGTAGAGAGTTGCGTTTTAGACGAAACGACGCATCAACCCCGCCAACGTGCCGAAGGTGGGGGGGTGGGAAAAAACTTCTCGATAGTTGCCTCAACATGAACTTGATCGAGGCGGTTCCCAGAGTAAGACAGGACAGGGAACGCGGCAGTGAACAGGAACCCACAAGAAAGGGAAAGGGGACCACGAAGCAGCGGCAAAAAAAGCGGATTAACAATGGAAAGGGCCAACGATTGCACATAGCAACCAGGAAGCAAACAAACAATGGGGGAGGGGGGGGGGAAGAGGGAGAGGAAAAGAAGGTGGGAGACACGATCGTTGGCGAACGTGGGGGGGGACGGGCGTTGCGAGGAAGGCGATGAAGGAGAAAAAGACTCGGTGTCAAAAGTTTGACGGAAAAAAAAAGGGTCTATACTTTGGGGGGGGGGACAAGTCACGAATGCGGTTTAGGTGGGGGAAGGTGCGGGGGGCTGTTAAAACGGGGAGAATTCGAAACCAGGGGGGGGCACATGGGAGGGCAAAAACGCGCCGTAGGGGAAGAGGTTTGGCATACACAACGGGCAGTGATTACGGGAAGGAAAAAAAAAAGGGAGGAAAAAGTTAAAGAGGGAAACAAAAGAAAAAGAACTGGAGGGTGACCGTTGGCAGTCCTGGGTGGGGGGAGGGGGGGGGGATCGTCAGAAGGGTGAAATGGTGAAGGGGGGTGAATCAAAGAGAACCTAAAGGGGGGGTTAACGGAGAGTCTCTTGGGGCCGCCTGAACTGGGGTCCCAAAAGAAAACCTAAAAACACTTGGGAATTTTACAAAAAGGGGCGTGAAGTAACGGAAGATTGGTGGGTAAGACTCCAGGTGGTCAAACGGGCAAGGGGAGAAATGTCCAAACCAGGGGGGGCAGGGTGGAAGTGGTTGGCAAAAAGTGCTGCTGCGAACCCAAGAAATTGAAAACGGAAACAAAGGCAAAGCGCGCGAGAAAGGGCTGAATTTCCAATGGGGGGGGCAAAAAACAACGAAAATCCGACAGGAAATAGGGGTTGACTAAGGAAAAAGAGGAAAGAAATGGTGGAACGGCATGGGGTCTGGGGTTTCCTGTTTTTCACTAAGACAAGAGGAAGGAATCATACGAATGTCGAAGAAAAAACTAACAAAAAACGCTAAAAAAGCTGGGGCACAAGAAGGGGGGGACCGTGTTCCAAACAGGTGAGACGTAATCTACTTCCGGGACGGCAAAATAACAAGACGGTCAAGTAGTAGAGATACAACAACAACGGAGGGGAAGGAGGCGGCATTGGAAAACTGGCGAAAAGGAAAACTATGGTGGGGTTAAGACCTGAAAAAGGGAAATACTACCGGGAAAAGAAAGAGTAAAAGTAGGGGGCTTCTGAAGGGACGGGAAGAATCGGAAGATTAGAAAAGAAACGGCGGGGGGAAAAACTGACGTAAAAAAAGGTTAACACTTGGGGACTTTTCTTCAGGTCATCAAGTTGATGACTGAAAAAAAGGGGGACGTGGGAACACAATTGACAGGGAAGGTAAATCCTCTGAGAAAAGATGTGCCATGGTTTAAAAGAAAAGGGGGAGGCGAACTTACAAAAAAAGGGAAGTCATGAAGGGTGTCAAAAACCAGTAGGGAGGCAGGACACACGAAAACTAACCAGGACCCTGTTCAAAAGGGTTGGGACCAGAAAAACTTGCACGACCGCAATCTGCGGGTAGGGGGCGCAGCACAAAAAAAAAGACACTGACAGTCACATCGGAGAAAACCATACCAAAGTTCACCGAAAAGGACATAAAAAATTTATACGAACTGAAAAAAAAAGGGGGGGGGGGGGGGGGGGGGGGGGGGGGGGGGGGGGGGGGGGGGGGGGGGGGGGGGGGGGGGGGTTGTTGGGGTGGGCAGTGTGGGGGGGTTGTAAAAAAAAACGTGTGCAAAACTCAACGGACAATGGTGGTTGTCTTGGGGATGGGCCTCCCGGGGAGCAGCTGGCCCCCCCCTCCACCAACTAGAAAGGACCCTAAAAAAAGAAAAACGACGGACCAAGCCTGTTCACCACCAAGCAAAAACACCCAACCCAACGCAGGAACGGAAGTGAAAAAAAAATAGGCTCCGGGACCGTGGCGCCTCCAAAAGAACCAACATGGAGAACTCGAGGAAAAAAAACGGTAAAGCAGCCTCATGCCGCACAAAAAACAAACTCGGGGTGGATAACTCTTGGAAAAGACTCGCCACAGGAAAACACGCATTTATTACCAGCAAAGGGGAAAAGTTTGGGGAAAAAACTTCAAAACGGACAAAAGGGACTAGGGGGGAGGGGGAACCGGCAAAAAGAGTGGGAAAAGAAAAAAAAAAAAAACGGGGGGGAAGGCATCCCGGCAAAACCAAAACCCCATGAACTTTCTCCAAAAAGGCAACTGACCGAGGGAAGAAAGGCATGTATATTGAAAGATCACTAAAACAGGGTTGACAAACACGGGGCGAATGGCAGGGTCGAAAGCAAAAAAAAAACACACCGAGAAAAAAGGGAAGGGGGTTCACAAAACGGGCAACACACGGGGACAGAGAAAGGGACACAAAACAAAGACAGGGCAATGTTTCTAAAAAATCAAACAAAAAAGAGGATGGTATGTCACGGGATTGAGAAAAGCGGGCAGGGGAGGGGGTCAGCGGGAAAGAGGGACGGGGGGGGAAAAGCTACTTCACATCAAGTTAAGAACAGAAGGATTGACGTAGAACTAAAAATAACACCGGTCACCATGGGGTATCAGAGGGGGGTGAAATCTGGAGCGGCAAAAGCGAAGTCATGAGAGAGGACACACAAAGCAGGAAAAACAGAATTGTGGCACGCCCCGGGAGGGAGGGGGGAAGAAGTTAATCTGCAAAAACCCTAAAATGCTGTTGGCGCCAAGAAGAAGGTGAAAAAAAGGTCAAAACGGAAAGAAAATGATCAAGAAAAAGCCCCCAAAAAAAAGCCCCAGGGGATTATATCAAGAGGTCCAAGACAGATGCAAAGCGCTGACGGGGGGGAAAAAACGTGAAGAACTATTCTGGGGGAGGGAAAATTCTGGGGGCAGGGAAGAGTGGGGTCACCACAGGGACAATGCCTGGGTGGGGGGAGAGGAAATATAAAAAAAAAGGAGGGCAGATGAGGGATCTAATTGAGTTGAGAAAGCGATGTTGAGACGACTGAGTTAAGCAGAAACGAAGGGGCTCAAAACAAAGTAGAAAACCACAGTAAAAAGCATTAAGGGGCAAGCGTGCAAGTTAATGGGGAAGGGGCCAGACCGAAACGCCGCAGAGACGACCAAAAGCCACAAGGAAAAAAAGGGGGGACGCAACATCCGATCCGGGAGAGGGGAAGAAAAGAGGCCCTACGCAAAGCGTGGTTAAACCTTGGTTTGCAAGCAGGCAACACGGGAAGGTGGAGAACGATCGCGTGGGGCGGGATTATCTCGGAAACCGCGACGAAAGGAAAAGGGACTCAAACCTCTGTAAACGGGGGGTCAAGACCTGGATGGGTATGGAAAAAAAAAAACACAACTGGTCGGGGTAGTAATCAGAAAGCGAAGTGACAAAAATGCTCCGGACTCGAGAGGTTTGCGGAGCGCTGTGAAAAGGACCAAGAAATACAAAAAAACATCAACATAAAAACGCAAACACGCAGTTTGCCGACCCAGAGGACGAAACACGCAAAAACTCAGAATCTTAAGGTCCGCCGTGAGAAAAAAAAAGGGAGCGAAGAAGAATTGAAGCTAGAACCCAATATCTGCCTCAAAAAAAAAAAAAACAAGAAACTGAGCTAATATGGGACACGTGTCAGCGAGGGGGGAGGGTCGCGCCTTTGTGGGAAAAGCAGATTTAAGATTAAAAAAGGTTTTGTCTAGCGGGGGGGGAGGGGACGATGCTCGGTGACAAAAGGGGGGGAGGGTTGAGGGGGGGTTCAATACAAAAGCAAACTTCTGCGCACTCTTTAGGTGGAATGAAAACACGCTACTCACAGGGAACGGTCCGGAGCAGTGGAAAAGAGGTGCCTATGACCGGTGGACGCACCAATGGGGGGAAAGAAATAAATCAGCAACATCCTCCGAATTGCAGTGAAAAAAAAAAGAAGCGGAAAAAAGGCTAAATCAAAAACGACAAAATCGTAGACACAACTAACCAAAGGGTGGGAAAAGGGCCCGGTCCAAAAAGTGCAACACCAAGGGGCGGCCGGAAGGCCTCACAACGTTCAAAGGAAAAAGCGATACTGAAAAAATGGGTAGCACGCACAAAAACGAAAGAGCAAATCGGAGTATTAGCTGGGGGGCGTGGAGAAAAGTCGAGGCAAATGCTTCAGAAAAAAAAACCGCTACAGAACCAAGGGGGGGGTGATCAGCGTTAGGTTCGTGGTGGGTATGGGAACAGAGGGGGCCTTTTCCGGGGGGGGGGGCCAAAACCGAAAAAATCGAAAAACGGGTCCCCCAAAATGGAAATAATTGGTAGACAGCTGACAAAAAAATCGATCAAAAATTGGACCCATCTTTAAAATGGGGGGGGGAAAGGGCCAGAGGGAAAAGACAGTTCGCAAAATTTTGCGAGGGGGGGAACTTGTTGGCGCAACGGGGACAGGCAAAACGGGGGGACTTTCTGGCTGATGAACCCAGTCTGCCCAAAAGGTCCGAGCGAATTGCAGCCAATGGTCGGTAGGCCTCAGAGGTCCAAAGGCGGGAACCCTGGAAAAACCGACGCGAGGCTTTGATGAAAAAAGCAGGCGAAGAAGGGGTCACCACTGGGATTGGGGGGCGAAAAAAGAGCGGTTCACCAAAGGGGGGAAAAAGGGGGGGGGGGGTGGGGGAATAACACGATCCACAATACCCAGGGCGAACAAAAAAAGAAAAAAAGTCTGTCCAAAAGAAGAAACAGAAAACATCGTAGGTCTTCCGGGCCCACGCAGCGTGTCAAACTAGGGAAAAACGAAAAGCAAAAAGAGCCCTAATTTTGGGGGGAAGAAAAAAAAATGGCGGCCACGGTCTTACCGTACCAAGCAAAGGGGACGCAGGGACCAGCCAAGAGAAAAGGAAAAATGTGCAATCCCGAAAAAAAAGATCAAAGGGACAGAGTGGGGGGGGCACAACCAACCCAAAAAGTTTGGGGGAGGGGGGTAAAAATGACATGTCCCAGTCCCTTACGTTTGCGGACCCAAAGTGGGGTCGAGAAAAGGGGGGGGTTGAAGGCTTTGAACGAATCCCCGGGGGCCCCTGGGGGAAGCCATTTTTGGGGGAACAGGGTAAGCCCGGTTGGAGAGAAGCCGTTATCCGAGCTGGCATGGGAGGACCGTGAGGCAAACGCAGCAGTGGGACAACGCCAAAAAAGAAAGAACAAAGTGGACAAAAAAAATTGAAGGGTCACAATGACCTGGGCGGGGGGCAAAAATGTTCAGACCCGCGGAACATAACAATGTGCAATGAGAGGGGGGAAAAAAGGGGGAAGGAAAGATGATCACACTGAGCGGGGTGCTGAAGGTCGGAGAAGGGGTTGAGCCAAAACGAAAAGACACCACGGTAACCCAGGGGGTGGGATTGAGGCGGAAACCCGGAGGCCGAACTTTTGTGGTCGGAAGTCAGAACAAAGGGGCGGGGCCGTGAGGGGGGGGGTACTTCTGGGGATAAGCAAATGAAAGCCACGCTGAAACCGTAGGGGGAGATTTTTGGAAGAATCAAGCAGTCTGCTGAAAAGCACAAGAATTAAAAAACAGTGGGAAAAAACACACAGAGAAGATATATCAATAAACCGTACGATGGTGGGTTGTCTCCACTGGGGACTTTGTCAAGGGGGTGTGCAGGAAAAAAAGAAGGGGGAGCGGGAAACTAGGGCCGGGAGAAGGGGTCCCCTCCAAAAACAGTACACGGCAGGTTGATCATGAAGTGGGGGGGCGCAAAACCAAATCGAAACGGGCGGGGAGTGGGGGACCAATTTTGAAAGTAGGCTCGACAAAAGAGGTCAAAGAGCGCAGCGATGCATAAGGTGGGGGGGGGGGAACCACTAACAAGCACTAAAGGGAAAAGGGGAAAAAAACACCCCTAAAAAACTTGACCCGGAGGGAAGGAAAACAAAAAAAAGGGGGAGGGTTGACTTTTACAGGGGGACCGCCGGGAGGGTTTAACACCGGAAAGGGAGAAAAAGAAGGCGACGCGGAGAAGTAAAACACCGAAAAAAAAACAAAGATTCAAGAAAAAAAACTGGGAAAAAACAAAAGGGAGGAAATTACCCAGTGAGAAAAAGAGGAGAACCAGACGGGCCGATACGAACCAAGGCATTAGTCGAAACGAAAACAACAACAACTGGGAAAGGCGAAAAGCGGCTTGAAACGCTTTGGGGACAGAGCCGCGGAAAACTAACAAAGGGGAAGGGAAAACAAGTTTAAAGTAGGGGAAAAGAGGGACGCTGACGTGGGTAAACAGCGGTGAACGCCGGGTCAAACCGGTGAAGACCAGGAGGGTAGGTAAATCGGGAAAACAAAGCCAATGAAAAAAAAAGGTTTCAAGACTA
>Ga0179593_1312800_pt1 | contig 11697 bp, 11 predicted proteins | sample CZODoug2_1_08_16_FD_185931 | JGI IMG/M metagenome (GOLD analysis project Ga0179593, IMG submission 185931) | Vadose zone soil fungal communities from Angelo Coast Range Reserve, California, USA - CZODoug2_1_08_16fungal (PacBio error correction) | ecosystem: Environmental > Terrestrial > Soil >...
AAACCGGGTAGCGGGGAAGGGAGAACGCGGCATCTACCTGACGCGCATGCTGCTCTGAGGGTGGGAGGGGGCCCAGACTTGCCTCAAAGAAAGTAGGAGGGGAAAGAAGGGGACGGATTGGAGTTTCGCTGAAAAGTGCCTCCAGTACTCAAAGGCGAAATGGGGTTTGTCCGAAATAGAGGGGGAAGAGAAGGCGATCCCGATGGCAAGCCAAATTTGACACGATGAAGGCGGTTACTTGGGGAAAAACGTCAGTACAGAAAAACTATCACCGCGATATCTTATCCGGAGGAACGCGGCAAAGAACGAGGCAATTGTGTGTACAATCTAAAAAAAGTGGTGAAAAAACAGGCCGGTTACTGAGGGTCGGAAAAGACCTGAAGGGTTTCACGCGTGACACCGAACCGTTCGGGTAGAGGGGGACTGGAACCGGGAAAGCTTCCACCCCGACCGGAGCATAAAGGTCGCGGAAGGGCTCTCGTTGCGATAAAGGGATCAGACAGGTGAAAACAGAAATCACTGCAAACACTCAGAGGGGCTGAAGAGGAGGGACGGAGCACGGAGGTGCATGACAGACAAAGAAGGGGGATTTCCAAGCGTTCCTGGAAGGGGAGGTCGACGATGTAAAAAGGGAAAAAGAGTCCTGTTCCAGCAATCCCGGGGGATTCCTTCAAAAAGCTCCGATGTGGACGGGCAGGGCAACGACGAGGGGGAGAGATGCCTGGGGGGCTGGTCATCAACGAGGTTTTGGAAACTTAGGAGAGCAGCTAAAAAAAAATTTGTGCGAGCGGTGTGCAAACAACCGTCGAAGGGACCAAAGGAGCTGGCAGGCCATCAAGTGCAACAGCCCCGCCCGACAGAGACGAAACAAACACGAGGTGCAAAAGCTTCCAAAGTGAGGGGAAGGGGAAGACCACCGAAAAAGAAAAAAAAAAAACGGACACCACCTGGAATTAAGGTAACCTGCGAACAATCCAAAGGGGAACGGTCGATACTGCAATGAACAGGGACACGGCACAGCGAGCCTTCTAAAAAGAAACGAAGACGACATATAAGAGCCCCCAAATGGGGAATAAGGAATATCAGGCGGGGTCCAAGGGCCAATTCCGAAAAAATATGAACATCATCGTGGCAGGGACGATGCCTCCGGGCCCTTCAACAGGTCCAACACGAAAGTCATGCTTCGTCAGGGACACCCTCCTCTCCAAAACCTGCGGCGTGGGCCAAGAGGGAAGAGCCCGTCACTTCAACCGGCTACTAACTACCGGCCGTTAGTGTGTCCGCTGGAAAGACCGCAGGGGCCCAAAAGAAGTCACGGACTAAACGTGACGCTATTTTCCGACGGAACAAGCAGAGGGAATGGAGAAGAAATCTGCGGCGGGACTGCGGAACGTTCCACTCAAAAAAAAAAAGGTTAGTAAACCGTCGCGAAAAAAACAGAGCTCGGTTCCAAAAATCGAAAACGGACGCAAGAAAACGAGATCCCTGAAACCGGCGTCATGACTTTGCCGGCGGAGCGGTACATGGGGAAGATGGCGGACGAAGGCGAAAGCAAAACCTCCGGCAGTACATTGCGGATGGGGAAAGGCCGGCGATCCAGAAGGCAAGGTGGCATGCGCGACAGGCGACCTCCAGGAGAGCTGCGACTAACCAAACACAATATACCCTCTACAAAAGGGGCGAGGCCCACATCATGGCAAAAGACAAAGGGTACCTGACCAAGAGGGAAAGAAAAAAGGACAACAAAAAAAAAACACAAACAAAGAAAAAAAAGGGCCACCACCCAAGAAAAGAAAAAAACAAAACCAAAACAAACCAAACAAAAAAAACAAACCCCAATAAAAAAAATAAACACCAAACAAAAAACCCCAAGTCAAATCATGAAGAGTGACGCCTTCCAGCACAAGGGCGCTTCGTCATGGCGTACTATACCATCGAGCTGTTCGCGGTGCCTTGTACCTGAACGAAGGCGAAGGCAGTCATATTAATAAAAGAAATTATGAGAAAATATATATAATCGCCTAACGTAGCATGGGAAGGTCCCACGCATGAAGACGACTCATATGTAGTCTCCGTCGCTCAGAGAGAAATGCTTAGGTGGACGGCGTCGAACGACCAACCATCGACCTAAGCAGTGAGGAATGATAGAAAAGGGGAGGGTCGTAGGTGCTCGCCGGGATTTACGGTTCGCCTATGAAAAGAGCCGAATCGACTGGTATCGCAGCGTACCAATCCACTCCACCTCAGCCAGCACAAGCGCTAAAAAAGACATGTCGAGGGACAAAGGGACGTCACAGAGGAAGAGTCCAGAACAGTCTGGAGAACACTTGGACGAAGGCAGGAGGAAGTTGCGGGATCGATGTAAATGACTTCTTACGAAATAGACCCAGGAAGCCGACAATCCCGTGTAGAAAAGAAAAAAGGGCCAGGAACAAGGGGTAGGGGAGGAAACGTCGCCCTGAAAGTGACGAGGCGGGAGAGGCGGTGCCTCTAGGGGAACCTCGCCGAACAGAGTCTCTGGGCGACTGTACCAAAGTCGCGCAAAACCGTACTCGTAATCGACCACGAAAAACGCAAGGTCTGAGATCAGGTGCTGCACGAGGCCTGAGGAACTCGGGAGTGCTACCACAAAAGATGGGTAGCGAGGTTTCAGCCATGAACCTTCCGGGACCTTTCATCCAAAGGCATCTAGGGGAAACGGAGGATCGGAACGAAGAACAGGGGGGGTGAAACCAGAAATTCCATTCCCGACGGGCCCGGGGGGTATCAGGGGGGGATACCGTCTCCTGGGGAAAGAGGAGCAGGGCATTCCGGTTGAAATTTACGACCAGTCGAAGGGGGGGAAAAGGGGGAGGGGTCGGACTGTACAGGGAGGTAGAAAAGGTTGAGGGGTGTCCGTCTTGGGGAGGCACCGAGTCAGAAGGGAAAAACCATCACATGTGGGGTTTCCACTGTGGACGGGGAGTCCCGGGACGAAAGGGGGGGAGAGGGTGCTTGATGGATATGCGAGAAGACCGCCCCGGGCAAGGAGGCGTTTTGCCCGAGAGCCTAGAACAGATAAGGGGGACTCAAGCCAACGCCCTCTTCGAGAGACAAGAGCCGGGGGAATCAGTCGGGGGTGCAAGGCAACCAACATCGGGAAGGAGTGGGAAGCGGGGAAGGGGGTAATCTCCAGGAAAAATCCAGCAAGCGGACTCAGCCATCGCAACGTAACGAACTCAGGTACGAGCCAAAAAGGCGGGGAAATCTCCCTTTATTTCAGGGTCATCGCAGCAACTGCTGCTAAGAATCTGACATGGCGGCCGAGCATGTGAGTCGAGGTCCTTGGGCAGAAACGGAAAACATCTGCACAATCCCTTCGGCTAACACACAGAGGAGGGGCAGGCACAGCCGGGAAAACAGGTCCAGTTCAGTCCAGATCCTGCCGACACGACGGGTAAAAGCGTCGCCGAACGACCATGCGCGTTCCGCCAAGGAGGAAAAAAAATTAGCACAAGGACTGCACAACGGAGAACAAACAAACTTGACTGTCCATGTCCGGGTCGGGACCAGGGCCGAGGAGACAAAGGATAGGGATACGATAGCGGGGCATCGAGTGCTGGGAAGAAGTGTGCCACCCGCAGGGCCATCAGTTGGCAACGTGCCCGTGAAAGAGGGGGAGAGCCCATCCGACTCTGATAAAAAAATATATGGAGAGATTAGGGTGCTTGCTACCCCAAAGGGCGCGCGTCCAGCTATGAAGAAGAAGAAGGCCAGGGAAGTCGATTAACGAGCAACGGCAAAAGAAGCGTCGCTTAGCTACATCAGGCCTTCGGCAGGGGGGGGGGTAAATGCTTAAGGGGCCGTCCGGCACACTCTCAAATTTGTAGAAGGCGAATATACGATACACAAAAACGAAGGAAAGAAGAGATCGATTCTCACGCCGGGAGAAGGGTGCCGAGAACAGGAAGCCACTGCCGAGTGATGTCAAGGCTTAAGCGACGAGGATTGCGGGCGTGACTGCGGAAACGCAAGAAACCTGACTGACGCGTCAAGAAAAAAAAATCGGACGTCACTTCCGAAGTACTATCGAATTTGTTCAAATCAATAATCTAATTGTTGTCAAGAGGGGAAATTAGGGATCCCGAGTCCGATACAGCGGCAGGGGGACAACCGTACCTAATTAAGGACAAAGCCGAGAAAGCTAAGGCAAGAAGCCATCCAAAAGACAAGACTGGACGAGAGGTAAACTCTAAAAACGTGGTGCAGAAAACCGCCGAGCAAGGGGAAACGGGTGGGACGGCAAAAAAAGGATTCCGGGGCCCGGAGCGACTTGACTGAGAAACCGATGTCGGAAGAATGGAGACTTACAAAAGGAACTGCTGTCCACTCAGAGACCTGAAGAAATTTGTCAGAAGTGAGGGTCAAGTTGTTCAGATGAGACCTAGCCACTGAAGAGAAAAAGGCAGGCCCGCTCGGGACGTACGTCAGGACGCCGGGGGGGAAAGTAAATGAAGTCACACCTCAAGGAGAGTGCACCGTGTTCCTGTCGATGATGGCGCCGGGGGCGAGCAAAGGGGACAGAGGCGTAAGGGTGCAAGCACGTCAAGGGGAAGGGTTCACCAAATCGCCATTGGGGGGCGGGAGGAACACGTCCGGCAGGAGGAAGGGCCCCAGGCGCTCACATCGCGCTCGAGGGGAAAAACGGGAATAGATAGACTACAAAGGAGGTGCGGAAACAAGAACAGGACCGGGGATTGCTGCTCCATCCATCCGTCAAAGCAAACAAGAAAAATTCCCGAAAGAGACGAAACAAACTGCAACTGGGAAAACCAAAATAGCTGGGTTGGACGGGAAAGATATGCAGACACCGGGAACCACATGCATGAAAAAACCCAGGGGATACCGACGTCCCCTCCAAGCACTGGTAAACATCGGGGGCTTCGGTAAAAAAGAAACGCATCGACTGAAACAACTGCTCAAGGACGCCTTCCAGGGAACGAAAAGGTAAAACGAGATAAAACCAAAAGGAAGAAGGGAAATTGGAGGACTTGCAAGGGGCCCCCCAGGGGGAATTCCCGCCAGCGGGGCAGACGATGCCGTCAGATCCAGTAAAAAAGTTCTCGGGAAACTGGCCATGGCTGGTCGCCACCCCGGGGGAAAACACAGAAGATCCCAGCCGAGGGGAGGGGACCAATACATGGTCGGAGGCCGCAGAAAAAGTGCATGCAAATGGCTTCACTGTTCCCGCTTACGGGGAAGTACGAAAGCGAGGGGAACAGTCGACGAAAGCACGGACGAGGGGGAAGTGAGGGCCGCCGAAGGGCAAAAATGCAAAACCCGCGACGTACTGAGCGGAGTCACTCATTTCCAAACAAGTTAAGAAAAAACCCGGGAGGGTGGATCCCCCAGTATGGAGACACGGATTGTCGTCCAAAAGGGAAATGGGGGGAACTGCCAAAGCCCCCATCCTAAGACAAGACCCGCGTCCATTACTGGTCTCAAGATTCGTAATAAAAGGGTGCGGGAAGGGTTTAAATGACAGACGACCTGGGGGCGCGAAACTGACGTCGAAAAAAGAAAAAAAAAAACAAGGAAAAGGGCGCGGGAGGTCCCTAGTACCCGGACGGGGGAAGTGGGCCCGGAAACGTACTCGGCGACAGGTCCGGTCAGATCTTCACTAATAGAAACCTCTACATCAGAGGGGGGGGGGGAGACATAAGGGCAGGAACCGTCCCACCAAAGCCGCGGTCGCTGTTTTAGAAGCGGTGACGATGAAACTAAAACAGCAACGGCAATGGCCGCATCATGGATGATATATCTCAACAGAGCGGCGCTGGGGGGGGGGGGCCTTTCGGACCTTCAAAAGAGCGGTCGTCTTAATATCCTCTCAACAACAAAAACAACAGAGAGCCGAAGTAGCCAAGCGGGCAAGTGTACTCGGCATACCCAAAGACATACGCAACTGCGATGGTCTCGACGATCGACAAGACGGTGCCGGGAAAAGGTTTAGGGAGTGGACAGTCGTGACCCTAAGCCCATGCGACCTGCTTGTCAAAGTGGGGGGACGTGCTGATGGGGGGGAGACCCAAAGAAGGTGTTCGAGTGTCTAACCTCGTAGTGAGTTTCGCCAGAGGATCGCCAGAAGTAGACAAGCGGAATGACGAAAAAAAAGCCATGAAGCCAACGGAGATCCCGGTCCTCACCATCGACATGTACTGGACGAAAGGAAGGTCAACCCGGGCGGCCCGACGGAAAACATATTCCAGAACAGGATTATCGAAGATTAGAACCTCATGAAAAGGGTGCGGATGAGGGGATTTCTTGCTGATCGACATGCCACTGAGACGACCACGTAAAAAGAGCCGGGGCGACATTCCAGGTCGGGAATCGTTCCTGACTTTGAAAGGACAACGGTCGAGCCTGAAGATCTGACGGTCGAGGAGGTTGGTCGGCAAACGAGGCCGGAAAAGAGTCCGGGGCTTCTGAGGAAAGGGAAAAGGCGAGGGCCGGAACGGAAGACACCCTCCCCGGTCGTCAATAACGGTTCATAAGGGGGACTGAGGACCAGGAGTGGCGACCCCCTCCGGGAAAATATGGACGGGGGCCATACTTCAGGTACCGGGGCGGTGCCGTACGGGGACCGTACGGCAATAGGATCACCATAAAAGCCAGTCCAGGGGGAAAAGGGCCCAAATGAACCGAGGGCAAGGGGGTGGGGTAGGCCGGGTAATGAAAAAAGGGTAGCATGTAAATGTCCTGAGACAGGCAATCGCTGGGAAAACCCTACGAGGAAAGTGAGGGGCGGACTTTGACGTGGCGGTAAGACAAATGGGGCCTCGCACCGACAGGTTGGGGAGGGAGGTTGTTCTTCATCAGCTAGAAAAAGAAGGGGGAAACACGATATTCACACAGTGGGGTTCTCTGGCATCAAGGTGAGCGGGGATGGGAAGGGAGAAAGAAAAGGGGAACCGGGTCCCGCGGGCAGGTCCGCACCGCATCGGAAAAAAAATGTAGCTAGAGATTCTTGCACACCAACCTGCGCGACTCGAAGAAGGCATCGAGCAGGACGGTCGTGCAAGTTCCGAACAAATAGCGAGATTGGGAAGCAGGACAGGGCCTGAAACAGGATTGCGCGTGTAATGCCGTCCGCCTAGTCAAGGGACACGAGAACGATTCAGCGACAATCCCATAAGGAAATTAGGGGGGACGCGGGAATCGAGGAATCCTTCGCAGACCGACTGCTTTTCAAGCAGGGGAGCTCGGTCCCTGGGCGATCACACTTCGGAAAAGGAAAGAGAGACCAAGAGAGGCCCGCGGCAGAACCGATTATGAAGATCCGGGGTGACAGCCTTGAAGGGGAAAATCAGAGCACCCTCCGCAAACTCTCTGGTCGAAAGGGTCCCGAGACAAAACTGCATGATGGGACGACCACTCGGGTAGGCAAAAGGGGTGTCTGAACCAATGAGAAGGGACTCCCCAGTTGAGGCCATCCCAGGACGAGGGCGCGGGTCAGGGAGGACGCAATCGTAGCTGGACAAGTTGCCGCCACACCAGGCCATCAGTGTCAATGGCGGCTTCGCGGACCGCGGGAAAAAAAGAAAACAGACGGGGGCGAACAAATATTGTCAAGGGAAGGAAAGGTCAAAACCAAACCAAAACCCCAAAGGGGTCAAGAGGAAGGCGACCACTTGACAAGGAAGCAGCGCGTCCTCGAACTGACCTAAAAGGAGAAGGCCTGGCCAACAAAAGCGGCAAGTGGCTCTCTCATGGACGGGGGCCGTCCGCCCCATCAAACGGTGGAGGAAGACGTGCAAAAAAAAAAGAAAAAGGAGGAGATGAAAGGAAAATCATGGCACACACACACACAAAAAGACAGCACGCTCTGGACGGCGACGGTCGGCGAACCTGGGGAAATGCAAAGGGGATTGCCATTGCTGGAAGAAGAGGGAGCCGGGGCCGGAAAGGAAGACGAGGGCGTTCGGCTTCAAGTGGCCGCCTGGATATCGAGGAAGGGGGGGGCCCAGCAAAGAGGAGGTTTTGGAGAAATAGTACTTGAAGAAAGATGCCGCACGTCAAAGGGGAAAAAAAACGGGGCGGTTCCCAACGGCGTCCAAGGAAAACCTATGGACACCGCTACGGTCGAGGACCTGAAAAACGCGCAAAGACCCCAGTCCTAATAACAAGTGGGGGGCGTCTACAGTGTGCAAACCCTGGCAAAGGCAAGGGTTGACCTGAGTGGTCGGCAAACAACGTTGGTGGCCCCAGGAGTTAAAGGACGGGATCACAGATTGTCAGACAGGAGATGAACGTTCCTTTAAAAAAATGCTTCCACCCCGGCCGAGCATAGGGTGAGACAGGGACTTTTCAGAAATTGACCGTGCGCCAACGAGGATCTCCCGCTTAATTTAGGCGCGGCGGAATGCGTACCCGCCGTCGTGCTGGGGGGGGGGCAGAAGGGGGACAGAAGGGAGGAAAACTGGTCTCTGGGGGAGTTATAAGATTCGGAACGTGGCGAGGTCAACGAAAGGCCGCTGTTGTAAAGCGCACTCCTTGGCTGAACGGGGAGGGAGTCCAACATAGAGGCGAGGTGGCCGTGGCAACTACTTTCTCGAATTCACCCGGAGCGGTCGAAGAGAGCAGAGGGGGCTACAGATAAGCAGGGGATCCATTTACTCTGAGTGCAACACCTACTAGAAAGCCGGCCTGCAGAGGGGAAGGAAAATCCGCAAAAACACCAACGAAGGAAAGAAAAGAAAACTTCCCTATTTTGACAACCAGGAGCTTTTTACCGTGCGGGAAAATTCATGCAAGAACAGCTAGAAAAAAGCACCTGAAGAGAAAAAAGGATCAAGAAAGGCCAGAAGTGGACTCCACTAGTCCTGGTCTGCAGCGTCCAGGAGCCTTCAAAGCGACTCCCGAAAAAAAAGATGCCTAAAGGAGACTGTCAGAACCAAGAAACGTGCCGAGGTAAGCGAGGCAGGGACACGGCCAGGAAGGGGGAGAAGAGGGCATCACTTTCCAGATGCCGTAGGGACCTGGCCACAAAGGTTAATCGTCATGGGCGTAGACCCGCAGGAGAAAACTTGCGGGAGGAAGAAGAAAAAGCCAGTAGTCATTCCGGGAAAGGCAACTCGGGGCTACGCCACCGTGCGGTCTCAATGGTAAAAAGGGAGAAGGCAAGAGCAGGGGCACATTCGGAAGCCCCGGACCTGAAGGAAGAGTTTCGCTACTGGAAGAGCCACCTCTAGACATCAGGATCGGGCGACGACGGCAGGCTGGAAAACTTCAAAACCAGGAGTCCAGACCTGGAACCTCGCTGAATACACTTTGGGGGGCGCGATTCCAGAGAAGGAACTCCACCCTAAATAGGATAGACTGGTAGCAAAGGAAGCGTTTCGCCTTCCAAAAAAAAAAGGTGCCGGAGAATTTAGGGAAGAGGACTATCGAAGACCTGGGCCGAAAAAAAATGACCGTCCTAAAAGTAAAGTGTCTCTGGCCGAGGAGGAGAAAATCCCGGCGGGGCGGCTGTGGACAAAAGCAAGGTACGCGGCTAGGAGATGAGGGGGAGGACCGCAAACCTGCTTATCCGATCCATCACTGGAGTCCAAGAATTCTCCAGAAATCAAATACCGGACTTGGAGAGGGCTAGTCGTGGGACGAGTCCAAATCAACAGACAACGCCCTTCAGGAAGGGAGACAGGGCGATCGTTCTATCTCCAGAAGCTTGCGACGGTGACACGACTGCCATGCGAATTCGGCGTTCCGAAAACCACAAGCAAATGATTATTTATGTAAAAAGGAGAGAGATGAGATGAGAAGAGGGGGGAAAGGTCCCTCAGGCCGAAAAGCTCAGGGGAATATCTCTCGAAAAGCGAATGGCGGTGCTTTTAGGGCGTTCGTAAAACGGAAGACACTCTGTCGACCAGTAAAGTGGAGGATGGGAAGGAGGGGGTATCGCCCCGGTGTTTCAAGACGTTGCTCAGAGGAGTGCGGTCCAGAGATCTGCCGCTGGAAGGTACCGCCTCCTTCGCGCAGACTTCACATCAAGTCCCCTCAGGAATCGAAAGGGCCTCGGCCAGCGACATTAGGGAGGAGAAGGCAGGTTCGTCACCAAATTCGTCCGTCCGTCGTCTTCACAGAAAAGGGTATTACACAGAGACGAATACGCCGGTGCGGTCGATTGTCAATGGCTGGAGTAGGAAACATAGCAAGGGAATCCGAAAGACAAGGGGTAGAACATGCTCAGGAGGAAAATTCGATCACTGTCTGAGACCGTCAGGCGGCGCCTATCAGACGGTTAAAAAAGTGCCGTCAGGGAGGAACCTCGCCGTCCACCGAAGAAGTGGCTAGGGGCGACGTGACTCCAGAATTTACGTACCTCACTAAGGACAACTACTCGACAGCCGGTCGTGCATAAAGGTTCAGGGGGAGGAATCGAACTCTTCCCTGGATGGCGCAACGCCCGCCACAATTGGTCAAAGTTGAAAAAAGCCGACCGCCAGGAAGGTCACTGTGGACCGGGTGTTGCCAAATCGAAAGACAAATTACTCAGGGGGGGGGGAATTAAATCTGACATTGGGGGCCAGGGCCAGAGGGGACGTGAACCCTCCATTGTGGGGGGAGGACTAGAAACGAGCAGGGGGAAAGGACGTGAGAAGAAACGCTGCTTTGCTGACGCCCCAGGGAGATGACCAGTGCGGGGAGTCTTTTGAAAAACGAAGGGTTAGCACAGGTGGGGGTGGTTCGTCGTTGGGGGTATGGCACCGTGAAAAGCGCAAGGGGAAACCAGAGATCCTTGGGGTGACACCTCGTGTCCTGGGTCGTCTCTCGGACAGCGGTTCGCTGTGGTTGGGTGGGGCGGGAGTCTCTATACAGACAAAGGACAGCTGGGGGGTGGGGCGGCAAAAAATCTGGAAAGGTAGTCTAGAAACCCCCCTCTTCGGCGATCGACAGATAGGGGGTCATCTAAAAGAGGGTCTTGCAAAGGACAAGCCATACGCGCGAGGGGGGGAGCCTCCGAGGGAAAGACAGAGGGGAGGGAGGGGGAAACTCCATCTTCCGAAACCATAGGAAACTAGGAACATTCTCCGCGACTGGAATCTCCTTAGGGAGATTTCCCAAGAACAGGGGGAAAAAGTCCAGACGCCGAGCCGGGGCTGTCAAGGCGATCAACCTCGTCTTGCGAAAATAAGAGAAAGGAGGAGAACACTCTGAGAGGGCCGACAGGGGGGTGGTAAATCGGGTAAGTCAGTCGAAATAGATCCAGACTGAACATCGGTGATTCCTTTAGAAACGGCCTTCGGAACACTGCCGCCTGGGGCCGTACCCTCCAGTAAACCTGTCTTCAGGATTCTGGAAAAAAATAGGGAGAGAAAAACCCTTGAATGAGTCCGGTTCAGTTTTTGCCGCGTTCGAAGAATGGGAAGCAATAGAGGAGCGGGCTGAGGCTGCTGGACAACGTTGGGGTAAAGCACCTAGGAAATCATGGGGTCAACAGGCCCACAATTGATCAAAATCCAGTCTTAACTTCAAGGATGTCGATGAGGGGCTGGCAACCCCCCTGAAGAGAGAAGGGTCCACTTCCTGCAAGAACGACACGGTAAGGCCCCGAGAGTAAGAAACGCAAAAACTAAAGAAAAAAAGGGAGAATGGGCCAGCACAGCGGGACTTGTAGGTTAAAGGCGGAAACCGCCAGCACTGCACACCGGAGAAGAA
>Ga0179593_1486625_pt1 | contig 11697 bp, 16 predicted proteins | sample CZODoug2_1_08_16_FD_185931 | JGI IMG/M metagenome (GOLD analysis project Ga0179593, IMG submission 185931) | Vadose zone soil fungal communities from Angelo Coast Range Reserve, California, USA - CZODoug2_1_08_16fungal (PacBio error correction) | ecosystem: Environmental > Terrestrial > Soil >...
TTACGTAAATGGTCATATGGGTCCGCGGGAAATACGTTGACAAAGAGGGCTTGGCATAAAAGACTAAACAATCAAGGGAGGGTGGTTAGGTGGCGTAGGATTCATTAAGGCATGGAAAAGAGCAGCAAAGTAACGAAGTTACCTACCAGGCGGCGCGGAACTTTGGGGAGGACGGATGGAGGGGGCAAGGCCTCTCAAAAAAGGGCTGCGGAAACGAAAAGGCGGATTGCAAAGATGACCGAGATGGACCCTCCAGCGGGAAGAAAGGGGGGTCTCGCCAAAGAACTTCATGACGAGACGGCGGAGAAAAACCGTCTTATCAATTTCGCGTAATGGATATGAAGCGGGAGGTAAACCTAAGAGTGCGAGGGGACATTGGACGCTTTTTCAACGAGCGCAGTAGGAAAGGGCGGGGGCCGGCGACAACTGAAAAAAAGGGCTCTTCGTCAACTTGGGGCTCGCTCCCTGTGAGGGAAGGACGCTAATTCAACCTACTCATACTTCGTGAAAACGCTCGAGGAAGAGAGGAACAACGGTGAGGGGGTGAAAGTGCTGTTCATCGGGGCCACTGGCGGATGGAGCTGTCATCGCAGGGAGGGGGGGCCCTTCCTTTTCAGGGGGTTGTAAAGGGTCCGAAGATCATGTAACGCGGGCTTCACCAGGGGCCAGAAGAGCGCTCTTGATCTCTGGAGGGGCTGCGGTCTTGCGATGCTGGTCGTCAGGCGGAAAAAAGAGGAGAGCGAAGGTCAGCTTCAGCAAAAAAATAGATGGTGAAGGGGCGGAAAGGGGATCAAGTGCGGTTGTGGGGGACGCTCTAACGCAGGGTGTCAGACGAAAAAAAAAGAGGAATCGAAGGGGAGCAGGGAACCGATGAAGAGCAAGAGTGGGGAAAGGGACGAGAAGGGGAAAACCTGGGGATTCCCCTCACCACAGACATTTGCTATCCAATAGTGCTGGAGTCCGATAAGTGGGGGAGGGGAGGAAATATTTGGGCAGTCTTCAACGAGGGGCGGCTTCAAGGTCCGAGGAAACGGGTCGGGCGATCAAGAACCTCAAGTTGCGATCAATGTTGGAAAACCTAATGATGGAAAACCCCAAAAAGAACGAAGGGAGAACCATCGGAGCAGGGGAGCGAGGCAGTGGATCTTCCGAGGAGGAGGCGATGTCAATGGGGGCGTGCACAATAGAATTTAGTAAAAGGGAAGAGGAAGGAAGAGGTTTTTTTGAAAAGGGGAGAGTGGCGAAAGAGAAGAAAGCAAGAAGAAGGATAAGCACGATAACGGTGTGCAAAAGCCCACAGGTACGGGCGGAAAGGGGGCAGGAGGTACGTCAAAGCAAGGGGCCCCATCGGGTTCTTCAGTTCTATTGGGTTTTCTTTCAGAGAGGAGGGAAGAAAAACTTGACAGCATCAAGGGGGGGCTAACGACTAAGACATCGGCTAAAGTCCAGTAGGGGACAAACGAGGACCGGCAAGGAAAAATCTGAGGGCACCGGCAAATGACGCTCGTTGATAGAAGAGATGCTCAAGGGGGTCCAGGGGGAAACAGGATCTAGGAAGGGGAGGTGGAGCGAAAGGAGAGTTACGAGCGCAATTCTAAGAAGACAAAACCCCAAAAAAAAACACCCCCCAAAAGACCAGGGGTCTCCGGAATCCCCTCCAAAAGTGGGGCACGAGACTAGAAGGCAAAAAAGACAGTTTAATTCAAAATCACCTTTATGTGGGGAGCATTTGAAAGGAAAAGAGGAAAAAAAAAAAAACACGGAGGAGGAGGGAGCGAAGGGTCAGTGGCATGAGCCAATCACGGGGGCTGAACCGTGAAGTAAGGCTTGAGCCGTCGTAGGAGAACGTGTGCCCAGGGGAAGGATTGTGGAAACGAAATGGCTTACTGACAGGAGAAGCGCCGGGCGGAGAAGGATAAGTAAACCACCGAGAAGATGAACCGGCACGAAATAGAGATAGGAATCACGAGAACTTTCATTTCCGGGGAAAAGGGGCGGATTTGCCGGTCCTCGGAGTGTCGAATCTGTCGGGATAGCAGAGAGGAGTAGAAAGAATGAGAACACATAATATGTTGGAAGCGGCGCTGTACAATAGCTAGAGTGACAAGACACCAATAGTACCTAGAACACGAAAAAAGGGCAGCCCAGGAGGTAAAAAAACTTAGCCTCCTCCATGGAAAGCCAAGGAGAAACGCCCAGGGAAACTCCGCTGGGGGGTTTTTATCGTGCAAAATTAGCGCGATTCAAAGGCGGCAGCGCCATAAGCGGCCAATCGCAAAAGTGGGAAATCAAAAAGATGAATGAAAACGAAAATGCAAATTGCAACCAGCCAAGCGAAATGGAATTCATACTAGGGAAGTCCGGTCACGACTGCTGGTTAACGAATTCCGAGGGGGGTAATCAAAGGGTGAAGGGGTGGAGAAAAGGAGACCAGGCCAAAGGACATCGAGGAGAAGAAGAAAGTCCACGACGAGCCGCTACCTTGCCGCGCTAACATCCAACGGGGTTGAATAAACCCTTAAAAATAGGAGGCAAACGAGAAAAGGAGGACGATCAAGAAATTGGGAACAAATGAGTGGGGAATTTCTGGAAAAGGTCGGACAGGGCCACCAAACCTCGGCATTTTGCGAAAAGTCAATCGGCAACATGTATTAGAGATTAATAAAGGGGAGATTGGACTAGCGGACGGGGGAACCACACGAGAGGAAGAACCACAACCAAGAAAGATCACCAGCAAAGGAGGCCAAGACAGCGCGATGGCGCTGAGCGGAGTATCGCAAAACGTGAGCAGAAGAATACCACGAAGAAAGAAAAGCAGAAATGCAATAGCTCAATGCGGGAGGGGAAGGAGGGTCTGGTAAGATAAAGAAGTCATTGTGGAGGCCCCCTACAACCCAAAAACCAAGAGACCGGAAAAATCCCAGAGATAAAGATACAAAAATCAGAGACATGGGAACCGAAAAAAAAAATGGCAATATCATGGATTAGTTAACTCAAGGCGAAGGCCGGGCGCGATAATAGGACAGGGAGGTATAAAGAGGAATCAAGTGAGCAGAAAAGGAGAAGGCACAACATAAGGCAGGTCATAATTGTTGAGAAGGGACACAGCCATCAGAACTGCAGGGAAGGTAAAAAGGGGCGCATACATAGAAGAGTCGAAAGGAAGCGAGAATGAAATGGTCGATATCTCAAAAAGAGAGAAAGGTCGAAAAAAGGGTGCAAAAGAATCACACCTAATGAAGGGGGGAAAACTATGGGGGCGGGTGAAGGGGAGGGGGGGCAAGCGAGGAGGGTACCATCGAGGGGGGGGAGAACTGACTCTCAAAGGAAGACCATCATCTCTTATTAGAAAAAGGAAAAGTCAAAACCCGTACTCATCTCAGAAAAAAGAAACTAACTCTGTTGAGGAAAGACTACAAAAGAGGTCCTTATAGGGATGAGTGAATGACATCATAAATTCTGCAAAAAGCCCAATCCCTGAGATTTGGACTATTCTGTTTCTCAAAAAGGACCGATCAGCCGGAAAAAAAAAGGGAGAAGATGTAAAAACTCCTACCCAGGGGAAGGACTCGAATAATAAGACAACCGAAAAGGATGATGCCTAACCGCAAGGGGTTCATACATGGGTGGAAACCACATAGCTTGTGTGGACCTAACATAAAGACGAGACGCAGGGAAGTTGGAAAAGCGCAGAGTATTAACTGGAGCTTATAAAAGAGCCGCCGGACTAGAACAGATACGCAAAAGGGCGGCATGGAGGATATGGACGTCCAAAACAGGGGAAAAACTACATAAAATGTAAATGAAGCGCTCCATATCCAAATCACCAAAACGTCTCGTGAATCGCAATAGAAAGATTGCCACGAAAAACTAGTACAAAAAAAAATAATAAGTAATACCGGAAAAATGGCAGGCCGGGAAATAAGCGTGTCCTGAACCGATAAGGTCTCCCCGAGAGTGATCCTCTCGTGAAGAGACTCGGATCTCCGTACTCGGAAGGAGGCAGAGATCACGTTAAGATCAGAACGGAAAATACAAGCAACCCAAGGAAGAAGGCGGGGACAAATCCTGAAAGGAAAGGGACCGAAGACGGATTTAAAAAATAGGGTAGGACGTAATCAGGATCGGGGAGGGTAAAGCAGTGGACGAAGATGGGGGGAGTGCAGGGAGAGACGAGAAGAACAAAAAAAAGGTTAAAAGAGAGAGGGGAAAAGAGAGAAAGAACCAGAGATCAGGATGGCCAGAAGATAAGGCATGGCGAAAAAAAAGCGATTCTTCATATAGAAAAGGATGCAATGCGAGATCAAGTATCGAGGGGAATGGGGTGAGGGGATTGAAAATGAAAGAGATTCCGGATCGAAAACGAAAGAACTAAAGAAACTATAGAACGTAGATTGACGAAGAGGCTCCTATGGGTATAAATATAAGTTGTACACGCTGCACCCGCAGTGACCGCAAGAGGCGTATGCTGAGCATTAAAAAAGGGGTAATGATCGTGGCTACCGTGGTTTGTGGGAAGGGAACGATCCAGCGACGGGGGATCTTGGGAATTTCTAGCTGGAGTTTCATCGTAAGGGGACCCTGGTCTTAATGGATAGAGAGCAAGGGGGAAGCGTCGGAAACCTCAGAATAGCGTTCAGAAAAGGTGGTGGGGAACGCGCGTTCAAAGGCAGGAAAAAAATACGCGGAAAGGACTTTGTATTTCAAAGCGGGAGGAGGACAGGACGTCAGGGCATGAGGAACATCCTTGAACGGGTAAGGGAAGGACTCTTCAAGGAATCCTACGAGAGAGCCATGAAGGGAGGCGGCGACCCTATCCAGGGGAGAAAAAAGAGAAAATCAGGTATTGGGCGACGGGGGGGAAAGTGACGGTCGGAAGTCAAAGTGAACAGAAAAGATTAGCGAGTGGTTGAATCAGGGAGCGCGTCCCTGTGTGGGGGACTTTCGAGGGAAGGCGGCCGAAGATCCGCGCTTGCAATCGTTATCTGAGGGGAGCAAGATCCCGCATCTGTACAAGAGGGCGATAAAACGGAGAGCAAATCGCTTTCATTATAAAGGGGGGGGGGGGGCAAGAAGAAAAATTCAAGCGGAGGCGGACCTATTTCGGCTATTGGCGAGATCTCTCGATCTAAGGAAAGGTAAGAAGATCTCAGTCTGGGGGGGAGGTGGATGCAGGCGCTGGCGACGGGTGGGGGGCGGGGGGGTAAGGGGGCCAAGGCGCCTCTCGTCGGGGGCTTAAAAGTCTACCTAGGAGACAATTAAATTGAGCCTCGGGATGCAAGCAGGGCATACGGGCAGGTGGCACCGGCATACCAGGACGCGAATAACTAAAAAAAGGGGAGTCTGGCAGTGGATGCTAAAGGGGCCAGGGAAGGAGGATCGAACGGGGAGGGGCCCTCCGGGGGGGGAGTTGGGGCGGGGGGGGCCTCAACCCAAATGATAGGCAACTCTAGAGGGAAAATCGTCGGACGTATCAGGGAGCAGAGGAACCGGGGGCTGCGGGGTCAGTTCTAGGAGAGTCTTAGGGGGGACCGGAGGAAGTCTGAAGTACGCTTATATCCATACTCAAGAGGAGGGGTGCTGGCGAAAATGCGTGGGGACAGTGAGGGTGGTGTGGCACATTCCGAAGAGCCGGGGGGTCGAAATCGCCGGGTAGAATCGAATCTTTGACTATTTCGGAAAAGGCCGAGGTTTGGGGGGTGGGATGAGACGAGTGGAACTAAGGTTTAAACATGGCGCGAGCCAATTCGAGGCTAGGAAGAAGTGTCAGGGGAGGGAAGAAGATTGTAAAAATGGGAGTCATCGGGTGGTCGAGCTTCCAGGGGGCGGGGATTCTGTCGTTCTTGAGAGGCCGAGACAGCAGCAGGGCGCCAGGTCACAGGGGACAGGAAGAGTCAGGGAACTCAACCCAACCTGTAAAAGCGATAAGAACACCTCGGAAATTTCGGTAGACATCTTTCCTTGAGGAACTTTCAAGGAAAAGGGATTACGAAAGGGACTCTTGGCGGGCACAAATACAGGGATGTGACGTGATGAATGAAGCGGGGGAACAATTGCGAATGGAGGAGGGGCGAAGGGGAAGACGTCCTAAGGAAGGACCGAGGGGCGCCAGCCACAACTGTCGCACGTCCGGGGCGGTGCACTATTACAGGGGAGGCTACGTCACCTTGTTGGCAAAAAAACAAACTGTGATTCGGTTCTGGTTCAGGGTTAAAAGAACTCTACGGATTGTAAGCATCCTGCCTCTCTCCATCTGGGATGTGCTCATCGATCAGACGAAGCGATATTGATAAATCCAGGGAGAACTCGCCGAGAACGGAAACATGACACCGCATGCTGAAAACACGGCCATGAATAAGTGGAAAGTAATAAACTCAGCGATGGGAGAAGACGTGTGCATCGATTAAAGACGAGGGAGGGGGAAGGTTTATAAGATTGGACTGAGACAGATTAGGATCGGTAAAGGAGAGGATTTCAATAAAGGGTACAAGGAAGACAGACACAACACATGTCACCGAAGAAAGAGAAGAAGAACGCCTGTGTAATTCCAGAGAAAAAAGCAACCTGTGGATGTGGGCAAGAAATTACAAAGACATACCAGAAACGATCTCTGACAACAAAACACGGAGGGAGTTCCAACTTCGGCTTTTCTGTCAGGTGGGGGCAAAGTCTCACCCACATCCACGGGGACTTAGAAAGGGATGAAACATGCTTGCTGGCAGGATTAGCGTGTGGAAATGGGAGAGATGTTCAGGACGACAGGAGGGGGAGGGAAGCGAGCATCTGGGGCGAGAGAAAAAAAAAAAAAACTCATGAGTACCAACCAAAGTCCAACTCACTAGTCCTGTCGCGAGCAAAACGCTTAGAAAAAGATCGAATGAGATTTAACTAGACTTTAAAGGTTGCAGGAAGGATGTGAATTTCAGGAGTTCCCTCGCGGGGGGGAGGAAGGATCTTCAAGGATCAGCCTATCTATGGGCGCTGAAGGGAAGGAGCCAACATAATGCGAGGGGCGTCAGAGCAAGCCGGACAAGGGAAGGACACCTCGCGAGTGAAAAAGAAACCACCCAAGAACGTAATAAAAAACGATTGGCTTGGCATGAGGGGGAAAGGAGACGAATCCAGGAAAAAAAAAAAAGGCCTCCTCGTTAACCGGAAAAAAGTGACCTGAAGTGCGGTCTGCGAAATCGGGTGAGACTTTCGTATCTCTGAAAAAGAAAACCAAAGAGCGCCAATTAGGGCAAAAGTTAACACCGCTGCTTACATCACGTCATCTCAAATGATATTTGTTGGGAAACGCCCAAGCGACAGCGCTCCTCTAAGAGGAGACGCAAGACGGGACACGCTAGAAACTTGAAGTTTAGTCCGAAAAATTCAGAGGGGGCTGCGAAAAAGGGGGTTTAAATTGTTGGCGTCGGGGAAAAGTCGACACCTGGAGGGCGCAAAGGTCTCTTCAAGACATATCACCGACGAAAGCGCAGGAAGTTGGCCAGCGTCCCCTCACACCTCGGACTTCCAGGGAATAGGAGTCACTCCTGAAACGGATGACTTCAGAAGAATTGGCGCTAGATATGGAGGGGGGGAGGGTAATCAAATCTTGCCAATTTCGACACTGGCAAAACAAAACAACCTCGTCTTGGGGTCTAATTCAAGCGCAACCCGTGAAAATCTTACCGGCTGTCAAAGATCCGACTGACAAAGTCTTAAAGAAACACACACCACACGAATGAAGCATTATCTCCAGCAAAAGCATCTCTGAATGTCCTGACGTGAAAGATTCGCTAGAAGACGACCACAAAACAGCAGAACACAAGACGAAAAAAAGGAGGAAGGGGACCTGAGGGTGACTTCCTCAAATGTTCCTATCAGGGATGAGGAAACCAAACAGAACAATACTTCGGGTTCCATAAAGTCTAGGGCTCATTCCGACCCATTTGAAAAGGAAGGCAGCACACTTGCCAGGAAGCAAGGGGACAAGGGGGGGACAGAAGGAAAAAGGAAGAACACATATGAACCTCATGTAGCCCGAGGTCCTACATCATCGTAATACAGTTCTAAGATCAAACAATCGGGAAGAGCAGGGCGAGTTGGTCGCCGGCCAACAGAATCAGAAGCGCGGGCGCTCACATGAACAAAACGCCGAGCCGACCGGGCGTCTATCCCGCGTATCGTATAGCAGCCGCGCGAGAGGGCACGCCGCGGGAGTCAGGGGAAGGGCGCCCGAAGGAAGTTCGATGTGAGGGAAACCCGGGGAAAATGCAAGCTGTTCCCCTCAGAGGGAAGATTGTATGACAGAACTCCCGATCCAGAAGGAGGGGGATAAAGGGGGGCACACGGAAAGAAGAAGCACACAGGGAAGCAAGGAAAAAAAGAGGCGAAACGGGGGGCTGTGATCGGAGCTTGGAATGCAGACGAAAATAAAGGACCAAGACAGGAGAGTGGATCTTCTTGGTTCGCCAGAAGAAATCGTTAGACGGGGGCTCACATCATAGAGAAAGCCAGACAAGTTATTACGGACTGGAAAGAAAATAAGTGCAGGAAAAAAGAGGGGGCAGTAGTGCCCGAAAAGCATCAAAGAAGAGCACAAAGCATGGGGAGGACTCCAGGGTAAAACGGGAGAGGGTCGACGAGGGTTAAGTAGTTCAACACGGAGGAGGAAGGACGCGGCAGAAACCACAGAGCTTCAGACAGTGAGTACGAGAGGCACTGCTAGGCGTCATTGAAAAGATTACCCTACACTGTCCAACACAGGGGGGAATGAAAATTCTGGGGAGACGAATGGCCAGAACAAACCACCTATCATTGAAAGGGAAGAAAACCACTAGTGGAAATTCTAACCCCTTAGTGCACCACAAATAACATTAGACTGAAACCGGGGAAGGAGGACCTGCCAATCGGGGTAATGGAACTCTAGGGAAAAAAATCAAAAGGGAAGTTGGGAACAAGTATCGACTTGTCTATCTCCTACGACTGGAGGGATGTGAGCTCGATCAAACATCGAAAATGGTTAAAATGACACTACCAGGGCAACCGCAATCCTGTATCCTGAAAAAAGTTCCTATGTGTATATGACAGCCTCGAGGAGAAGGTCCGTATCCAGATGTGATAATGGCTAAATGGGAAAAGGGTGTTTTTAAAGCAAGAGAGCACCAACAACAAATGGGAGGAGGAAAAGAAATATTATAAAAACTCAAAGGGAAAACAGTCTGAGGGTCACGGGAGAAAAAAACGCATTCCGCTCACCTCACGACGGTAAGCTTGATGAAAATTTCCGGGGCAGGATCAGAGGATGGGAAAAGGCAGGGTTTGTTTTGTTGTTGTTTTTTGGGGTTTTTTTGAAAGTTTTTTGGGGGGGGAGGGGATTGGTAAGTCCGATCTTCCGGATGCAACCTCTCCAGGACTAGAGACCATCGTTGAAAAGCTTAAAAAAACTATCGTGGCGACCTTAGCGGGCCAGGACACTTTAAATCGCCGGCAGGAGGTCTAAGGGACTAGAGCAGGTCACGACGGGTCAAAATTCACGTTTCTACTCAGGGGTTTCGGAGGGGCACGCGCTCTGAGGCACTGTGGGGGGGCGAGAGGAAGTTTTCAAGGACATTTGAAAAAACCTGTTCGTAAAGGCTAGGGGTCCTGAAGGAGTCCCAAGCCAGCATCGGTATCGGGCAGGGCGCCTGCTCGGGGGGTAGCGCAGAGGAACGTTCCTCAGAATGGCATGACGAACAGCGCGTCGTATCGTACGGGGGTAAACACGACGCTGGGGATCTTACCTTAGGTCTGCTGGAGCATCCTGGCCAGTGTCGTTCCGGATCACTATTCAAGAAACGTACGAAGGGGAAAGATCATTGACGGCGACATAGGAAGGCGAACAGAGGACAAGTCCGGGGGGGGAAAAAAAATTTATTGGCTCTTGAATAAAAAGGAAAACGCACTAGGGGTCGACAGGGTCCGCCCGCGTGCGGGGACGTAAAGGGGGGAATTGGAGGGATGTACGGGGAGGCAAGCGATGCTGCCTCGTGGAATCTGCAGTTCTAAGGAAAAGCGATGTACACGCATTGGCCGACAAAAAAGCAGGTGTCCTAACCGAAGCGGGGGAACTAAGAGGCAGAAAGGGGGGGGGGAGGGAGGGCCAAGATTCTCCTAGACGCGTTGGAGAAGAGCGAGAAGTATCGCCGTACCTGGGCAGCATAAGAGCTGGGGCGCGGTACTAAAGAAAACGCGCTTCAAACTAAGTGAACGGGGACCGGCGGAACGGAGCAACGAATTCTCGTGGGCGGAAGTACGCCGAAGTCATATATGTCTTTCTGCAAAGCGGAGGCACCTTATAAAGCAAAATGAAAAAAGGGGGGGGGGGGCCTCGAAATGAAGAAAGAGGCTATAAGGAACGATGTCAAGTGTGAATTGAATCTGGTTGCAACGCAACCCGTAGGGCAAGAGAGGGGGGGTGGGGCTTGTCGGAGGTCGCGTAAATCGCGGATTGGCAAAAGGCCGATGGGGCTGGTTGGAAAAAGGGCCTCATCCACAATTGAAGGCACAGCGGATCGGCACCCGAGGCATCGGGACAATCAGGGGGAGGGCTTGAGTGGACGGTCTTTCTGAGCGGGTGCGGCCGCGGAGCTGAGCTTGGACCGAATTCAAGCGCCATCAGATTAAAACTTGTGTCTGGCGAGAATAGGAAATGGTCCAATGCTTGGGGGGTTTCGAGAAAAGAGCCGGCAGGGTAGGAAGAGCAGCGGGAATAGACAGAGGGGGCCGAAAGGCGCAAGAAGATGTTTGGGGGGTGGGGCAAATTGGACGATTTTGGCAAGCCAGTTTTGGGAATGACCCTCAAAGTCATGGGAAGAATGTCGTGGGAGGATATCAAAAGGTGCAGGAGGGTAAGTTGCCCATTGATAAGACAGGTGGAGGTATCGCGCCAAGTTCGAGGCAGGTCGGTAAAAGGGGGATGATCGGACGCTCAGTGGGGGTCGCCAAGGGGGGAAGTCCGGGGGGGGAGGAAGAAAAACCGGGAAAAGCGGAGCAGAAATCTTCTTTCGGAAGAAAAAGGCTTCAGGAGTCTGCCTCTGTATTCGACTCGATTCGCTGGGGCGGCACAAATAGCATGGTGACGGGAGATTATGCAAGGGGGGGAGTAACAAGTTGAGAAGTTTCTCGATGGCGCTGGAAGAAGGACTAAGAATCACGATAAGTAGGAAGCCAGAAGCAGAAGGAAGCTGGGGGCGTTGCCTGACGAGTCGGAGGACTGTGATGCTACGAAGAAAGCAAAGCCTTGGAGCCAATATGTGGGTTCTTAAGGGGATCAATTGGGGGGTCGGTAACGAGCGAGGGGGGGGGGAAGGGCAGCGCTTGCCGCTCGCAAAAGTGGGTGGCGCAGCGACAGCGAATACGGGGCGATACAGAAGATAAGGGCAAATCGCGAGGACCGGAGAAGCCCAGCATGCTAAAAAAGCAGGAAAGGAATCGTTGATAATCTCATCGATATTTAAGATGGGAAAGCCGGAGCATCTAGTAGGGTCACGGGGGGATATCAGAATAGAGGGGATTCGCAAAGGCGATCGCCGAGGGGGCAACGCTGGGTCGTGTTCCAAGAGCGACAATGGGGCACACTAAGACGAAGAAAACGTGCATAACTACAGTTGTTATTCCCGCCTCACAGTAACGATTGGTGGTAGAAGGGGGGGCCCACCTGAACATAAAAAA
>Ga0179593_1513200_pt1 | contig 11697 bp, 11 predicted proteins | sample CZODoug2_1_08_16_FD_185931 | JGI IMG/M metagenome (GOLD analysis project Ga0179593, IMG submission 185931) | Vadose zone soil fungal communities from Angelo Coast Range Reserve, California, USA - CZODoug2_1_08_16fungal (PacBio error correction) | ecosystem: Environmental > Terrestrial > Soil >...
CGGGGGGAAAAAGAGCTGAACTACTCAATCTCAGGAAAAAGGAAAACGCAAACCCCCACGCCTCAAAAGCCAGACGCTAGTCCACCGTCACCACCGACCTTCCGGGATCTCCCCCCAAAGCCCCGAGAACGGGTTCGTAGCACATAAAGACGGAAGGCGCTTCAGGACGCTCGGCGGATCGTCAGAGCGTTTCCGGCCAAACTTGATCCTGGAAATCGAACATGGGTAGAGCCAGAGGAGCAGACACGTTTTGAAAAACAAACGGGACGTACAAGGGGAGACTTAAGAAGATCGCGGGACCGAGAAAGACGAGAAATGCTCTGGGAAGGGACACGACCACTCAATAAACTCGGCGGACTTGCCGGCCAGCGGCCTCTTAAACGGGCCAGCTCCTCTCAAGGGGTTCCGCCCAGACCCTAGGAAAGGGGGGGCGATCTCCCAGGGCCAGCGCTCCTTTCGGTCTTTCTGGAGAAATCACCGAAGCCAAGCGCTGCCGAGCAGATCTGCGCTCGAGAGCCGGTGGGACTTTGATGGAGACAAAACCAAAACAAGCCCCCGCGGGTCGCTGGGTTGTCAGATACGGCTCGCGGCCAGGTTCACCGGAAAAGGCCTGTGGGAAAAGGACATCGTTTTAATCATCCTCACATCCGCAGTCACCCTGACGGCAAGGGCAAAGCTCAGCGCTCAAGCAGTGGCTAACTGGCAGGCCCGGGAAGGTTGCCGATATATGAGCCGCGTAAGGGAATCCGGAGCATCAGTCCCTCGAAGACGGGACGTCCTCGCTCGCGACCTGACCAGGTCGCGCCGGGAAATCAAGAGGGAAAGAAAAAGGGGTGACCAATCACACGGGGGTTGACCTAGGAAGGCGTCTCCACTAATCCTCTTAAGGAGGGGACGGGCTGGTAACCCAAAGAAGGGAAGCCCTTATCATGGCATGCGCGTGCTCGGGAATTGCGGAGGTCCCGGAACGGGGAACCTATCCACGGCTGAAAGAGCCTGTTACGGCCGGAAGTCCGTAAAGAATCGCTCGGGGGTCCGGGTCGGGTTACGACATAAGCGGCGGGTATAGGATAATATCAGCAGGACCAAAGGGAAGGCTTCGAAAGCGAAGGGCTGCCTGTTTTTCTCTAGCGACCCAATCCAAGTGGCCTAAATGGAGGCCGGGAAAGACGATTTTGGAGCGTTCATCGACTATTCACACCTTGCAAAGTTCGACACGTTAACGGGGGGTGGGCGAAAACGCTCTGGAAGGTCAACTCCATCAAAATTCGGTTGGTCAGGGGGGGCACGAGTTGTGAATGTCTGAAAAAGTCTCGGATCTTTACGAGGGGACTTACCGCTCTTTATCATCCATCTCCAAAAATCTTATATGGGGGGGAAAGGGGGAGGCATCGGCCCGGGAGAAAAGGCTTGAAATAAAAAAACCTCAGGACCGTTCCTCTGAGGATACCGACTCCTGGGTAGATCAGGGGTTTTATCGAACTGGATCGCTCCCACGGTTTCGCGGAGGGGGAGCTCAACCCCTTGGGCTTGAATGTATTTCCACTGCCCAGTTCACGCCCACGGGCAATACTGGACTGATGGGGGGAGGTTAAAGAATCATGGTGACCCTCGCGTGAGTTTCTAGCCGAGGAGTCGGGATGGGCAGGGGGAGCACAAAAAGCCGCCGGCAGCAGGGGAATGGTAAACCCGAGCTGAACTTCTGTGCGACGAAGAAAGAAGCGGCGTGAGGGGAAGAAAATCCGTGAAGAAATCGAGTTCTGGAAGGATGAAGCTAGGTTTGAGGGGGGAGGGGGGGCGTTGGGATCTGATCTAGGGAACAGGGATTCTGAGTCCCAACTCCGGCGTGGGAATGCATAAAGAGGACGCTAAGTACCGGTTTAGGGAACTAGCCGGAAGACGAGAGCGAAAGTACGCAAGTCCACGAACGTGGGAATAGTGGGACATATATAAGAAGTGGATTCCCCATAAAAAAAGACGTCCTCCTCAAAAAATCCCGAACCCAGAGCTCCGGAGAATCCGTACGCTCGACAACCCCAGAACGGGAAAGCGCTCAGAGGAAGGAGAAAAAATCACAAACAAAAACAACTGGAATATAGATCTGGAATGGCGCGAAACAGATCTTTGTTTAGCGTCGATCGCCTCTGAGAGGGGTGTCGAAAACCGGTTAGGCAGTCTGAAAAAAAGGTGCCATGTGGAATCCAATGAACATATATTATATGCACTCTTTCACACGCTCTGCGTGGGAATGTCCTACCGAGACGCTAAAGGAAGTCGAAACCTTACTAGAAAAAAAACGACAAAGCTGTCCCTAAGCATTCCAAAAAACGGAGCGTTGGAAACGATAAGGACCTGTTCTCAATCGTAGACGATACTGACACCTCACCTAACCTAGCCAATCATCTCGGCTGCCTACGGGAACTCAACAGTGAAAAAACAACATCACGCCTGAAGGCGGCTCGGTCAAGAGTTTCAGCATGCCAACGTGTTCCAGGAAGGAGGGGCGTGCTTGGACGCTATGAAACACTCCCGAGGGTCGTCTCTACAGGATCGCGAGGTCACTCATGGCCCCTCCAACAAAAACAAAGAACCTCTTATTTCCTCGAAGTGGCGTGTTTGTTAAAAAGGAAATACAAAAGGGCTTAACGGCGTTAGAAACTACATCCGAAAAAAGCCAGTGCTCCCCCAGCGGCAAACTGTCGATCCTGGAAAGGGGCACGTGAAGCGACGGGGGAAAAAGCTTCCGTCAGTTAGCCGGGATAAGGATGGAACCTGTCAAGCAAGAATTTCGGTGGTGTAAAAGCAGGTCATTGTACAATAGCCGCGCCGCACATTCAATTGATCAAAATCGACGCCCAGGAAGCGGCTCGTTTTAGCCGCGCGAAGCCTAAAACCCTTCATCAAGAACAGGGCACTTGCAGAAGATAGGGAAAGGAAATACCTCGTAGGAGCGCACCTGACGTCCACGAGAAACCCGTCGGTTGGGCGATCCTAGCAAAAAAAAAAAGGGCAGCCCCTTCGAAGGGAACAGGCTCGAGAAAAAGTGCTGATCTGGCGCTCCTATAGATGGTCGTACACAGACGTCACCCCGTGAGCGATTCCGACTGCCACGAAAAAAGGCTGCGGGGAGGCTGATAGGGGACACCTCGTTTGGTCCCTGCTGCGGGAACCGACAGCCGCGAATGCCAGGAAGGGCTTAAGAGGGAAAAAGGCTTGAAAAAAGGAAAAACCTTGCGGGGGGGGTCGATCGTGGGAAAAAAGGCGCGTGTCAACACTCGGTAATTGAACCAGGGTCGGAGCCGTTCAGGCGGCAAGGAGTAAAGGAGAGAAAGGGACGAGGAAGGGAAGTATTTCATGCGCGGGCCTTGACGAGCACATCGACGATCGCCAAAGGCAACAGCCGTCGAGGGCGAGCTGAGTCGTCGTGGCTGGGCTTGACAAAAAAGTGAAGGTGGGGTGGTGAGGTACAAATGTCCTATGTCTCCTTTCCCACCACATGCTCGCCCGGTGATCCCGTGTGGCAAGGAACCTCTGCCCAAAGAAAAAGGGGGGAAGGGGGGTTGTCGGACAAGCCAACAAAGGCGCTCGCGGCCGGCGGCGTGGATCGGCAGCGTCGGACATTGAGACGGGGCGAAGAGGCTTGTCCATCGGAGTCACGCCATTGAAAGTTTGGGCGAAACAGAGGGTCGGTAAAAGTGCTGAGAGAAAATGGCCGGCATCGAAGCTCTTTTAAAGGGTCGTGTACTAAAAAAAAAAAAAAGATCCATTTTAAACTCGGCTTTCAGAGGTCGGCGCGAAAAAGGGGAATACTCAAGCGTCCGTTACCAAGGGGGCTAACGTTGAGGAAGCATGCCGAGTGGCTACGCCCAACCCCCGCCACCGGGTTCCCAGGGAAATAAGTTTCGGGCAGGAAACTCTCTCGATCCGGCCGAGCTGAAAGGGGACCGACTTCTAGGGAGGGGTAATCGAAGAGGCGTTTGTCGATCAAGGGAGGTGGACCTAGCGTCCTGGCGTATGGGGAAGATTGAGAGCGGCGATAGGTGTCCAGCCGCCTCAACAAAAAAGGGTTAGGAAAAGAGAAAGAAAACGGCCTGGAAAAGATCAAAGAAGAAAATCGACCAAAAGCAAGCTAGGTCCAACTTCACCGACGTCGGGATTCCCCAAAGCATCACCGGTTCGCAGGGGATAACAACGTACGTCGGCTCATGGGAGAGATCGGACGCGTTCCTTGGGCCAGACACTTGCCTCGGGCGAACTGGGGGACAATCTGCATGAGGAAAAACTTTTAAAGGAAAACCGGAAGGTGGACTAGGGGCAAGAGGCCGAAATATAAAGGAGGGGGAAAAATGCTCCGGGGAAATCTTCCAGACCCGCTACAGATCCATGCTTCTTTGGGAAAGAGACAGGGACCGAAGGAACACGCCGTAGAGAGGAAGTTTCTCCCAGACAAGTGGAAATTGAGGACTCGCAACGAATTGCCATCCTTTCGCCTAGGAAGGACGACGCAGGGCGTACCTGCAAAAAAAGCGCCATCGCGAGAGCCGGGGCTTGTGCGGGATGTCGAAACCACACAAGCTCAACACCTCAGAAGAAATTTGGGGGGTGAGGCAACGGGGGGTCACCGGACTATCATGGGTTGGGAAGGATACAGCATTTGGAAATCATCCGAAGAAGGAACAAAGGAAAAACGGCAAGGCACAGACAATCCGCTTCGAAACGGTGTTGCCAGCTATCTTCGAGGGAACAGATCCTTCTGCCGCGCGCTGAGTCCGGAAGCATTAAAGGAGGAATCGACTGGGGAACGCTAAGAGAGGCTTTGGGGACCTTCAAAGAAAAAGGGTCCCAGGGGGGGAACCCAATCCCACGGGGGGGGTTAAAAGGCGTCTCCACGAGAGACTCTTCCAAAGAGGCAAGGGCGTAAAGACACCCTCGAGCAAGTATCATGGCATCGCGAGTTCGGGTTCCTACATCCTGAAAGAACCTTTCTGGAAGAAGAGAATCATAATCCTCGGCAAGACGCGGAGCGGCCGTGAATAGGTGTGCAAAAGGTGTGGTCCAGAAGGGTGAATCCATGAAGGGCCGGCGCGGGGGAGAAACTGCAAACTCTGAGCGGGCCTAGAAAATCGAAAAGCGAAGGTAGAAGGTTTATTTGCTGCCCCAAACTGAGCTGGTGCGCCGGCAAGGGGGGGACGTGTCTATTTGTCTCGTCATCCGCTGATCACGCAGACGTGGCTTCCGCTGTGCGGAGAATGTCCGCGGCTTCAATCCTATGTCAGGGGCCGGTGCCTTGAGTGTGAATGCTGGACGGGCGAGAGTGGAAAGACCGGAAGACAATGGCACAGAACATGCGGACGTGACCGAGCAAGTCATGTGACCCGAGTCGTCCTGCTGAATCGAAAAAAATCAAGGGCAGGGAAGGGATACGTAAGCGCGTGGAACGCCCTGGATGGAGACCGGAAACAGCGCGGAGCCAACGGCTTATGCCGGCTTGTATGAGGACGACCAAGTTAGCCCCACGGAGCGGAATAACGCGAGAGTGGGGGGGGAAGGGGAGAAAATCAAGGGTGACCAAGCAAGGTCTAGGGTCCGCTCTTGATGGGAAAAGAAAAGACCCTCCTCCGAGTACCCAGTGAAGGGAACCACCTAGGCAATCGGTTCTTTTGCTAAAACGTCGTAGCGTATCAGGGCTTTTCGGGAAGCCGTGAAAAGGTATGGAATAGAAGGGGAGATTGCGTCTTTAAGTTGTAATTATCTTATCCTAAGAAAAAAAATGTTGACCTGTCCGGTGTCCCAAAGCAGCGTGGGAATGCAGAAGGTACTCTCGGGGCGGCCTACCTCACGCAGCATCTTCAAGAGAAATCCCACTCAGAGAGAAAGCGAGGTGAAATAGAGAGATAGTACATTTATGGCCAGAAACTAAGACGGAAGAAGAGAGGAACGAAAACCCTCCCTCCGAGGCGATCGGGGGGGCGCGCTCAACCCAAAGTCGTCGAGCTCCCATGGAGAGCAAGAAAATGAGGATGAAAGGGGAAGAGATGTCATATCGGGGGGGGTTGAAGGCGTCGATCGCCCGAGCGTGTTTCGGGAAAGGGTGATATTCCCTCGGGGGGCAGGGGGAAGTAAAAATTGGGTAAAGGGCGAGTCAAACGCTCTGCTGGGGCCGTCTTCGACTAGAATTCTAGGCCGAGACGGCAGAGCTAATCGGACAGGAAAAATTAGCGGAAGTCAAATGTTTCCTCACGTAGATCAGAAAATGCACACCGCAAAGAGAAACCTAGTAAGCCAAAGAATTACCTCGAGGTTGCTCCACGGAGAAACGTCAGCACAGAGATACGCGGCGCGGGTCAGAAAAAAATTTCAGAGAAGAGGGTTCAATTCGAGGGGGGAGATATCTTTCTTAGGAGAGGAGTGCCCTCCCGAGCAAATCGTGAAGATCGCGGGAACCCATGGAGGTAGACCCCAAAGGGCCCGCAATCACGTGGTCTTTAAGTGGGCGTCAGATAAGAAACAGATTCCATTCTTGTCTCCGACGCACGTCCTTTGGAAAGATCCATTGGGAAAACGCTAAAGAAGAAAACTGAGTCACAGTGAAAGCGTCCTGTCTTCTTTTATCTGCGGCCAGAATGGAGACGCCGTGAGGTTCCTAAGGTGATCTCTCTTCTATTGGTTATAGAAGGAATGTCCGGGCGGTAGTAAAGAATCGGGGGCGGCCAAACTTGGCTTTATAAACTTGCATCCCCCATGTCTGTCTCGGGATGGGGAGATCCACGCTCCTCCACCTTCCTCGTGCAAAGGCAGGGCGTGTGCGATGACGAGGACATCGTCGGAGACACAGACCCTGCCAAAACGGCTAGGAAAAAAAAGAAGACTATGCGATAGCAATAAAGCATCCCTAGCGTTACCGACCGAGAAACAAAGGAAATAGAAGATAGAAAAGGGGAAAGAACGAGCGAAAAAACTCGGCGATTTCGTACAAGACGTCGACCCCTTCGCGAGTTCCAGGAAAAGCTTCCTCGGGATACCGTGGGGGTGATTCCCGAATCAGGTCCCTTCCTGGAGTTAACCTCACAAACTATAAATGCAATGCTCCTTGAGAAGGGTTGACCAAGACGCAAGAAAAAGGGAGGTGCGACTTGCCTTCCGCTTTCGACCAGGTGATTGGTCAAAGGCGACCCTCTTGCCTTGAAGACGACGAAAGAAGTCAGGAAAGAGTAATTCCGCAGAAGTAATGGAGTGTGCCAGAAGCTCTCTGGGCCTGAAGGATCTTCACAGGACGATCGCCCGGGACAGGCTCGTTCGGAGGAGCAGAGGGTCTTAAAAAGGGGAGGGATGCATGGCCTTTTATTATGAATTACAAAGCTATTTCTAGGTCCAAAAACATTAAGAGGGTGAACAAGGGGGGGGACTGCCTCAAAAAAGCGGAAACCGTGAGCTTGGTGTGGAGGAACACCGCCCGCTGAGCTAGAGGAGCGTATGGGAAGCTGTCCGGAAACGAGGAAGGGAGACACGGGCAGAAAAGGGGATTGTCCATTCGGGGGGGCTATTCCTCCAGGGAAGGTCTGGGAACACAGTCCTGTCGGTCCGTGCTGAAAGCGTAGGTCCACTCCGCGGGGGGAGACGGAGGGTAGTTGACGAACACAGGTTCCCACTTCTTGAGACGGTCGGCGCGAAAATACGACTCTCCAGAGGCCTTTCCAAGGGGAAGAAAACGTGGGAAGAGGAAGGAGGGAGAACACTTCGAATGAATGTCTGGCCGAACTGCGCTCGAATCCCGCCACGATGCTGACATGACGCTGTAGATGTAACCCGGCGGAAAGGGGGAGGGTGGGAAGAAGAAAGTTGTTACTGTTGACCGGAAGGGGGGATGCGATCTGAAAAAAAAAAGGGGATCTTTTACCAGATAAGCTACACAAACAGGAGGATGATTAAAAAGGCGCCTGAAGAGAGGGGAATGATAACACTCTCCAATCCTCCATAGGGGTCGCAAAAGGGATTATCAGAAGCCTGTTGCGGTAATGATCAGCTACTTCTGGAGAAAAGGACGCTCGGCCGGATGAAGAGAAGCGTGTAAGGCCATACCACTGGGAAAATCGACACATAGGGAAAGGAGGAAGCAAAGTTTACCAGAACTGACTCTGGGAAGTCGGCAAGAAAGCCCCTGACCGAGAGAGGAAAAATGAACACGTCCTTCCACAAAGCCCCACGAAAAGGGCGGGACACGTTCCTCTTCATCAGGGGAAGGGGGGCGACCGCCTTTGAGCACCAGAAAAAAAGATGGGGGAGGGAAAAAGAGTCACAACAGGCTCAGGCCATTGTCCAGAAAAACGTCCTCATGACTGACGCTGGATACGCCGCCGCGATTATCAAAAAAAAAATGGGGAGTGAGGGATGGGGTCCCCAGCGCCAACTGTTCGTCTTGGGGGGCAGATACCGGGAGGAAAGGGGACCAAAAGGGGGGGGTGTTTCAACCCTGTGGGTGGAAGAAAGCCGACCCTGGGAAAGCCCACATCCTCCTGAAAAGAGGTGACGCAAGGGCAAAGCGAAGGCAGCGCTCCGCTCGAAGTGTGTGAAGGGAGAAATCGTGGAGCCTTCCATTCCCTCTCTGCTACGGAATCCTCCATACACAGTGCGGAATCGCAAAGCGACGAGGAGGGCTCGGCCTGCAAGGGGCACGGTGTCACACTTGGTTGACAGGGGTCGTATCCACCTACATTCACCTCTTCAGAGCGACCGAGGAAGACCTATCAATTGCGCGTTCAGTGAATGTCGGAGGGAAAGGGAAGAAAGAAAACAGGTCTGCTATCAAAAAAAAGCCTTTACGTGGAAGGCTGAAAAAGGACGACGAATCTCTAGTTTTCTGACGTAGGGGACGTTTACGACCAAAAGAGAAGAGTCTGCGCTTTGAAAGAAAAATACGTATAAACGCTTGGCCTCGGAGAGAAAAAAAATCAGGGGGGAAGAAAAGTTTCTGCAGTATGCACTCTAAGGTTAGCTGCCCCAATCCTAGGTTGGGCCCTTATAGGGGTTTCTTGCCGGGAAGCGAACTAACTATGTTCGTTTCATCTCTAAGGCACGCCTTTCCAGTCACTGAAGGTGGCTATCTCACGAGAGGAGAGTCATGAAAAGAAAAGCAATCTTTGTCCTATTTAACGTTAGAGGTGAAAAGGAGTTCGACGGGGAAAAGGGAATCCGAACATCGTTATACACTCCATCCATCGGGCTAACATTCGTTGAAAAAAGAAAGTGAACCCTCTAAAGGAGGATTGGGTGCTTATCAAGGTGCTCGTCCGAGTATACTGAGGGGGAATGCTCTTGGCTCCCCTGTATCTGGTCGAAAAGTACCTTCGAGAGAAAGACCCCTAAACGTTGTATGGGCCGACCGGTCCATCAAGGAGCTTCAATGAAGGCTATTTTGGGTCTAACATATGGTGACCAGAATCGATACCATGTCGAGGGGCATCGGGGCACAATCCGCCGATATACCAAAAGCGATGAAAAGAAGAGGTCTTAAACTTCCCGGAACTCTCCTAGAAGGCTAGGTACTAAAATACCGTGGAGATATTCAGGAAGGATAAAAGGGAGAGGTAGGTGGAAATTATTCTACGAGTGAGAACAGTCCCCTCTTTAAATACGCTTTGGAATGAAAGCTTTACGGGTTTAGGCCAGAGGAGGCCAAAGCAAAATGCGGGGTCCCACTCATAGAGGGGGGAACGAGTGATGAGAATATATAGAGTCATGTTGCACCATGACGAAGACGGCCGCCTAAAGGCGACAGAGCAGTAGCGTACTCGAAACCCAAAACCGCGAGATCCGGGCAGCTCATGAAGGCATCAAACAAAACAACGGGGAAAAAAAGAGGTATAAGTTAAAGCGATACGATCTCTCGGTTGGCTCGGATCAGAATATAGAGCGTACATTCTTGGGGGGATTCATTTGAAGGGAACTATATATATTAAGCACCACTCGGAAAAGATATTTGAATAAAGGAGTCGGAAAAGCCATCCGCCCAGGCGAGAAAAAAAGAGAGGACGACATGAAAGGAAGGCGTTGAACGAAGAAACCCAGGTTCTCACTCGATACTTCCACCTAAAAGAAACCTAGCAAGAAAGGCCAAAACTGCCTCAGATAAAAGGAGTTGCCCTAAAAAAGCAGGCAGTGCGAGGGCCATCATGCCCTCAGGGGTTTCCAGTCATCTAGAATCGTAGGAGGATTGCCAACATTAAGGAGCGAACGGAAGGATTGGGACACCAGGGGACCCTCCACAACACCCGTCCCCGAGTAGGACGCTAAGGGGAGTGAAGAGGAAAAATAAAAGGGGAAGTTCAGGAAGGTACGCACGCAGGGGGTCCGATCCCGCCCGCCCCCGCTAACGGCGTAGCCGGTACCGCGGCGAAAGGGGTGACTCTCTGAGCCGGGGATACATGAGGGAAATCAGCCTCATTACATTCGATGGATTGAATCCCAGGGTCGTTGAGGCCAGTAAAAAAGATTCCAAAGAGACCTTCCCACGGAACAGTAAGACCGATTGCGAGCTCTGAAGAAAGGACAGAACGAGGACCCAACGTACATCCCGGAGAGAAAGGAGGGTTATCGATGGACGAAGATCTTCTTCGACCTTCCTGCAATTCGTATTAAAGAGGAAAGAAGGGGGGGGGGGTGCCGAAGGGCACAACAAGCCCACCGGAAGCAGAGTCTGAAAAAAGGTCCAAGCTGATATCCTTAGAAACGCTCGGAGATCCTTGGCCAGGGCACGACTACGAACGAGTAGTGCCAGGGGGAGAACTTCTTCCTAAGGGGCCGTAAAGGGGACCTGATTCGCATCAAAGGGGGCTAGGTCCCGGAAGAACCTCCGGGGGAGAAACGAGATGCCAGGAGGGGGACCAGTGGATCAAGGGGAATATATTGAGTGGAGACTAAATGACACGAGGTTCAACTCCCTTGGGTGTGGGCACCAGTTCAAATTTCAAGGAAAGGAGTTGAAAGACAAAGATCTATTACTTCTAAAGGATTCTTGATTGTATGTTCATCCAGGTCCTGATTATCTGATGACAGTCTCCCTTTCAGAACCATTGACTAACTGAAAGAGAGGGTAGGAAGTCTTGGGGTCCTTGACGTAAGGGTTAATGAGGGTTGGGTTATTAAAAATAATGTCTCATGGGGAACCCCAGGCGCGACTGGGAACAAAAGGTTAAAGGCTTGTTAGAACAATCGTTGGGCTCAGTGGTTGTTGTACGAACATCCCATCCCAAGCCCAGGCCAACGCTGTGCGGAGCGTCAGAATTTAGCGGACGGGTATCTGAAATGGGAATTCGGAAGGGCCATTCTGAAGTCACTCCATAAAAGAAGTGTTCTTGAAGCACCGCTATGGGATCTTAAGGCACCTCTTGAGGCCACGCCGCAGTCGTGGATCGGGAGGGGAAGAAGGGAGAATTAATTCTGGCAATGTAGGGTCAAAAAATAGACGGAAGTCCTCCCGCGTCAACCCCAAAGTTGGGGAAACGGGGATGGATTCCTTCGGGGGACCTCTACACACATGGGGAGGAGAAGGATGACAAGGACGCTGGACCGAGAGCTTCATTACTGCGCGGGGCTGTAGATTTAATGGGACACGGCTTTGGTTTTTCATCCAAGGGCAAGGTGAACGTTTGACCGGTATGGCGGATTGTAAAGATGAAGAGCGGAGGAGATTTGGCAAAG
>Ga0179593_1803186_pt1 | contig 11697 bp, 16 predicted proteins | sample CZODoug2_1_08_16_FD_185931 | JGI IMG/M metagenome (GOLD analysis project Ga0179593, IMG submission 185931) | Vadose zone soil fungal communities from Angelo Coast Range Reserve, California, USA - CZODoug2_1_08_16fungal (PacBio error correction) | ecosystem: Environmental > Terrestrial > Soil >...
CAATTTATCGAGACCCTTTGTCTCTAGTCAAGTAACAGTGTCTCCAACGTGTCGAGCGTATGGGTTGGCTGGTGCCGAAGCGTGGACGAGACGACGAGGCGCAACCGGCGCCGCGAGGTGCGCGACGCGATCCTGGACACCACGGCGGCACGGGTGGCCGAGCACGGCCTGCGGGCGGTGACGGATGTACGCAAATCGGAGAAGAGACCGGATCGGCGGCCACGCTTTAACAAGAACAACTTTTCCGAGCGACGCGATCCCTGCGGGCCTGGCACGACTCCAGATTCACCGTGCCACGCGGCCAGCTCGCCGCAGTCTCGGGACCGCGCCGGCGATCCGCCGGCGCTGGGAAGACGTGCTGGAGGCGGTACGCCCTCATGGTCCCACCAACCCGCCGTCACCATACGACGAGATCGCGACGTTCCTGCACCGTCGACAGCACCTAGGGCTGTCTCTCAATCCCAGGCGGCGGAGCCGACCCAACGCCTCTGCCGCAACCAAGCAGGCTCACCCCCATACTACGCAGGTATAGGGCGACGCCTGCGGCCCCCGGCAGGACGACGTTTGGCTCTCGACTCTCATCCACCTGGGCTTGAGAGACACCCCTAGCTCGCACGCGCACAGCAGCTGCACGAATGTCCGGGAGCTGCTGGCCGAAGGCGCGACTGCCGTCGAGTCCGTGCCGCCTCCCGCCGACTATCTCGCAGCTACTGCCTTTACCCCTCACGGCCGCCAGCTCGCTGCCCGTCCCAGGCACGCGGTCCTCCGACCGTCACCGTCACCTTGGACGGTACGACACAGCTCTCAGGACTGATGGGGCTGCAGGTGGGGCACCAGGAGAGGTTGCATGTCGGCCAGCTCACGGTGCGTACGGGTGTGCCGCAGATCCGCACTGCCTCGCCTTTCCGGCGTAGACATAGGAGGCGCGTCGCAGGCCGCGCGGCTTGGACCGCGCATCCGTCTCCGGGCGCAGCGTGGGATCCTGCCGGTGCGTACTCCCATCCCTCAATCAGCGCCCACCAGGTTCGGTCCACAGCGCCAGCCATTCCGGCTGGAAGGTCGCCGGCCGCCGGTACGGGTCCTTCCGGCCCGGTAGTGCACTCGCGCGCGATCAGACGTTGCCCGACCCGGCGAGGACGCTCTGTCCACTCAGGAGCTGCGGCGATCGGCTCGCGCTTCGCCCCAAACTTTCGTAGAGGCGATTCCGGTCGCGTCCCGTCTGAGCGTGTCCGGCCCGAGCCGGGCTGTATCGCAGCCTTCTCCCGCCGGTCACAGGTGCACGCGGCGGCCCGCGTCAGGTCCGAGTAACCCCCGCCAACCATCCGCAGCCGGACCTGCCGACCCGGCTCCGGTGGCTCGTCCGCCTCCTGCCGCTCAGTCAGCGCGAAAGTGCAGGAAAGCCCAATGGACGTGTATCGCAGTCTCCAGCAGGCCGTAGCCGGTGGAAGAGATGCGTGCCGTAAGCCCTCGGTCCGCTCAGCACGCGCCCCTCGCAGCGGCCCGCCGGCCGCGAACCGGCCCTGGCGGGCTCCTCAGACCGGACCGGTTCGCCGCGTGACGCGCGCCTGTGTTCGGGCGCGAGCGGTTTGATGGGTTACCATTCGGTCAATATGGGCTCCAGGGACGCGAGCAGTTGACGAGGTGAACGGTGGTCCCGAAACGCCTCACATATGCGGTGCAGGCGGGCGCCGGCGGGTACGCCCGTGGCGCGGTTCGGTCGCGCCTTCGCGACCGCCGACCCCGCGGTTGTAGGATACAGCGCGGACGGTGGAGGCAGTGCCGCCCCCAGGTCGCCGAGGCGTCACCCCGCCGACGCCCCGACGAGCCGGTCGCCGAGTCGGCCATCCCGCGGCCGGTCCCGCGGGAGGCCAATCCCAAACCGGCCGATCCGCCTGCGCCCGGGCCGAACAGCCCGGCCGCCCGTCCGGTCGCCGTCCCGGCCCGCCGGGTCCGCCCGGGCACGGCGCCCCGGCGCCGATCCGGGAAGACACCGGCGGCCTGCGGTGGTCTGGGTCGGTGCGGGGCCGACCCAGCTTGCCGTTGCCCATCGCGATGCTGGCGTCGGTTACGCTCCTCCCGTCCGACTACTACAATCGGCGCCGTCCGAACGTGGACTTCGACGGTCTACTGCCGCACTGGACGCCGCCCGACGCGTCCTGAAGATCCATCCTGCCTGTGGTCAAGATCACCACCGCCGGCCGGGACGGCCGGGAGTGGTCAGGCAGATGATTGGGTACGCTGTCCGGTGGTTAAAGAATGTGCCCGGTGGGCGGTTTTTTAAGAGCTGCGACGGGGCATCAACGAAGCTGTGCCGCTGCCTGTGGTTCGCTTTAGGTTACACAGTCGGCACGTCGCGTTTTCGCTGCCGGTCTCGTCGTGCCGCCGGGAGCTTAGACGCGTGAAGTTGCGTGTGGAGTTGAGGGCGCGCACAGCGTTGCGTGGGGGGGCGAAATTGGGGTGGCACTTCGGTTTCGAGGCGGACATAGTTTTGAGGGACAAAGTTTTTAGGCCAGAGTTTTAATGCGGAGCTTCAGGTACAGAGCTTCAGGTACACAGGGCGGAGAGCACATCCGTGGCGGTCCGGGCTAACTCACTCAATAACGAGGGGAGGACACGGCTTGAAGGCGGACATCGTGCGACACTGAGGACGAAGAAATTCAGCCGTTCCATCCCCCCTTCCCGTTGGGTTTGGCCAAAGCCAGTTACTTTGGCCTCGGCAGTCCCTCCCCCGTACCTGGTGCAATTTTCTGCGGCGCGGCCGGGTGCTCCGATCACGGCCGGTGTATTCTCATAATTATCCGCAACGTGGATCACGCGTCTTCTCCATTACGCATCGCTCTTCCGCTACGGTCGATCCCAAAACTCCTCTCCCACACCGTCATGACCCGAGTTGGGGGAGACTTAATTAAGTCGATTTTGGCACGGCAACCGCGTCTGAATTATTCCCTCGTTCACGCACTGCGTTGGGCGCTGTGCTCACTGCCGGCTTGACAACTTTTGCCCCACCACTCTGCCAGTGCGCGCGACCGCGCTCGCCCTCTCCGTTGTCAGCTGATGCTCGAGTACGTCCAAAACTCGGGCCAAAATATATTTTGTCGCGAAACTCAACTACGCCGCCACCTCCCATTCGGACTCGTTGGCGTTCGTTGCGCGAGGGTCAGGTCGTTGTCGGAACCACTGACGTTGTGACCCAGGGACCCGACCCGTTTGAAACTCGGCTTTCCGGCAAGCGCATGCACATCAACATCCCTGGGTGGCCCGCGAAAAATAGCGCTCGCTTCGGCTTCCCGCCATCGGTCCCCGTTTTTAATATATCCGCAGGGCGACCTCAACTCACGCTCCTCGCAGGCCGAGGGCTACCACGAGGCGGATATCGAGAATAGCACGCAACGTTGGTGTCCAACTTCGAACACTGGGTTGCGGCGCTATCCTTCCGACTGGCTTTCATGTTACTGCTGATAACATTGGGCCCGCGTTTTCTCGCCGCGGCCTGCTCCGGCTCGCGAGCCAGCTTCTGGGGAGAAGGCGGGTTCAACCAAATCAACGCAGCTTGCCGCGCCGTAGTTCGAAATCGCTGGCGGTTTTATTCAGTCCATCCTCATTTCGATCATCCCCCCCACTCAAAAGGGGGCTAGGGTCGCAATCTGTCGGCAAGTTAATCCCAGCCGCGGGACCACAAGCGCTACACTTATATTCCATTCAGCGACGCCTCTAATATGAGCGAACCGGAAGGATGCTGATTCTGGAAAGCGATGAAGTTTATTCCTAAGTAGCGCCCGCGGACAGAAAAGCGTCGACTGCTGCAGACAGCTCGACGTCTCCGCGATCTCTCTTTCAATGAAGCCCTGAGTTGGACGAACACGTACCCGAGCGGGTACTTCGAGAAAGGCGAGATATCTTCGAAAAGGGCGATAGCGGCCACGGCAGCTTCATCGTGGTCAGTAGGTCAAGTCCGAGTGGACCCATGCGGCAAATTGGAGGACGCAGTACTCCTAGTTTCGGCCGGCGAAATTCTGGCGAATGTCGCTCTGTGAGGATGGCGCCCCGATTTTACCACCAGCGTCCGTAGCACTCGAGCCACGGTCATGGTCGCCCTCTTCGCTCGCCGAATTTTCCACTCTAGTGAACAAGAACAAGAAAACGGCGCGAAAGTCCTATGAGATTGGGCACCACAATGTCCGCTACTCAACGCTTCCGGCGTTTCTTTTTTTCTCCTGTCGTCGAGCGCCACTCGCCAGGTCTATGAAACTTTTCCGCCAGCCTGGCGCGGTAAACGATGCTGGTAACCATCTTGTCATCCTGCCTGGTGCTCTTCTGTTCCAAAAGATTCTCTGGCTGGTTGGGCCCGGCTGCTGGCGTTGATGAAAAAAAAAAGTGATTATTGTCTGCGTCCGCTCGTCGAGAGACTTGTCTTCTCCGCGGCGCCAGGCATGGCATGCCGTAAACGGAACCTGTTGCTGTCGTGCTGCTCTATCACGATCGGAATCGTCTTCGCATCAGCGCCATTCCTTCTGAAGCGAATTGGGCAACTGCAAACAACACCGTTACCATTACCTCGGCGGAGGACAAGAACCTGTTGCGAGACCTTCAAGCTTTGGAGGAGGCGATTCCCTGTGCTGAGAGGCGCAAGGTTGGCCCCGAAGGTGAAACCTTCAAATCCAGGAATTCCTACTCATTCGCGATCGATACTTGGCCACTTACTGCCGGTTCCTGGAATGGTGCCTTCGGCTCTTGTCTGTATTGTGCCATCCCTGACGTATATCCCCTGCTCAAACGCATTTACTACTCGTTGAAAGAATTCCTGATTCGAAGCACCCGAATGCGTTTGTCTTTGAAAGTCCTTCGCTTTTTACGCGGTTGGACGAAAAGACCTGCGCAGCTACTTCCAGGCCTGCTGTTTCGTCACATTCCTCGACACGCGGCCGGGGCATGGGCCTTTTGGTTTGGGTGTTTCGCCGCATTCTACTTGGATTGATCGCCCGCCGTTTTGCATGGCTCCCTTATCTCGGCGCGGGATGGCGGATAATGGTGTGCTGGTTGCCGCCACTGACTTTTTCCGATCACCCGTCCGCGCCTACAGTGCCTGGCCCTCTTCTGTCGTTCGGTGCTTGAGGAGTTCGTTTTGACAGAAACTACAACGGTCGCAAGCTTACACATCCACCCTCGCTGATGTGTTTATTTCTTCCTTGCGCGACAGTAGCCGGCGGCACGGGACTGGTTCTCGCTTGGCCGGTTTTGGGAGTAAAGTGGCCCAGTCCGGAATTGTGGCCGTAAGTCGTACGGATCGCAGATTTGGGCGGAATTTCCCGTTCCCCAGGACCGCCCGCGCTTCATCGCTGCAGTGTCCCAAGATCTTCAGCCCCGTCACCTAACTTCCAATTGCAAGCCATGAATTCCCTTTGTGTGCACTCGCGGGCTCCAAAAGCAGAAAACCAGGAACACGCCCAACCGTGCAATGATGCAGGTCGCGTCCCCCTGAGATTGAACGTAGAACAAATGACAACTCAAAGGCATGACAACAGCCCGCGAAATGCTGTGAAATCGGCCTATGTCGCCTCTCAAAAAGAAACGCACGACTCTTGCATTGCTTTCATGGGTTTCCGTTTCTTTTTCTGTTCAAGGGATGGCGCCGTTCGGGCTGTGGATGGAGAGGAGATATGCAATCGTCTTTTGGTGTGAATCGTTGTTTTTCGTCCGTGGTCAAGCCCCCTGACATGTTGGTGCGTCTCTTTTCCAGGCCTTGTTGTGTTTGTTGTTGTTGTCGCAGTGGGGTGTCCGAGATTTACACTTTTTTACTTTGTGTTGTTTTCGAGCCGGTGAGATAGTCTATCTGTTGTTTCCCTCTGAGTTAGATCCACAAAGATAATATGAGTCTTTGTTGTGTGCCTAATCATTGACGTGCGAACGCACCAACCCTGAAACCAATATTTTTGTTTGTTGGTTCGCGTGTTGGGGTTCTGTGTTTTTCTCAAATCAGGCATCCTTGTCCCGCACCCCAACAACAACTAAAAAAAAAAAAACGCTGCCACTGGCTGTGGGGGTTCACGCCGCGGGCGCCCCCCCACGGGCGGGGGGCAGGGCGCCCCACGCAAAGGGGGGACCACCACGGGAACAACGCAAACCCGGGCGCGCACCGCAAAAGCCACCCACCGCGGCACCCCCCGCAGCGACCCCACAGCCGCCCAGGCGAGCATCCGCGCCCACGACCCGACCCCCCAGCCCGGGGCCGAACAACAGAAACAACCAGAAAGGCAGCAAGCCGCCGGGAGGGGGAAGCACAGCCCGGGGCACCCAACGGGCGCCGGGGGCAGGGGCCGGAGGGGGGCGGAGGCGACGGGCAAGGCCGGTGGACGCGACCGTGCAGCCATGCACGTTGGGCGGGTTTCCTGGGTCTGCGTGGTGGAGACCGCGAGTGCAACAAGGGGCGATGCAGGGCTCGGCCATGGGGGGAGGGGAAGGGGCTGAGATCGGCGGACACGGCACGGGGGAGAGCGAGGCGGCCGGGAAACGAATCGCAATCTGCGACCGGACGACTTCGGCCACACTTCCAGCGACTGCGGCCACTCCTCCCCAAACCGCAAAGCGAGACCAGTCCCGTTCCGCCGCTACGGTCGCGCCAAGAAAACGCAACACCTCAGCACGGTGATGTGAACTGGCGAACCGTGTCAGAGTATGACAACGACATCTCAGCAACCGAACGCATCAGGAAGGGCCAGGCAACTGTAGGCGACGGACGGTGAGCGGACAAGTCAGTGGGGCAACCAGCATAAAAAAAAAAAACAACCATGAATGAGCCATCGCACGCCGAGATAAGGTATCCATGACAAAACGGCGGCGATCATCCAAGTATAAGCCGGCGAAACACCCAAAAACCAAAAGTTCCTCCTTGGCCCAGGCAAAGCGTGTCAAGAGTAAGTGAGCACAGCAGTCCTTGGAAGTATCTGCGCAGGCTTTCGTCTCACCGCGTAAACAAGATATGCGACTTTTCAAAGACGCATGCGGGATCTTCGAATCAGGACTTTCTTCAACTGAGTAGAATCTTTGAGGCAGAAATACTTCAGGTAAGGGCACAAGAAGAGCGAGGCAACCATTCCAGGACCTGCAGAGGAAGTGTGCAAAGTATCGATCCGCGAATGAGTCGTGAATCCTGATTTGAAGTTCACCTTCTGGCCGCAAACTTGCGCCTCTCAGCACCGGAATCGTCCTCCTCCAAAGCTTGATGGTTCCTTCGCAACAGTTCTTTCCTCCTCCGCGGTAATGGTCACGTGGTTTTGCAGTTGCCCAATTCGCGGTCAGAAGGAAGGGCGGCTGGGGGATCGAACGATTCCGATCGTGTGAGCAGCAAGACAGCAACAGTTCCCGGTTACGGCCATGCCAGCCTGGCGCCGCGTGAAGTACAAGTCTCTCGAGAGCGGACGCAGACAATATAAATCATCAACGCCAGCAACCGGGCCCCACCAGCCAGATAATCTTTGGAACAGAAAGAGCACCACAGTGACATTGGTTACCATCACAAAAAGTCGTGACCGCGCCAGGCTGGCGGAACGGTTCATGACTCGCGAGTGGCGCTCGCGAAGGAGAAACCGCCGTAAGCGTTTGGGACCATTGTGGTGCCAATCCAGCAGGACTTTCGTCGCGCCGATTTTCGTGTTCTTGTCAATAGATGGAAATTCGGCGCGGAAGAGGGCGACATGACCGTGCGCGTCGCGGCTACTACGCTGGTAATCTGGGCGCCTAATACAAGAGCGACAATCGCCAGCATTTCGTCCCGGGCCGACGTCGAGTACTGGTCTCCTTGAACATTCGCCGCATGGTCAACTCGGACTTTGCCACTGACCACATGGAAGATGCCGTGGCCGAGATCCACTTTTCGAGATTATCTCGCCGTTCTCGAAGACCCGATCGTGTAAGAGTTCGTCCAAATCCAGGGCTTCATTGAAAGAGAAGATCGCGAATACGTCGAGCTGTCTGAGCAGTTCGACGCTTTTTCTGTCCGCGGGCGTACTGACTAACTTCATCGGCGTTCCTGAATCAGCCAAGCTGCCGGTCGCTCATATTAGAGGCGTCGCTGATGGAATAAGTGTAGTCGCTGTGGGCCGGCCGCTGGGGATTACCTGCGACAGATTGCGACCTAGCCCTTTTGAGGGAGGGGGTTATCGAACTGGGCTGGACTCGAATAAACCGCCATCGCTTTTCAGAAACGACGGCGCGGCAGCTGCGTTGTTTGGTTGGAACCCTCCTTCGCCAGAGCGGCTCGCGATCCGAGCGGACGCGGCAGAGAAACGCGGGCCATGTTATCGAGCATGAAAGCCCAGTCGTAAGGATAGCGACGAAACGCATGTTCGAAGTTGGACACCCAATTTGCGTGCTCTTCTCGAATATCCGCTCGTGGTAGCACTCGGCTGCGAGAGCGTGATTTGAGGTCCTCTTCCATGCGGATAAAACCGGGGACGATTGGAACCGAGCGAGCGCTAATTGGCGCGGGCACCCCGGGCTGTGAAGCGCTGCCGAAAGCCTGAGTTTCAACGGTTGTCGGGTCCCTGGGATCACACGTCGTGTTCACACAACTACCTGACCCTCGCGCAAAGAACGACGATGTTCCGCATGACCGGTGGTCCGGCGGTGTCGTTCGCGACAAAATATATTTTGGACCGAGCTTTTGGACGACTCGAGTCATAAGCTGACAAAGGGAGCAGGGTGCGAGCGCGGTTCGCGCAAGAGCAGATGGGTGTGGCAAAAGTTTGCTCAATTCAAAAAAAAGACGTCACTGCTGAGTCAAGCGCCAACGCAGTGCGGAACGAGAATATCAGACCTCGGGTAGCCCGCTGCCAAATCGCTGAGATTCAGTGCTCCCAACTCGGGTCAAGGACGGTTTTGGAGGGAGTTTTGATCGACCGTCGCGGAAGGCTTGGCGTAATGTAGAGCCGCGGCTCCACGTTGCGGATCATCTGAGAATAAACAGGCCATGGATGCGGAGCACCGGCAGCGCCGCAGAAATGGTCCAACGGTATCGGGGGATGGGACTGCCCGGGACGAAAGTAACTGCTTTGGCCAACCTCCAATGGAAAGCGAGGATGGCACTGCTTTAAGTTCTTCGGATCGCCAGTGTCGCCGATGTCCCCTTAAGCCGTGTCCTCCCTCGTCATTGAGGGTTGCCCGGCCGCACGCGTTCCTCCCCCTGTGTACCTGAAGCTCTTACTGAAGCTCCGCATTAAAACTCCGTGCAGAAAAAGCTGGACCTAAAACTCTGTCCGCCCTCGGAACCGATAGTGCCACCAAATTATCGCCGCAAAAGCTGTGCGCGCCTCAACTCACACTCCACTTCACGCGCTCAGCTCACGGCGGCACAGCCGGCCGCGAACCGCGACCGTGCCGCCGGTGTAACTAACGCGAAGGCAGCGGCACAGCTTCTGATCCCCGTCGTCACTAAAACCGCCACCGGCCATCTTCACCAACGACAGCGTACCCAATCAGTGCGACCCAGCCCGCCGTCCCGGCCGCGGTGGTGGCTTGACCACGGCGGATGGAATCTTCATGACGCGTCGGGCGGCGTCGCATGGCGGCGTACACCTGTACGTCCGTTCGCGGCGGCGATGGCGTCGTCGGTCTGGCGGTGAGGCCGTGCCCGAGCCCCATCGCGATGGGCACCGGCATCTGCGGTCGGCGCCCGCAACGACCATCCCACGCAGGGGGCCGCGGTTGCTTCCCGGATCGCGCCCGGGGGCGCCGTGCCGGCGACCCTGCGGGCCGGGACCGGCTTACCGCGGGCGTCCGGCGTTCGGACCGGGCTCCGGTGCGGCTCGGCTTTTGGATGTGGCCTCCCGCAGACCAGCCGCGGGAGGGCCGGACCTCGCGACCGGCTCGTCGAAGTGCTTCGGCGGTGACCGCCTCGCGACCTGCGGGCGGCACTGCCATCCACCGTCGCGCGCGTACCTCCCCGCGGTTGTCGGCGTCGCCGCCGGGCCGCGACCGAACCGCGCCCGGGCGTACCCTCCTGCGCCGCCTGGCCCGCAAATCATTGTGAGTGTACCGTTTCTGTTTACACCACCTTCAGCCTCGTCACTGCGCGCGTCCCTGGGCCCATATTGCCCGAAGGTCACACCATCCCGCTCGCCGCCGAAACCGCCGCCGTTATCGCCGTGCGAACCGGTCCGGATGAGCAGCCCGCAATGCCGGTTCGCGGCGGCGCGGCCCGCTGCGACGGCGCGTGCTGGGAGGCGGATCCGAGGCTTACGCATCTCTCTCCACGCTACGGCGGCGACTGGCTACAAGTACCATCTGGGCCTTTACGGCACTTTCGCGCTGACTTGAGCTGGCCGGCGGCGACGAGCCACCGAGCCGTCGCCGGTTAGGCTGCGGTGGTTGGCGGCCGCCCGCGTACTCGTACCTGCTCGGGGCCTGCCGCGTGCACCCTTTACCGGCTGAGAGAAGAGCGGCGATCACCGCCCGGCTGCTCTTGCCGGACCCGCTCCCGCCGGGACGCCGACCCTGACCTCGCCTTCGGAAGTGGGGCGCAGCGCGCGCGATCGCGCAGCTCCTGATGGAAACCATAAGCGTCCTCGCCGGCGTCGGCAACGTCTATCTCGCCGAGGTGCTCTACCGGGCCCGGCATGGACTCCTTACCGTCCCGGGCCCCGCGACCTGTCCAAGCCGGAAGGCTGCGGTGTGGACCGACCTGTTGGCGCTGATGAGGGCGGGCGTACGCACCGGCCTATTCACCACTCTGCGCCCGAGCACCGATACGGCTGTCCAAGCCGCCGCGGCCGATCGAAACGGCCGCTAGTATACCGCCCGGACCGGCCTAGCCGTGGCCGTACTTGCGGCCCACCCGTACGCACCCGCTGAGCTGCCGCCGCAACCTCTATGGTGCCCCACCTCCAGCCCCCTCAGTCCTGAGAGCCTGGTCCTGAACCCTCCAAGGTGACTGGACGATCGCGACCGCGGGCCTTTGGAGGGCAGCGAGCTGGCGGCCGTGAGGGCAGAAAGGCAGTAGCTGGCGAGCTCGCCTGCGACTATGTGTTTCGGCACGGAGCTCGCCGCCGTCGCCCTGTCCCACAGCCTTCCCGGACCATGCCGTGCAGCCTGCTGCTGCGCGTGGTCTAGGGCGTGTCTCTCAATCCCGGTGGATGAGAGTCGAGATCCAAACGTCGTCCCTGCCGTGCCGCAGGGTAGCCCTCATACCTGTCGTATGGGGGTGATCCTGCGGTGCCGGCAGCGGCGTTTGGTCTCGTCTCTCGCCGCCTGGGATTGAGAGACACGCCCTCAGGTGCTCGTCGCGGTGCCGAACGTCGCGAGCTCGGCGTGTGGTGCCGGCGGGTCTGGTGGGACATGAGGCTTACGCCGCCAGCACGGCTCCCAGCAGCCGGCCGGATCGCCGGCTCGTCCCGGACTTCGGCGAGCTGGCCTGGCAGGTGCCGGTGATCTGGCGGTCAGTGCCAGGCTCCAGGATCGCGTCGCGCCGGAAAGTACTTTAAATAGCTTGGCCAGCCGTACGGTCCTTCCTCGGCGATCTGCGACATCGTCACCGCCCGCAGGCCGTCTCGGCCACCAGTGCCGCCGTGTGCCAGGATCGGCGTCGCGCACCTCGCGGCGTGCGCCTCGATCGTCGCGTTCCCATCTTCTGCACCAGCTCAACCCTACGCTCCGACACGGTTGGAGACCTGTACTTGACATAGAGACAATGTGTCTCGATAATTG
>Ga0179593_1309068_pt1 | contig 11696 bp, 14 predicted proteins | sample CZODoug2_1_08_16_FD_185931 | JGI IMG/M metagenome (GOLD analysis project Ga0179593, IMG submission 185931) | Vadose zone soil fungal communities from Angelo Coast Range Reserve, California, USA - CZODoug2_1_08_16fungal (PacBio error correction) | ecosystem: Environmental > Terrestrial > Soil >...
GGGGGAGCAGAGGTATAGCAGAAAGGGGAAAAAAAAAAGAGAAACCCCATCTACTGGAGGAAAAAAAAGGGGAAAGGGGAGTGAAAAGGTAAGAACTCGGGAAGAAAAAAAAGTCTCGGAAGTTTTAACTGGAAAGGACACGCCTCCTCTATCAATGGGATGGTTTGCGGGCTTGCCAGAACAAATTTAAAAATTTGATAGACGGGGAAAAAACGCAAAAGGGGTACGGTCCGGTCAGACTGTAATACGAGGCTTGGCAAAAGAGACCGGGAAAACCGGAGAGGGGGGGGAAAGCTTAGACGGAAAGGAGGCTATAAAGGAGGGACTCTACTTTGTGAATCGAAAAGAGAAAAAGTACAGTCATCCAAAAGGAAAAGAGAACCGGGTACATAGAAATAGGAGAGACCCGTTCTGCTGAGGTGCGGCTGATGAGGTCTAATAGGCTTGGCGTCGACTGAGAGATTTCCTAGAAACGAAGTCCTACCTTGGCAAGGAGAGGAAGGGGGGAGAGCTATCAAAGTGCGGGGGGAGGGGAGAGGTAACTAAAAGGAGGAACGACATCGGGTTCTGCATATTCAGTTTCCATGGGAAGGAGAGAAAGACATCGACAGGGTTGAGAGGCAGAGGGGGACAATCAACCGTAGGCAGAAGAGTGGCTTAAAAAGCCAATTTGGACCATCGACAAACAGCCTCGACCTGGGTATAAAGAGAAAGGCTGGGGAACCAATAGATCAAAACAGGGGGAAAGCAGAAGGAGGGGTCTCCTCGATAGGGAAGTAAACGGGCTCGGAGGGAGATGGGATGGGACGCAAGGAAAAAAAAAAGGACTACTCGGAATACCAGTTCTGTCGGCTGGGGAAAGGGCATATGAACGCGATGTCCTAACTCACAACCAGAAGAAAAGAGAGAACCGAAAGGAAGAGTATGAAAAACTGACCCAATTTCGGAAAAGGAGAAGGGAGAAACTCATCGAGCAAGTAAAAGGCTGTATGGGGACTTCCGGGCCAGAAAGAGACGAATATGAAAGCTTTCTGCGAAAGCGGAGCATGACGATGATAACTGCAAACTGAAGGGGGATCGTCCTGAAGGGTGGTAAGGCGCTGCGGCGCAAAGAAGGGGAGAAGAGGGAGGGCTAGCATTAGGTGGTGGGCAAATGTGAAGAGCATTTCGAGTGATGAAAGGATCGATCGAAGTTGCTGATAAGGGCGGGTGTCGAAAACAGAATTAAAGCGTGATCTACGGAAAAACAGAAAAGGCCTGAAACTAAGGGACGCAGGGATAGGCGAAGAACAAGGTCGAAAAGGGCCCGGTCAATCCCCAGCAAGCTCTCGAAAATAATGAAAAGATGCGACTCCCTTTTCCGGGTGAGGAAGGGACGGGGGAAGAGAGGTAGGAATAATAAAGTGGGAAGCGTCTCTTGACTTCGGGCCAGGTCGTATGGAAAGTCAAAGCGCTGGAAGGTTTTCTTTTCCATGATGGAGCGAAAAGGAGGCCCTCATTGCGGAGAGAAAGAGGGTCTGGGTCGTGGGGGTAAAGAGGGAAAAAAACAATAGCGGAATCATTAGTCTGGAGAGTGAAAGTAAAGCAAGGGTAAAGGAAGAAAAAGACTGAAGGGAGTAACGGGTGGAATCCACGCGCAGGGAAAGACAAGGGGGACCGTTTACGTCGATGACGAGGTTCTGGGCTCAGAAGGCTAAGAGACAGGGTGATCTAAATCAAAGATTCGGTCGTGTTCGTGGCGGGAGCCGGGACGGAGAATGGGGGGACGAGGACGGAAGGGGGCCATGGGGAGGGAGCAGACAGCTGCCAATTAAGGGAGGAAAAAGTCGAGAGGGATGAGTTGGGGAGAACGATTGAAAAGGGAACGAAGGAGTGAGGCAAGGCCCCTACGGTTTATTAAAGATAGATGCTCGCGTTACGCTCTCAAGAGAAAGAATAGGGGGGGGAACGGAGGGGGACAGCTCTTAAACGAAAGTATCAAAAAAGGCATCGACGGTGCTTCTCATGAGGTACAGAGATCATCCGACAAAAGACTCGTTTCTCGAGGCTATGGGGAAGGAAGCTGGAGAGGAGAAAAGAGAGAAGGGGGAGGAGCGGTGTAAAAGAGCATTGAAATATAGGGCCAAAATTTGAAAGTTCGGCGTTTAGCAGAGGAAACGATAGATGGGCAGGGGCCTAGGGGGTACAAAGAAAAGAAAAAGAGGTGACAGATAGCTATTGAGGAGGGACTCGAGGAAGGCTAATCACTGGCTGAGATTGGAGGGCATCATCGGTGGAGGGCGAGTGGGGAATCAACACGGGGGGGTTATATTGGAGGAGCATAAGGGGAAATTCAGAAGAGGGGGTAAAGAAAAAATCCCATTGCGGGATAAACAAAACAGACTGGAGGAGGGCAGGTCCGAAAAAGGATATCAGGGGGGACAGAATAGGGAGGGTACTGGAGTGATCATGCAGTCATAGCTAGAGGGACGAGTAAAACACAACTTACCGCTCGGCGGAGAGGATCTGCACGCTTTGGGCAGGGAAGCGGGGGGGGAAAAATGGAAAGTTTTCAGTCTGACGCGGCCGGAGCAATATGCTGCGAAAATAAGGGGAGACCTGAGACGACAGGAGTGAGAGGGAGGGAGGAGTCTAGGAAATGGAAGGGCCCAGATTGGCGAGTGGGAAACTCGGGAAGCATCGAGAAACAGATGGATTGGGGTGAAAAATCTCACTAAGAAATAGCGGAGAACGGATACAATAGACCATAAGAGACGAAAAAAATCAGACTGGTCCAGGGACCGTGTGCTAACGGGGGCTAAAAGGGGATCGTCGTGGAAGGATTTCTTGTGGAGAGAGCAAGCTCTATGCGACACCCCTTCGAAAGGAAGGTGGAAAAAGAAACCAGCTGCCGGAATGGAACCTCAATTCGGGCAGAAAGTATTGGAGAGAAAAAATAAACCTGAAGAAGGGGAATCAACATTCTAACGCTTGGGTAGAAGGAGGTCGGAGGGAAAAAAGGGAAAAATTGATAAAAAGGGCAATCACGGGCTAAGGCCTTGAAAATTGTGGCGGCAGGAGTAGGCTTGTAGGGAGAAGAAAGGGCCAGGGTAAGAACGAGGAACGGAGGAAGGAAGAGATATATAAGAGAACTAAGACGGGAGGCTTTGACGGCACACCTGCCTCAAAGAAGAAAGGCAAAAATATTCGGTCAAGAGAAGCCGTAAGAGAAGAGAAAGAAGTCCTTCGCAGATAAGGATGTTTTACGGAAGCACGTGGGTCGGGAGTGTCCTCGGGGTGGGGCGGAGAACGAGAGAGAAAAATGGGTCGCAAGAGTCGCGGGGGCAGGATGGGTCGGCAAGCGATCACAACTCCCCGCATGGGGAGCCGTTCGGGCCAGTTATTCCTGAAAAAAAAGTTCAGGGGAGGTCAGTAGTTGAGAGAAGTCCAAGAACCGCGGGGGGGAGGAAAAAGGGAGGGAAGGGGAAAGGAAGAGGGGGGGGGGAAGGAAAAAAAAAAGGGAGAAAAGAAAGAGGGGAGGGAAAAAGAGAAGGAAAAGGAGGGGAGGAGGAAAAGTGGACGAAAAAAGGGGGGGGAAGCGGGGGAAAAGAAGGGGAGAAAAAGAGAAAGAAGAGGAGGAGGGAGAAGAAAAAAAGAGATAGAAGAAGGGAAAAGAAGGGAGGTAGGAGAGAAGAGGGAGAGAAGGAGGAAAGAAAAAAAAACCAAGAAAAAAGAAAGAAAGGGGTAAAAAAATGAGGGAAGGGGGGAAGTAGAAGAAAAGGGGAAGAGGAATAGGAAGGAGGGGAGGGGGGGGAGAGAGGGAGGGAAAAGAAGAAAAGGGTGAAGAAGGGGAAAAAAAAAAGAGAAGGAAAAGAAAAAAAGGAAAGAAAGAGAGGGAAGAAACAGGGGGGGGGGGGGGGGGGGGGAGGGAGAGATGGAGAGAGAAGGGGTGGGGGGGGGAGAAGGGAGAAGATGGGGAGAAGGGGAAAGAGAAGGAAGGAGGGGAGAAATAGAGGGAAAAGAGTGAGAAGAGAAGGGGGGAAAAGTGGAAAAAGGAGGGGGGAAGAGGAGGGGAGGGGATAAGGAGGGGCAGAGCGGGAGCAATAGAGGAAGGGGGGAGTGGAGGGAGAGAGGAAAAAAAGGAGAGGGAGGGGGGCGGGAGGTGAAGGGGGGGGGAGGGGGGGGTAGGGAGAAGGAAGGGGGGGGGGGGGGAAATAAAGAAGGTAGAGTGGAGGAGGGAGGGAGGATGTGAGGGAAAAAAGGGGGGGGGAAGAAGGAAGGAAACGAGGGGGGGGGGAAAAAAGAAGGAGAAGGGTAAAAAAGGAGAGGAGGGGGGGGGGGAGGTAGAGAGAGAGGGGGAAAGACAGAGTGGAGAGCGGAGTAACGGAGTCGAGAAGGAAGAGGGGGGGGACAGGAGGGTAGGGGGGGGGGTGGGGGGGGGAAAGGGATGAGGGGGAGGTGGGAGGGAAAAAAGAAAGAAAAGGGAGAGGGAAGAGAAGAGAAGGGGGAGGGGAAGGGGGGAGAGGGGGATCTATCCTGTCTGGTTTATCTTATCTTGCGTAAATTAGTGCAAAACCGACACTCCCTCCGTCATCCGATTGGGAAACAAAGTCACAATAAACTGATAGCGATCAACTCGACTCCCCTGATTCTGAACTGTTGTTGAAAAAACATGACGATTATTACATAACAAGGGAGAAGCAAATGCTTGGTCTTAACTTTAGTGATGTAACTGTGAGCTGAGAATGTTGACAGGTGCGAAATGTTTAAAAAGCGGTTGGTTGGATGAGAGGGCATCGAGACGAGGGAGGAGAGAGATAGTAAAAAAGCGTAGAGAGATCGAAATATGATCCTATGGGGGAATAAAGGTTTGCGCTACTATTTAACCATGCGGGTGTTGTTATTGCCCGAAACTATGCTTCAGAGTTAGTGTGTCTGCAGGACTTTATACGTATAGGGGGTTGTCTTAATAAAATGTGAATAATTATTGTTGATCACCATATACCGTAACAACCTGCCGGTCAGAAAGAAACTCTCGGGGTGGAAAACCCGTCGCACCATTTTGGCGATAGAGGAGTTTGGAATTAATAAATTACACCACACTCACCTCACTAGAAGGCAAAGGAGAGATTGGTTAGAAGCAGGTATAAAGGAGGGGCTAGACGAATTATGTGCGAACTGTGACTAAGTTGTCCACCCATTTGCTCCTGAGATCGGCAAGTCACGTCCATTGGAATCAATGTCTACACGACTGATACCGGCCAACCAACATCGGGAAGTTCACGAGACGGAAAGGGGACGAGGGAAAAGGGATGAGTTGTGTCGGAGGCGAAGGGGAGGAAGGGGAAAGAAAGAAGCAAAACGGGAGGGGAAGAGAGGGGAAGTGGGCAATGAAGAGTAGGATGGGTTGCAAAGAGAAGGTAGGAGGGGGGAACAAGGGCAAAAAAAGAAAGGAGGAGAGAGCCAGTAGGCAAGGTACCACATAAACTCCGCGCGTCAAATAGAAGGTTTTGGAAAGTGCGCGCCAACTAAGCAGGGGATGCTAGGGTGGTTAGGTGGGGTCTTACTGGCAATTTAAGAAAGATTGTGACCAGTAACGATCAAGATAAAGCTCGCGTGTTTAAAAACACAGTCCGCTGGTCACAGCTAAATGAAGTTAAAGGGGGTGGGCGGAAATCAGACTGGTAATAACAAGGGTTTGACTATAGGAAAGGCTTAAAACGATACTTGGGACATTACAATCAGGGTATGGGGTATGAACCACGCGTTTGAAATGTTATCAAGGAAAAAGAGAGATGAGGAGCGCGGTGCGATAACAAGGTGAAAGCCTCTTACTCTTCTTTCTCTGCTACTGTCCCCATGAGAAACATCCATCACTTTTATAGTTCGACGAGGAGGCCGAGTGGACCGCCATCTTTTGGGACTTGTCGGAGGAACCAGAGACATCCGCAGCCGATAAACCTGGCAAATGTTGGAGGAGGTAAAAGGATCCAGTGGACAGAGGAGAAAAAGATAGGAAAATGTGGGTCAGGAAGCATATCCCTGAAAAAAAAAGCGTAACGCAGAAAAACGGGGGGAAGTAGAGGGGGTTACGATTCGAAACGGGAAAAAGAGGGGGCCAGGAGAAGGGTTCGAGGCATGCCTTGGGAAGTGACCTGCGTCACGTGAAGACTCAAGGGTTAAGAATTCGCCCAAAATAGAAACGCAAACCAGATTATTGGGGGAAGGGAGAAAGAGGGATATAACAAGGGGACAGAAATGGGGGAAGGGTCAGAGAGCAGGGCAAGTATGTAAAGTGCCAATGCATGAAAAAAATAAGCACTAAAGAATCCATAAAGGGAAGAGCGAAACACCCTAATTGTTTGTGGGGGACGCAATATACTGTTCAAAAAGGAGAGGGCGGAAAAACATGAAAACAAGCCCACACACCCAAAAAACGGAGAGAGAGGTAGGGAAATAATTGCTTGGTCTAAATAAATGGACAAGTCCCTGTAATTACCAAAGTAAAAACTAAGCTAAAAGGGGGGTCATCAAGAGGTGGCCCACTAGGCCAAGGAGAAGCAAATGAGACGGGTGGCGTCTGGGCTAAGAGGGACGCGCGGTAACTAATAGAATACCCATAGGGGATGTTCAGGGAAACTAGGGATCGAGGCATATGAAAGAAAAAAAGTACGCCGTGGGCTCGATGAGCTCGTGACAAAGAAAAAGATTGGAGAAGAATCAGCGTCATCGATCGCAAAGGTGGAGGCCTTTAAGCCGCAGTTTCCTCCTTCGAGATAGATGGCCGCTGTAGGAGGCGCAGAAAGAGAGGATGGAATCCTCTTCGAGGGTGGCCTTAAGAGAGGGCTAAAGAAAGAAAAGTTGATAGCGATAAGGCGTGCAAAGGGGGCAGTAGAAGACGCGGAGCCAGCCAAGAAAGGAGAAGTAAAAACTCAACTTAGGGTAAAAAATGAGAGGCCTTAACTATGGGGAAACTGAAGGGGACTCCCTCTCTATTTGGTCCAAGAGATAAGACTTGTATTTAGGTATTTATTTCTAGAGAAAACGAAAAGAAGAGAGAAAGAATTCAAGATGAGGAAAGAAGGGAGCGTATAAAAGACAGCGAAAAAGAAACGGCCATCCTTTAGAACCTCTAAGAAAGACCTTCAAGGGACCGCAGTAATTCAGGAGAAGGTAGAAACATCAAAGCAGAGTAGGATACCGAAAAGGACAGAACCGGAGAGACGAAACTCCGGCGGAGCGCGGGTGTCGAGGAGTAAAGGTTCGAGAAGATCGATAGGAGAGGAAGCAGTGTAAGGGGGGGGTCGTTCGCCGATAAGGAGCAGGACCAAATTTCACGAGTTCTACACGCCATATCCGTATCCGTTCGAGTCATACGTGACGGAAGTTGTTAGAAAGGAGGGAAACAAGAAGACTTAGCAAATGATTCAGGATTCCTCCTAAAAGGGGGGAGAGAGGCCACCTCCAGGACGGGACGCCTTCGTTCAGCGGCAGGGGAAGATAGGCCGGCGATACGCGGGAGCATGCAAGGGGTTCATATGGATACGTGGGGTACGTCTGGACTACCTATAGCAGAGAGGCTCGTAGTGTTTTTCAGGGGGGAACTCTCTCTGCAGTGGGGGGTCAAGTTAAGAGAAGGGGCTGAAGCGGAGGAGGGAGCGCCAAAGGGCGCTGATCAGGGTGGAGGGAAATTATCATCCTCGCCCGTGCTTGCAGAGGAGGGGACGAGAGATAATTCGAATGAGGCATACAATCCAGAGGAAAGGTGAAAGGAAAGGCGAATATTGAAGGCGAAGGCCAGGAGGAAAGAGGCGAGGAAGGGATAGATTGATACTGTATAGAGTGCGCCTTAGGAGGTCGGACAAAAGTACGGGTTCAAGTCGAGTCAGACGAAGCAGCTGTAGGCGCCACAGAGGCTGGGGGGCACAAAGCTCCTAAACCTCAAAAGTGGGGGGTGAGGAAACCGACGGAACGGGTCAATACTATTCAGAAAACGCTTCCGTTCAAACTTGGATGAAACTATCAGCACAAAAGTTCGGTCTAATTCTATGAGTTGTTTTCCTACCGCAATCTCTAAGGACGGCTGGGTTACTTAGGATACGAGGGAGAGACAACGACGGACACCGTGCTGCTGACGGAAAAGGGGGGTCAAAGGTCATGGCGAAATGTCAGTTTCAAGGAGGAAAATATGGGGGGTACTAGGAGCGGAAGCGAAGGGTCGTAAGAAAAGGTAACGAGGACCACGGAAGGAAGAGAAAGTGGCCTGTAGGGAGGTAAGCGAAAAGTAGCCCAGTGTCATTCAATACCTGGAGGAAAAAGCTAGGGTGGGGTCAAATTTATATCAAAAGGTGATAGGAAGGGCGAGGCAAAGGTCAAAAGGAAGTAGGATTGGGGGAGCGAGGAGCGGAGGAAGGACAGTACGGATTACGACGCATGGTCGTCAAGGAAGCTTGTGAGACCCAAAGGGAACGGCAGGAACGAAAAACTTTGCGAAAGGATGGGGTCAGGTCGGCGTTACAAGCGCGAGGAAAGCGGACAACACGAGATAAAAGACAACAAAAAAAACAAAAAATAGGAGGAGGAAAGAATATTTCAAGGAGAGTTTTGCGATGGTGAGGCTAGGGGGAGGCGAAGGAAAACAGAAGACTGGATTCAGCGCGCAGGAAAAGAACTGTTCGATATGTTTTCAACCGGGGGCGTCCGTGCGACGGGGAGACCAGAGTAGTAAAGTGGGGAAGGAAGTCATCAACGAAGACCTCTATTAAAAGAGAATCTGGGGTGAGGAGGGAAGAATCGCCCTTGTTAATCACGTGACTGGGGGGGGGGGGAACGCAGCAAGGGTACGTTCCGGTCAAAGACGGCTTTAGAACTAGAGGGGGGGCAAAAAAGAAGGGAAACCCCCTAAGAAAGAAAATGTGGAGATTGGACAGAGGAAAGGCGAGCGCGCTTGAGAGAGTTGTAGTTAGACGTCAGAGCAAACCACATAAGGGATAAGATGGGAACCTTAACATAATCCAGGGGACATGAGTAATTCTTTCAGACGAGCCGGGGGCAGAGGTCGCCGGGAGCTGGAATTCGAAGAAAAATTGCCGTCCAAAGACGTAATTCGCGAAGGGCAGGTCGGGGAGCAGAGAATGCTAAGTAGACCCCAAGCTGACGTCATCGTAAAAAGGCAGGAAAGGGAACGGGTGAGGAAATCTTCAAAAACATTTATGGACGGACGGGACGAAAGCCGACGGTGGAGGGTGGTCGCGCGTACAAAAGACGGGAAAGCGCCTCGCTTTAATCGCGAAAAAACTTTTACAACTAGAAGGGGAAAAGAGAGGGAATCCCGTCGGGGAAAGGAGGATATCCAGCTGCTGTTCAGTCGCCCTCGGAAAAGGATAAGGGCTGACAAGCGCCGTAGGAGTGCCGGAAAAAGTTCAAATCTTCTATTGGGGGAGGGCAGGACGAAAAATTAGAAGAGTACGGAGATCTCAATAACAGAGTTTACTACATCGAGAAATGCCAGAAAACCGGATTCACTAGGAAGAAAACAGGAATAAGATTCTCGGTAGGACTAGGCATTAAAGTAGAGAGGAAAAGAAAAGAATGCTAGAGGGCGGCGGTAAAACAAAAACGACATCGAGCGGATGACGATTAGATAGGTGGAGTCGGAAAGGAATCCGGAGACGGATATGACAGGGGGGTCTCTCAACTACCTGAGACGGGAGGATTCGCGGATACAGAAGGGAGACAGCCGGAGAGGAAGGAGCTTGGTGGCGAGGCTGCTTTGAGACTGCGTGAAGAGATAGGCAAGGGCTTTGAAGACTGGTCGCTGGGGCCAGTTCATAAAATGGGCGTGCGGCGGAGAAGGATAACCTCAATGGGTTGCGGAGAAGCGCCTGAAAGAGATAAGAAGGGAAAAGCACTTCGGTACGGCGCAGAGCTCCAGTAGGCGGGAGGGGGCTGGAGAAGGGAGAGGGTTACTCGCCAAGGACCTCGCAACAGGGCGGTCGAAAAAGGAGAAGTTAGTCTTCAAACGTTGCCTAAAGACGCAAGGTAAAACTGAAAAAGCCAGGGTCTGCTCTGCATAGGGGTAGATTAAAAAGTGACGTTGGTCATTGACGTCGATGAAGATCGCGGGGAAGTCAAGGGATGCGGGTTTTTCGTGGTTGTTCCCCGGGGGAGGGGGGGAAAAAAGGGGGGATCGCCAGCATTTCCTGCATACTTAGACTACGGATTGACTCTCGAAGGGCTGGTCGACGCCCTCCAAGAGGGATTAAAAAAGTAGGGGAGCGATGGATTCCACTCCGTCACGAAAGGGAGGCAAATCAGAGGGCGCGAGAGAGGCAAAGTCCATCAGGAGGGGTAAGGAAAGTCGGTTTTCTTTGGAGATTAATCGGGTGGGGGGGCAAGCGCGAGGTACTGAAGGCTGGGGTCCACGGGAAAGGAGTACAGAGGAGGCAATGGGGAGATTGAGCAGGATTCGCGTTGCGATGTCGGGACGGACGTGGAAAGGGCTATTTGCGCCGCCGGCACTGCCAATCGAGATGGAAGGCAAAAGGGGAGAAAAGGTGAGACTCTTTTTGACGATCGTCTAAAAGATTTACAGAGCCGCGATACGTTTAGGAATCGATAGCGGCGCTCGCAGGCAAAGTTCTTAAGCATCTTCCAAAAAAGGGAGTTCAAAAGCAAGCCAGAGCGGTGAGTGAGATAGGAACCTTAATATAGGAAGAATCGCCATTTGAAGAAGGGCCTCGGGGGGACAAGCGGGTATCAATAATCTAGAATGTGGGGCGAGAGGGGGAAACTCAGGGCTTGTGGGCCAGAGAGGTACAAAGTTAACGTGGGGAAATAAGCAGCGCGAGAGGGAGCGACAGTATCAATCGTGCGAGCAACCCAAAATCGGTGGGGAAGTAGGGGGGGGGGGCGCTGGGAGGACAAATCACTGCAGTGTGTCACAGGAGGGGAGAGGTAGGAAGAGCAGACGTTGTGTTGCGGGGTAGAAGGGAGGAGGGCAGGAGGGGAAGGGGTCAGAGAGCGAGGTGACGGGAAGAAAGCGGGAGGCATTAAGAATGGAGAGAAAAAAAAGAACCGGACTGACAGTCAGCCGAGACAAGAGATGCTGGCGCGTGGAAGACATGGGGGGGTCATCTCGTCAACCCTCGTTCAGCAAAAATTAAAGAGGCTTCGAGATCTGGTCCGAGTTGGGTTGGGCAGGTATATAGGAAGGAACACTTTGTCATCGGTGTAACTCTTAAATTTCGGCTCATCGTCTAAGGCGGTGCTGTCGAAAAAATGGAAGATCGGTGTCCTGTTCTCGGCGCCGTGTAGGGGGATCCTGGCGCGGGGTCAGACTGACAAAGATCGAGAACAGTTCATACGGAGGTAATAAATCCCGATCATCGGGCTCGGTAAATCGAAAAGAAGAAAAAATCCCTAAAAAACTCATAAAGGGTCAAAGAAGAAAGAAACCGAAAAAGAGGATGCTGAGTCCGAGGAGGCGTTGATAGGGGGGAAAAGCAGTGAAAAATAGCCCAGAGGGAAGAGACCGCACCGGAGAGGATCGAGGGGGGTAGAAGCCCCCTGCCTCAAGGATCCTTTCAGAACCCGGAAAAAAGGAGAGCCGGCAAAGGTTCTGAGACTCTTTGGTAAAAAAAAAGCGTGGACCATTGACTTAAGGCAACAAAAAGATGAAAAAAGGAACAAGTCGTTTTCCCTGTTAAAAGTTAAAA
>Ga0179593_1559081_pt1 | contig 11696 bp, 18 predicted proteins | sample CZODoug2_1_08_16_FD_185931 | JGI IMG/M metagenome (GOLD analysis project Ga0179593, IMG submission 185931) | Vadose zone soil fungal communities from Angelo Coast Range Reserve, California, USA - CZODoug2_1_08_16fungal (PacBio error correction) | ecosystem: Environmental > Terrestrial > Soil >...
CTGAGAGGTCTCACGAGATAAATAGAACACACCTCGGGGGATCCGTCGGGGAAGGTCGCCGGGCAACCCAGCCCGCAAAACCAAACAGTGCAGTGGACACCCTCGACACCGAAAAGAGCAGTTGCGTCATCTAGGGGAGGCCCTACTAGGGGGGGAGGGGAGGTAAGGCTTCCTGACCTTCACCTCGATGGGATGATGTATGTACAAGGAGCGAAGTAATCAAAAATGGAAAAATGTCAATTTCGGTCGGGACTGAGGCGCGCGAGACTTGAGCGGGAACAGCGATGAGCGGAGTCAGGAAAAACTCATCGTCGAGGAAAACGTTGGGAAAAGGGACACTGGCATTACGGAACGCGGGAACAAGCCGGGGAAAAAAGGGGCTACGGACAGAGGCCGGGAGTAGGGACGAATCATGGAAAGAGAAGGGAGCAGGCCATTTAAAGAGTCCCAATCATTAAGAAGGTTGAGGCTAAGGAGAAAAACATGGGCAGTTGAAAAGGCGCCTCATTGCCTATGAGGGGGCATACACATAGCTCTGCCACTCGCTGAGCCGCAAATTCCTTCTTCTGTGCAATGCACTTCCGCTGGGGGGGGGGGGGGGGGGGGGGGGAGAGTGCGTGGCGCTGTCGAGGAAGGGGGGGGGATGTCCCTGCGGTAAGGCGTGTGCAAAGGGGGACAAAGAAGGCGGGGTCGGGAAGAGGGGAGGAAAGGATGCGAGTGTTGAAGCTCACCCTTGCCCTCTGCTCCGGGGTAGGAAGGAGCGATCGGCGGCTGACTATGGGAAGAAAGCTGTGTGGTAACGGGGACTTTGTTCGGGAGAAGAAAAACGGGACATCCGACCCAGGAAAATGCGTGTCGGCGCGTAGGGGGGGGGAGGGAAAGAGCGTACGTAATTCGTGTAGGCGGGAAAAAGAGGTGTCGTCTAAAAGCAGTGTTTGCATGGGGTTCCGCAGAAGGAACGGGGGGTCCCTGTGTCCGCTTCTAGGGGTGGGGCGGTATGGGTGAGCGTGTACAAGAGGATGTTGTGGAAAGAAGGGCGTTGGCTAAGGACAAAAGCCTATAAAAACCCTTCTTATTGAGGGCACCAAAGAGGCAAACTGCAATCAAAGCGCCCTCTCAGGGCACAGTCCTTGTTGTTCATCCAAGGAGAGATAGGTATCTGGAAAAGACTCGATCACCTAATCAAAGAAAAGAAATATGAACTTTGAAGGGGTAAAACCCCACGATGGCCACTCGTTTTGAGAGGCAAAAAAAAGGACGATCCCACGGAGAAGAGGGGTTCGCGCGTAGGCCGTCCAACGACCACGAGAGACTACAACCACCTGGAAAGGCCCCAAAGTATCCGGAAGGGGCTAGGAACCCCGAAACACGGACCGCGTTAACATTCCAAGAAGGGTCTTTACGACGTTAAAAAAAAAGACCCACTCAGGCGGGGGGGGGGGGGGGGGGGGGGGTGGGGGGAGAGAGTGAAGGGATGTTAACAAGAGCAGAGAGCCACGCCAGAGGGGATGAGAGTAAAAAACCGGCCCTGAGCAGAGTCAGAAGGAAAAACCAAAACATCAACGTCCTAACGGACGGAAGAGCAAAGAAACAAAGCCTAACCCGAACAGACCCTGGGGAGAAGGACGTGCAACACCCAAGACAGGAAAACCGGGAAAATCTCGCCGGAGACCTGCAGGAAAGCAAAAACTCGAACCAGCCTGTCCAGGGAGAACAAGGGACATATGGGGGGGGGAGGGGAACTGAGAGAAAAGGAAGGGAAACCGTCTCTTCGCCCAAAGCCCCAGCCCGAGAGGACAGGGCGAAATTCGTCCTCAGGCCAGAAGAAAAGAACTAAAACGAAACCCCAGGGACGAATCGATGCCTGAGCGCACGGCAGGGCAACACCAATGCTAATGAACAGGGGGTAAACGACTTTATCCATAAAAGGGCTATGATAGAATTATCAAACAGGCCTAGTCATAGGGCCAAATTAACAACACCTTCTTAAAGGGGGATCCCTTCCTCCGACAAATAAAAGGAGGGGGCGTTGCTCTCTATGAGGCAGAATGACAGGGCCCGCAAAATAAAGAAAAACCGAGCCCGGGTCACTCCAGAGGACTAATCCCCAGCCAAACCCTTAGGTGGCACGCGGAGGGAGACTTGAAAACGGCGAACGTCTCTTGATCAAAACGGAAGAATCCGAGAAACGTCCTGGAAGGAAAAAAAAGTAAGAGTCAAACTACGACTAAGCAGGTCCCCATACCATCCATTCCAAAGAGGTAAAAAAGGGGGGGTCAAACCTAGTAAAAGAGTGGAAACCAGATCCCACACAAGAAAAACACCGAAAAACTTCACTCTTGGGGGGAACTTGAAAACACCGCCACCATAATAACCGCAACCAGACGGAAGTCCGCAACCCGTAGACAGAGAAAAATAAGAAGCCCCTTCAAACATCTGGAACAAAGAAGGGAGACTGGGGGGATCTCTCACAACAACAAACAGTTAGAGGGGATTGTCCTTCCGCCCTCGTCGGGATGCTCCTGAGGTGGGTTGGAAGAGATGCCGTAGCTTCGCTGTTTTGGGGGAGTTTAAAGGTTAATTTCCAGAGTTGTGGTTGGACTTGGGAGACGTTTCGGAAAGAAATTGTTATTGGCCAAGACATAATCTGTGAGGATGGGATGGGGCTGACTTCGAGAGTGTAGAACGTTCCGCAAAGGCAATGTTCTCGGAAAGATTACGGGGCATAAATAGACGTCATAGAGGGAGTGACAATAGCCGAGGAGGATAGGCGGGAGGGGGATTGTAGTAGCCTGGTCGGGATGAGGGGGGTCGGAAAGTCTGTATCGTGACTAACGTAGAATAGCGCGAAATTAACTAACCTGAGGGGGTTTCTGAGTAAGGGGGGGACGAGCCGGTGGGTGAGAGGGGGGGGCACGTGAGCGAGGGATGTCTGAGAGGCCGAGTCGAGACAGCGTAAGAAACCAGGAAGAAAGGATTTTAAAGCGGTACGATCGACAAGGGTCAATTCATTGGGGTAAACAGAATGCCGTGGGGAGGAAGGAAAATAGGGGAACCTGGGGTTGAGGTAGGTCATGGGTCATCTCAGGGAAAGGCGGTTTCCTGACCTCCTTCTATCAGGGCGGTGGCTTGGGAAGGTGTACCAGGTAGGCTGGTTGACAGAAGGGTGGACAGTGTGACTCCCTGATCGGTTCAGATAATTGAAAAAGGAGGGGGGGTGGTGCTTTGTGCGGCGGATGCCAAGAGACAAACAGGGTCTATATGGTCCTTACGCGGCACGGGTTTAAAATAAGCCCACCAGGTAGGCGGGGAAGCAGGCCAGGGGTGGCCCCCAGCGGCTTGGTCCGGAGCTGACTGATTCCGTAAGGGCTTTGGGGGGGGGTAGGCATCAGGGCACGGGGATAGTCCACGATTTCGGGCGGGCGGGTGAAATTCCAGAAGGAAACAGACCGGGAGGCCCGTGGAAAAGGAAAGCTCGATTAGCATAAACACATGAGAAGAAAGGGGAATTTTAAATAGTGTTCACTACGTGTGGGTCAAGAATTCAAGTGAGGAAGAATGGTTTGGGCCGGGGGGGGAGTCCGTAGGCGGAGGCGGTTGTTGTAGTTGAATAGGCGGGGGGAACAGAAAACAAAAAAAAACCACCATATGGATAAGGGGGTCGTCGTTGTGCACCGAATTCAAAAAAGGAGTTAACTCCGTGGATAACCGGGAGGGATTCACATGGACTGTGCGTGGGGGAGCAAGAAAAAAAGGAGGCATCTCTCCGCTTGCGCTCTGGGAGACGAGGGGAAGAGGGGAAGGAGAGGGAGAGATTTCTAATGGGAGGGGGGTGCTTGCAGTAGGAAGTGGGGGATACGAGAGGGGTCGCTAGGGGGTTTGCATTGGACTGTCCCCTTATCAAGAACGTCAAGAAAACGACCCTCTCAAGTGTTTTCAAAAAAGCGGGGGGAAGGGATCGGGCGGTTGGAGGGGTAATTGGGGGGGTTTTGACGCGGAGAGTAGCCTGGGAGGACGGTTCCGCCCAGCGTACTCACGATGCGCCGGAGCTGTGCAGACTGTTGATGAGAAACGTCAAGAAGAAAAAGGGGGCCAGGAGGCTGAAATAGGAGGAGGAGTAGTCAGAGATAGAACGGAGCCAGGTCCTTAAGCCACGAAGCCTTGTCGACCGGGGGGTATTGCTCAGGGGGGGGAAAGCAAGAGAGCCACACGTTGGGGAACAGGAGGGGGGAGGTTTATCTTTATAAAAAATTGTGGACAACTGCTGCACCCAATAGGAAAGGAGGAGCCTTTAGTAATCCTTATGTGAAGGAAAGAATTATGAGGGCGGAGGCCGAGTGGTGGGGGGGGCCCTTCTCGGGGAGGCAGGACATGAGGCCATACCAAACCAGATCAGGGAGACCCTGGTCCAGCGTCGCAGCGGACCTTACACCAGGACTCGTTTTCATATGCGGGGAAGACGAAGGGGTGAGACAAAAGCACAATTGATAGGGTCACCGCCGGCTGCCAGGCAGCGGTGGCGCAGGGTCGACGGAAAACATTGTCCGAGGTCGCGCAAAAAAATCAATGCCCCGGGGGAAGGTCAGGAAGGATTCAGAAGGGGGGCAAAAAAGTTAGTAGTCTGGGGAAAGACCCGCCGGATTCCAGAGTCTAGGGGGAGAGGGCGAGGGGGCCACGGAAGGTTGGGGGGGAGGGTATGGTCCCTGCTTAAGAAATCGGAGAAGGAAAGTCGATAGATCCCAAAGGGGGAGGGAGGGGAGAGTGGGACATCGGTAGAGAACATAGCAGATCGAAGCAACAACAACACTTAGATAGGAAGTCTCAAGAAGGTCGACGACGATGTCAATGAGCACTGGGGGGAAAACCTCGGGTATATCGCCGTTTCGAAAGGCCGTTCATTCCCCGCCGGTGGACCAAAAAAAGGAAATACACAACCCAGTGACAACTAGAACCGTGACGCAGCAAGAGGTTAAAGAGTGGAAGCCGGCGGCCGCTAAAACAGGCTTGGATATTAAGTACGAACACCCGAGGCATGCTTGATGGGAGGGGAAAGAATCGGGAAACAGATTTGTTGAGTTCGGGAGGGAAATCAGAGGGAGGGCCGCCTGCAAAAAGGTGAAAGGGCTTTTTTTCTCACAAAAGCGGGAAGAGACTATTGCACGCGGGGGCCCTGGGGGGCTAGGGAAGAAAGAACTGAAGAAGGAACGATAAAGAGGGAATTTATTTACCGAATCAGGAAAACTCGTCAGCGGGACAGGGCAAAGGTACCCCGGGCCGCAGACATAATAGGAGAAAAGTAAGGGGAAGGTTCTTACCTAAGGAAAAAACAGCAGTGAGCATTGAGTTTCGGGTGACGGGCAGGGAACAAACTGGAGGTCATACCATCTCAATCAGAAGGGGTCACAAAAGGGGTGGAGATCCCCTACTGGAAAAACAGTATTGAGTCTTGCTTATGGACAAGCAACTGGCCCCCGCCGTCTCTCAAAGAAAAAGGGAAGATGTCCAGCCTAAGGTAACGGGCTCGAGGGTGAAGAAGAAAAAGGGGGCCACCGCCGACGGAAATCTACTGTCCAACGACAAAGCCGTGACAGCAGCCTCACCAGAGAAGAGAGGGAAAACGGGTAAAGGATAGGGTCAACTAATAAAAAAAACGAACACCCGCCGCTCGCGCAGGAAAACAAGATAGTTCGTGTACGAGAGATAAAAGGGAAAGTCAAGGCTAAAAAAGGAAAACCATTAACGACAAAAGAGGGGTGACTGCCACGGAAAAACTTCTTAAGAAATATCCTGACACAAGAGGAATCCTTGTTTGTAAAAGAATAACCGAAGGGAGAAGCGGAGAGAGGGGCGGTTAATGGCGTCTAAAAAATAATCACAAAATGAAGGAAATTGCCAGGGCCCGTCAAAAAAAAGAGGGCAAGGTGGCGGACTCGCGACAACGCCAAAAATGACCTATGGTTTTTGGCGGCAGGAAAGGAAATTCCGAATTCACTCAAAAAAGCCGCGCGACGACGGAAAAAATGATACAGGACCCAGATGCGAGCCTATCTCCGACTATTTATCTAGAACCAAAGAACCGGGAGAAAACCAACTGGCCACATGTCCTTCGACAGTGGTATCGGGAAAAAGGGGCCAATCCTTCAGCGGGGGGGGGGAAATGCCTATGGGAAGAATTGGATCAAACAGCATCGCTACGGACCCGAGGACCTAAGCCTACAAAAAGAGAGCATACCGAAAAAAACCCCAAAGAAAACTTCAATCAGCACGCAAGAAACGAACAAGAAAAAGGGCCGGAGGGGGGGAACCATGGGACTCAGGTGGGTCTAATACTGCTTAAAAAGGTCAAAGGACAATCCTCTAAAGGGTCAGAACTAAGCACCACCAAACAAACCGAAAATCAAGGGAGGAGGAAAAACGCCACATTTACAGGGAGAAGAGGAAGATCAGAAAACCAGTCCTGTCAACCTCCCGACCCGCCCTAGAGGACACGAGGAAACTCGCCGGGGGATAAAAGGAAGCTGACAAATGTACGGATAAAACCAGGGAGAATCGGTGTCCTCAAAGAAAGATGTGAAAAAAAAATGCTAATGACCGGCCTAAAAAAAACCACCGCTTGGCCAATGGAGGGGGCGTCCGAAATGGATATAAAGGAATCGGTCAACTTGGTAACAAAGCACCGCGAGAACGAAGAACGAAAAAAAGGGTTCGCCCAGGTAGGCATTTGCGAGGATAGCCGTCACTATATAACAACACAACGCCCCTGATCGAAAAGACCAGGCGGACAAGACAAGCAACAGACTGGAGGCCTCGGCGCGGGGCACCACCGTCCAGCCGGGCTACGACGGTTATCGCCAGAGGAAAAAAGGCTACGGCGAACCCTTCAAAGGGAAAAGGAAAGGGGTACGGGAAAAAGCATCCGGTCCCCCATCTCATACCATACCACGCTACCGAAGAAGGGAACGCAAGTCACGAACGTGGCGGGCTGGGCGAGGACACCACCGGCCAAACACAGTTTTTAACTTTGGGGGAACAACCCCTAGGAAAACAGAACCGAGGACCGAGACGTGTCAAACAAAACCCGTAACACACCTAAAGCATCAAGAAAAAGACAACGACAGCTGGCCTCGGCCTAGATCGCAAGGATGGGGAAAAAAGGAAATAGGGAAAGAAGTGTTGGGTCCGGCGGCTTCCCTGAGTTGATTTTCTGGGGCCAGGTAAAAGGGGCGGGTCGGTGTGAAAAAAGTCCCAGAGTGCGTATGGGGGGGTGCCGGGGGGGGGGGGAAAAGCGGGGGGGTAAGTTTGACCCAATCTTGTAAGGGGCCTGATTGCGTCGTCCGAACTTGGAAAAAAAGAAAAAAAAAAAGGGTCCACGGAGGGTCTCGCCAGGTGCTTTGTGAGAAGCATCTTAGACGTCGCACCGGGAGAGACAAAAAGGATTCCTCTCAGAGGGGGGCGTTGCGGGGAGGAATACTGGCGTGACCCTGCGGGGGCGATATTTACGGTGCGCCTGGGTTCTGTATTCGTAAACGTTAGACAAATTCCTACCTTGAATGGGGGATTGACGGCTGCGGAAGGGGGGGAAGCCTGAACACGACCGAGAAGGGATGCCGAAGGTCTATACCTAGGGGTCACTAGGGGAAAAGAAGCAACGAAGGGAATCGGGGAAAAAGTATGAAAGTAACGGGGGGGCGGGGGAGGAGGAAAAGCGTATTCTCCAATGTTGGCCATTCATTTAAAGGGCAGGGAGGCAATGTTCCTCCTCAAAGAAGATGCAGGGGGGCCCGGGGTCGGCCGGGAGGAATTTGTAAAATTCAGGGAAAAGTGACTCCGGAAGTCACTGGCGGTTCAGATCAATGGAAGGCTGGGGCGGACGGGGACCTGCGAGCATTCAGAGGAAACCGGTCACGGTTGGGGGGGAAAGTTCTAAAAACAAGGTAGGCTTTGGATGAGGCCGCTTTTGGGTCCGGGGTTCAGTAGGAGGGGAGGAGTCCGACTTGGGGAGTTGGTTTCAGGTCGTAGGGAGATAGGGGGGGAAGGGGTAGGCTTCGGGACACGAGGGCCGGGGATTGGGAGTGGTGAGTTAACCCTTTAAATAACGCGAAAAGATTCCGCGCCGGGCTCTCGATTAGAAAAGATAAAAGTGAGAGAAGAGGGTTTTAATTTAGGGGGGGGGTGTAGAGGGAAGCCGACGGCGATATTGCGCATGGGGGGGGGCAAGGTGGGGGTGGTGAGAGGAGTGGTGAGTTGGACAGAAAAGGTTTTAACAGAAAGAAAACAACCCATAAGGCAAAGTCAGGCGACGCGGCGCCAAAAACGCAAAGGATTGGCAGGCCTCAAGGCTGAAGTGAAGGATTTAAGGGAGAGGAAGGGGAAGACTGACACTCCGCTTCGCGAGGGAAAGGATATTTTCGTGGAGGGAGGGCGAGAAGGGCCGTTGCAAAACTGAAAGGGGGTGGATGAGAAAAAGGGGGTCGCTAAATGGGGTTTGAACATGGTGTGACCCCCTTAAACCGAAAAAGAGACTCCTTTTTTAGCAACGAGGGGGGGGAGGAATCTGCCCGTGGGGAAAGCCAGGGGTTGACGCGGCCTTCCTGCGGTGAGTATGGGAAGGGTCACTTTCTCCGCGCGAGTGGAAAATAGCTGGTATCACGTTGAAGATAGAGAAGAGGGGCACGGAACTTAGGTGGACTATAGAAACGTGGGGAGAACGGCAGGGGGGAAAGGTGACAGAGAGAGACCTTACCGGGTGCTCATGAAAATCCCCCCTGTGAGGGGGACCACCGGCATGAAGATTTAGGATTTTACTGCGGAACCACACGAGCATTATCTCGCCGTGAAACGGACCTTTTTTTCCTTATTAGAGAGAAAAGGTGAATGGGGGTCCTCGAACGGGAAAAAAGAGGCGCGGACGAGTTGCGACCAGGATTCGTCAAACTTGGGAGAATTCTGTCCGTAAAGGAAAAGACCGTTCCAGCGAAGGAGGGGGAAAATAGCACATGGCCGCGGTGCCAGGAAATAATGCGGGGTGAGACAAAAGCACGATTTTCGAGGTCCAACGGGCGGGAAGGAACGGGATTCTCCTGGTGGGTCAAAAAGAGGGAATTGGGAAGACATAGGACTGCGCAGAGAATCAAGAAAAAAGTAAGACCTCTAGGTGCTCAGCGACATAATTCCGCACAAATCGGGGGGGAGTTCGGGCCCGCACGATGAAAGAAGCAAGGGAGGGTCGGTGGGAGGAGACACTGCCGTTTTGGTAGGGGTGAGGCCCTTCGTAATTGAAAAGAAGCAGCTAAAGAGATATCCCAAATTGGGTCTAGGCCAGTGTGAGGGGGGTCGGGAAAGCACTCGCAATGAGAAGCACAAAAAGAGGAAAAGTATATAGAGAATCTGCGAGGCGAGGAGAAACTGCATCGGACCAATAGTGGATCTCGCCTTTGTAGAAGTCAGGGCAGAGGTCCTTTCAACCCAGAATCTAGAGAAAACGAAGTGGCCCCCGTCAGACTAAACAAGGGGACCCATCCATTGCAAAAGTAGCCGTCTTCCGAAAACCACCACTACCGTAGGTGGCTGAATATTAAGGTCCGGAGAGCGCCGAAGGCATGGCTATGGGGAGTTTCCTTAGGCGAAGTAAGAGTACATGGTTACCTTGGAGAGCCAGGCATCGGACGCGGGAAGCGAGAGTGCTTTTGTCTACCCAGAGATAGGGCCTAGGGAACCGCGGCCCTGGTGGCGACGGAAAGACGAAGAACCGTGGCTACGGACAGAAGGATTGGGGGGGAGGAAAAGCATGGGAGGACACTCGTCAACGCAAGGGGGCATAAGGGAAGAAAGGACTCGGCATTCACGCAGGTTTGCAAAAAGGTCACTTAAAGAGGGGGAAAACAGGAAGGACGAAAATCATTTATTAGTCGGTGAACATGAGGCATCTCATCTCACAGTAAAAACCAGGGGGGGATCCCCCTGCTGTCAAAAAAGGGAGGGAGGACCGAGCTTCTTCGATCATTACGATCACAAACAAATCAGTCTATCTCGGAAGACTCGAAACAGGACGCAAGAAACGGCTCGACGTGGGGTGCCTTCAAAGGACAAGAGGAAGCCATCTCGCAGACTACGCGAAGGAAAGAAGACCGAATCAGCTCACCATGCAGGCGGACGCGTCTAAAAAAAGAAGGTGAAGGGGCCGCAGAAAAAAGATCCAGCGGGAGGGAAAAAAAACAAACAAGGAGATTTGATGTGAGGAATAGGACAAGCAGAAGGGGTCGGGAAACCAAGGACGAGTTCGTTGAGTTACTGACAACCTAGGCACGGGAAGCTCCTGGGGGAAAAGGCATTACAAAGAAAGACGCCTTGTTTGTCATCCAAGAAACGGCAGGGGGATAGGGATCTGCGGAATCTTCAGGAGCACAAAAATTAATAACGGCTTCATCACCAACTAATTGAAAATGGGAGGAAAAGAGTCCGACACGCGATAATGGGACTCTTGTTGGGATGTCAGTCAAAACCTGAGAAAATCCCACGGAAGGCTACGAACGAAGAAACCGAACACCACAAAGGATCCTATCTCCGGACTTCCCATAAAAACCCTAAAACCCGTGGGGGGATAACAAAAGAAAAAAGCAAACCAGGTCTAAAAGATGGTTAAGGCAGACCGACTTCCATCTACTACTCGGGGGCAACGCTTGTACCTCAACAAAACCCGAAATCGAACGAAGATAAGAAGGAAAGGATCGACTACTCCGCCTGAAGAAAAACACAAAACCCAAACAACGTCTACGACTCAGCAACGCAAAGAAAAAAAGGCTGTGAAACTGGCAGAAGGGACGGGAGACGTGCAAATCCAGTGACCGAGGCCAACGGAACGAGAAAACCTAGGAGCCGGCACCACGCAAACTCAAACAGCCCTTGGGAAAGAAGCTGAAACTCCAATTGAAAGAGAAGGAAGAGCAGTGACCCAAGTCCTGGTACCCAACAAACTAAAGAGAAAAAGGGGACAAAACGACCGGATCTCAAGTCTTGGGATTACTCCGCAGGCAAGACGTGACATGAACCTAACGAAGGGACCTACCGCCCTTCAGACAAGGCGAATTACCGTGTTCAGAACCATCGAGGGCTAGGGGTCCAGCCTGGGAATCGTCTAGACTAAGCCAAGAAACACGTTCAACTTTACCAAAGAGACAAGAGGGACACCCGTCGCAGACCGCGCCTAGACGCGACCATTTATTCATGTTCTCAAGGAAAAGTGCAAGAAATACAGCAACCCCAGAAAAAAATAAAAAGGAACGGGTAAACAGCAGGAGACAAAATAATCAAATCAACCTGGAGCTCTCCTCCTTCACTTCGCATGAACGGAGAGACTTCTACTTGTCGCCGGGAAACGTAATCCGCGAGCTGGGAAGGGACTTAAAGGGTTATTGACAAACTTCGCTAATCAATGAGGGGAACCATGAGCCACTCTGGTACCAATTAGGGGGTCCACCTCTACGGCAGAGAAGTCTCCACCTGAACCAGGGAAAACAAAGGACACTCTTGGGAACTTACCAAAGGAATCCAAAGAAAGAATAAGGCGAACCCGAGTAAAAACGCTTCGAGAAATAAAACACCTCATGAGCCGCCGGAAAAATCGCGAAGTTAGAGATCAAAAAAAACTGGAGGAGGTATAAAAAAGAAAGCGGGGGGGGAGATGTTGCCGGGCCGAA
>Ga0179593_1676807_pt1 | contig 11696 bp, 13 predicted proteins | sample CZODoug2_1_08_16_FD_185931 | JGI IMG/M metagenome (GOLD analysis project Ga0179593, IMG submission 185931) | Vadose zone soil fungal communities from Angelo Coast Range Reserve, California, USA - CZODoug2_1_08_16fungal (PacBio error correction) | ecosystem: Environmental > Terrestrial > Soil >...
TCACGGGGGAAAAGAATTGCACTCGAAATACTCTCCGCCTTTCATCCCACAGAGAAACATACTTGTGCCCAGGTCGGGGAAAAGGGGGGAGAAGTTTCAAAAGAAGCGAAAGAACTATAAAAGCCCGTGGAAGAAAGGGGAAAGAAAAAACGATGATGGAAAAAGAAAAAGAGGGAACTTTACATTTTTAATGAAAAAGCAACGGGCTTCTCTTGCTTATTTCGCAAAAGGTTGAAAGATGAAGGAAAGCCCACCAAACCTTGGCCAGCAAGGAAACTCGATTTACAAAGTTCTCTCGACGAGGCGTCCGCATCGGCCATTATGTGGGGGGGGGGGGGGAAAAAATCCTCAAAAAGGACGCTCCAAGGGGAAAATAAGGCCTGAAAGTATCGCAGAAACATGAGGAGAACAGGGCCCGCGAGAAAAGGACATTTTTCGAATTCTTTGAGGCCCACAAAAAAAATCAACGTGGCGGGGCGTAGAGAAAAAAAAAAAAAAAAGGAGATAGGCCCCGGTGAAAAAGGGAGGTGGGTACCCCAGCTCGGTTTTTCAAAAAAAAAAAAAAAGGGTTTAAACCACAGAAAAAAACAAAAAAAAAAAAAAGAGGAGTAACCTCCGGAAGGTGACTGGTGTACTCAAAACGGTCGAGTGAAACTGAAGAGGGGTAAAAAAAATAAACGGAGGAAGAGAAGGAACTCAAATCCGACAGCTCGGCCGAGGAAAAAAAGGGAGCGGCCCATAAGGAAGAAAGATGAGGAAAAAGGTCCCAGTTGCGAAGGGGGAGGGTGAAATTAATTTCGCAAAATTCGCTCGGGTGGAACTTCTCAATGAAGGAGCAGAGGGAAAGAAAAAAATCGCAAAGAAACAACGGGGGAAGATCGCCGGCCAAAGGGGAAAAACCTGTATCTTATAAAGGGGGATTAACCAAAGCTGTCAGAGACCGCGTCTGAAAGGAAATTCAAGTAGCAAGGAGGGGATTGTGGGCATCACGAGTGTGGAAACTCATTATCTTGTATGAAAACGGGTGCCCCTGTGGGGGACAGGGTCCTGGAAAAAAGCAGCCCATCCTTGGGGAAGAGGAAAACCAGCCAAAGGAGGGCCGGAAAAGGACCATCCGAAAGAGAAGCATTACAAATTTGGGCACCACGAGAACAATCTCGGGAAAAAAAGTTCGCAAGAGGCGGGAAGGAACCCCCCAATGGGGGTAAGGCGAAGTGTCTTGAGAAGTTTTGAGCCTTTCCCCTAGAAATCAAAAACCAAAAAACAAAAAGGTTGGCAAAAAAACCATGGAAAAAAGGGTGGCTGCAGGAAATAGGAAAAAACGTTATAGGTCAAAGCAAAGGGATTGTTTTACACTCTCATAAGGGGGAAAGTGCGAAAAAAAAAAGGAGGAAAAAAAGACTTCTAGAAAAAAAACGCAAATTAGGGAAAGGAATGAGAAAAAACTAGAACGCTGAAGGCAAATCGGGGCAGAATCAGGGGAGACGGACTCCTAAAAGCTCCAGTCGAACAGGAAAGATCTTGCCGAGACGAAAAAAAGGCCCTCAGGGGAAAAGAGGTGGGCAATGTTTAAGGCGACCCACATCTGAAAACGAACGCCAAAGAGAAAATCAAATTCCCGATAAAGACCCACGCAAATTCAGGTGGCCCCAAGCACGCCCAACGCCCTGCCGTACATATGGCTTCGAGGACCTTCTCAAAGCAGTTCCGAAGGAAACAAAAGCACCAGGGGGAGCGCTCCCGGGGGTGTTTTTTGAAAGACAGGATTACCAGTCAACGAAGCCTAAAAGAAAAACCCAAAAAAAAAAGAAAAAAAAAAAACCAAGATCAAAAACCCCAAACAGAGACGCCCGAAAAAAAAAAACCCTGGGTGGAGCAGTGAAAAAAAATCCAAGAGTTTCCCCTGGCGCGTTGGGCGCCCCCCCTGGAAGAGGGGAAAAGAAAAGAAAGAAAAAAGGGAAAGAGGAGGATTACTGTGGTGCAAGGCGCCTGGCCTTTTCCGCGCCTTTTCCTCGAAGAAACTGGGGAGTTCCAGAAGGGTGTCAAGAAACCTGCCAGAAAAAAACAAGGCCTTTACTGGGAGTTTGGACAGGCCTCTGGAGAGGCAGTGGAAAATTGGGGGGGGGCAGGTGGGGGGAGTTTCTGAGAACAAGTTCTTCGGGTCCCCCTTCCGGAAGACCGGCAGTGAAAAACGAAAGGGGGGGGGTGAGGGGGGGGGGGATATAGAAACTTACCTAAGCAAAACCTTTGACCAAAAAACCAGGGAAAAATAAAAAAGGACAAAAGATACAACTCCCGAAGAGAGGACTTTTACACTCCCTGTTGGTGTGTTCAAGAAAATGGGGGGGGGGGGTTTAAAAAACCAAAAAAAAACCGAAAAAACCGAAATGAGTAGCCCCCATTAATAAAGGGGTAAGAGGCATCATTCAGAACCATCCCACGTAAAGAAGACCCCGAAGATTTAGGGGTTTTTCTGGAGGGAGCTTCATGACATACAAAATCCCTCAGCAGAGGGAATAAGTCCTGGCAGGGAAAGGAAAAATGAGAATATCTAAAAAAAAAGATTGACGGTCTCCTATGGTTAGCAGGGTCCAACAAAACCAACGAAAAAACTTGCAGTGTGGAAAAAAAGTTCCCCTGCTGATAAGCAAGGAACGCAATGTTTGAAAACGAAACCTGATCTAATTTCCCGACGAAAGTTCAGGAAAAGGCCCAAAGTGAAAGGGTCGCAAATAAAGGGAAGAGGGAAGTCGTTTTTTCTAGAGTTTCTTTGAGATCCGGGAGCTGGGGCCCCCGAAAAAATCCTCACGAGGCTTGGGTTTCAAAAAAAAAGGAAATTTCAGGAAAAGCAAAAAACCCTCTCGAGTGAGAAGGATCAACCTAAGTCATCGGCCCTGGGGCCTTGTTTGTGAAAAATGCTCCGCTGGGCCTTTCCCTGAGACCGGGAAAAAACCACAAAAAATTTTTGGGGGGGGGGGGGGGGGGGTGGTGGGAAAAAACCAAAAGAACCGGTAAAAAAAAATAAAACAAGTGGGTTTTCCAAATGGTGGTGCAGAAAACGACCACTAAATGGAGTAACCAGAAGGAACTCGAAAAAAAACCTAACAATCGGACAAGGGATGGGAAGCTGATCCAACCAAACGGCAACAACTTCTACCTCCTAAGATGACTGGGACGCAATCGGCTGAATAAAAAAAAAGACCTTTGGACTAAAAATTCAAAAAACCAAAGGGGGAAAACTGCAACAAAGGGCCATGGCCCTTTGCTTCTAGAACCAAAGATTGAAAGACGGGAGTGAGGGGGTAGAGGAAAAAAAAAGGGGGGGGGTTGGGGGGGGGGGGGGGGGGGGGAAAAGGGTGGTGGTGGGGACTGGGGGTTTTTTTTTTTTTTTTTGCAGAAAAGGAACAACCGGCCCCGAGACGGAAAGAAAAACGGGGGGAAGGAGGGAAAAAAACTCTGGGCGTCAGCGTACGCGGAAAGACGGAAGATAGCTCTTCAGGAAATGAAAAAAATCAGACTCGGCCCTCCCGCTTTCCCAAATTTTGTTCCGGTGATTCCACCAAAAAAAAAGATCTACTAAAAACCTGCGAGAAAGCAAAACCGCGCTCAGCTCCATAAAGAACACGGAAAGCGGAAAACCGCCCGTCCCTAAACAAGCACTCGTCCCCCAAAAGGCAAAAGGGGTTACTAATAAAAAGGCCCAAAGAAGGCATCCTCGAAATGATGAGGAAAAAAATCACAAACCCACAGAAAAAACACAACCAAAAAACCAAAGAGTTCCAAAAAGATCCAGCACTATGGGAAAAACCCGGAGGGAGAGAAGGTTGACGGTGGCAAAAAATGTTTGGCTCAACCGGAAAATAAAAGGGGCCCTAATTGCGAAGGCTTACGACGCACCAAAAGGGAAAATCAATGTTAACAAAAAACCTTCGCAAAAAAAATGGTCGGATCGAAGCGAAGGGGCCGCTGCCTCAAAGAAGGGGGGCGAGAAAAAAATCACTTCAAAAAGAAAACAGGGCCTCTGGCTAAAAATGGCAGCGCGGCCGAGGAGAAAAATTAATCTAATCCCAGGACCACGGCGTTGCCGGTGCACAAGGGGAGAGAAAGTACCCCCGAAAAAGAAAAAAGCCTTGAAGGGAGGGAAACAGGTCAAAGAAAAAGAAGGATGGAGTGCATTGCCGCATGTGGGGGACATCCAAGCCAAGCTTGAGCAGGGACGCCTACCTGAAAAACGACCGCCCAACGAAAAACTGGACCGAAAAAGGTACTGGGGCCCGGATAAGAGAAAAACCCCAAAGGGGTGCACTCAGGCTCATGGTGGAAAAGAAACGAGACCACAAGGCACAAGGGACCGAGAAAAAGAAAAAGGAAGAAGGGGAACTGACCAAGGAGGCCCGCAAGGTTAAGGAGAAAGAAAAGAGAACCTGTGGGGTAGAGAAGACGTCAAAACACAATTACCGGAAGGTTGGGGCGGGGGGAAAGTCCTACAGAGTGAATGAGGACGGAAATAATTCGGTACAGTTTTCCATAACCCCTTAAGAGGAGGGTAAAGAAGAAAGGTTGTAAAGGGGGAGGGGTTTTAAAAAGGCAAAAAAAGGTAAGGGAGAGCAGACTGGAAAACCCCGGCCAGAAACAGAAGAGGGCCCCAAAAGGGGGGGAAAGGGTTTAAAAAAAAAGGGTCCCCCAGCAAAACCCCAAGACAGGGGAAAGGTGGATGTGAGGGAGGAACAGGGCTAGCCTACGGCCGCCAATTAATCCGTTGAGCGGGTTGAAAAGGGAACCTTAGAGGAAGGACTGGCGAAAATTCTCTCTCGAGAACGACAGAAATTCAGAAAGAGGCTTCCCAATGAGGAAACGGCGCAAGGGGGAAGGAGCTTAGGAAGGGAACATGCTAAAAAGCTCCCAGAAACGAATTTGTGGGTAGAACTTGAACATCCAGCTAGTTGGGGACGACATCCTTCTCCTGACAGGGAAAAGAAATTCCCAAAAAAAGGGGAAAAATTGCGGGAGAAAATCAAAAAATTTTCAGGATGCAGAAGAAATTCCCCTTAAAAGGGCCTACCATCCGCATCAAGACACCGGGGCCCGAGCTGCGTTACCGGGGAAAAAAGGGACCGCGGGCATCGGGGACCAGAGAAACACCATCTTGGATGTCTGCGTAGCGTCTAAGTAAGTGGGGAACGACTGGCAAAGTTCGAGGCAATTGGGGAAAACCGCATAAAGGAAAAAGGTGAAAAATCCGTTTCAGCAACAGGGTCATGGGTTACCTCCCATCCTTGTTGGAAGGAGGGTCGAAAAAAGAGGAAGGGATTAAAAGAAAGGGCCCTGAAAAGAAACAAAGTTCGAGCAGCAGAGAGACAATCACCAACGCATAGTTAGGCGGCCTCCTCATTCAGGAAGCGGAAAGCTGGCCTCGCCACGATAGAGGTCATAAAAGGCTAGCGCCGGAAGGAACGTCGAAACCCAAAAGCACGGACAAAAACATACACAAAGTATTTCGATGAAAGCAATTCTCCGGAGAAAAAGGCGCCAAAAGGGGGGAAAGGGGGCCGAAAAATTTATAAGAAAGTAATTCTCACGAAGAAGGCCGCGCACAGCACGAAGGGGAAAGGAATTTTTGAAAAAGGGGCAACCTTGAAAAAAAAAAAAACGCCCCGAATTCCCCGCAAAAAAGAAACAGGGGGGACACTCCAAGGGAGTCCACACAGAGGAGGAACGGGGTGAAAAAGGGCTCAATCGCTCAAAAAAAAAGGGGGAAAAATAGAAAAAAACGTAAAAACTAAGGGGTTTGGCCCAAGGCCTGGGAGGTGTCGGCGGTGCAAAAAAGGAAAAAAACTGAAAAAAGAAAAAATTGGGCTGCAACCATTTGCGAGGTGTATTCTCCATCAAAAAACGGGTTTTCCAAAGGTGTGTCCCCTTAAGCCTGGCGTACTTCTTTGGGGAGGGTATAAGAGGGTGTTGGGGACCCTTTGGGACAGCCAGGGGTGCCTACGGCCGAAAGGCTGATCTATCATCTTCCACAAGGATGAAACGTCAAGAAAGCCGTCCAACGTTTCACCTAAGGACAGAACGCCCGAAAAAAAAAAAAAGTTTTACCCCAGAAAAAAACCCAAAAACGGCAGACCTTTAGAACAGGTTGGGGGTCCAATCGTAAAGAAAACTGGAAGGCTAAAACTAACAAGGGGGGGAAGAAAGGCTTAGGGAAAAAATTTCCACCGGAAAAACCTCACAGGGGAGTTTTTTTTTTTAAGTTAAGTGCGATGAGGAGAAGGTCGAAGGAACAAAGAGGAAGATTAAAAAAAGGGAGGGCAACTGAGGAAGAAAGGCACCGAGAGGAGTTAGATAACGGCTGCGGTGTTTTTGTTTCAGAAAAAAAAAAACAACCCCAAACCCCGCAAGTTCCGTGTAACCGGGTTCCGACACACAATTTTTTCCTTTTCCAAGGCAAAGGGTGTGGCTCTCGTAGGAGAAAGACGAAGGTGAACAAATTTCCGGAGGAACCCTGAAACCTAGGAGTGGCTGCCCGGCCAGAGATAAAGGGGTGCGGGGTACCAAAAAAATTTTCGTGCCTCGGGAAGCCGACAAAGATAGGCAGCATTCAGGTGGAGGAAAAAAAAAAACCCGAAGGGAAAGGTGGCGGAGAACAGCATTTTCAACCGTGAAGGTAAAAGCCGTGGCCATGGAAAGGGAGAATCGACAGGGCTTAGAAATAAGAATCCCGTCTATTAGGCCAGGCAGACAAGACTCAAGATGGAAAAAACAACCGAAATAAAAAAAAACCGGAAATCCAATTTACGAAAAAAATCGGTCCAAAAGGCCTCCCTCCAACAGGGAGAAAAGGGCTTTGGGGGGAAGAACCTACAGAAAAAGGTGCCAAAAAAAAACTTCGGGAAAAGCCTAATTGACTTGGAAAAAAAAACGAACGGTCCGCTTTTAAAGGGAGAACCCCCTCTTGAGGAAACGCTAAAAAATGGAAAAGCGGAGCAAAGAACCAGACCGGCTGGGCCTTTTCCTCCTGGAGCCAAAAGAAGTGAAGTCTCTTGGGGAGGAAGGGAGAGACCGCCATCAGAAAAAAAAGGCTGGGAGAAAACAGCCCCACGAACTGAATGGCCTTCACTGAACGAGAAATCTAAGAGGAGAGCAACATAAAAGGAAAATTTGGGACGCAAGAGGTTTTGTCGAACTCGGCCCCTCAGACGGAGAATGACTCTAAAAGGAGCCTGGGAGGAAGTCTTAAAGAAGAGTAACCAAAAATAGTCCCTTTTAGTTCCTTTGACGAGATACGTGGCCCGACGCGATTCTGCACGCCAATGCCAAACCAACTAAAAAAACCGGTCAAAGTAAAAAAAGCCAAAAAAAAAGTTTCGTTTCTATTCACCTAGAAACAAAAAGAACCCAAAAAAAAAACTTTCTGGTACAGAAATTTACGACGAGGGGGAACTCTGAGAAAAGACTCTCAAAGAAAAACTCGTAAGTATTAGGCTGATCCGGAAACCCAAAACTCCCATGTGTACAATAAAATCTACTTACTCCGTACAAAGACCCCCACTTAAAAAGACCTAAATAAATCCAGAAATGTCCTTCAAAAGGGCCAAGAAACTCTCTTGATCCACCCTTACAAAACTAAAAACCTATGAGAAAAAGCCGACGAACCCCCAAAACCAACTGATCGAGAAGGGGTGACCGTCCGACCACGTTCGGGGGGGCGATCGTTTGGAGGGACCGCCTCCGGAAAAAGGAAAAAGGTAAAGGTGAAAAGAATGGACACCAAATTCCTCATCTTTAGAGAGAGTCCTTGCTTCGGGGCCTTCTTTAGTCAAGAAAAAAGAAAAAAATGGAAACGCTAAAGCGCTGGAAATCTTGGAAGCTCAGCCTTGGCAGATCGAAAGACTGACAAACCCTAGACCACGTACGGGCTCAGGTTGCAAACGTGCAATTTTAAATGAGACCGTAAAGAAAAAAAAAAAGAAAAAGGTTGGAGGAAAAGCATTGGGGGAGGTCTCAAAGATGATTAAGAATGGCCCTTCCATGGACTGGTTGGTCCATCGCAAGGTAGGAGGGATGAAAGACATTTGGAGAAGGAGCGCCCAAAGACGCCCAGACACCGGGGTTTTGTCAGACTTAGAGGAGAAGGAGGTATCAACCAGGAAGAGACCTAAAAACGAAAGAAAAGAAAAGCGGCCAGCGTCTGGGTCGGGAAGTTTATCTCCTTCCGGGGAAGGAAAAGGGTGAAGGAGAAAAGGACCTTTGTTTTATACAAAAAAAGTCATCACAGGGAAACGGTTCAAACAAAAAGTCCCTCATAAGAAATGTGAGGGGTTCTAGGTCCCCCAGAGACAGGGGAACCGTACACAGAGGAGACGTCCCAGTTCAAAACCCTTGGTTGGGTGTAAACGCCTCGGAACAGAGCGTCTGGGAGAATGAGAGAAAAAAAAAGGGAGAAAAAAGTTTGTCAACAAAAGCCCGCGTAGCGGACGGCCAACGATCTTAAAAGAAAAAAGGGGTGAAAAAAACTTGAGGGAAGAACGAAAGGTGGCGGCCGTGACGCGTTAGCGCGCATGTAATCAATGGTGGTAAAAAGACAAGAAACTGGGAAAGGGGATCGGGTCGCGCCGCCAAGGCGCTCAGGAATAAATGAGGCGGGCCTAATCCTGGGAAAAAAAAGAAGGAAAAAAAAAAAAAAAGAGACCCCAGAGCCGAAAAAAAAGGGGGTTTTGCGCCGAGACCCTAGTGTTTGGGAAAAAGAGGAGGACCCTCGTTTAAAAGTACGGAAACCTCAGGGCGGAAAAAAAAAGCAGCCAGAAGGAACTTTCGCAAAGACTTACTACTTAAATCGAGCACCGGGGCCCCCGGTAGAGAGGGCAGCTTAGGAAAAGGTGTTTCAAAATCTGTAAGAAATCCAGCGGGGGGTAGTTACCCAAGTCTCCATTCACGAGGGGGGCGTAGGCGGTCGGGAAGTTTAACGAAGAAAGTAGCCGAGGGGACAAAAGTCCCGACCTGGACCCTCGCTTCAAAGAAAATTGGAACCGTCATTTTCTTTTTACATCAAGAAGGGCTGAAGGGGCGCAAAGACGAGGGGAAAGCCCAGGGAAGGAAGAAGGGCCACAAGACGGAAAAGGGGGGAAAAAGTACGATCACAATAGGGAAAAAGGCCAACAGGGCCACAAATGACGTTTTTTTAGACAGAAAAAAGAGCCGGGGGAGAAAAAAACTACAGAAAGAAAGGGTGTCGCAAAGCCTAGGGACAGACGGAAATCGTTGGTCGGACACCCCATTCTTCGATCACAAAGAAAAGAAGGTTCCCCAAAGAAAAAGGCATGGGGGGAGGGAAAAAAAAATCCACTCGGAAGGTGCAGGGAGAAGGAACTGGCTTCACCAGAACTTGGGAAAAGCGTACCTCTAAAAAAAAGAAGACTCAACAGCAAGGGAAAATTGGTGAGCGACCTTTTACACTAAAGGACCCTTCACACTCGGTTGTTGTGGAAACTGTCCAGAAACTCTAGGGGGGGGAAAAAAAAAAGCTGAAAAAAGTCCCATACAAGCCAAAAAACGGCGCGGTTGCTCGGCTCAGGGGTCCATCGCATAAAAAAAAAAGGACATGGGAGAGGCTGCCATGGGGGTAACGGGCTTTAGAATCGCCTTGTGGAAGGGACTGTGGCAAATCACCTGGTTTCGATCGAGAAGGCCCTGTTTCCTCGGGGAAGTCTGAAAAAACCGTGGCGAGGGAAAACCCCGGAGGAAGGGGACTCGCAGGGTGCGGGGGGGAGTGATGTTCCGTCCTTAAGGGACGTGCTATTCGGAAAGAAGAAAAAAAAAACGGGGGGGAGATTCGAAAACGCCGTCCAAAAAATCAACAAAACCCCAACCGCCACGCAAACGGCTAAGAACAGCAACCCCAAAAAACCTCCAAAAAGGACACACCCCCTTAATCCAACGGAGAAGAAGGAGAACACAGAAAAAAAAAAAATCCTCGCCCCGAAGGCGCTGCCGAAAAAAAACCTTTCCTAGAATTGTACAAAGTGAGACGTTGTACCTTGTCTTCAAAAAATATGGCCAGGCGGACCGCCCCAGAAGGCCGGAAAAGGGCTTATCAAAGAAAACGGCCGAAGAGAGGCTAAAGGGGGTAAAGCAGGGTCTTCGGAACCAAGGGGGTTTTGAAAACCGGCCGTATGGGTAAAACCCCCGAAAGACCACTTTGAAAACCCTGGACCTTTTGGTGTCTTGGGGGGGTTGCTTAAAAGAATAGAAAAGAGGGGGTCCGCAAGATTGAAGGAAAAGTTGCTGGGAAAATTTCCGCCCAAGGGGTTTGGAGGCTGTCATCGAAGGAGGGGGGCGGAAGGGTTTTTAAAAAAAAAAAGGGGGGTCTGGAAGGTACAAAAAAAAAAAAAAGGCGATCCGTCGGAGGGAGTCCCACCCGCCGGGTTTGCGGGAAAACAAAACGCCCATGATTCCGCTCTCGTAGCCGATTAATGGTGAAGAAAGTCTTAAAGGTCCCTTGGGGAAAAGAAGGAAAAGGTCCCCCCCCTCCCCCGCGTCGACAAGAAAAAATGGCAAGGCCCGACATCATCACTGTGGGAAACGCTGTGCGAAAAAAAAAGAGTTAAAAGAAAGGCCCCTGAAGAAAAGCCGCCAAAAGAAAAGGTTGGGCCGGTGCCGCATGAGTACAAAAAACCGCCACTTCTACGCCTACCGAAAGGGGACTGGTACAGCAAAAAAGGAAAACCCCGGAGAAAACTGGAAGGGAAAGGGAAGAAATCGAACGGGCCCAGCCTCCGGTTCAAAGGAGAGCTTGGTCGCCAGCAATAGGAAGAGGGGGACGGTTTGGGGAGGGGGAAATTGGAAAAAAAAAAGGCCTGAAAAAGAAAAACTCCACAAAAGGGGGTTCCGGACGATTCGGAGTAAAAAAAACGAAGGTGGGTGGCCAGTAGTTTAGAAAGGAAGATTGTTTGGAAAACCCCAAAAAACCCCCAAAAAACCGGAAAAAGGGGGCAACAAAACCAAGACAAAAAAGGGGAACAGGGTTGGGGAAAAACAAACCTGGAAACCGCTGGGGGGAACCCAGCGGACCGCAATTTTGGGGAAAAAACTGGGGGGCCGGGCGGCGAAGACCCAACGACTCGGGGGACAGAGGAAAGGGCCTGAAGAACATAAATAAAAAACTTCGAAGAAGACGAGAATTTTCGTCGGCCAAAATCAAGAAAAAAAAGTTAACGTTCTGGTTAACTCCGAGGGAAAAGTCTCCGCTAAAGCCGTAAGAAAAAGGAATGCTGGAACGAAGAATTAACCAAAAGGCCCCTCGCGCCGTTCATCTCCCGAAAGGGGAAAAAACAAAGAAACACAAGGGCCTTATACCTCCTCCTCGGAGAAAAGGGGGGGGGGGGGGTAACTTTGGGAAAGAAGGGTTAAACTTGACAAACTTGAAAAGACTTTTGAAAAACAAACCACAAACATGGGAGGGGGCGGGTTGTTGCCTTCCAGAGCCAAGGCGATCGGGGGAAAGGGAAGAATAAAAGAAAAAGACTGCCAAATGCCGAACAGACCTTCCGACCCAGACCAAAGTCGCCAATAAGCTCAACAACACCAGGAACGCAGAAAACAGAGCTGCAAAAAGGAAGTAGCGCAAAAAGTCTTTAAAAAGTGTCAAAGGTGGCGCGACGTCGCACAAAAAGAGACCGTCCTTTTTAAAATGCAGAAAC